>PVBE012047073.1_pt1 | contig 61823 bp, 61 predicted proteins | sample 1631181 | NCBI WGS metagenome assembly PVBE01 (sample SAMN08397723, study PRJNA350692) | Marine metagenome, whole genome shotgun sequencing project. | isolation source: water | place: Pacific Ocean | collected 2012-04
TCCTGCCTGTTATGACTTTGTTGGCTCCTTCTTTCTCCGCCGTTTGTTCTCGGCATGACTGTACGGCTGTATAACTTCGTCATCGGTACCTGGTCCGCTGTTGGCAGCCCCCGTCACCCCTTGGGTGGGTGCTGGACCCCCGCTCACGCAGGGAAGCCTACCCCTCTACCCAGGTGCGTGGTTGAGTTATGGGACTAACGATGCGCCATGTGTTTCACGTGAAACCTGCTCTTTGGTTGTACGTCGCGTGGGCGTTTGTCGAGTGATCTTGCAGAGAATCTGCCAGCGAGGTGTTTCACGTGACACCATCTGGTACAACACACACTCGATCGCGTGGCGATGGCCACATATTGACCCTGAATTCATCTTGCCTGCACAAGGAGGTGCGCCGTGGCATCACGCAAGACCACCAAATCCCCCGCTTCATCAACTTCGAAGGCTGCAGCCAAGGGTAAGGCCAAGCCTGTTGCTAAGAAAAAACGACGGCTCGGAATGGGCCTCAGTGGGATGATTGGCTCCCCTGTTGAGGTAAAGCCGACTCAGGTGCCAGCTGCCAAGGAGGCTCTGGCCGTAACTCCCAAGGCCCCCGTCGCCCAGGCCCACAAGCCCACACTGTCGCCGCCTCAAGTTGGTGTGCAATCTGATACCGCTATCGCGGACTCGTCGTTCCTGCATATTGAGGTGGGCTCCATTCGACCCAATGACCGGCAACCCCGCCAGGCCATCATCGATTCTTCGCTGGAGCCACTCATTGCATCAATCCGGACCGCTGGCGTGATGCAGCCTGTCGTAGTTCGTCCCTCGGGCCCCGACGGGCAACATGAACTTGTTGCGGGCGAACGCCGGTGGCGAGCCGCTACGGCTGCAGGACTCTCAAGCGTCCCGGCAATCGTGCATGACATCGACGACCAGACAGCTGCTGAGTGGGCCATCATTGAAAATGTTCAGCGGGAAGACCTGGATGCCATCGAGCGGGCTGACGCATTCCAATTACTGCAAGCCGAATTCGGGCTTACTCATTCTGAAATCGCAGATCAGGTTGGATTGACCCGAGCAGCAGTCACCAATCAGATTCGTCTCTGTGATCTTGACAATGACACCAAATCGCTGATCCGGCAAGGGGCCCTCACCGGCGGTCATGGCCGATGCCTCTTAGCTATCTCGACCGCAACCAGTCGCTTGGACTTTGCCAAACAAGCCATCAAAGAAGAGTGGAGCGTTCGAGAACTCGAGCGTCGCGTGCGGTCCGCTACTAGGTCGCCAGCCACCAATCCCAAAGTAGCCAATGTGTCCGATAACCATCGGGCGCACTTGGACGATCTAGAGCAGCAACTGGCCCAGCACTTGGGTACGAAGGTTCGGATCATCACAGGGCGAAAACGGGATCGCGGCCGACTGCTGATTGAGTTCTACGATCTTGATCAGTTCGATGGCTTGCTTGGGCGAATGGGCTTCGCGTCAACCTGATCAAAGCCATGATGGGGAACGACCAAAGGACGCCCTCGGCCACCGATCCACTTCATGCGTGATATCACCAACCAACGCATACTCGTCACCGGCGCTGCCGGCTTTGTCGGCACAGCCGTTGTGCAGGCATTGCATGCGCGTGGCTGCGCCAATGTGGACACACCTTCAAGCAAGGAGTGCAACCTGCTCGACCAAACATCGATCGGTGACTACATATGTGCCAACACGCCCGACATCCTCATTCATGCCGCTGCGCGCACTGGAGGTATTGCTTGGAATGTCGAGCATGGGGCTGCGGCATTTCACGACAACCTACTCATGGCCATCAATGTGTTTGATGCAGCAGCACACCACGCCTGTTCGCACATCACACACGTATCAACATCAATCGCCTACCCCGCCAATGCGCAAGTTCCATTTTGTGAAGATGACCTTTGGAACGGATTGCCTGGTGGCCCAACAGCCGGGTACGCGCACGCCAAAAAAATTGGTGGGCTTCTGTTGTCTCATATCACTGGCGAATCTAACATGACTGGCGCTGTTGTCATGCCCGCAAACATCTATGGTCGCGGCGCTCGCATGGATTCCGATCGTTCCAATGTTGTTGCGGCCATGGTACATCGATTCGTCGATGCAAAACGCCGATCGCTTGCCGCAGTGCAATGTTGGGGAAGCGGTACCGCTGAACGTGAATTCATTCACATTAACGATGTTGCCGAAGGAATCGTGCTCGCAACAGAGCGAGTTGATGACCCATCTCCAATCAACCTTGGCACGGGAAAATCGGTCGCCATCCGGCGGCTTGCAGAACTCGCCGCAAATGCGGCTGGATGGAATGGGGAGATTGAGTGGGACACAACCAAGCCCGATGGAGTTTTGAAGGTGTGCTGTGATATTTCCCGCATGCGTGACATGCTGAACTGGACACCGACGACATCTCTGGACGATGGACTGCGAGACATGGTGCATTGGTACAAAAACCTTGGAGAGACTGGTTCGTGATGAGTGAACACGCCAAGACGACCGATGTGTTGTCATTTGATATCGAGGATTGGTTTCACATTGTCGAAGTGCAATCACTGGCCGACTCGAGCCGCTGGCCCGATCTGGAGTCGCTCGTTGAGCGATATACCGAGTGGATCATCGAAACAGTCACGGAGGCCGGGGTGACGTGCACCTTTTTCGTCCTTGGTTGGATCGCTGAGCGGTATCCCAAACTCATCGAACTCATGACACAGAACGGACACGAGGTCGCAACCCACTCCTATTGGCACCGCAAGGTCTACGAACTCACACCAGACATGTTCCGTGAGGACATGCAGCGATCTATTGATGTGATTGAGTCCGCGGGGGGCCAAAAAGTCCTCGGATTCAGGGCCCCATCATTCTCTATTACACCAGGTACCGAGTGGGCCTTTGATGTAATGCACGATCTCGGATTGCGCTACGACGCAAGTCTCTTTCCAGCATCTCGCGCACACGGCGGTTACCCGTGTCCCGAGGGGCCGCACATCTTCACCGATGCGCCCTCTGGACGCCCGATGCCCGAATTACCAATGAGTGTGATGCGCGTTGGCCCCAAGCGGCTGGCATTTTCCGGCGGCGGCTACTTGCGACTATTGCCGCTCTGGCTCATCCGCCGTGGCTTCGAACAGTCGCACCGCCGAGGCTTGCCGGCAGTCATCTATCTACATCCGCGCGACTTTGCACCAGACTGCCCGCGAGTACCGATGCCACTGCACCGCCGATTCAAGTGCTATGTCAACACACGTGGTACCAAGGACAAGCTCCGATCACTGTTGTCGCAGTACCAGTTCGCCTCATGCGCTCAGGTGCTCGGAGTTGATGACTCGACTGCGTGATCGCTGGGCAACCAAATCACGCAGCGCTTCGATGACACCGTCGTCAGCAGATTTACAATTACCTTCTCCAACCACATCACGCAATCGTGTTATGTCGGCCCATGACTGTTGGATGTCGCCAACTCGAGGTGGGCCAAAGTGCACTGCGGCTTGGGCTCCGATGATGCCTTCGAGGGCCGACACCAACCACAGCAAGTCTCGTGGCACTCCAGTTCCAACATTCATGGCGCCTTGTACTGGTTCCATGCCGACATGAAGCATGGTGTCCACAACAAAGCCAACAGGCACAAAGTCTCTCGTTTGCCGCCCATCGCCGTCGATACGGAGTGGCTCGCCACGCAGCAATCGACCTGCGAAGTTCGCCGCAACCGCGGCATAGGCAATGTTGTCGCGCTGCCCCGGTCCGATGACATTGAAGAGCCGAAGGCTCGTTGCTCGAAGCCCGCTCCCCACATGTCTCTGAATGATCTGCTCGGCCCGAAGTTTGCTCTTGGCATATACCGATATGGGCGACACTGTCGCATCCTCGAAAATGGGGGGCTTCGCTTCCTTGCCATACACAGCGCAACTTCCAGCGAATGTCATCGTTGCGCCCACTTTGGCCGCCGCAGCCGCAATGACATCTGTTCCCACTTCATTCGTCCGCTCGCACGACTGAGGGTCCGCTTGGCAGGCGGGGACCGACGCCATCGCGGCCAGATGAAAAACCGCAGCAGCACCATCGACTGTCTGCTGAACAACAGTCGGGTCGGCCACACTTCCTTCCACCAAACGCACGCCCACAGGCACATCGGCAAGTGATCCAGATGAGCCGTCATCCAGCACGGTGACCAACGCGCCAAGCACTTGCAATTGGTCAACGAGGTGCCTGCCAATAAATCCCGCGCCGCCTGTGACAACGACCGGAATATCGTGCCAGCAACTTGCCGATTGCTTATCGTTGGTCATGGAATCTCCATGTTGTCGATCAATCGCACATCGCCAAGACGAGCGGCAATCAGTGCGCGTCGCGTGGTAGTGGTGTCATCAATTTCAGCGAGTGACGACGCGTCACGCACGACCGCGTAGTCCACCTTCAAGTCCGCAGCATAAAGTTCTGTTTCCATCAATTGCTCGGCGTCACCGTGAGAACTGGAAGACGCCGCCCGAAGTGCCCGATACAACGCGAGCGCTTGGTGACGGTTATTTGGATCCAGATACGCATTTCGGCTGCTCATCGCCAACCCATCACAATCCCTGCGAGTAGGACCTGAAATAATCTCCAATCCGGGCCATCGCTCTTGGTGTTGCTCGACCAGGGATTCAACAACTCGCAACTGTTGAAAGTCCTTCTCCCCGAACACGGCGCGGCAGGGATGTGTGAGATCAAAAAGTCTGGCTACCACCAGACACACGCCCTCAAAAAAGTGAGGGCGAAAGCGATCTTCCAAGCATGGTGCTATGGCGACATCCGGAAGTGGGGGGCTCCAGCAAGTCTGATCGTCGGGATAGATGACCTCGCGTGGTGGCGCGAAGAGTGCATCGGCGCCCGCATCCGAAGCTGCCTTGCAGTCGTCTTCGAGCGATCGTGGATATGACTCATAATCCTCACCAGGCGAGAATTGTCGCGGATTGACAAAGACTGTCACGACTACCGGTTCTGGCATGGTGCATGCCAATCGAATCAGGTCGAGGTGCCCCTCGTGCAGCGCGCCCATCGTCGGCACAATTGTGCCGCCGCCAATGGACTCAAGCGATGAAATGTCGCGAATGATCTGCATACCAGTTGACGTCCGTGGTGAAAAGGGGCATTGTGGCAGGCTCGGTCCTCGCTGTGTGGTCACCCAAGGCCAAGAAGCGTTTCCTCCCTGGAACCTTGCCATGACACGCCCGACATTCACATATCTCGATCACGCTGCAAGCACGCCGGTTGACTCGCGGGTGCTGGAGGCCATGATGCCCTGGTTTTGCGAGCACCCTGCCAATGCCTCCAGTAGCCATCGGGCCGGGCAAGCCGCAGCAGCAGCCGTTGCACAGGCCCGCCAACAAATTGCTGACATGATTGATGCCCAGCCCGAAAGCGTCACGTTCTGTAGTGGTGCCACCGAAAGTTGCAATCTGGCCATCAAGGGACTCCTGCGAGCACAACTGCGACAGGGCAAGCCTGTTCACATTATCAGTTCAGAAACCGAACATCGTGCTGTACTCGATCCACTAGCACGTCTTGCTCGTGAAGGCGCCTCCGTGGACCTCGTCGGCGCGACGCCTGATGGCATCGTGTTGCCCCAATCTGTCATCGATCGACTTGGGCCAGACACGTCCATGGTCAGCATCATGCTCGTCAACAATGAAATTGGAACAATCAACGATGTCCAAACGATCGCAGAGGTGTGTCAAGAGCGCGGCATTTTGGTGCATTGTGATGCGAGCCAGGCCGCGGGGAAGTGTGAACTCCATCTTCCGTCCCTCAAGGTTGATCTCCTGAGCTTCTGCAGCCATAAGATGCATGGACCCAAGGGTGTTGGCGTGTTGGTTCGTTCTCCACACGCACAGCAGTTTCCCGTTGAATCATTGATCGAAGGCGGGGGACAAGAACATGGACTGCGCAGCGGGAGTCTCAATGTGCATGGAATTGTTGGCTTCGGTGCTGCTGCAAAGTTGGTGCAGAATGAACGAAATGACGACTGTCGCCGCATTGGAGCGTTGCGCGATCGCCTAGCCGACATCATTACAACACTCGACCCATCCGCAGTCATTCATGGACTCGATGCGCCCCGTGTACCCCACATTCTCAGTGCGTCCATCCCATCAGCGCCCCCCGGGGGGATTGTGGATCTGCTCAATCCAATCTGCTGCGCCGGCGCAGCGGCATGTAGCTCGGCCGCCAACTCGCCCAGCCACGTCTTAGACTCAATGGGCGTTGATTCCTCCACCGCTGCAGCCACTATTCGGCTGAGTCTGGGGCGGACATCCACACAGCAAGATGTCGATGCCTTTGGGGCTCGATTGGCCACCGTCCTTGCGAGCAAAGTTTGTGGATAACCTGTGGGGATCCCCCAAGACCCCTCTGGGAGGGCTTTATAAGCCCAAAGAAAACAGTGGGTTGCATCTTTTTCTGCACTTTCTGACAGACTGGATGACTCTCAGTTGCCCCGTGGGCCGCATCCAATAGCAGCAGGCAGGTAGTCGCCCGCATCCTGTCCAGACCGCTCGACTCGGACATAGGCCTGCGTGCAGTCGATTTGGGCTCCTTTGGGGTTCCACGTCGCCACAATGGGCGTATTCGCCCGCCCGCCAATCGGTCCGGAATGGGCCGTGATCCACAACTTTGCTGTGCCGCCATCGACTTTGGCGCGATCCACGGTCAGCGTCCAACCCTTTCCTGGGGCTTGGTATTCAACAACCGCCTGGCCATCCTCGACCGAAGCCACAACATAGCCGCCAGCCCATCCGTGCACCGAGGTCACGGTTCCACAACCAGCCAACGACCACACCGAGATGCCACACATCAGTTTCCAAATATTCATGCTCATGCCTCCGCCACAGCCGGCGTGGACAATCCAAGCGCGGTTGCCATTGCCGAACCAAGATCCGCTGGCGATTGACACACATAAACGCCACACGCGGCGAGTACATCCATCTTGGCCTGCGCGGTGTCGTCGGTGCCACCAATGATGGCGCCAGCATGTCCCATGCGTTTGCCTGGCGGCGCGGTTCGCCCCGCAATGAAGGCGGTCACAGGCTTGGTCATATGTTCTTGAATCCAATAACCCGCATCGGCTTCGTCGCTGCCACCGATTTCCCCAATCATCACGACACCAGCGGTTTCGGGATCGTGTTGAAACAAGTCGAGTAATTCAATGAAGCCCAGTCCTCGAATGGGATCGCCACCAATACCTACGCACGTGCTTTGTCCCATTCCCAGTGCCGATGTTTGCCATACTGCTTCATACGTCAGCGTTCCACTGCGGCTGATAATGCCCACACACTTACCCGTCGAGGCATCCTCACGGGCCGTGTTGATGTAGCCAGGCATGATGCCAATCTTGCACCCATTCTCAAAAACGGTGTTCGATCCTTCGCCCGATACTTTGCGTCCCGGCGTGATGATGCCAGGACAATTCGGTCCAATGAGTACGCTTCCGGGAAAGTCGTCCAAGCGTTCTCGCACCCGAATCATGTCCTGCACAGGAATACCCTCGGTGATGCAGCAGATCACCGCAACTCCCGCGTCGGCCGCCTCCAAGATGGAGTCTCCAGCAAACGGGGGTGGCACGAAGATCATTGACGCTGTGGCGTTCGTCTCTTGGACCGCCTGCGCGACGGTGTCAAAGATTGGCAGCCCGTTAGCGTCCTGTTGTCCGCCCTTGCCTGGCGTCACTCCGCCAACCACTTGGGTGCCGTAGTCCAAGCAGCCTTTGGTGTGAAAGGCGCCCGAGGAACCTGTAATGCCTTGGCAGATGACCTTGGTGGATCCGTCGACAAGAATGGACATTCAGAACACTCGCTTTGCGTAAGGAATTTGATACGTGAACTGGCAACATGGATGGTGCTGCCAAGACACGCAGGGTACAGCAATGCCGCCGTCTGGAAACGCATGGGCAAGCCGCCGATAGCCGACTCCCCAAACGCCGTACACTGCCCCGATGCCTGTCACGGCCAAAACCAAGCGTACTGGACACTCCGCCGCCAAGAAGCATGGTGCCGGAGGGGCGTCCAAATGCACGGCCTCGAACATGACCTACGCCGCTGCTGGCGTCGACATTGAGGCTGGCGATCGATTGGTTGATCTCATCAAACCAGCCGTGCGTCGCACCCACAGCGAACGAGTCATGGGTATGCACGGTGGATTTGCTGGCATGTTCAGACTCGACTTCAACGATCGACTGTTCAAGCGAAACTACCGCGATCCGGTCTTGGTGGCTTGTACGGATGGTGTTGGGACTAAAGTCAAACTAGCCGCCGATCTTGGCATCATTAATACCGTTGGGATCGACTGCGTTGCAATGAATGTCAACGACATGATTGTGCAAGGCGCCGAACCGCTCTTCTTCTTGGACTACCTCGGACTGCACCGTCAGGATCCAGAGGTCACCGCGCAAATTGTCGAAGGCGTCGCGCGAGGGTGTGAAATTGCCGACTGCGCACTCATTGGCGGGGAGTGCGCTGAGATGCCCGATATCTATCAAAAGGGCGACTTTGACATCGCCGGCTTTGCAGTGGGTGTCGTCGAACTCCATCGAGCGATCGATCCAATCCGAGCGAGCGCCGGCGATGTACTCATCGGGCTCGACTCCAGTGGTGTGCACAGCAATGGATACAGTTTGGTCCGTCGCATCATCAGTAAGCGTCGACTTCGACTCGATCGCACCTTTGATGAGCTCGATGGACACACGTTGGGCGAAACCCTGCTTGAACCAACTCGCATTTATGTGCGATCGATTGTCACACTGCTTCGGCGTTACCGTGTCAAACGTGTGGTGAGCGCCATGGCGCACATCACCGGGGGGGGGCTTTTGGGCAATTTGCCGCGAGTGCTGCCCAAGGGGCTGGATGCAAAGATTGACGTACGTAGTTGGGACACACCAGCTATCTTCGACCTACTGCAGCAACATGGGCAGGTTGATTCAGAAGAGATGTATCATGTATTCAATATGGGCATCGGCTACGTGCTGGCTGTTCGCCCGACTTTCGCCGACTCGGTTGTACGGCAGTTGGTTCGCAGCGGCCAGCAGGCTCGTATCATCGGCTCACTTGTCAAAGGACGCCAGCGCGTCCACTTGGAGGGATTGTGATGTACTACTGGTTGACTTCTGCCGCACTCTTGGCCCTGACCGCGACTGTGGCGGCCCAAGACTCGCCCACAACGCCAAATGACTCGTCGAGTACTGACACGAAGTCATCGCTGGAGAAACTCGTCGGCGCTCCGCTCACCATCGACATCAAGGCTGGTGCGTGGCTCAGTCGGATCGACGGTACGGCATCCAACGGCCCGAACTTCATGAACTTCGGCGAGGGCTTTCGCAGTCTGGATATTGGAAATCTAGAGGCCGCGTTCCGAGGTGAAATGACCATCAGCAGTGGGGAGTGGGGCGGTCGGCTCATGGGCGCCCACGGCAAGTGGAGTGGTGAAGCAACCGTGCCTAATGCCACCGTGTGGGGCACACGCACGCTGCTACCTGGGCGGCAATACGACTCGTCGCTTGAGATGTCTTGGATGGGATTCGAACTGCTTTGGAATCCGTGGTCTCTAGAGGGTGATGGTGACCGCAACACACTCGACCCCCTTGAAATCATCGTTGGACCAAATATTGGTGGGAATTGGCTCGACATCAAGCAAACACTGGACAGTGTTGACACCGGCAGTTCATGGTGGACTGCCTATGGCGGCGGGCAAGTTTCCGCGCGGGTGGATCTCCGTCCATACACCGACATACTGCACAGTATGGAAGTGGATTTCGGCGCCAGCGTGGGCAGCACCATTTCCAATGGTGGGTACTTCTGGAAAATCCGCGGCGGCCTGACGCTCAACTTTACGCCCAACATCGGCGCTGAGGTGGGCTACCGAATCATGGAATACAAAGACCTCAAGGACGGCAATTGGGAAATCTCGCCCAGATTCCCAGGCTTGTTCATCGCATTGGACATCCGTTTCTAGCCGTCCCCACCAGGCACGCCATGTCCGACTCTAACCCGAAAGGCCGCCGCCCCAAGCAGTCGAGGAAGTTCCACAAGGCGCGGATTCGGCACTTCTTGTTTACGACGGGGCTCAACCGAGCCAGTCGGGGGTGGCTCTACCGCCGTCACCGCGCTCAGAGTGTCCTCTCCCGAGAACTCACTATTCATGTGCCCGCATGGCCGGCAGCATTTGATGGCATTCGGATCGGTCACATCAGTGATTTGCACGTCGGTGACCTCATGACTCCATCGCGGGCCATAGAGATTGTTGGACAATTGGCGGCGATGGAGGCAGACATGATCTGTCACACCGGTGACCTCGTCGACCTGCATTGGCGGGGTGTGGAGCCAGTTGCCAAGGCCATCGCTGACATTAACGCGCCATGTGGAAATTTCTTTGTCATCGGCAATCACGACGAACTTGAGTCGAGCGAAGACGTTGAACGCATGGTTCGCGAGGCGGGTTCCACGGTTCTGCACAATGATGTTGCAGAGATTCGCCGGGGTGATGACACACTGCGTGTCGGCGGTATTGGTTGGGCCAGAACGCCAGCACGCGCACGGCAACTGATCGATACGACCATTGGCGATGAGTGCGTCGATCTCCTTCTGGCGCACAATCCAAAAGCGTTCGATCATGCAGCCGAGAAGAAGATTCCCCTCACTCTGTCGGGGCACACACACGGCGGACAGATCGCCCACCGCAATCGCCCAAATGCCAACCTTGCGGTAGCGTATCGTCGCAGCGCTGGCCTGTATGAGCACAAAAACAGCCGACTATTTGTCACCGTCGGCGCAGGCGCTTGGTTTCCGATTCGCTGGAATGTGCCCGCTGAGATAGCACTGCTTACGATTCGCAGCGCGCCCTGAGTTGCTCGATCAAAGCCGCAATGGCCACACCGCGGTGCGAGCGTTTGTTCTTCTGCTCGGACGATAACTCGGCACTGGTAAGGCCTTCGGGAAGAATCAACAGCGGGTCGTATCCAAATCCATTGTCACCCACCAACGCATGCCCGATCCGCCCATCAAACGTGCCCCTTGACTCTAGGGCGATGGTCCCATCGGGGTGGGCCATACACAAACAACAGACAAACCGTGCCGCCCGCTGGTCATCTGGAACACCCTCCAGTGAATTGAGCAATTTGGCGTTGTTGGCCGCATCTCGCTGCACACGCGAGTTGCCAATGCCCGCGTAGCGTGCACTGTGCACGCCCGGCGCCCCGCCGAGGGCGTCGACCTCTAGACCAGAATCGTCCGCAAGGCACACCCTCCCAGTTGCCACCGCGTACCCAATCGCCTTGAGCCGGGCATTTCCTTCAAAAGTGTCGGCGTCTTCCACAGGCTCTGTGGGTATCTCTGAGAGTGAGTCCAGTCCAAACACCGTGATGCCAACGCCCTGAAACATCGCTGACACTTCTTCGAGTTTGTGTGGATTGGAGGTCGCCAGCAGAATGTCGCTGATGCGGTGCGTCATGAACGATGCCAGCACGTTGGAACATCGCCATGCGAGGCGGTAATGCGACTGCGAATACCGCCTCGCCCACGCCAATCGGTCACAACCTGCATCCAGCGGGGGTTCATAACGTTGGCAAGATCGTCTCGAATTTGATTCGTAACCGCCTCGTAAAAGATGCCCTCGCTGCGAAAGGACTGCAAATACAACTTGAGACTCTTGAGCTCCACGCACTCTGACATCGGTTCAAATCGAACGGTGACCGTTCCAAAATCAGGGTGCCCAGTCACGGGGCACACAGAGGTGAATTCCTCAGCGATGTGTTCGATGAGGAAGGGTGTCTCGGATGGGGAGGGAAATACTTCAAGAAGTGTGGCGTCTGGCATCGCGGAAAGATAGCCCATGTCGCTGGTCGATGAGCACGCCGACGTGCTAGGCTTCTCCCATGAGATGGATGCTGCTGATTCCGGTGGTGCTGTGCCTGCAGTCGTGTTTCTTGTTTCCCAAGGATGCGGATGCTCAGGCGACACGTGCCCTGCTTGAGGCTAGGGGTGAGCAGGCTGATAAGGCCATGAAGCAGCAGGACTATCAAGTCGCTGTATCGCTCTTTGAACAGATTCTCGCGTCGCAGCCAGACAATGTGCCTGCGCTCATCGGGCTGGGAGACGCTCAGGGTGAGTTAGGGCAGTGGCCCCAAGCGGAACCCGCCTTTGCCAAAGCAGCAACCCTTGAGCCGCAATCATACGACGCGCAATTCGGGCACGGCTTATCGCTGCAAATGCTCGACCGGTTCATCGATGCTGTCGCTGCGTATCACCGGGCTTTGGTCATCGATCCATTGAGCGGCAGTGCCGCACTGGGTGTTGGAACGTCCTACCTACAGTTGGACGAACCACAACATGCCCTTCCCTTTGCCCATCGTGCTGTCGAATTGATTCCCGACGATGGTCGTGCCTGGACGTGTTTGGGTGCGGCACTTGAGCAGACTGGAGAGCATGATCAGTCGCTTGATGCGTATCTCGCAGCATCAGAGCGGATGGAATCCTCGCCCGAGATCAAACACAATCTCCTGCACGCATATGCACGGGCAGGACGCCATCTAGAAGTGGTGGGAACTGCTCGGAGCATGCTTGCTGAATCAGACAACCCGCAGGCTGCCGAGCGCATGGGGTGGGCGTGTTTCCGTTTGGGGCAGTATGAAGAGTCCGCCGATGCCTATCGACAAGCTGTTCGCATGGATCCTCAGATGTGGCGGGCGTGGAATGGGCTTGGAGTGACGGCCCTGAACAAGTGGCTCCTGAGTGACAAGGGTGACGCACCTGCAAAGCGGGAAGCGTCGCATGCATTCATGACATCACTGCGGATTCACCCCGACCAGAACAAGGTTGCTTCTCTGGTCGAGCGGTATCAACTTGGTGGGTGAAGGTGGCGCGACGTAGGGCTCAGACGTTGACGGGCATCAACACATAGGTAAAGTCGTGACCCGATCGAATGACTCCGGGCTTGTTCGCTGCCTTCAACTCAAAGGTAATTTCTTCCTCGTCGGTGACCTTGAGCGCGTCAGCGATGTAATTCGGGTTGAACCCAATCTCCATGGCTTCGCCTGCGTAGTCCTTGATCTCTAGATGCACGACGGCCTCGCCCATCTCGGGTGCGTGGCTTGTCAGCGTGACTCGTGATGGTTCAAACTTCATGCGAACGCTGCGAGACTCTTCATTGGTCAACAGGCTGGCGCGGCGAATAGCGCTGCGGAGAAGTTCGCGGTTGAAGATGACTTTCTTGTCGTGGTCACGCGGAATGACGTCTTCGAATGGCGGGAAGCGGCCTTCCACAAGTGAACTACCAAGCGTGGCGGGGCAGTCTGGATCATCAAATCGCAGCATGAGCCGGCTTTCGGCGATGGTGATCTTGACCGGAGTTTCCGGGTCGCCCGCAAGGCGGCGGATAAGCGACAGGGCCTTGCCTGGAATCACGCATCTCTGTGGCTCGGCTTCGGATTGACAATCGCCCGAAGACATCGCCAGGCGTCGTCCATCGGTGGCTACCAAACGAATTCGATTGCCTTCGCGATCAAAAAGAACCCCATTGATTGCATATCGCGTGTGTTCCACGGCCGCGGCAAAGAGACTTCGGGCCACCATGGTGGCAAACCGCCCCGCAGGAATCGTGCAATCGATGTTGGAATCGTCGAAGGGCTCCAGTGGAAGGGCCTCAGCAGGGTCGAAACCGTAGATCTTAAAATGAGAGTCACCGGAATTGATGTGCAATGCGTGGCCCTCTGATTCCAGAGTCACGGTCGGATCGACACATTCGCGAATAATCTGCGTGATCTTGTCAGCTGGAATGAGCGCTTCGCCATCGCTGTCGATCTCGACGCGATCCATGTCCAGTTGCAGCGAGATTTCGCCATCGGTAGCAGCCAAGCGAAGGCGGCCGTCGGCAGCGGTCATCTTGATGCACGTCAAGACGGGGGTTGGGGTTCGCGTGGCAACCACAGCCGATACGGTATTCAGGGCGTCTGCCAACGCCCCCTGATCACACATCATCTTCAACGACATCTGCACTTCTCCGCGCGACCAAAGGGGGTCGCAGGCCTCGCTGAGTGTACCATCCCCGGGTCAGGCCCTTGTGCCAGGCACACGCATCCGTCATACATACAGACCGGCCCTATAGCCCACTAGGGCTGGATTCGGCCATCATCGCCGCTGGGCGATTGATTACTTGGGAGATCGAGCCAAATGTCCTATGAATCCGCCGTCCACACCAAGGCCATCTGCTTGGATTCACTCGCCCTGACCATGTGTGGTCAAGCTGGAAGTGGTCATCCAACTACCGCCCTGAGCCTCGGACACATCGTGACCAGTTTGCTATATCACGGAATGCGGTGGGTTCCCGAGAACCCCGGTCTGACCACATCTGATCGGTTGGTCTTGTCCGAAGGACATGCAGTACCAATCATTTACGCTGGGTTCATCGACATTGGCGCGATGGTTGGAAAGCCCGGCGAAGAACGGGCCGCGACGCTCGATGATCTCAATTTGCTGCGAGAGACCGATTCGCCATATGACGGTCATCCCAACCCATGCGAAGGAATTGCGTTCTTTGACGCAGCGACTGGTTCGCTCGGACAGGGGCTTTCTGTTGCAGCCGGGCTTGGTTTGGCTGCGCGTGGTGACGAAATTGACCAGCGGATCTACTGCATCATCGGTGATGGTGAATCTCGCGAGGGGCAGATCTGGGAAGCAGTTGACTTCATCATTGATCACAAACTGACCAACGTCTTGCCGATCTTCAATTGCAACACACTTGGCCAAGCTTCCACTGTTAGTCCTCAGCAATCGGCTGAGTGTCTCGCCACCAAACTTGAGGCATTTGGATGCAAGGTGTTGACAATCGACGGGCATGATCCCGTGGCGATCCGCGATGCCCTTGACCAATTCGCCGCGGGCACATCACAGCCGATGGCTATCGTCGCACGGACCGTCAAAGGGTGGGGCGTTCCCTCCATGCAAGGCGGTGGATGGCATGGCAAAGTGGTGACCGGCGAGAAACTCCAAGCAGCACAGCAGGAATTGGCTGCAACGGGCACCGCACTAACTGGTTCGCTGCAGGATGATTCGCTGACGATTTTACCGCCAACCACAGGTGAGCGGCCAGCGCCAACGATCCTTGAGCCAATGTCGTTTACGCAAGCTGCAGATAAGTGGGACCTGCGAAGTGTCGTACAGACTGGTCGCCTGTCGACCCGCAAAGCGTTTGGGTTAGCGCTTCGAGCAATGGGCCATGCCGATAGTCGTGTCTGGTCACTGGATGCTGATGTGTGCAACTCAACATTCTCTGAGTGGTTTGCCAATGATACCGATCTCTCATCGCGATTTGCTGAATGCAAGATTGCCGAACAAAACATGATCAGTGTTGGCGCGGGACTTGCCGCAGCGGGCAAGATTCCATTCTGCGCAACATTTGGGAAATTCCTAACACGCGCGTATGACCAAATTGAGATGGCAATGAATTCCGGCGCGAATCTCAAGGTAGTCGGGTCACACAGTGGTATTTCACTTGCCGCCGACGGGCCCAGTCAGATGTCTCTTCCCGACCTTGCGTGGTTCCGCAGTTTGGGAAGCGTTCAGGGTCATGACGGTGGTCCTGCGTGTTGGACCCTGCAGCCATCTGATGCTTACGCGGCCTACGCACTTACACGGTTGGTGGCTGAACATCGCGGCATGTGTTATCTCCGCGTGCATCGTCCTGAAGTTGAATTCTTATACGACGACTCCACCGCCTTTGAACTTGGTGGCATGGAATTGCTCTTGCAAGGTCGGGATCTCTTGATTGCCAGTTCTGGTTTCATGGTGCACGAATGCAATAAGGCACTTGAGGGGCTCGATGCACTGGGAATTGATGCGTCACTGCTTGACTGTTACTCGTTGCCATTGAACGAAGACCAATTACTTGATCAGGCCAACGAAAACGGTGGCAATATTCTCGTCGTCGAAGACAACTACGGTGGTGGTCTTTTCTCAGCGATCACCGAAGCATGTGCCAAGGCTGGCGACGCATTCACGGTCCAACCTCTGGCAGTGACCAGAATTCCCAAGTCCTCTCGAACCACGCCAGATGTGTTGGCTCAATGTGGTGTCGACCACGCCGCAATCACTACCGCCGCTGCCACCATGCTGGGCATCGCCCCACGCAAAACCCCACCCATGGTCGCCAAATAGTTCCATCGGAATACTTAGGGAAGCCTAACTCATCAAAATGCGGCTTAGACGTATTTGACTGAGCAGCCCCAGGGGCGGGTTTGGGTTGGTGTGGGGGTAGTGCCGTTTTTGAGTGACTTGACGGCGTCGAGAATGTGGTTGGTGGCCTTGTCGCCCTTCTGGTTCTTGCGGTCGTCGTCGAACGCCCCGCTGTATCGGAGAACCCCATTGGCGTCGATGACATATGTGTGCGGGGTTGTCCGAGCGTTGTAGAGCCGGGCAACCGTGCCGTCGTAGTCAATGAGAATCGGCGCATTGATCTTGTGAGCCTTCTTCGCCGCTTGATCTTCAGCAATAACCGTTGCTTTGTCGCGGTTGGCACTTGAATCAATCAACAGATAGACCACGGTGGGATCCACCTCTTTGAGATTCTTTCGCAAAGCGGCCCCTTTGCCGCACGTGTTGACCGCAAAGTCAGAGGGGCTGCCACTGAACGGGCATCCCGCATTGAACCACTCCAACACCACAATCTTGCCAGCATAGTCTGCCAGCCGATGCGTCTTGCCGTCAGTATCGGTCAACTCAAACGCGGGGGCCGCAGCGCCCAATGTTGCATCTGCTGGTGGCGGAGCTGGAACAGGAGCCGGCAACGGCTTGGGTGCCCCCACCGCAACAGCGGCTACCGTGATGGTGGCGATTGAGGCCAATACAATTCGAAGCGTATTGAATAGCATTTCAGGGTCCTTCCACTTAGTGTGTCGTGGCCACCCCATCGCCACATGCGAATTCGAACGACCACGCAGGATCGTAGCGACTGGGGCCAAACACAAGCAGGCCCCGCACACAGGGCGGGTGGTCCAAACTGTTATTGGGCTCCAAATGCACCGGGAGGGTCACTTTGAATCGCTTGGAATCCACCACCACTTCTGGCTGCCCTGCACTGACGCCTGGCACCTGATTGAGGAGTACGCGTGGGGGACCCTTGGTTGATACCGGCCCTGTTATGACAAGGTCGCGGCCAGATGCCGACCACCACATCCGCGTATGAGGTCGCATGCGGATTGGCTTGGGCAAGGATGCAAGCAACTCCGCCGCTAGCGTTGGGAGGCCAGATTCCGCACTGATATCAATCCGTACCGTCGCGTGTCCGCTTCCGGCAAAGCATGCTTCCTTACAAACCAACCAATCGGCTCGTATCACGACATCGATACTTGAGCCAACCGCAGCCGTAGACGGAATGTCTACATGCACAGTTGCAATCGCCTCGTCCTCAAACGCATACACACGGCCTGACGATGCGGCCAACACAGACGGACGCGACATACGAACCTTTCCAACGGTCACGCCTTTGGGGGCCAGCACCTCGATGTCCGTTGGTGCACCGCTCGTTCCTGGATCAGTCCAGTAGATGTGCCATGCCTTTGAAATCGCAAACGTACACACAATGTCCACCGATTCTCCAGGCGCCACGCTGGTCAGCGTCGAGGCCGCAGAAAATAAGACCGGTGGACGATCGGACTCTGCCGACACTGCACTTCGACCAGACAATGCCAATATCACGCCCATGACAATCTGCAGATTGGATCTCACGCCATTAGACTATCCACTCGTTTGGCGGGTACGCTGCGGACAAACTCAGGAAAAACCTCAATGCCCCGACTCATCGTGTTGCTCATCATGGCCCCGCTCATTCTGATTGCGTGTGGCAAATCCGTAAGCGACAAGGATGTGCACTGGCTGACCGTCCACGAAGCGCAGGTCGCCATCAAGACGCCCAGTGGATCGTGGCTCACCGAGTCCAAACCCAATGTCTGGGTCGACTCCCGCGATGCCACCCACTACACGGTCGGACACATCCCCGGCGCACTCAATATCCAACTCTCCGACCCTGACGCAAGTGGCCGGCTGGACACATACGGAACCATCGTCGTCTACGGCGAAAGTTACAAAGCCCCAATCGCCGACGCGATGATCAAGACGCTCATCTCCAAAGGACACGATGATGTCAAGGGTTTGGAACTTGGCTACGCCGGATGGGTCGCCGCGGGAGAAAAACTCAACAAAGGCCACGACCCTGGGCGCATCACCGAATCAACCAAAATCGATCGGTGGCATCGCGTCAACGTTGACCAAGACTGACACACATGCCGCCGGCCATACACGCCATTGATCTGGTGCATATGAATATCCCTGGCGCCATCACCGCCTGGGCGGTCGAGGGCCCCGACGGTTGGGTCGTCATCGAATCGGGCCCTGCGAGTTGCTGGAACACCCTCCGCACCGGATTGGAATCATTGGGCGCTACCATTGACAGTATCGCAGCGTTGCTCGTAACTCACACCCACTTGGACCATGCGGGCGGCGCTTGGAACTTTGTTGACCGCGGCATTCCCGTGTATGTACATAAGGCAGGCGCTGCGCACTTGATCGATCCATCGCGATTGAAAAAGAGCAGCCAACGCATCTTTGGTGAACGATTCGAAACCCTCTGGGGCGCACTGGAACCGTGCGATGCTTCGCGGGTCCACGCGTGCCGCGACGGAGACATTGTGTCGGCAGCAGGCCTGCAATTCGCCGCGATCGAAACACTCGGTCATGCCAACCACCACCACGCCTGGCATCTGCTTGATCATGACAGCAGCGACCTCTTCAGTGGCGATGCTGCCGCGATGCTTGTGCCAGGCACCGAGTGGATCACCATCCCGATGCCGCCGCCGGAGTTCGATTTGGATGTCTGGATGACCACTATTGATCGAATCGAAACTGGTCCATGGGCCCGCCTGCGGCTGACCCATGGCGGTACCGTGGAGAATATTTCTACCCATCTCGAGCAACTCCGAATCTCCATGCGGGATCAGATTCAGTGGATTGCAGCCACAGCGGAAATGCCGCCAGAAAAACGTGGTGAGGAGTACCGAAAGATGCTCTGGAAGCGTGCAAGTGACTCTAATGTGTCTGAATCGCTCTTCCATGACCATGTTGGCCCGGGCCTCATCACGATGAATCTTGGCGGAATCGACCGCTGGGCGGCCTCACGAGCCGATCATTAAGCCCCAAGTGCCTTGGGGATCCCACAATCATCGGGATCCACCCTTGCTCAAAGGGCGTACTAAACGTAGGTTAGAGGGCTCAATCTGTGTGCGATCGTGCGCCGAGAGCGCTACCAATGTGGGATCGAGAGCACCTGTTTTAGGTCTAAAGAGGAGAGAATTCATGATTCGCACTGCAATGATCGCAGGTCTGTCCATGCTGGCTGTAGCCAGCGCGCCAGCACTGGCCGGCGGCACAACGCTGTCGTCTGAGCGCGTGATCACAGGTCTGGCACGACCCGTCATGGTGTGCGCCCCTCCCGGCGACACTGATCGACTCTTTGTCGTCGAGCAACGCAGCGGTAGTACCGGACGCATCCGAATCTTTGATCTCAATTCCAATCAACTGCTCAGCACACCGTTCCTGAGTTTGACGGTCAGCACATCGAGTGAACAAGGTTTGCTTGGCATGGCTTTCCATCCTGACTATGCCAACAACGGCTACTTCTTCATCAACTACACCAACTCGAGCGGATCAACGATCATCTCCCGGTACCAGGTACATAGTTCGAATCCAAACTTGGCCAATACGTCATCGGCGCAAACGGTCATGACCATTTCACAGCCCTACACCAACCACAACGGTGGGTGGCTCGGGTTCAGCCCCATTGACGGATACCTCTACATCGGTACCGGCGATGGCGGCAGTGCCGGCGACCCAGGCAATCGTGGCCAAGACATCACCAACCAGGGGCTCGCCAAGATGCTCCGCATCGATGTCGACTCGCTTCCGTATTCAAGCCCCGCCGACAACCCCTTCGTCGGAATCACTGGGGACGAAGAAATTTGGGCCTATGGCCTTCGTAACCCATGGCGGTGCGCCTTTGACAGCCTGACAGGCGACCTCTACATGGCGGATGTCGGTCAGAATGCTTGGGAAGAAGTTCACGTCCAATCCGCGAGTTCTTCTGGCGGGGAGAACTATGGATGGCGTTGCTACGAAGGTAACCACTCCTACAACACCAGTGGCTGCCAGCCCTCCAGCACCATGGTCTTTCCTGTGCATGAGTTCTCGCATGGCGGTTCGCCGTATCGATGTTCGATTACTGGAGGTAATGTCTACCGCGGCAATCAAATTCCCGACTTGCAGGGCACCTACTTCTTTGCCGATTACTGCTCGAACCAGATCTGGTCATTCCGTTGGGATGGAAGTGATGGCCATACGCAGTACGAAGATCGCACTAGCGAACTGTCTCCAAATGCTGGCGCAATTGGTTCGATTTCGGGATTTGGCGAAGATGGCGCGGGTGAAATCTATGTGTGCGATCTCAACGGTGGTGAGGTCTTCAAGATCATTCCAGATGCCCCAACTGGCGCCTGTTGTGTCGGCATCCAATGCGCCACCATGCCCCAGAGCAATTGTGAGAATGGCGGCGGTACCTATATGGGCGACTTCGTAACATGTGATGAGCCAGGCCTCTGTGACCCAGAGATCCCCAACGATGATTGTGACAACCCAACCATATTGGTCGCAGGCAATAATGTTTACAACTCTGAATACGCCACCGACAGTGCGTATAGCGACTGTGGAATCGGTAACGACATTTGGATGTCCTACACCACCGAATGCACCGGCTTTATGCTGCTTCAGATTCAGGGCGACTTCTTCAACGAAGTCAGCGCCGTCTATGCCATGTGCCCATCAGGCACAGGACAGATGGAAGCATGCGGTGAGTCGTCCTACATCGTGCCGTGCACTCAGGGTGATACTTTCCTGATTCGAATCGGCAGTGACGATGGATCGAGCGGCGAAGGTTCTATACTCGTCAACTGTTTTCCCGACAGTGATCCATGCCCAGGCGACTGCAATGGCGATGACACCGTCGACGTCAACGACGTACTAGAAATGATTGCCAACTACGGCCAGCCCAGCGATTGCGACACCAATGGTGATGGCATCATCGACGTCAATGACCTGCTTGACCTGATCTCCAACTGGGGCCCATGCTGATCCCTCGATAGATGGCCTGATGCCCCCCTTACGTTGATCTTCCCGCCGCCCCTCTCCGGAGGGGCGGCGGTTGTTTTTGCCGTCCATAGCAACCCCCGCTGGCATGTCCCAGAGGCGACTTGGTACCATCCTTGGTCCGGGCTTGTAGCTCAGTTGGTTAGAGCGCACCCCTGATAAGGGTGAGGTCGCTGGTTCGAATCCAGCCAGGCCCATTGACAAGGCCGCCGCAGGGCGGCCTTGTCAATAAATCGGCACGCAAAAGCTGTGTCGCAGTCTCCTGCCCCTCTACAATGCGCGATTCCCCCCAACCCATATCCCTGCAGAGAATCCAACACCATGAGTCGAGCAAAAATTAGCATCATCGGAGCCGGAAACGTCGGCGCATCCTGCGCCATGTGGGCCGCTGCCAAGGAACTCGGGGACATCGTCCTAGTTGACATTCCTGACAAGGTCGGCGTCGCCAAAGGCAAAGCGCTCGACCTAGCATGCTGCGCACCAATCGAACGCTTTGACGCCTCGATCATCGGCACCTGCGAATACGCAGATGTGGCCGGAAGCGACGTGGTCATCGTCACGGCGGGCATCCCGCGCAAGCCGGGCATGAGCCGCGACGACCTCATTGCCACCAATGTCAAGATCGTGCACAGTGTGAGTGAACAAATCGCCACGCATGCACCCAATGCAACCATCATCCTCGTGTCCAACCCACTCGACGCCATGGTCTATACCGCGTGGAAGACCACTGGCTTCCCAACCAACCGCATTGTGGGTCAGGCTGGATGCCTAGATGTCGCCCGCTTCCGCACTTTCCTCGCCTGGGAAATTGGATGCAGCGTTGAGGATGTGTCAGCACTGCTACTGGGGGGTCACGGTGACGACATGGTGCCGCTGCCCCGCTACGCCAGCGTGCATGGCATTCCGGTTTCGCAATTGCTCAGCGAAGACAAGATCACCGCGTGTGTCGAGCGCGCCAAGGCTGGAGGCGGTGAAGTCGTCAAACTCATGGGAACCAGCGCCTACTACGCGCCTGCCAGTGGAAGCATCCAGATGGCCGAAGCCATCATCAAAGACAAAAAGCGAGTCCTCCCATGCGCCGCGTACTGCGACAGCGAGTACGGCGTCGGTGGATACTTTGTGGGCGTCCCGGCGGTTCTGGGCAGCGATGGAGTCGAGAAGGTCATCGAAATCGATCTCACTCCCGACGAACAAGCCCTCATGAACGAGTCTGTCAGCCACGTCAAGGACCTCGTGGGCGTCGTGCAGGATGCGTTCCCAGTTCTGGCCTAAGCCCCCGGAAGCGCCGCTGAAAAACCTTGGAAGCAGCCCTCGCCCAATCGCCCGGCGGTAATCACGGTGGGGGGATGATCTCAACCTGATCTCAGATGCGGCCTTAGATCTCGCAGAATCTCCAGCGACGTTCTATCGCAAGCCGATAAGGGCCGGATGAGCGATGCGCCCGATTCCCCACAACTGACCCCCGACTCACCGCGATCCGCTTCCGCCTACGACCTGTTCATCGCGGTCCTCGCGGTCGTCTCAATGGGGGTCATCGGCTGGCAGCTCACCCTTTCTAAAGACAGTGAAATTTCATCGCTTCTGACGATCTTCGACTTTGGGTTCTGCTTTCTCTTTCTGATCGACTACATCCACAGCATCGTCGTGGCGCCGCGGAAATGGCGGTACATCTTTACGTGGGGCATCTTTGATCTCGCATCAACGGTGCCGGCGATCGGCCCGTTTCGATTCGCACGCATCGCCCGACTGATCCGATTCCTGCGACTCCTTCGATCGCTACGGATGCTATTCAAGGTGTACCGGCGAGATAAGGCCGCCTTCTCCGTCGCCGCGGCAATGCTTGCAGCCATCGTGGTCATCATCGGTGCCACCGCCGCCGTCTTGCACTTGGAACACGCTCAGCCAGGCGCGTCCATCACGACGGGCCCTCGCGCGGCTTGGTGGTCGGTGGTTACTGTCTCGACGGTGGGCTATGGCGACCTCACCCCGATCACACCATCGGGCCGCGTGCTTGCTGTCGTCCTGATGGTGCTGGGCATCGGCATGTTTGCGACCTTCGCCGGTGCGATCTCCAATGTGTTCATGCGGCACGTGCTGCAGCAATCCACTGGCCCAACGATCGAAGAACGATTGGAACAACTCGAAGCGAACCATTGTGAACTCATCGAGCAGCTCAAGAACATCGACCGCAAACTCTGATCAAGCGTCCTTGCTGGCCATCATCTCAAGCATGTCGACGCAGCGTGTCGCATAGCCCGCTTCGTTGTCGTACCAACTGACCACCTTGAAGAAACGATCATTGAGCTCTATTCCAGCAGATGCGTCGTAAATGCTGCTGTGTGTATCACCAACAAAATCGCTGCTCACCAGCGGCTCCTCGGTGTAGCACAGCACACCTTTCATCGGTCCGTCGGCGGCGGCCTTCATGGCGGCATTGACGCCAGCAAGGCTCGTGGCCTGCTCGGTTCGGAAGGTCAGATCAACAACAGACACGTCCGCGGTGGGTACTCGCATCGCCATGCCGGTAAGTTTGCCTTTGACCGCCGGTAGACACAATGCAACGGCCTTGGCCGCGCCGGTGCTTGCAGGAATGATATTCATGTATGCGTTTCTTCCACCACGCATGTCCTTCTTGCTCGGCCCATCCTGTGTCGGCTGTGTGGCGGTCGCGGCATGGATCGTCGTCATCAAGCCCTCTTCCAGGCCAAATGCGTCCAAAATGACTTTGGTGATGGGCGCCAGACAATTGGTTGTGCATGACGCGTTGGAAATGATGCGGTGCTTGTCCGGGTCATATGAATTGCAGTTGACCTTGTGGACAAAGGTTGGAATCTCATCGGGGGTCTTGGTTGGTGCCGAGAGCAGCACCCGCTTGGCCCCAGCGTCGAGATGCTTGCTCGCGCCCTCAAGGGCCGTAAAGAAGCCAGTGGATTCCAACACATAGTCAACGCCCAGATCGCCCCATCCAAGTTGCGATGGGTCACGCTCGCTGAGGCACTTAGTGCTGTGCGCGTCGCACACCAACGCATTGCCCTGGGCGTGGACCCGGTGATCGAAGCGACCGTGCATCGTGTCGTAGGACACGAGGTAGGCAAGGTTGTCCGCCGGAACAAGGTCGTTGATAGCGACTACATCAAATGTCCCGCGTCGAACTGCCTCGCGGTAGACGAGTCGACCGATACGTCCGAAACCGTTGATGCCGATGCGAATGGCCATGTTGCGTACTCCAAGGAATGGGGATGGCTGGAAAAGGCCTGCATTCTACTGATAGTGGGATAATCTGGTCAGGATTCCCGCCACGGTGTGTCTGGTACGCCAGCGGCTCGGTTGGCCATTCGGGCCATCGCAAAGAGTAGGTCGCTGCACCGATTGATCCACCGCATAGCGGCCTCAGATACGCCGTTGGCCTCGTCGCTGGCAAGGGTCACCATCGCCCGCTCGCATCGTCTGGCCTCGCTGCGGGCAATGTGCAGCCGGGCAGCCAACTCGCAGCCACCAGGCAGAATGAACACCTTGAGCGGTTTGTTGCCCGAGTCGATCGCGTCGATGGCCGCTTCAAGTTCGGTCACATCGACATCGCCAATCTGCTGCACCTTGTCCTCGTGAGCCGTCCCTGGCGGCGTGGCCAGATCCGCCCCAAGTGCGAAGCACCCATGTTGGAGCACCGAGATGGCGCGAATCAGCACTTGGTCGTCACACCGGACCGCCGCCAGCCCCAACGCTGCATTCAACGCATCTACCTCCCCGTACGCGGCCACCCGAGGATGATCCTTTGAGACACGACCACCTCCAAAGAGACCCGTCGTCCCATCATCGCCTGTCCGTGTGTACAACCGCATGGCGGCAGGATACGACCCGCGGCCAAGTCAGGGGTCGGGGGAGTGGATTACTGTGGGCCCATGCTGAGTATTGCCATTGTTGTTCTTGCCGCCGACCTGCAGATCACACCCTTACTGGGCGACCATGCTGTCCTTCAGCAGGGATGTCCGATTCCTGTTTGGGGGGAGGCCGAGCCAGTTGCATCGGTATCTGTGCAACTGGGTACACAGACCGCCACGACCCAAGCGGATGAGGTCGGGCGCTGGTCCGTGGAATTACCCGCTCTGGAGGCCTCCGCAACGCCGCTGACACTGACTGTGATGTCGGGCAATGAACGACGTGACGCAACCAATGTAGTCGTGGGCGAAGTGTGGGTCGCCTCGGGACAGTCCAACATGTGGTGGCCAGTCAATCGCAGTGATAGGCCCGAACAGACGGCTGCCGAGTCGACCGATCCGCTCCTGCGTGTCTTCACTGAACCGTTGCGGAGTTCGCTTTCGCCACTGAGTGCCTCGAAAGGCACGTGGCAGGTCGTCACCCCTGACACGGCGCCTGAACTAACGGCCGTTGGGTTGCACTTTGGCCGGGCAATACGTCGTGACCTAGGTGTACCCGTGGGCATCGTCCATGCGTCTTGGGGAGGAAGCAGCGTGCAAGCATGGATGGACGAGCCAACGCTTCGTTCGCACCAAGAAGCCAGTGCCGCAGTCGATCGGCTGAGAGCCCTTCAAGAACAAGGTGCCTTCGATGGCCCAGTGCTGCGAAGCGCCACAGTCGATACCACAAACTGGCCAACTGCTTGGCTCCCGGCCACCTTCAAGGCCCTTGAATGGGATGTCGATGGCACCGCGTGGTTCCGTCGCACTGTTTTGATCCCACCAGCATGGGCTGGGCACGACCTGATACTCCACCTTGGCCCCATCGATGACATTGACATCACAACCTTTGGCGGCCACCGCGTGGGCGGGCTGCACGATTGGAAAACGCCCCGCATGTACCCGATTCCTGGCACGCTCGTCCGAGAGGGTTCGGTCGATGTCGCGGTAGAAGTCACCGACCGCGCGGGCATCGGCGGCTTCATCGGAACACCCGAACAAATGATGTTGATCCGGCGCGACGGTGAGGGTGCTCCCATCAGCCTTGCGGGTAACTGGAAATGGAAGCAAGGGCCGCTGGTCAGCGCGCCCCAGCAGACGCCTACCGCGCTCTACCACGGCATGATCGAGCAATTGTTTCCACTGCATCCACGAGGCGTCATTTGGTATCAAGGTGAGTCCAACGCCCACGAACCACACCACTACGACGTGCTGTTCCCAGCGATGATTGAATTGTGGCGATCTCGATTTGGCGACGCGGACATGCCGTTCTACTTCGTGCAACTTGCCAACCTCGAACACGGACGCGATAACTGGCACTGGCCAGAACTCCGCGAAGCGCAGCGGAACACGCTCCAACTTGCCAACACCGGCATGGCTGTGTGCTTTGACGTAGGCAGTCCGACTGATATTCATCCCAAGGACAAACGCACGGTGGGGGAACGGCTTGCTCGGTTGGCTTTGCATCAGGACTACGACCTCCCAATCGCCGCGTCTGGCCCCTTACCTATGAACATCGCTTCGGACGGCGACGCCATCAGCGTCATCTTTGACTGCTTTGGCGGACAACTCTCAACCCGCGACGATGCGCCTACGACACTGCTTGAAATTGCTGGAGATGACGGCCACTTCCACCCCGCCACGGCCACCCTCGCGGGCAGTGTGCTCACGGCCAGCAGCGAAGCCGTGCCGATTCCAACCCAAATACGCTATGCCTGGCGAGAAAACCCAGAGTCCGCCAATCTCGTGGGCGCCGATGAGTTGCCTGCAACTTCGTTTTGGATTCGCGTAGGAGAAGATCCACGCCGCGGGCCGGTGCAGCCGTAGGGCGATTGTTTGTTGAAAAAGTGGGCGTGGTATTGATAACTCGTTGAGTCACAATCCACCTGACCGAGCACTTCCACAACTGTGATGGGGTGCCGCGGCTCAATTGCAGCCTGATCCCGTTCCAAAGCAGTATTGTTGGCGCCCCGCGTGGAAAGGTGGAGGGACTTCCCGGACTTCAGCCTTCCAGCGCCGCCACACCTGACACGATCTCGGTGAGTTCGGTCGTAATCTGAGCTTGGCGTGCTCGGTTGAATTTGCGGTTGAGCGTTCGGCCAAAGTCCTTGGCGTTGTCACTGGCGGCCTTCATCGCAATCATCCGCATCACGTGTTCGCTGACGGCCGCTTCCACAAACAACTGATAGAGCAGCGTTTTGATGGTCGTGGGCAACAGTGTGTCGAGTAGTTCCGCCGCGCTGGGCGTAAAGTCGTAGACATCCTGACGGACTGTGATATCGGTATTGCTAGCTTCAGGACGCGAGAGCGGAAGCAGTTTGGTAATGGTTGGGTTCTGACGAGACACTGATATGTATCGCATCGATGCCACGTAGATGTTGTCGAATTCACCCTCAAGGTAACGCTCAAGATACTTCGCAGCAATAGCTTCAACGTCCTCGTACTTGGGTGTATCGCCTACCGCATACGCCCGCGACACTTCGACGCCTTGGAACTTGAAGAAACCTGTTGCTTTCTTGCCCGCCGTCTCGACTACCACATCTGATTCGTCGATCAGCGACAGGCGATGCTTCGAGGATATTCGCAGGATGTTGGCGTTGTACGCCCCGCACAAGCCGCGATCAGAACAGATGACCAGCAAGAGGTCTTTCCCTGCGCGTTCGGATGGTCCGTCGATGAGCGGCGAGGCGTAGTCTTCGGCACGCGAAGCCACCTGACGAACCATCTCGTCAATCATCTGCGAATACGGACGCGATTGCTCGGCCCGATGACCTGCGGCGGTGAACTTCGCCGTAGCAATCATCTGCATCGTCTTGGTGATCCGGCCGATCGTCTTGACCGCGCCGATACGATTCTTGATTTCGCGGAGTTGTGCCATGAGCCCCGAATGATACCCAAATCAGGCACTGGAAGGTTGTGTGTAGGCGCCTCCAACGACCAGTCCATCCCACGCCAACGCCATGCCGCTGGGCAAGGACGCATCGACCGATGCGTGGTGGATCTGGTGGGCCATGTGGACAAACCATGTCTGGGTCGCCCCGATGGCCTGAGCCTCTGCCACGGCCTGCTCATAACTGAGGTGCGTCGTATGGGGCCGCTCGCGAAGCATATCTAGAAAGAGGGTTTGGAGGCCCTCTAGCTGGGGTCTGGTCGCAGTAGGAATGCTCGACACATCGGTGCACCACGCCAGTGGGAATGCCGGCACATCGGCCTTGGTTGGCTCTATTCGGAAACCAAGGATTGGAAGGTTCCCATGCTGCAACCGCAGGGGCTCGAAGACCAGTCCGTGAAGTTCCACAGACTTGCCCGGAGTGAGTTCGTGGGGCTCAAGCGATGCAATAAACGAATCGTTGATGTTGTGCTGCTTGTGAAAGATGTGCCGGTACACCCGCTGAAGATGTTCGAGCGTCTTCGGCTCTGCCCACACATCAATGGTGGACTTCTGCATCACATTAAATCGCCGCACTTCATCCAACCCAAACGTGTGATCGACGTGGTTGTGTGTAAAGAAGATGCCATCACATCGCTCAATGCCCACTCGTAGCACTTGCTGGCGAAGATCTGGCGAGGCATCAATCAGCACAACCCGCTCACGGCCCGCAGCGTCGGTCCAGCACACAGCCGCAGAAGTTCGAAGCCGCTGATCCCGTGGATCGTCAGATGTACATGTATCGCAATGGCACCCGATGGCCGGAACACCCGCGCTGGTTCCGCTACCCAGCACAATTAGCCGCACATCACGCACCACTGGCCACTGCTCCGGATGTTTTGGCTTGAACAGCGCGCACAATGTCTGCTGCGGCGGCGTGTGGGTCCAGCGCACCGCAAATGGCCTCGCCAACGGCCACACCACAGACACCCGCCCCACACAACTCGTCCACTCGCGTGTGAGTGATGCCCCCAATGGCGAGGTGTGGAAGTTCACCAATGATCGGCAGCGTTTCACGAACAACCTCGAGGCCCGCTGCGATGAGTGTTGGCTTGGTGGTCGTTGTATACACGGGCCCAATGCCCACATAGTCGGCACCCGATTCAAGGGCATGGGCCGCTTCGCTGGCCGAGTGCGTACTCACACCAAGCATGATTCGCCGGCCACTCAGGCGTCTGGCCTGGGCTACGGGCAAATCGCCTTGCCCAAGATGCGCCCCGTGGGCATCTGCGGTCAGCGCGATGTCGACCCGGTCATTGACAATGACCGTCCCGCCCACATTTCCAGCAAGCGATACCACCAAACGCACGCGCCGCAGCAGCGACGCATCGTCGAGCGCCTTCTCCCGCACCTGCACACAGGTCACACCCGCATCGAGTGATGCCTCAAGCACCTCTTGCCATGGGCGTGTGCAGATCGACTCCGTAAGCAGTAGACACACAGGCCACTGCATCGCCACGCCGGCTCCAAGGCGTCGCTGCACGGCCGCTGTAAGTTCATACAACCGATATCGAAGCGACTCCAGATCCGCCGCGCCCGAGGATGAGTCGAGTTTGGCCGCTTCCTCAAGGGTTCGCATCGCCTCAGCGGCGCGACGGCCAGCCGCGGCGGCAAGGTCGGCCCCGCTGCTGCGGATGCCCTCTGATGGAGTCGATACGTGTGTGCCCACATCACCGGGCGTATCTCGATGCCATGACCACCGCTGCCCAGGCCAGATCGTGTCTGCCACAGCACGGAGCGTGTGGCGACACTCCTTGCAACTGCCCGACACCGATACATCGTTCAGTAGAAAGCGGGCGAGGTCTTCAAGCGTTCGCATTGCTTCGCTGGCGCGATTGAGATTGGCGTCAACCAGACGCAACATCGACATGCCTGACATGGTACCCACGCTAAGTATGTCTCCTGGGTGCTGATTGTGTGGACCAAGGCCCCGCTGAACCGATTCCCCCATCACATGTATCGCACCATTCGTACCGGAACGGCCCGCAAAGCCATCGTGATCGCCGCCGTCTCAAGCAACTGCAAACAGTTGCCAAAATCCCTGCGTGAACTCAACACGAAGGCCCAAGGTGCACTCGACGCCGCCATGAAGCGGCCAGGATTCGATGCATCAGCTGGCAGCATTGCTGTGGGATCGGATCGGGGGCTTCTGATTGGGCTTGGTGATGAACACCCCACACCTGCGTCGCTGCGACTCGCTGGAGCATCTCTGGTCGCGGCACTTCGCCACCTGGATGCCACCGGGGCTGACATCGAACTCCAGCACACGCTTGCCGGGCCACTCAAGAAAACGCCAGCCCTTGCCGCACAGGCCCTCGCCGAGGGCATGGTGCTGGCCAACTGGCGACAAGAAACGTGGCGAGGCGCCGCCGCGACTGGGGAATCGGCGCATGGGACATTGGTTCTGAGCAGCCAAGATGCCACAACGCGGGGGGGACTGCGTCGCGGCGTCGTGCTGGGAGATGGGTCCAATGAAGCTCGAAGGCTTGGCTCAACGCCACCCAATATTGCCAGTCCCGCGTGGGTAGCGTCACAGGCTCGCAGCATGGCCCGTAAGTTGGGTATGCAGTGCAGCGTCCTCTCAGCACCCAAACTTCGCGACATGGGCATGGGGGGCCTCACCGCGGTGGGTATGGGGTCCGACCACCCGCCGTGCCTGGTGCACCTGAAGTGGAAGCCCAAGAAGGCCACGACCAAAGCGAGACTGGCCCTTGTAGGTAAGACGATCACCTATGACACCGGTGGGTACTCGCTCAAGATCTCCAACGGCATGAAGGGCATGAAGTACGACATGTGCGGCGGAGCGGCGGTGCTGGGCGCCATGCAGACCATCGCGACCCTCAAACTACCCATTGAAGTCCATGCCGTCCTTCCGTGTGCTGAAAACATGGTGTCCGCTAGGGCCTACAGGCCCGATGACATCATCACGCTCTACAACGGGGTCACGGTAGAAGTCACCAATACAGATGCAGAGGGACGCCTCGTGCTCGGCGACGCGCTCGCCTGGACATGCAAACACATCAAGCCAACCAGCGTGGTAGACATCGCCACCCTCACCGGCGGGGTGGTGGTGGCGCTTGGTGAGTGGTGCGCGGGGCTCTGGTGCGGCGATCGATCGCTTCGCTCACTTGTGCGGGACGCTGGTGATGCCAGCGGCGAACAGGTTTGGTGGATGCCGCTCTGGAAGGAACACAAGGACTTCATGCGGGCTCGCCACGCCGACATCTGGAACAGTGGGCCCAAGCGAGATGGGCACCCGATTCAGGGGGCCGCCTTTTTGTCGTATTTCGTTGATGAGGCCCTGCCGTGGGCTCACATCGATATCGCTGGCCCGGCGACCAGCGACACTAAAACCGATCTGTGTGTGGCGGGCCCAACTGGATTTGGTTCTCGGCTCCTGACTGAAATGGCCGCGGGGCTGGCCGCCAAGGGGTGATCTGTTTCAGTCCGATGCGGGCACGAGTAGCTCGTCGATACGGACAGGAATCAATTTGGTCATCCGTCGACCCAAGGCGTCATAGATCGATTGTGCCTGGCCAATTGGATCTGGAAGATCAGTCCCATCGGGACACAGCAGGTGGACATGCTGGGCCGATTCGCCAGCAGATTCGACCAATTGACGGACGCCTTCACAGTGCGATCTGGTCATACAGAGCACCAAATCGGCCTTGGCGGCCATGTCAGCGGTCAATTTGCAAGAACGGCCATCGTGCTGGATCGACAGGCCCTTGAGAGTCTTGATGGTTTCGGTGCTCACGGGCAGGCCATCCATAGTGGCCAATCCAGCTGATATTGCCAGAAAGTCGCCCGCCGTCGAGCCGGTGTAATTGGTAGCAATGGCCTCGGCCATCGGGCTTCGGCAGGTGTTGCCGGTACAGACAAAGAGAACGGTTTGCACCCGTGCATCATAGTTCCCTCGGCCTTCGACTTGCATACCGGCGCGGAATCGGATTGAATGCGCGTCACCGAGGAGGCAAGAACGGTGGAGTTCATCCCCGCAGGCGAAGCAGCTCGTGTACTCGACGATCACGGACTGTTCAGCGAATCAACCGACGAAGACCACACCTACGTGCGGATGCGCGATGGGGAGACCGTACGGCATCATCACCTGATGCTGGAAGGATGCAGCGTCGATCCACGCGAAGGCGCCGAGGTCATCAACATCCCTGCTGACCAACTGAGCAAGGTGATCGATGGTGTCTTGCACAAATTACATCACACCCAAATTCTGCTGATCCCGGTTGGAAAATGGCGGAGCATCTTTGATGTTGTTGCGTTCAGTCTTGCATCAAATGATGAATGGCAGGCTGTCGATGCCGCCGCGACCGTTGAACTCAACACCCGTGACCCGCTGCTGGCCGATGCTGGTGACCTTCATCTGTTGTGTGATCTTGCCAAGGCCTTGTTGCATGACTCAGACAAACCAGATCAGGGCTTAATGTTGATCTCGGTAGGACAGCCAGTCATTCTTGAAATCATCCCCGAGGCTGGTGTCCGACTGAGTTTTGGAAACAGTGCCATCGCCGCAGAATTGAGCGAAGTCTACGTGTCCTGAGCGAGGACGCCTCCCCGAGGAGCGAGCAGCACATGCCAGCAAAGGTGGGGCGAACGAAGCCCATTCAGAAACTCATTGACAAAGGGCGCGATTCAAAGTGCCCGTTTGAGGCTGAGCGTGTCTTGGATCGCGCGTTGGCAATGAGTCATGCGCGGCGTGATTTCGCAGGCATGGTTGAGATTCTTGAATTACTTGCTGACGCCCGAGCAGCCAGACGGAAGTTGGCACTAGCCAGCCGAGCCGCCATTCGAATCGTCGACGATGTCGTCACTGACACAATGGACATCGAGAAAGGGCGGTACTTGGTCCAACCGCCGCTGGTGGGCGCCGACGCGCGTCGGCTCAGGCTGCTGGCGCTGGCGCGTGAAACCCCTGTCATGGTGGTCTGTCGCGAACCGACGGCTCAAACTGGAGAGATCCCAGTCGTTGCCATTGGTCCACAAGGATCGATCCGAACCAAAGTCGCCGGGCATGACAAACCCAACAAACCTTCTGCTGCGTGGTTTCGCGGTGCACTGCAATCGCTTGGTGAGGAATCCATTCTTCGACTCGACCCCAAGCACACCGCAGATCGACGACTTGATCTGGTGCTCGACCTCATCGACACACTGCCCGAGGACACCAGTCTGCACCAAACGGCTATCGAACTGTGCCGTCAAGCCGATGCTGACGACTGCTAGGATGGCACCATGAATACCCCAGACAACGAGACCGTTGAAGCCGGGCATGAGCCAGCACAGCAGGACGTTGAACTGGTGTCGCGGGCTGGATTCGCCTTTTTGATGCGTTGCGTTTTGGTAGCCCTAGTCTGTTTGGTATTGGGGTTATGGGGTGTGTGGGACTACGTCGAAGTCATTCCCAAGCAGATTCGTTACTTCGCGCGGGCGGAAGTCTCGCGCGCGTATATGAAGTTCGCTGAACCGGTTGTCAATGGATCAGGTTCGATCGATGAGCAATCGCGACACGAGTTCATCGCCACGGTCATCGACGACCTTAAGATTGAGTCTGATCCCGCCATCGATTCGGAGGTTGCTGGATTGCAAGCGGCTGTTGAGTCAGGGGGCACCGATGCTCTAGATCGACTCAATACGAGTTTGGTGCAATCGATTGTGCCCCACACCGCAAACGTAGCCGCCAAGCGGCTTGGTATCGATCTAGCCAAAATTCCAGACGTCGCTGGTAGCGACAATCGCGCACGATGGATGGCTCAGATGGCGGTCATGGTGGCTGGTGCCAGAAGCCCGGTCACCGGAACCCGCGATAGTTCACAAGCCCTCAAAATGGGCATGATTGAGGCCCAAAGGACACTTGGGTTGTATGGCGAGGTCGAGCCGCCAAGTTCCTACGACCTGCCGATACAGTGGCTCTTTATCCTGTGCCTGCCCTTTGCTCCGTGGTACATCTTCGCGTTCGTTCGAGCCAAGAGCCGGGTCTATCGACTTGGGAGCGATGGAACGCTGTATCTGCCCGGTGAAACTTGGGCCCCGACCGACCTAGCGGACATCGATATGTCACGATGGATGAAGACGAGCAAAGCTTGGGTCGTTCACACCGATGGCCACCGTGTCGTGATGGATGACTACGTCTACAAAGACATGTTCAAGATCGTCGGTGCGGTGGCTGAGGCTAAGTACCCTGAGAAATGGACTTACTTGGCCAAACTCGTCAAGACAGACGCGTGAAACACGCCGGCCCGCATACCCAATAATCAATCACAGGCATGATGCACGCAGTGGTCAATTCAATTCCATTCCGCGAAGTGGGGCCCAATGGCCGCTTGCGGGAGCCCTCGCTTGGCCATGGGCATCGGCAATCGGCCATTCTCATCCACGTCTTTGTCGCTATTGGCGCGATTTCGGCGGGTCCACTGCTCCTGGTGCCGCTCATTTTGTGGTTGGTCAGCCGCGATGAGAGCCCCTTTGTGGATGATCATGGCCGAGAAGCGATGAATTTCATCCTCAGCATGCTGCTCTTTACGTTGATATTGGTCATATCGATCGTTGGCTTGGTGGTGGCGTGGGTTCCTGGGATTCTGATGATCATTTTGCCAATCCGAGCGGCCCTGATCGCCTCCAAACGTGAGTACATCCGCTACCCAATGACGATCCGATTCTTCTGAAGTGTTTTTGGCGCACCTTAGAAGGGGGCTGAACCATGACTCGTTCACTTCGCTCGGCGGCAGCATCGACACCGATGGCATCCGCGTCATCATCGTTCGGCCTGTCCGACAATTGGCTGACTGCTAGATGCCTTGGCGACAACTTTGGTCAATATAAAAACGGCAGTATCGGCAACGCGGGGGTCCAGCAGCGACACCCTGGCTCGCAAAAATCTCGGGCACGATGGTGTGTGGGCATCGCCGATTTGCAGCTGGTGTTGCAGATGTTTGGACCGTGCCTGTAGTCCTGCCCAGTAGCACAGCCCCCAATCCGCCAGTGCCGTGCCGCCGCCATTACCATGACGGGCATGGCATTGCTGGAAGCAACAGGACTGATCAAGGCCTACAACGGGCGACGCGTCGTTGATGATGTGTCCTTCTATGTCGATCCTGGCGAAATCGTCGGACTGCTTGGACGAAACGGAGCTGGAAAGACTACCTCGTTTCGTATGGCCATCGGAATGATTTCCCCGGAGGGGGGGACGGTGTACTTCAATGACACCAATGTCACCAATGACCCGATGTTTCGTCACGCACGGCAGGGCATGGGCTACCTCAGCCAAGAGCCCAGTGTCTTCCAGCGAATGACCGTCCGCGACAACCTGATGAGCATTCTCGAAACTCGCCCACTGTCCAAAGCCCAGCAACACGAACGATGCGATGAACTGCTCGCACAGTTTGGACTCGAACACAAGGCCAAAGAAACCGCGCGCACGTGTTCTGGGGGCGAACGACGCCGGCTCGAAATCGCCCGCACCATGATCACTGACCCGACGATGCTGCTGTTGGATGAACCATTCGCAGCCGTCGACCCCCATACCGTGGAAGAACTCCAACAAGAAGTGCTACGACTTCGCGATAAGGGCATCTCAATTCTGGTCACCGACCACAACGTGCAACAAACGCTGCGGATCTGCGATCGTGCCTACATTCTGCACCACGGTAAAAACCTTCGTGATGGTGATCCAAAATCGATCATCAACGATAAGACCGTCCGAGAGGCTTATCTAGCTTCCACCTTCCGCGGCGACGAGTTTGGTTGACGCCCGGTATGCTCACCCCACCATGACACGCCTGTTCCTCATTTTGATCTGCCTGCTGCTGGTCACAGCCACTGGATGTGTGCGTCGCACCATCCGCATCACCACCGAGCCGCCAGGTGCATTGGTGTGGCTCAATCATCGTGAAATCGGGCGAACCCCCGTCGAAGCCGACTTTACGCACTACGGCACCTATGACCTCATGATCAAAAAGGATGGCTATGAGCCACTCATCGGCGCCATGCCCACGGGTACCCGCATCCGAGGTACGCCTGGCGTCGATCTGGTGCTCGAGGTCCTGCCAGTCCACACGCACGATCTCGTCGAGTGGCACTTGGAGATGGTCCCACGCGATGAAGACCACGCCGCACTCTTGCAACGAGCATCCGCCCTTCGGGCTGAGGTAGAGGGCATCTCGCCTCCGAAAGATCCCAAGATCCCAACTTCCACGGGTGATCAGGAACCAACCGACTGATTGAAGGTGGCGATTCAACGCCATCGGTTCTACGCTGTGGGGTGCGGCCAAAGGTCGCCATTTTCAGGAGCATGCGCCATGGGATGTCTCACAGCCTGTTTGATCGCCAGTACATCGCTTGGACTGCACGCCGCCGATCCCCCTGCAGCGACTCCTGATGGTGCGACCGCTGCGGCTGCACTCCCACTGAACTACAACACCGATCAACTGCGTGATATGGCCATTCGTCGGCTCGCCGCCCAGGGCATGCTTGAGTCGGATCCGCCCTCATCCATGTGGTCAGCCATGGTCCAGCAGACCGCCTCGTTGATTGAAGCAGGCATGCGAGTCGGCCAACTGCAATCTGAATTGCGAGTCCTGCGTTCGGAGGTCGCAGAACTGCGCACCTTTATCGCAGACCATGAACGACTTGGTGATGACTACCAGTCGTACCAAGCGATTCTTAACGAAACTAAGCGGCTGATCACCCACCAGATTCGACTCGAGACCAAACGAAAGACCGACGAACTTCGTAAAACCAAAAAGTCCCGGGCCCAGCAACGCAAAGCACAACAAGCCGCTGTGCTCGATCCCTACGCGCACCTTGTTGCACTTGGATTCAACCATCTTGGGAACGGGGTCATGCTTGGAAAGTCTGGCTATCAATACGCCAAACGCGATGTCACATCCGAACGCGTCACATACGTGCCGACCAATGGTGGGGGCACTCGCCGTGTGGTCAAATCGGAAACCCGGCAACAATCCGACTACAGCGTCATGACCATTTCGGGCTCCTTGCTCAATGCCACCGACACCATTCGAAATGTCGGTGTGGCCTTTGCTTTCCGAGACTCGCACGGCAATCAAATCGGCCAAGAGACCGTCATGGTCGAGAACATGCGCCCCAATGTCCCCTACCCGTTTACCAGCGAACTCAGCATGGCTTCTGACCGACCGTTTGCAACAGAGACACAATGGGTGCTCTACTCCGATCCAACCGTACCTGCGGCGACCCCAGTATCACCGGCACCAACCCCATGACCACCAACCCATCGCCGCGCTCGCGGCGACTGATCATGCGTCCACTGCTCGTTCTATTAGTCGTTGCGGGTGTCTTGTGGTGGGGAAATTGGCGAACATCGCGCGACGTGCAGCACATGCAAGACGCCGTGGAGTCCTCCGTCGACACCACACAGCAATCGCTCCTCTTCACCGATGACCTCGTTCGAGTTGCCTTTGGAAGGGGCCTTCGCTTACTCCGAAATGCAAACAGCACCGGAACACTGCGGCTGGTCGATGTTGAGCCCAAACCCGATTCCGATACGTTCTTCACCGCCCGACTCACCGGGCTTGATGATCGCTCCATGGGGCTGCTCATTCAGTACGACGGCAATGGAAACACCGTCATCGCCGGTGTCGATCTGGAACCAAGAGAAACCCTGAATCCCACAGACAACCAATAGGGGACACCCCCTGACATCGGTGCTACCCTTTGCTTGATATGGATGTCTGGATCAATGGTGAATTTGTAGAGGACACCAACGCACGTGTGTCCGTCTTCGATGCTGGCCTGCAACACGGCGTGGGCCTGTTTGAAACGATGGCGGCCCGCAATGGGTCCGTCTTCCGCTTGAACGCGCACATCGAGCGACTGGTCACGTCCGCGGCATCCCTGCGGTTGTCTGAGCGACTTAAGCCAGAACCACTCGCCCAAGCCGTTGTCAAGGCGCTCGCCCACAGTGAGCGAACTGAGGCTCGGATCCGACTGACCCTCACCGGCGGTGACCTCAATGCCATGCGGCACACTGGACAGGGTCCTAGCGACCCAACCATTTTCATCGTCGTGCAACCACGAACCGAATACCCAGAGACATTTTTCTCCGAAGGCATCACCGCCGTACTGGCACCGGGTCGTCTCAATCCATGGGAATGGACCAGCGGCCACAAGACCCTCAACTACTGGCCCCGAATCTCCGCCCTGCAAATGGCTGCTGGCATGGGTGCTGGTGAGGCCCTCTGGCTCACTCCCGATGCGCTGGTGGCTTCGGGCTCGGTCAGTAACCTGTTTCTCATCAAAGATGGCCAACTCATCACGCCCGCAGCCCAAGGTTCACAGGACATCAATGAGATCGCCCCGCCTGTGCTGCCAGGCATCACCCGCCAAGCGGTCATTGAACTGGCCACCGCATCAGGCATGGAAATCATCCACAACATGCCCACACTGGATGATGTGGCCGACGCCGATGAGTGTTTCCTTACCAACTCCAGTTGGCATGTGCTTCCCATGACCTCGCTGGCGGTGGCCGTCCGTGGGCAAGCCGATGAAGAACCACACCTTGAACAACGACCCATCGGTGATGGAACCGTCGGCGGACAGACGGCCGACCTTCGAGCGGCCATGCTTGAACTGATTGAGCGAGAAACCGGTCAGGTCGCCGCCCAATGACCGATCCGGGCAAGTTTCGAGTTGGTGGCTTTGATCCAAGGCTCAACATCGGCCGGGTGTGGGCCAATCAACCACGCACGCCCGGGCGGATTGCCTTGGTCGTTTTTGGAATCATCTTGGCTATTCCCATCCTGTTGTTCATCCTCGTGGCGATGGTGATCTCGGTGGCGGTCTTCTTGGTTCTTGCTGGATGGAACCGACTCTTTGGGCGACGCGGGCCAGACTGGTCCACACATGATGAAGAAGGTCGAAAGGGTGTCCGGGTTCGCCGCTGAATCGCATACCAAACCCGATATGATCTCATGCGGACAAATGAGTACCGCACCCCACAACGACACGACCACGTCAACGGCACACAGTGCAGAACATCGCTTTGCGCACCTGCACCTACACAGTGAATATTCACTGCTTGATGGGGCTAACCGAATTAAGCCGCTGTTACAGCATGTTGCCGATTTGGGAATGACCGCCGTAGCGTTGACTGATCACGGCAATCTGCATGGAGCAGTGGAGTTCTATACAGCCGCGCAGAAATGTGGCGTTAAGCCAATCTTGGGCGTCGAGGCTTACGTCGCGCCCGAACAACGAACCATGCGCGCCAAATCGACCAAAGGACCTGATGGGGGGTTTCATCTGGTACTGCTCGCACGAACCAACGCGGGGTGGGGGAATCTCCTTCGGCTCAGCAGCGACGCCTACCTAGAGGGCTTCTACCACAAACCACGAATGGATCGCACAACGCTTGAGCAGTTTGGGGAAGGTCTGATCGCGATCAATGGGCACCTTGGGTCCTCTTTGGCCTACCACCTATTGCGGTTTGATCGAACCAATGAACAACGGCATTGGGATGCCGCGGTCGAGGAGGCGCGATGGCATCTCGCTGCCTTCCCGCCAGATGAACACGGTGAGCCAAGTTTCTTTGTTGAATTGCAACGAAACGGTGTTGCTGACCAAACAGCAATCAATCCGCACTTGATCAAAATTGCTAAGGAACTCGGTCTGCCCCTTGTATGTGACAACGACGCGCACTTTCTCCGAGCCCAAGACCATGACACACACGACACCTTGTGCTGTATCTCGATGGGGAAAAATAAGGACGACCCAAATCGGTTGACCTATCCGCGAGAGATCTACGTAAAGTCTCCACAGGAAATGGCTGCGATGTTTCAGGACATTCCTGAGGCAATCGACAACACCAATCAAATCGCAGATCGGTGTGATGTTGACATTAACTTTGAGGCCAATCACGCGCCGGTCGTACGAGTCACCGCCCCAAGTGAACCGCCTACTTGGGATGGAATAACGGATCTAACTGAATGGTTTAAAACGTGGTGCCAACGAATCGAGTTGCATCCATTCGATGAGCACAGAGATGCCCACGTGGATCGTGCTGCGCTTGAGCAGGAATGCGATGACGCACTGCGACTGCTGTGTGAAGCCGGACTCATATGGCGTTATGGAGTCGATGGCGTCACAGATGAGATTCGCAAGCGGTGTGAGCGTGAACTCGGGATCCTCTCCGAGAAACGCATCAGTGCGTACTTCTTGATTGTGTGGGACTTTGTCAACTGGGCGAGGCAGCGTGGTATTCCAGCAAGCGCGCGTGGTAGTGGTATTGGCACCATGGTTGGATATGTGCTCGGTTTGTCCAACGCTTGTCCGGTGGCCTATGGGTTGCTCTTTGAGCGGTTCACCGACCCAGATCGTTCTGAATACCCCGACATCGATATTGACATATGCCAGAACGGGCGAGCGCAGGTCATTTCCTATGTCCGAGAGAAGTATGGCCATGTAGCGCAGATCATCACGTTCGGACGCCTCAAAGCCCGTGCCGCCATCAAGGATGTTGCCCGCGTCATGGGGCTCGAAGCAGTTGAGGGACAGCGACTCTCCAATCTTGTGCCCGCTGAACTCAATATCACCATTGAGCAAGCGCTCGGTTCATCCGCTGACTTCAAGAGTGAGTACGCATCCAACCCACTGTCCAAACGGGTCATCGATGATGCTCAAAAACTCGAAGGTCATGCCCGACATGCTGGTGTGCACGCTGCAGGTGTCGTGGTGGCCACGCAACCACTCGACTCCATCGTGCCGCTCTGCCGCGTCAGTGGAAACGATGACGCAGTCACACAATGGGATGGCCCGACTTGTGAACGTGTTGGATTGCTCAAGATGGACTTCCTTGGGCTCCGCACACTGTCCACCCTTGAATTGGCCCGCACGTTGATTCAAGACACGCTCGACGAAGAAGCGATCTGGGCAGCCGTTGGACGATCTGTTGGCGAAGGGTCACACCCACTTGACCTCGATCGCCTTCCCTGGGACAACCAGCAAGTGTTGGATCTCTTCCGTCGCGGTGATACGTCGGGTGTCTTTCAATTTGAATCTACTGGTATGCGGCAATTGCTTCGAGAGATGCAGCCCGATCGTCTGGAAGACCTCATCGCTGCCAATGCGTTGTATCGGCCCGGTCCCATGGAACTCATTCCCGAGTACAACGCACGCAAACATGGACGCGCTATCGTCCCAGAGGTGCATCCAATCGTTGATGCGTTCACTGCTGAAACCTATGGCATCATGGTGTACCAAGAGCAGGTCATGCAGATTGTCCATGGTCTCGGTGATGTCCCATTGCGACAGGCCTACACGCTCATCAAGGCGATTAGTAAGAAAAAGGTCAACTTAATCAACTCAGTCCGCGGTGACTTCATTGATGGGGCCAGCAAGAAAGGTTTGGATGCCAAAGAGGCAGAACACCTCTTTGACCTCATTCTCAAGTTCGCTGGTTATGGGTTCAACAAGTCGCACTCCACGGGGTATGCGATCATCGCGTACCAAACGGCCTGGCTCAAAACTTGGTTCCCAGTGCAATATATGGCCTCGGTGTTGACGTTTGAAAGTGGCGCCAAGAAGACTGAAGACTGGGCGCCCTACCTAGAAGACTGTCGGCATGTGCGATTCCCTGACCACACAACCACACAGTCCCACGAAGGTATTGAGGTACGACAACCCGACGTCAACGAGAGTGGCACCGCCTTTACGGTCGTGCATGATGATTCCTTAGAACGGTCAAATTTGCACGGCAGCATCCGATTTGGGCTTGGTGGAATCAAGGGTGTTGGCAAAGCCGCAGTGGAAGCCATCATCACGCAGCGTCGCAGTGGTGGGGCATTCTCATCAATTTGGAATCTGTGCGAACGAGTCCCCAAGGGCTCCGTCAACCGCGCTACACTTGAGTCGCTTGTCCGAGCTGGAGCACTCGATGAATTGCATGGTGTCGACCAACGCGCTGCGATGTGCGCCGCCATCGAACCAGCACTGCGTGCTGGGCAAGAAGCCGCGCGGGACGCCGCGGCTGGACAAGGCAGCCTGTTTGGTGGTGGGGGTAGTGAGCCCGCCGATGAAGAAATCTCTGGTGACTCATGCAGGCTCCCAGATGTCTCGCGGTGGTCGGCCAAGGATATGCTCTCGCACGAACGAGAACTCCTCGGATTCCATGTCTCAGGGCACCCATTGGATGAACATGATGCCGCGGTAGTGGCCTACTGCACCCACTCCATTCCCAAACTGGCTACCGTCCGGCTGAAGCAGCCTGTTCGAGTTGCGGCCATGATTTCCAACGCTCGGGTCGTCATGATTCAGCGTGGCCGAAATGCTGGACAACGCATGGCCATGATGACGCTGCAAGACCGCGCTGGATCAATCGATGCGGTGATGTTCTCCGACCACTACGCCCGTGATGGTGGTGTGGTCGTGGCCGACGAGGTCGTGATTGCCGAGGGACACATGGATGTCAACAACCGTAGTGGGGATCGGCAGATGATCGTCGAGCGACTCGTTCGACCCGGAGATGCTCCGCGGTGCCTGACTGAACGCATTGAGTTGTCGGTGCACGTTGGTCCCGACGAGGTCGGTCCGGCCATTGGAGAGCGGCTCCGGATGGCAGCGGGCATCATCAAACAAGCGGGCAGCGCTCGCATTGGTGATGGGGCCCATGCCGCTGAGATCTATGTGTGTCTTGATCTTCCTGATCAAATGGTCACATTCAAGAGTGGTTTCCGAGTCGTTCCACACGAGGAGTTGGTAACACAACTCACCAACATGCTCGGTGGAAGTCAGAAGGTCCAACTCGTTGGAACGGTGCCGCGAATCGCGCCGCGTGAGTCACACGGCGGCTATCGAAAATCAAACCATCGCTGATCGTCTTCAGGCTGCGATGTCCCAATCACTCCCGGATGGCTCACTGGGCCACTCGGGTCGTGATCGTTGGTGCACACGAATGATTCGAGTGAGTTGCTCGGCGATGATTTTGGCAAGCACATCCAGCGTCTCGGCATCGCCATCACCAAAGCCATTTTCCGCATCACGGAACAAGGTGAAAACCGCGAGACACTCATCACCACGGAAGCAAGAGAATGCAACAACCTGCGATCCGTCAAGTAACTTGGCGTCTTCCCCATTGGCTGCAGCGAATTCAGAAACGTCGTCAAATCGCATAATCTCACGCTCGGTTGACATAGATGGACAGAGCGTTGAGCCAAGAAACCGGAGTGTTGGCATGATGTCACGATTTGGCCACTGGTAGTTCACATACGCGCCCACTCCATACTGGCCTGGCGCTTCCTGTAAGAAGACTACGGCATTGGTGGGGCCAAGCTTCTTGAGTACATATTCCAACGATGTGCGGAGCATGTCTTCGACATCGAGTTCCTGTGACAATAGCGTTCGGAACTCAGCGCTCATGGCAACCTCGGACATCTGCGTGTGCATCGACTTGTAAGCCGAAGCAAGGTCGCCACAGAGCACATCAACCTGGTCAGACATTTCGGTGCGAGCTTCACTGAGTTCGCGACACGTGCCTTCAAGTGTCTCCAGTTGAGCCTCTCGCTGACGATGAGCCACCACACGATCCATGATTTGAGCGATTCGTTCGGGGAGGCGAGCACGATCGACTGGAAGGTTGATCCAATCAGAGACGCCCTGTCGAATGGCTTCGACCACCGTCTCGGGGTTTGGCGCTCCACCAAACACGACGGCCCGCAACCAAGGGCGTTGGGACTGCGCTTCACGAATCACACGAAGTGGTGCTGGGGCGACAAGGGAAGATGCAATGGCAATGATGTCAATCGATACCGAATCGAGTGTGGCTCGAGCGGCCTCAATCGTTTCGGCCACAAGGCATTCGTATCCAAGCGACTCGAGTTGCGAGTTCATTCGATCCAAATCCTTGGTGCTTGAGCTGATCAGCAACATGGTGCCTGTAGTGCTCGACGTGGATTCGGGTGTGCACTTGGTGTATTGGCGGTCTTGGCGGTCTTGGTGGTCCATTGGGGGCTCCAGATCAATGGGTTGTGCCTCAGGCCAACCTGCGGCACCACACCAATCGACCTATTTATGGACCGGTTTTAGTTGGACTTTGGGAAGAGGGCCGCTTTTTCCACCTACGAAAGGCACTTTTTGCCTGTCCTAGCCCGAACCCCTTGTGGGCAGAAGTCTTGCATTTAATGAAAAACTCACCGTGATGGGGGTTGAAACACCCGGACAGCCTCTGGAGCCCTTGGATAGAGCGGAATCAACGATTCCACATCGCTGAGTTGACCCGCCGCATGAGCCTGTTCGGTCAACGCAAGGCAGGCCTCGCTTGTGCACCAAAGGGGCTCGATCGTGGCCCCGATGGATTGGGCAACTGCCTGAAAGGCCTCAGGCAGCGTCTCGTCGGCCAGCAGCACATGCACCCCACAGGCCCCAAGCACTCGCTGGGCAGTCGGAGCATCAACCTGTTGCCCCTGCTCAATGTGGTGGCCAGACCCGTCGACCACCGTCAGCCAAGTCTCGCCACGCTTGGTTGCCAGCGCCACCGCCACAGGGGCATCGCCAGGGTGTGTGCCCCGCCACTGGACCGCGGCAATGGAGGCCGTGGGAACACCCACGACATCACACTGGCATGCTTTGGCAAGCATCTTGACCGTCGCGATGGTGATCCGAAGACCGGTAAAGCCACCAGGCCCAATCGAGGCCCCCACGAGCGAGATATCCGCTGGACAATCGCCCGATGCACACAGCAGGCGGTCGATTTCAGGAAGCAACTGGTCATCTACTCCTGAAGCGGACTCCAATAACGCTGTTCGAACGATGCCATCACGGCCGCGAACCGACACCCCGCCCTGTCGCTGCGAGCACTCTATGGCCAGTATTACTCCCACGGACTGACGCCCGCTCGCAGTGGAAGTGTTTGAATCATCTGCACCCCATTGAAAATAGTGTCGCGGTCCACTGGGACTGTGAGATCCACCGTCACAACCCCACCAGAATCAGAGTCACTGGCAATTGCCATCGCACAATCCTCTATTCGCACCGACGCAGTTTCAATATTCAGGTGGCCGATCACAAACACCTCAACCCCCCAATACTCCCCTAGATCCGCCAACTGTGTTGCGGTAAAGCGGCGGCCCCATGTCATTTGATAGCCATCGCCAAACGGACCACATCGGTCGTCTCTTGAGAGCACTCGGTCTAGGACATCGGCATCAAACCGACTCATCCAAGCGTGATCCGGAAGTGCGTGTGAACACTGCACACCATTCGGTGTTCGAACTGCCAAGGGCATGGCAGCCAACAGCAAGTTGATGGCATCTGACACATCTTCCCAGTCCTCCCCAAAGGACATCACCAAGCCTTCCTCAAACTGTTCAACGCTGTTGCCGCCACCCTTGGTAACACCAACACGCATCAACTGTGAGTTCTCGTGGTTGCCCAGCAGTGGGTGCACACGATCTGGATAGGTTGTGATGAGCGTGGCCACCCTGGCCAGCATGCGCCAACTCATGTCGCACCCATGGTGCAGATTGGGACCGTGAATCAGCTCTTGTAACAGCAAGTGATGGGACGACTCTTCCAGTGATGCCGCGTGGATGATCCGATTGAAATTTGGAAGATTGTCGTGCAAATCTCCGCTAATCAGGAGTGATTCACCTTCAATATCCACACGGCATCCAGTGCGGCCCCGTGTGTGGGTCAGCACATCGGCCGCAGCGATCAGCACATCGCACAAGGGGCCGGGCTTGGACCAATCAGACGCCCGGGTCATTTTGACTTGCTCGTGGATCGATTCTTGAAGATTGCAGATGAACCACCAACCGATGCGTTCTTGCGAATCATGCCGATGGATGTAATCCGCTCCCATGCACTGGCGGCTGTCTTCTCTGATTGCTCTATGCTGATGGATCGGCGTCCATGTGCGCGGGCCACTGTGCCAGTTGTGCCACTTCCAGCAAATGGGTCGAGCACCAGATCGTCTGGGTGAGAACATGAGAGAATGACACGCTCCAGATACACCTCTGGTATCTGGTTTTGATGGCCAGGCCGCCGTTCGGTGTTGTTGCCCTGAATACGTCCCCAATACTTTCCGTACCAGACATCCATCGGGACACGCATTCCCTTGTTGGATGACTTGGCTTGTGTCCGTTTATCGCCATAGATACTGGCACGATCCGACATCTCCAGAATGGCATTCGGATTCCACGTTCTCGCATCTGGTTGCTTACAGAAGTACAACGCGTGCACCTTGCTCATGATGAATGTTGAATCTCGATGTTGGCCAAATCGAAAGTGCCAGACACACCAGTTCATCATTACCAATCCGCGCCGCTTCAAGTGCATCACAACCTCAGCCACGGTGTCATCAGGAGTATTCACCCATAGAGTTCCGGTTGGTGACAATGCGTCGATGCAACCATCAAGCCAGTCGAATGTAAACCTTTCATACTGCACACGGGACATGTCGTCGGTCCAGCCGTCATATGGAACATCCCAGTTGAATGGGGGGTCGGCAAAAATGAGATCTACTTGCCCTGCATCTGGCAGACTGGCAAGCACATCCCTGCAATCACCCACAAAGAGTCGGGTGTCTGGATCACATGCCGACCATCTCGGCGACACGTCCGTGCTGGACGGTTTGTGTGGAGGAACCGTGTCACCGAGCATCGAGATTCCGCAGGTCTGAAAATCCTGAGAACTCGATCGGTTGACCCGAATGGCCCCACTGGGACCCGCGTGTGTGTTGGGCGATCGATCTTCTTGTTCCATGAAGACCAGTATGGCATGACACACGCCGCTGATCGCTACTGGGAGCGTACAATCAGATTGTGATTCGCCGATTTTTCATCATTTTGATCGCACTGCTCCCAGCAGCATGTTCGCCCAGTTTCACCACCATCGATGAACAGGTCGGCAATCGTCTTCTTGACAGCTCACGCCAAATTGATGCTCAGGTGCCACCTAGGGTGGTGGATACCTGGGCCACCGTTGACGCGTCCGAATCTGAGATGAATGAGAAGCATCCCGCGACTTGGAATCCGCCCATTGAAGCAATGACGTGGAGGGAGTCCAATACCGTCGAAGCCCAGCAGGTGTTGGGGAGATTGACCGGGTATCAAGAAGAGGCGACCTCGGGAAAACTGCTCACGCTTGATTCGGCTCTGAAGTGGGCCTTTGAACATGGCCGGGAGTACCGATTTGCCGAAGAAGATTACATCCTCTCGTGTTTGACATTGCTACTGGAAGAACACCTCTGGACCCCCCAGTTCACCGATGATGTGGTTTTGGAATATCTCCATGAGGATTCAGACAACGACTTTCTGAAATCTGCTACAGCAGTCGTCAATAGTCTTGGAACCTCACAACGACTCCCGTGGGGTGGTGAGTTGACGGCCTCGTATGTTGCTACGTTTGCAAGAGAAGTCCTCGGTGCCACGTCTGAAAATAATGGCACGACCACCATGCACATCGGTCAATTTACGGTTGGTGGAAGCATCCCATTGCTTCGAGGCGCTGGAATGATTGCACAAGAAGACCTCATTCAAGCAGAGCGAAATCTCGTGTATGCAAGCCGAGCCTTTGAAGACTTCCGGCGTGACTTCTGGTTTCGTGTGTTTAGTGGCTGGCTCAACCTGCTCGTGCAGCGACAAGAATTAGAAAACGCGCTTGAATCGGTGACCTTGCTCGACACACTCGCCGAACGTCAGCGTGCGTTGTATGACGCTGGCCGCGCCCGGCTCTATGACGCCGCCGAAGCCGAAAATCGTGCCTTGCAAGAACGATCACGCCTCGCTGGTTTGTGGGAAAGCCACAGACTAGGCGTTGATCGCTACAAATTGCTCATTAACTGGCCCATTGACCAGCCCATCACCATTGAGCAGCGAACCCTATCGCTGGGGCCGCCAATCACCACCCTTGACTCCGCTGTCGAACAGGCCTTGGTGCAGCGACTTGATCTTCAGACGGCTAGAGATCAACTTGTTGATAGTCAGCGTGGTGTCCGAAATGCACTTAATAGTGTGCTGCCGGATCTGGATCTTGCTGGAAACGTCCGATTTGGATCCAACGACACATTTGAGTATGCCACAGTGCTGCCGTCGCTTGAGGACCTCAACGCCGAAGCATCCATCACGCTTGGCTTGCCTCTTGATCGAGAGGCCGAACGGATCGCGGTTCGCGCATCGCAAGTCGCATTGGAGCGAGCACGCCGCGAATATCGCCGGCAGCGAGATTCTGTAGCCATCGATGTTCGCAATGCAGTTCGTGACATCGATGCCAATTTATTCTCGCTCGACATTCAGCGCCGCAATGTCGCCATCGCTCGAGTCAATATTGAGTCTATTGAAGCTGACCAAGACTCCTACACGGTGCTTGACCAACTCGCTGCCATTCAATCACTCCAACAAGCCCAAAACGGACGCGCTCGAGCATTCCGATCGATGCAGGAATCTATTTTGGGATACCTGTTGGAAACAGGACAGTTGCGTGTGTCAGACCAGGCCACGCTCGAGCCCCTCCCTGGAATGGTGATTGGGTCAACGGATTCCCTGTCATGGGAGCCGGTCGCGCACGTCGATGCGGGAAACGTGAACTTTGATAAAGAAGATGAGCCACAAGCCAATTACACTGGGGCACTGCCATGAGCTATATAACGATAAGAAGCCACATGAGACGGGGCGTGAGCTCGGTGGGCATCCTGCTTGGTGCCGCCGCTGTCGTCGTGGTCGTATCCATCTCACTATTGGGAACGGGTGGCGGTAGCAGTGTTAATACTTCTGACGACGCAGCGGTCCACCTCGTAACGGTGGGGGACTTTGAGGTCATGATTCCGGCGTCGGGCGAACTGGCCGCTGGTGATCAAACTGAAATTCGCAGCATGGTCGATGGCACAGCCACAATTACCGAAATCGTCGATGAGGGCACCTCGGTCAGACAGGGCGATTTGCTCGTTCGCATGGACGACAAGGAGACCATCGAACGCATTCAGTCGGCCGAAGAAGCTGTCACTGAGGCAACCAATCGCGTCGAAACCAAGACCGCCGACCTTGAGATTTCCCAGAAGAGTCGTGAGTCGAGTTTGGCCGCATCACAGGTGTCGGTCGATCAGGCCACTTTGGCGCTTCAGGCATGGTCTGAAGGTGATGCCGTTGCCCATCGCAATGAACTGTCCTTGGCAGTCAGAACCGCCAAGAAAGACTTTTCAAGACTCGAGGATAAGTATCGAAAATCCGTCGAACTTCGGGGCAAGGATTTCATCAGCCAGAATGATCTTGAACAAGACGAGATCGCGATGATCCGCGCCGAAGCAGCTTTGTCTCGAGCCAATCTCAATCAGGAGGTCTACGAAAAGTACACCTTCAAGAAAGACAAGCAACGGTTTGAATCGGATCTTGCTCAAGCCAAGGATGAATTGATTCGATCAGAAACCCGAACCAAGGCTTCTGTGCAAAGCGCCCAGAGCACATTGGAAGCAGCCACCACCAACCTTGCATCCAAGAAGGAACGGCTCGATCGATACCGCAGTGATCTTGAGGCATGCACCATCGTGTCGCCATCTGAAGGCCTAGTGGTCTATGGCACGTCCCTTGGTCGAGATCGGTGGGATCGTGAAGATTCGCTCAAAGTTGGCAGTCGGGTATCGAGAAACCGACTGCTCATTGTGCTTCCTGATACCAGCCGCATGCTTGCCAACGTGAAGGTCAACGAGGCACTCAGTGGACTGGTCAAGGCAGATCAGAAAGCTACCATTCGACTTGATGCATTCCCAGACACAGTGCTGTCGGGCAACGTGTTGTCCATCGGTGTACTTGCCGAGGGTGGTGGGTGGCGTGATCCAAATCGTCGCGACTATTCGGTCACCGTTGAGCTTGACAATATTGCAGATCTGCCACTCAAGCCATCAATGCGGTGCCAAGCAAGCATCCTGGTAGACCATGTCACCAAGGTGGCGTTTGTGCCAGTGCAGGCCATACACCGGACCGGACGCCAAACGGTTGTCTATGTATCCCGTGATGGTGTGTTTGAGTCACGACCGGTGGACATTGGACGCACAAGCGAACTGTATGCTGAAATTACCGGTGGCTTGGTCGCCGGGGAGTTGGTCTTACTCACAGATCCTCCGGTGGGAACTGTGGTCGAACAAGAAGACAAGGCCGGGACCTGACGGTCACGTCGACCAACGAACATCCAAGTTGTGTGGCACGTTGAATCGGTCAAGCATTCGGCCGACCATGAAGTCGATCAAATCATCGATCGATGTTGGTTTCATGTAGAACCCCGGGCACAGCGGCATGATGACCGCGCCAGCACCGGCAAGGCAATCCATATTGCCAATGTCAATTCGACTTAGTGGGGTCTCACGATGCGCCAGCACAAGTAGTCGACCTTCCTTGAGGGTGACCGCCGCCGCTCGCTGGAGCAGCGTTGAGGTGATCCCAGAAGCAAGCGACCCCATGGTGTTGCTTGAACATGGCACCACCAGCATTCCATCATGCTGGAAGGATCCACTGGCGATCACGGCGCCCATGTCTTTGCCCGAGTGCACCGTCAGCCCACTCGCTCCTGCCTCACCGGCCAACGTGTCCGCGGACACCGGGGCAATTCCTGCCTCTTCTCCAAGCAGGCGGCGGCCAAGATCTGAAACAGACACGTGTACTTCGATGGATGCCTCGAGCATGCACCGAACCACCCGAACCGCATAGGGCGTCCCTGAAGCCCCGGAAATACCTACGATCAGCCGTTTCGGTGGTGTATTGGACATCGGTTGCATGGCCGCACTCTACCCGTCCAAGGCTGGAAAGTGGACACACCGTGGAGTGTTCATCGACGATGGTGGGGGCTACACTGCTGCACTGAAATACTAGCGCATCGCCACCAAGCCTATTCTGGAAGATATGAGGGGTGGCTCATGGCTCGACCGCCTAAATACAAGGCTCTTTCTGGAGTACTCGCCCATGCACACTGCCCGATTGATGATCTGTATGGCCCTCTGGGGCCTATTTGTTGGTGCCTGCACACCACAGGCCCAATGGCCTCATGGTGACGCCTCACAGCTCGCATCGCCCGACAACACCAATGTGTCCCAGGTCATTGCCGCCTCTGTAGATTGGTGGACCACACGAGAACCCACGGCCATATCCAAGGGACCTGTCATGGTCGCACTAACGCCATCACTTCATTCCGCCAGGGAGGGTGTTGGCACACTGCTGCCGGGCTGTGAAATGGTCGACATCAACCAGTCCGGTGCTGTCATCATCGAGGGTGTTCGAATGCACCAAGGTTCGGCTCAGGTCGACCTCAGCGCCCCACGTCCTGAACGTGGCCGGCAACTACTCACCCTCAACTTGCGGAAATTCCCATTGACTGATTGGGAGGTTCGTGGTGCCAATTGGTGGCGCTTCAACGACAGGCAGCTCGATCGTATTACACGGCAGGCTCATGAAACCGCCGCAACCAAAGATGATTTTGCAAACAGTGAGACAAGCGACGACCAACAGGATGCCACAGCCGACGCCTCCGATGAGCCATGATGACTTCTCTGGGGCTTGGATGACCGCCGCTATTGAACAGGCGGAGCAGTCATGGTCGCAGGGGGGTATTCCAATTGGATCTGTTTTGGCTCACTCGACCAGTGGTGAAATTGTGTCGCGGGGTCATAACGAACGGGTGCAGCGTGGTGACCCGACGGCGCATGCGGAAGTGTCGTGTATCCGAAACGCGGGCCGGCGGCGTGATTGGAAAGATTTGACACTCGTATCGACATTGAGTCCATGTTCAATGTGCAGTGGTACCGCCATTTTGTTTCGCATACCACGGGTCATCATTGGCGAGAATCGCACATTCATGGGGGCTGAACAATGGATGGTTGGCGAAGGAATTGAACTTCGTGTGCTCGATGATGCGCGTTGTGTCGCATTGATGGAACGTATGCAACGCGAGAAGCCAGACTTGTGGGCCGAAGACATCGGCTACTAGAAGCGCCTCCTACAAGGTGAATCCACACAAAGAAGCACAGCACCAACACGGTAGTGTTAGGCCCGTTCGCTCTGGGGGAGATGGGGATGTTGTTCGCCGGATCGACTGGCGGCGCTCACTCTGTCCTTGCCGCTGAATTGATCTCAATAGATCACGACCGTTCCAACAACATCGACACCGCATTCCCGCCACCAAGACACAGGCTCACAATGCCACGCTTGGCTTCGGTGCGCTGCATTTGATTGACGAGCGTCACGAGTACCCGCGCTCCAGAAGCACCTATTGGGTGTCCAATCGCGATCGCACCACCACAGATGTTGACACGATTGGGGTCAACATCAAGATGCCGCATATTGCACAAAGCCTGCGCAGCAAATGCTTCGTTAAGTTCAAAGAGATCGATGTCGTCGACACTGAGGCCACGGTCACTGAGCAATTGCTCCACTCCATGCCCCGGTGCCTCAAAGAGGTCTTTGGGTTCCACACCAAACGTACTTGTGGCAACGATGCGTGCCATGATCGGAGCGCCTAGTTCCGCAGCGGCCTCCTCAGAGGCAATCACAACTGCCGCAGCACCATCGCTGATTTGTGAGGCATTGCCCGCAGTAACGGTGCCATCCTTCTTGAACGATGTCCGCAATTTCGCCAACCCCTCAGCAGTTGAGTCACCACGCACACCCTCATCGGCTGTGACATCGGCCTTCTGTTTGACTTGCTGAGCGGTCAGTGGAATGAGTTCAGCGTCAAACCAACCTTCTGTCGCCGCTTTGGCCGCCTTTTGGTGGGACTCGGCCGCCAATGTGTCCATATCAGCCCGGCAAATATCAAACTTCTCGGCGGTGTGCTCTGCAGCCATGCCCATACCCCACCCCTCAAACGCACACTCCAGTCCATCATGTGCCATATGGTCGTTGAGGGCACCAGCGCCAAACTTGATACCGCTTCGGACGTCAGCATAGTGCGGGGCGCGGGTCATATTCTCAAGCCCACCGGCAACCACAATTCGGTTGTCTCCGGCGCGAATAGATTGGTCGGCCGTCATGGCCGCCTGCAAACCCGACCCGCACACCTTGTTGATCGTTTGAGCGCTCACTGAAACTGGCAGGCCGCCCTTGATCGCCGCTTGGCGAGCAGGATTTTGCCCTAGGCCGGCCTGCAACACGCAACCCATGATGCACTCATCAATCTCGCCAACAGGTACGCCTGCACTGCCAATGGCCGCTTCGACAGCCCATGCGCCAAGTTGGGGTGAGGGCACTCGACTGAAACCACCAAAGAAGCGGCCTATTGGAGTACGACGGGCAGAGAGTATGACGGAGTGAGGCATCTAATGGTGCTCCCAAGGGGTAATGAAAGTGAAGGGGGATACTGAGAATGAACCCCGAGGTCGGGTACCATGGCCGGTTCGGCCACGGCCTTGAAAGGGATCGAGAATCGTACCTTCTGACGATCCCCACTGGGCAGAATTTGGAGGCGCCCACGATGGGCAATCCTACGATTTGGACTGATGACAATCTGATTTCGCTGCAAAGCCATGTTCTCGCTGGTGAACGGGCTCATTCCGATGCTACCGGAGATTTTTCGTGGATCTTATCCGCCATCTCACTGGCAACCAAGACCATTGGCAACAAGGTCCGGCGTGCTCGGATCGATGATGTACTTGGGGAATTGGCTGCTGAAAACACGCATGGTGAGCGGCAGCAAAAATTAGACGTCATTTCCAATGAGATCATCAAAGCGTGCCTTGGCAGCCGTGCCAACATTGGGGTCTTGGTCAGCGAGGAAGAGGAAGAGCCCACCGTACTTCGCAGTCGCGACGATGGTGGACGATATGCCGTCTTCTTTGACCCCCTGGATGGGTCCTCGAACCTAGACGTCTCGGTTGGAGTTGGAACGATCTTCGGGGTCATCCGATTGCCCGAAGAAGATGGTGGTGGTGTCGATGGGATTCTCTCTCGGCAAGCGACAATCGTCGCAGCTGGATACGTCCTATATGGATCGTCCACCGTATTCATGCTCTCAACCGGAAATGGTGTGGATATGTTTGTATTAGACCACTCCATTGGCTCATATGTCTTGGTAAAGCGGTCGATCAAGTTGCCCGCGTCGCAGAAGATCTACTCAATCAACGAGGCCTACTCGGACCGATTCGACCAAGGTATCCGCGACTATCTCGCATGGGCTCACCAAGAATCGTACTCTTCGCGATACATTGGCTCAATGGTCGCCGATGTGCATCGCACCTTGCTCAAAGGTGGCATCTTTATCTATCCAGCCAGTAGTGACCGACCTGAGGGAAAGCTTCGGTTGCTGTATGAAGCCCTCCAATGGCCATGCTCGTCGAGCAGGCTGGTGGTGTGGCTATTACCGAAGATGGGCATCGCATTCTTGACAAGAACCCAACCAACTTGCATCAACGAACCAGCGTCATTCTTGGATCGTCTCAGGAAGTCGCACACTTTCAAAAACACATGGAGCAGTCTTCATGACCGCCACTGTGGCCGACACATTTGTTTGCTTGAATCGAGATACCAACCAAGCATTGGGCATCGGACGGTTTGCGTGTGATTTTGTATCTGGAGCCATCGGTGCGCCGGATAAAACAGTCGAACATCGCACGGTGCAGTTCTTTGTCGACAGCGTCTTGTGTGGGTTGTCGGCCATTGCACTTGGCACCAACGCACCTCGTGTACTTCGAGAAGAGGCGTTGGAATACACATGTGATGGTGGTGCCATGATCTTTGGATCCAACACATCAGTAGCCACCGAGAAAGCCGTCGCGGCCAATGCCTCAGCGGTGCGTGAGTGGGATAGCAATGGCACCAACTTCGGCTACAACCCCACCCTTGGACACACCGCCGGGGAGTTTGGACACAATGACTTTTATGCGGTCCCCATTGCAGCAGCCCAAGCGGGCGGACTCGATGGCGCCGCTGCACTCCGCGGCATGATTTGCTTGGATGAAATCCGAGGTCGGCTTGCTGAGGTGTTTAGCCTCAAGACCTACAAGATCGACCATGTGGTGCATGGCGCCATCGCGTCAGCGGCGGTCTATGGTGCCATGCTCGGTGCCACAGCAGAGCAAATTGAATCTGCCATTGGAATGGTGGTCGCGCACTACATTCCGTGGCGGGCCATTCGCGCTGGCAAACAACTCAGTGACTCCAAGGGTGCCTCGGCCGCCATCAGCACCGAGGTCGCGATCTTGTCAATGAAGCGATCAATGCGGGATTTTGTCGGGCCAAAAGATATTTTCCGAAACCCAGAAGCTATTTGGCGACAGTTTGAGCCGACCGATGGTGATTCCCCGTTTGATTTAGTGCTCTCGCATAGCGGAAATGACTTTTCGGTCATGGGCATGCATTTCAAACTCGGCCTGTATGAACACCAGAGTGCTGGAGCATTGCAGGGGCTTATCGACCTCATCTCTGCCAACCCAAACATACTTGAGTCGCCTGACTCCATTCAAGAGATCAAGATCGTCGCCTATGAGCCTGCCTTTGGAATTATTGGTGACCCCGCCAAGCGTGACCCACACACACGGCAAAGCGCCGACCACTCGATGGTCTACATCGTGTCAACGATGCTTCGCAAAGCCATTGATCTTGCGGTAGATCGTGGTGGTACGCTTGGTGGTGGAAACGATGCTTGGTGGAAGATGTTGATGTTGCTTCCTGTGGATTACGGCAAAGAAGCGCTTCACAACCAACGCACGCGAGGCCTCATGGACACGATTGTCTTTGAGCATGGTGGGGATGAATATGATTGTCGCTACCCAGATGGCATTCCAACCTCTGTGGTGATCACGCTCACTGATGGAACAACCCTCGATAGTGGGCTCGTGATGTATCCATCTGGTCACGCTCGTAACACATCGGCTGATCTTGATGACATCCTCAGCCATAAGGCTGGTGTGTTGGGTGGTATCGCCATGGATGATTCATCCACGGTCATCGAGTTGTTTACATCTATTGGGTCGCTGTCCCATTCAGAACTTATGTCTGTGATGAATTTCAAAATCGCAAGTCGCCCGCCGGTTGACTAACAGCCTATTGCTCACTTGATGTGGTGATATCGCCTCGTCACCTATAGGTTGGCTTTGTTAATAGCCCTCAGGATTGGTCGTTGGTCTCGCTTGGTGTTGTGTCCAGGCCATCGCCATGCACCGACCGAATATTAAGTGTCACAAAGAACACCAACGCCACGGCAAAGGCGCCTAGGCCGATCCATGTCCATGGTCCGCCATCTCCAAGTGCCATGCCCGTGCAGCCGGCCGCTGCCAGCAACATCCAAGTAGTGGCAGCGATTCCAGAGACTGGGGAATGTGGTAGTTGGCTGGTCCACTCGTTCTCGGGTTTGAGAAGTCCCATCTTGCGTAGATCACTCAGGCTCATGTTTCTGGCTCCGTGGACACCATAAAGTCAATTGCGCGCGATGCTGCGTGCCGAGCCTTCCCGGAACGCATTCGCACCAATAGCAAAGGTCCTGGCCACCGGCGTGCCAAATCGTAGTGCACCTGACTGAACATGCACCCACGCCAAGATGGTGGTGCTGCCCCCAACACCAAAACATCGGCCGTGTTGGCCGCCTCGGTAATGGCAGAGGCAATATCACGAGACTCAATGAGTCGTGTCTCTAGCGGCCACTTGAGTCCTGGGAGATCTCGACTGGTTGATTCTTCCAACGCATCTTCACCAAGAAGATCAGTTTCAAGTGTTTCCAGTGCTGGGCCAGGGTCCGTACCGGGCGCGACGATACGAATCGCCTCCACAACACCCTCGGGAGCGGCCAATCTCGCCGCCACAGCCAACGCAAATCGCCCTTGCCGTGGGTGAGCCACTGGAACAATAATGCGAGCCGGAGCTGTAGGAATCGAACCACGTAGTACAACGGTGTCACAGTCCGCGCGGCGGATGACGGTGTCGATTTCTTCACCAATCACAATGCTCCGCATTCGACGCGGTCCACGCTTGGGGCCAGTCCAGCCCATCACCAGTGTGTCAACACTCCGCTCAGTTACGGTATCCACAATGGACTGCCCTGGATGGCGGCTGACTCGAACCAAGCCTGTGACATTGCGGGATTGTGATTGAGCCTGTGATGTGGCACGCTCAACCACAACGCGGCCCTCTTTGGCAAATCGTTCAGTTGAACCTAGTGGTAGTTGCTCTGGAACCCGAACAACATTGAGCACCGTGATGCATGTGTCCTCTGGATCCGTCAGTCGAGACGCAAGATCAACAAGTGCCCCGGCGGTTGTTGGATTCGCAACCGGAACAAGCACGCGATGCGTGGCTTCGATTTGTGGCACAGGGTGTTGTTCAAATACAACAGGCGATGCGCGGAAGGCGTGTTCTTGCCCACGAGACCACATGAAGTAGATGACCAATCCAACGACAATCCAACCAACAGTCAGGCCAAGAGTCAGTGGTTGTGAGGCCAACATCCACACCGCAAGCCCAACTTGCCCAGTCGCCGCAACGATTGGCACAATTGGTCCGCCTGGGACCATAAATCCATACCGAAGCTTGTCGCCATACTTTCGGCGAATGACAATGGAGGCAATGTTCACTTCTGCAAACACCAACAAGAACATGGCGCATGTGGCTGCCGCGACTTTCTCGACAGGCAAAAGTAGGGCGACAACAATAATGAGCACACCGCTTGCCATCAGCGCGATGCTTGGCGTGCGGGTTTTTTCTGAAATGTGTGAAAGTGCCTTGGGGAGATAACGATCGCGTCCCATCGCAAACGACACGCGTGTCGATGAGAATGTCGTCGCGTTGAGAGCGCTCATGGTCGAGAGTACCGCACCAATTACCAGCAAAATGGCGCCAAGACCCCAAGGAAGAAAGGTGTTAGCAGCCACAGCCACGCCAGTTTCACCAAGAGCCGCAAGGTATCGCCAGGTATCGCCCGCTGCCCAACCAGTTGCGTGTTGCACATCAATTGGAACAGTCAGCGCGCCCAAACAGACAATGGCGACCAAGATATAGATCGGAATTACAATAAGCAATGAATAGAACACCGCGCGTGGGATGTTTCGGCGGGGTGATTCCACCTCTTCGCCGGCCTGCACAATGATTTCATAACCCTCAAAGGCGATGAATGTAAGCCCCATTGCCACAAGCACACCACTCATGCCTTCGGGAAGAAATGGTGTGAACTTCTCGCTCATTGGTGTGTCGCCACCACGCAGCATGGCAATCAATCCCGCGGCGATGAAGATCGCTATGACGATGATCTTGGCTACTGTGATAATGTTGCCGGCCTTGCCGGTCTCGCTGGATCCTCGGTGATTGATCCACAAGAACAACACACAAATCGCCAGAGTCAGTCCTTTGGCAATTGGCCACGCGGACACCCCAAACAGGGTTCCCATACCTTCACTGTGTCCGGTTCCAACAGGAGCGACGCCCCAACCAAAGATGGCCTGAGCGCCCCACACGACATACGCGCCAAAAATCACCGCGTACAAGGAGCCTGCCACAGCGTGCGCCAACCAATCCATCCAGCCAGCAAGGAACGCCGCTGGACCAGGCAAGCCCAGTCGTGCCCAGAGATAACCACCACCTGCAGCGGGGACAGCGCTGCCAACTTCGGCGTAGACCATCGCGGTACAGAGGGTCAGAACACCATTGAGGCAGAATGCCAGAATGAGCCCTGGCCCCGCCTTGCCTGCAGCAATCCCCGTGAGCGCAAAGATGCCAGCGCCAATCATGGCGCCAACTCCGACCATGGTGATGTCGAAGAGGCGGAGGTCCCGCGCAAGCTCGGTTACAGGCGTGACTGGCGACGATCCGGGCGTGGACTGTACGGGTGCCTCGGGGGAGCTCATGGCCCGTCAGTGTACCTGTGGTGGGGAGCGGGATGGAGTGGGGTGGGTTTGCGGGGCTTGGTTGTACACGAAAGATTGATCGTCGCTCTGTTTGGGGTACGCGGCAACGATTTTAGGACAGTGTGAAACTTGTTCTTGGAGAAGCAGTTGCTGGTCAAGTAGCCTGAGTCGATGCGATCACGACGGAATGTTGTAGGAACTGGACTTGGAGTGTTCGCTGCGATGGCACTGCGGGGGGGTGGAGCGTTCGGAGCCGGGACACCTGGGCTGCGTGGACCACGTCGCGGTCAGGATGAGCGGGGAATGACTACGGGGTGTCCAGCTAGTGGAGCCCGGCCCATCGCTGGCACCGCGCCGCAACTCATCCTGCCAAATACCACGCCGACAACACTCATTGAAGGCCTGCCATTCATGCCGTGGTACACGGGTGACAGTTTTCCCGGTCTGGAACATCCGGCGACGCCACCTGACTGCTTTGAAGGCGGAATGCCGCCGGTCTCAGAAGATGTCGATGTGGTGGTCGTTGGTGGGGGGATCTCCGGATTGACCGCTGCGTATCTACTACGAGAACACAACCCGGTCCTCATTGAAATGGCGGATCGGTGTGGTGGCGCCGCGCGGGGCGAGACGTGGCGAGGCATTCCGTACTCGCTTGGCAATGCCTATGTGATCACGCCAGATGCGGGCACGTTCCTCGAACAGATCTACTCAGAACTCGGGATGGATGAGGCTGTACGGGTCGACACAAATGATGCGCCGATCGAGTTGAACGGTGAGATTCTCGATGGCTTCTTTGACGGCAAGGGTGTTGACCCATCCTTGTTGCCGGCTTTGAAGAAATACCGAGAAGTTGTGACATACATGGCCAATGAGGAGTACCCCGAAATCCCGCTTCCTGGTGGCGATGATGATTGGATTCGTGAACTTGACCGCAGTACGCTCAAGGAGGATCTTGAAGCAAGAATGGGCATGGAGATTCCACCGCTGCTAGCGGGGGCCATACAAGCCTATTGCTACTCATCCTTCGCGGCTGGATGGGATGAAATTAGTGCTGCTTCGGGCTGGAATTTCCTCGCTGCAGAAGAGTTTGGGCGGTGGGTGACGCCGGGCGGAAACTCTTTCATGGCGCAGCGCATGTGGGAAACCATTGCGGCGATGGATCAGGGGGTGCCTGAATCGTGCAGGCCGTATCACATTCGAGGCGGGTGTCGCGTTGTCGATGTGCGGCCCTTGCCGTTCGGCCGCGAGATGGTTACGTACGTTGATCCGCAGGGTGAGTGCCATTCCATTCGCGCAAAGCATGTCGTGATGGCATGCCCCAAGTTACTTGCCAAGCGGATTATTCACAATTTGGGCGATCGTGATCCAAAGAAATATGAGGCGTTCTCCAAACTGGAGTACCGGGCGTATCTCATGGCGAACGTTCTGCTAGATGCGCCCATCAAGCGTGACTTCTATGACATTTTTCTTCTTGGCAACGGCGAGTTCCCAATGAGTGAGTTTGAGGCCCAGCATCGCGGCGAGGTCTGCGACATGTTGAGCAGTATGTTTACGCTTCCAGACGGCCAAGTTGGTTCAAGCAGTGTGTTGACGCTCTATTGGCCGCTCCCGTTCGACTTTGCTCGCTGGACGCTGTTAGTTGGTACTGGGTGGCGTGACTATGCCACGCGGCTTTCGGTACAGGTCCGCCGAATGCTCAAGATGCTGGATATTCCACCGAAATCTGTCGAGCAGATTCGCATGACGCGATGGGGGCACGCAATGCCCATCGCATCGCCGGGACTTATTGATGATGGAACGTGCGAAGAACTCCGCCGTCCTATGGATGATCGGATTTGGTTCGTTCAGCAAGACAACTGGGCGCTCCCGGCTGTCGAGAATTGCCTGCTTGATGCGAAAACGTACACGGATCAAATCGCTGCATTGTTATGAACCCACAAATGGGTAACAACCTGCTGGGGCGTTGAGTGTGTAGACATCCAACAGGTGGGGGCCCTCGGGGGAACCAGTGTATGCATCGTCCATCCCCTATAACCCTATAAGTTGGCCCTGTGGCAACATAAAATCGCCACAGGGCCAGCACTTTGGGGGTCTAAACAAGTTGGGTCATCCCCAGCGTTGTAGCAAGAGCAGCAGGTCGGGGAGTAAGATAAAACCATCACCATCAATATCAAACCGCCATGTCTCTGTGCCCCACACTGAGACCAAAGTCATGAGATCTATGACGTCAACAATGGTTGAGCCATCAAGATCTGCTTCGAAGCCATCTGGAATCCAGTTGTTATCAACATCAAGAACATCACCACGCACAATTTCATCCCAGTCAGGAATGCCGTTCCCATTCCAATCACCTGGATAGGGACCGTAATAGTTCAGGCACGAATTTAGAATCGTTCCTTGGCCACTCAACAGCGAATCATTGGTACCGAACCAACATCGGCAGGCAAAAATGGTGATTCCAGCACCAAGATTTATCGCTGCACCACCATCACCGGCACCACCATCGAAATGTCCATCTATCAAACAATTATTGAGCATCACGCTGGGACTAGAATTGTCGATGTGCAGGGCTTTTCCAGTTGTGGCGTGGTTCCCAATGAAAGCGGTGTGTGTGAATTGTGGACTTGAACCACAATCCCAAATCTTCATACCACCACCCTTGCTGGCTGAGTTATTAAACACAGAACTGTTGCTCATGGTGAGCCCATTGCCATGTTTAAAGTGGATGCCACCTCCGTTGATCGCATAGTTGGAGTGGATCGAGAGACCATCAAGGCTCATATCAGTAGTTAGTGCAAAGATGCCCCCGCCTTCTTGATCAGTAAGGTTACTGCTGATTGACGTATCAAACATCAGCAGTTGACTGTTACAGCTGCCCCGCCATCGTTGTTGACCTAGCAGTCTTTAAAAATACATCCCGTCAATTGAATTGGGTCTTCAGTGGTTGTGTTGCTTGTGACCACAACCGCACCATCAGTGCAGCTCCAGAACCAACAATCGTTGAA
>PVBE010528967.1_pt1 | contig 61816 bp, 63 predicted proteins | sample 1631181 | NCBI WGS metagenome assembly PVBE01 (sample SAMN08397723, study PRJNA350692) | Marine metagenome, whole genome shotgun sequencing project. | isolation source: water | place: Pacific Ocean | collected 2012-04
CATCTCGTCGCGGAGATGGGTGCAAGCCAGGTAGTCTACGGGACGGACGTACCCTTCCCTTGGCCGGAAACGATGCATCTGATAATCGACTCGCCCACGCTGAGCGATGCCGACAAGGAAGCTATCCTCGGCGGTAACCTCATGCGCCTGCTGCGTATTGAGGCATAGTGACGCGCGTCCATGCATTCGCCGGCTCGGCCCCGGCGGCCGGGATGAGGGTCCACTTACACGACGCGTGTCTGGCTCGAAGATGACCATAATTGATAACTCGCCGACCGACTCCATCCTCGAGCAACCCCAGTTCGTGGAAGTTCGCGGTAGGTTGGGGTTCAGGGATAAGCGAAGAGATAGGTAGAAGCCTGCAGAGTGACAGAGACCCGGCCCCTTTTTTGTCACGGAGCTAGCGGCGGCGGCCACCGCGGCCCTGGCTCGCCGTAATCACCCAGCCGTCGAACGGGCGGACCAGGCTCGTCATCTGGATGAGTTTATGGCCTTCGTTGCGGGCCATGCGGCCGTCGATGATGACCTCATCGCCGATGTTGAAGTCGTATTGCGAGGTGTTGTCACCTCTGCCACGACCGCCGCGGCTACCGCGCCACTGGATCGTCCATGCTTCGGGCTCGCCGAGTTCGTTCTCGATCGTGACCTTGATGGCGTCGTGCGGGTTGCGAGTGTGCGTACCCGCGATAGTGGCGTTGAGATTATTGACGGCATCGCCACCGTTATAGACCGCGCCCCAGTTGTGGTGTGCCTGGGCCGTGATCGCGATGCTCCCCACGGCGCCTGTCAGCAATATCAAGATTCGTTTCATTGCCTACTCCTTCGAACTACTTTCCGTGTCTCTTGAACGTAACGCAGTACGTCCTTACACGTTAACCATACATCGATTCTGCCGGGCAAACGTCCCGAACCCGCTCGATTCACCTGAACTTTTATCAAGATTCGGCTTCCATGCTTTCGCCGATAATCCGGGTTTACTTGAGTTCATAGCGGGCCACCTGCGGCCCGCCGCTCGACTGAGAATACGCCCGGGCGATACTCTATCCCCATGCAAATTCACGATGCCCGAGCCGGCTATGGCTGGCTTTCGATCGGCCTTCACTGGGCCGCCACGATCTCGGTCGTGATGCTGTGGTTCATCGGCAATAAGATGACCGCCGCCGCCACGCCATCTGACGAAGCCACCTTGCTCGTGCGCGTGCACACTTCGGTTGCGGTCACGGTTTATCTGCTGCTGCTCTACCGGGTATTCCGGCGGTTACAGATCGGCTTTCCCCGGCGCTCGGCGAGTCAGCCGGGCGCGCTCGTTCGAATTTCGCGCGTCGTGCACGGCACGCTGCTCTTCTCGATTCTTGTGATGTTATTCTCAGGGCCGCTAGCGGTTTGGACGGGCGGTGAGGCGATCGGGTTTTTTAATCTCGGGGAGATCGACGGACCGCTCGCGGGGAATAAGGGGCTGCACGAGCTACTCGAGGCGACGCACCGGACGTTCGCGCGGATTTTGTTCGTCGTGTTTCTGGTTCACGTCGCAGGGGCAGTAAGGCAGATTTTGTTCATGCAGGGGGAAACGTCGAACCGGATGATCTTAGCGACGGAAGGCGAGATGGATCGTTCAATCCGCAATATGCGATGATCTCGGCATGCGGATTCATGACACCCAGGCCGGCTACGGATGGCTCTCGATCGGCCTCCACTGGTTCGCCGCGTTCTCAATCATGATCCTATGGTTGATCGGTTATCAGATGACCTCCGAGTTCACTCGGCCCGCCACCTACGAAGGGCTAGTGCGCGTGCACACCTCACTCGCCCTCATGGTCTATGTGATCTTGCTCTACCGCGTCTTACGGCGCTTGATCGTAGGCTTCCCCGGGTGCTCACCCGGTCAGCAGCTGATGCTGTTTCGTATCTCGCGTGTCGTGCACGGCACGATGATGCTCTGCATCGTCACGATGCTGATCTCAGGTCCCCTCGCGGTCTGGTCCGGCGGGGATGTCATCGGTTTTTTCAGCCTGGGCGATATCCCGAGTCCGCTCCCGCCAAACGAGGCGATGCACAACGTCCTGACCGCAACGCACGCCACTGTCTCCAAGATTATCTTCGGCGCCTTCGTGCTCCACGCCGTGGGCGCAGCTAAAGGCGAAACCTCAGTACGCATGATGGTTGCCACGAAAGATGCCCCGGAATAGGCGGCATAACAGAAAAAGGGCCGTGTCCCTTTTCCGCTGTGAGGCCGACGCCTAACCGCAGCCCGTGCAGCTAGACGCCGTAGTGAGCACTCCCTGCTCTCGATCCGTAACTCCGAATCTCAGGCACCGTCGTCCTTGGCGCCGTCGTCCTGACTGTCGTCCTCGGGCAATTCCACTGCCTCGGGCTCTTCCATAATTCCGCTGCGTTCGCCGTAACGCAGGAACTCCGCTTCCTCCTCGCTGATCTGGACGAACTCGCCCAGTCCGCAGGAGATACCGGGGTCGATACCACCGCCAAATCGCTGTAGCACCGTGATGAAATCCGTTCGACACAGGCGGTTAGCCGTCACCGAATAAGCGATCCGGTTTTCCCGCTTCAACCCGCGGCAGCTATACCGCAATACGTTCTGATAAACCTCGCCGTTGTGCATATAGAACAGTATGGTCTGGTCATCAATAGCATGGGTTTCCGCGAGCCGTGTGACGCTGATACAGCGCTGACCCTCGCGGTCGATGTCGTCCGCGTCGGCCGCGACAGCCGGGTCCGCATCGATGTCATCGCCCTGTGCCGTGGCCGTGACACCGAATGTCGCGAGTCCGAGTGCCAACAAAAAGCCCGCCAAAGCCATCATCGTTCTGGTCATAATCCATCTACCTGCCGTGCAAGCGATTACTCATTGTATACAGTTAGACAACGTACGCGGTGCAATGTGCGTTGACGGCTGGACGCCGCCTCAAATATGGGGTTCGATGAAGTTAACAAGCGCCGGCTTGGGCCTCACACCCACGGCCGTGTCTACGAGTTCGCCGCCCTTGAAGACCATGAGCGTCGGAATACTGCGAATGCCATAGCGGCCCGCGACTTCCGGGTTCTCATCCACGTCGAGCTTCATGACTTTGAGCTTGCCCTCGTACTCGGTGGCCAGGGTATCGACGAGCGGACCGACCATCTTGCAGCGGCCGCACCACCCGGCCCAGAAGACCACGAGGACGGGCAGCTCCGCCTGCAGCACCTCGTCGTCGAAGTTGCTGTCTGTCGCCGCCAGCGTGTCCGTGTCGGTCATGTCGTTCTCCTGCTTCGGATGCCCATAGCCGCTTTAGATGGGGGCGCGATCTGCCGATTTCCAGGCCCTATCGTCGTGAAAAACGGCCCGATGGTCTAGACTCGTGGGCTCGACGGGAGTTCCCGTCTGAAATCACGCGCTTAGAGGAGCTTCGGCAGCGTGCCCAAACTTGTTCTTGTGACTTTCGTGCTGCTCACGGGCCCTGTATCTGCCCAGATCATCGAGACGACGTTCGGCCAAGGCTATTCACTCGCCGAAGGCGAGACGGAATTCGACGTCGAGGCCTACGACGGCACCGGGCCCGCCGTCGGCGGGACACTCGGGCTGCACGTCAACCGCATCGAGATCGAGCCCGTCAAGCTCGAACTCGAGATGGGCGAGACCTTCTCCCTGCACGACCTCAAAGTTCGCGCCTTCGGCCGCAACAACAGCTTCGTCGGGAGCGCGCCAGTCACAATCAGACTCGAAGCACCCAGCGATCTCATCGGCCTCGAACTCTTCACGGCCGACGGCCACACGCTGCGCGCCGACCAACCCGGCATCGGCCGCCTCTGGATTTACTCGATCGCACCGCCCGTTCGCGGCGAGAACTACAGTGTCCCCGTCGTGCTCGTCGTCAACGGCCAGCGCGCGCTGCCGCAACCGCCCTTTCTTTATTGATGACTGCCCAGCCGCCGAGGAGTCGACGTTGAACAAGCTCGCCATCGCTGCTGTCACCATTTCCGCCACGTTCTTCTTGAGTGTCCCGCCCGTCCTCGGGTATCTCGCCGAGCAGCAGATTCGCCAGCACGCCGATCGGATCGAAGCCCTGGACGGCAGTCCCTACAACCTCGAGGTCATCGACTACGCGGGCGGCTGGTTCGGCAGCACGGCGAGAGTCGAGACGAATCTTGCCGGCGAGTACATCGAGCAGATCGTCGCCGTGGCGACGAGCGATGACGACGACACGACCGCGGCCATAACCGGTATGGTGATCACGAGCTTCCTGAGCCGTTCGATGCCACTCGTCATCGAGATCGGGCACGGTCCGATCATGTTCAGCGATGGGCCGCAGATCGGCATCCTGAGCACGGTCATCCGTCTCGACCCCGAAGCGCAAGGCCTGCCGGAGCTGCTCGAACTCCTCGGCACTCCCTATCTCTTCGAGATCCGCACGCTCACGGCCATGTCGGGCAGCTCGAGATTCTCGGCGGACGTCCCACCCATCGAACTCGACTATCCCTTCGGCGAGATCACCTTTTCCGGCCTGGACATCGAGGGTAACTTCGACTTCCTGTCCCGCCAGGTCGACTCGGTCGCCGGCATCGAGTTTCTCCGCGTCGACGCTCCCGGCGCCGGCTCGCTCGCCGTCGAGGACATCCTGCTAACGGCCGACGTCACGGGTTTCGCGCCGAGGTTGTGGCTCGGCGATATCCTGACGGAGGTCGGCAGTGTCGCCGTCGAGAGTTCCGGACCGAATGGTCCATTCAATCTCGATATGACGCGGGCCGGCGCACGCTTCGACTCGACCGTCGACGAGAGCGGCGAACTCATCACGATCGAAGGCAGCTACTATCTCGACTCACTTTCTGGGGATGCGCTCGCGAGTAACTCATCCTTGGATCTCGCCACGATCGATCTCGCCGATGCGAGTTTCGACATCGCCTTTCGGGATTTTGCGATAGAGGCGCTCCAGGAATATTACGCTTACAGCCGACTCGTCGCGATAGATCCCAGATCCGCGCCGCCGCTCTTCCCCGGTGTCCAGGACATGCTCTATCTGACGCTTGCTACGTCGCCGACTATCGAGATCGGCCCTGTCGAATTCCGCTGGGACGACGAACCGTTCGCGGCGAGCGTGCGTATCGATGTCGATGGTTCGGGACTCCCTGAACGGGATGCATTCAACATGTTCGACCGGCGCGCGCTTTTCGCCGCCATCTCGGTCGACGCCTACGCCGACTTGTCCGAGTTGATCGCGCTGACGATCGCGGCCCAGGCCTCGAAGAGTCAACTGCGTTCCGGCGCGGTAGCCGCGGGCAATGAACTCTCGGAGGAGGAACTCGATATCATGGCGGAGAAGCAGGCCATCGTGATGCTCTTGGGCCTGGTGTCGCAGGGCCTGGTCGAGGCGTCGGATGTAGGCTATCACAGCGATCTGCAGTTCGTGAACGGAGAGCTCACGGTTAACGGGACGGTGTTGCCGATAGGATTGCCTCTGTAAGAAAGGCCCCGTTTTCTTTCTGCAGTTAACATAAATAACTCCTATATATACGGTCCTGCAGCACGGACTGTGAAGACCTTCACGCCCTGCCAAGGGATTCCCCGATGACATCGTTTTTCCTACCCCGAGGGTGATTCTCTTAGAGCAGCAAAAGATCACAGGCATGTCCGAACAAGCCAACGCAGAAAACCTGCTAGAATCGCTTCACGGCATGGAATCGGAAATAGATTCCGAGCACGTCTCGATGGGCTTGGGTGAATCCGCGACGAATAGTGAAGCCGATATCACGGCTACCATCGAACTCAAGAAACTCCGCTCCACCTTCGACTTCGCCAGCCGTCTGCACGGAACACGCTTCGCCTATGAGCTGTACGACGAAGGTTTCCTCAAGGTTCGCAAGTGGAAGAGGAATAAACTCGTGCGGGATTACTACCTGTCGCTGCGTTTCATCAGCCCCGTAGCCAAGGTCACGCGAATCGTCCCGCGGTGAGCCATAATGGCGTCAGCCGGACTCTTGATCGCGGCCGTTCTCGCGACGATTGCCGCCCTGGTCATTCCGTACAGCCAGCTCTTCAAGTCAGCGGCGATTCTACTCTGCTGCGGCGCCGCGATCTCATTCATGCTGTCCCTTTACTGGGCTCACGAACGCATGCACTTCTTCTGGACTATCGGCAAGTGCGAAGTCCTGCGACTCCTGGGTTCGGTAGAGTCCTTCCGAACCTGTCGTGCGATCGTACCGGCTATCTGTCAGGCTATCGAAGAGGCACAATCAACGAATACGGACAACCGGCAGCTCTACCTGCGCGAAGAGATGCGCGAGCATTACCGCTTGCGGCGTGCCAATGCCATCACCGGAGAGACATGCGGAATCGCGACACATAGGACCTTGAGCAAGTTTGATTAACACTGGCGAATACGCTCGGAAAATCGAGTTCGCCACATAGCACGATCCTCGCTTCGAGCACATTGGCGCGCGCTATAATGCCGGCTCAATGGTGGATTTCCCGCTCCCAAGCACCGACGTCCTGACCGCCTTCGGCCTGGGCGATGCGACGCTTGAGCTGTTCCCGACGGGGCTCATCAACACGAGTTGGCTCGTCGTCTTTCGCGACGACGAGCTGCGCATCCTGCAACGAGTGAACACGATCTTCCCAGCAGCGGTGAACATCGATATCGATGTCGTGACGCGCCATCTCGAAGCTCTCAACCTCAAGACACCGCGGTTCATCCCAACGACCGACGGCCGACTGATCCACGAGGACGATGACGGTATCGTCTGGCGGCAACTAACCTACATCCTGGGAACAACCCATGACGCCCTGGAGAACACACATCAGGCCAATGAGGCCGGCGCGTTGCTCGGGCGTTTCCATCGCGCCGTCGGCGATCTCGAGTACAAATTCTCGAATGCTCGTCTCGGCGTGCACGATACCGTCAAGCACATAGCCGGCTTGAGCACCGCCCTGAAAGAGCACACCGGCCATGCCCAGTTCGCGCGCGTGAAGAAGCTCGCCGACGAGGTGTTCGAGCTCGCGAACATTCTGCCGGACCTCGGTAACCAGCCCGACCGCATCGTGCATGGCGACCCGAAAATCTCGAACATCGTCTTCGACAAGGACACGAATGCTGCGCTGTGCCTCATCGACCTCGACACGCTCGGCCGCATGCCTGTCGTACTGGAGTTGGGCGATGCATTTCGCTCCTGGTGCAACCCCCAGGCCGAGGACGAGCCCGGCGCCGAGTTCTCGCTGCTGATCTTCCACAGCGCGATTGCGGGCTACGCGCGCGTGACGAAAGACTTCCTGGACGAGAGCGAGTGGCGCAAGATTCCCGCGGCCACCTTAACGATCACGGTCGAGCTTGCGGCGCGATTCTGCGCCGACGCACTCAACGAAAGCTACTTCGGTTGGGACGACAAGCGTTTTCGCAACGCGAGCGAGCACAACCAGGCGCGCACGCGCAGCCAGATCAATCTCGCGCGTAGCATCGCCATGCTACGCGATCAGATCGACATGGAGGTCCGTGCCGCGTTCGAGGGATAACGCGACGGGCGGTGACATGCTTGTGACACTCGACCGGGCGCGATCTCTACCCTGTACAGCACGATCCTTGACCCGCGGGTGAGTCATGCTCGAAGACTTGAGTGTCGTCGGTATTTCCTGGCGTCAGAGCGGTAGCGAAGGGCTGGAGCGCTTCGCACTGGCCGAGGACACACTGGCCGAAACGCTGCGTGATTTCGCTGTGCGCGCCGGCCTCGCGGAGCTCGCCTATCTCGCGACCTGTAACCGCGTCGAGCTCATCTTCGCCCGCACGGCGGCGACCCCGTCCCGCGACCTGCGCCCACTCATCTACGAACTCCTGACCGGCAGCCGTGCAGCCCCAGGGGATGCCGAGCGTGCACTCAAGGCCTGGCAGGGCGAAGGCGCCTGCGAACACCTGTTCCTTGTCGCAGCCGGGCTGGACTCAGCGGCCGTGGGTGAGGTCGAGATCGCGGGCCAGGTGCGCCAGTGCCACGAACTCGCGCTCGCCTCGGGCTTGAGCGGCCCACGCCTCGAGCTGCTGTTCGAGGAGGCGCTCAAGATAGCCGCCGTCGTTCGGGGCGAGACCGGGCTCGCGACCGGGCGCATCTCGCTGGCCGAAGTCGCGGTCGCGCACATCCGCGGGCGGCTCGCGCGCACGCCCGGCAAGGTCGCGCTTGTCGGCGTATCGCCGATGACCGAGCGCGCGGCCCAGGCGCTGATCAAGGCCGGCGCCGACCTCGTCTTCGTCAACCGCACGGCAGAGAAAGCCGCGGCACGCGCCGCAGCCTACGACGCCGAGCACCTCTCGCTCGCGGAATTCCAGACAGATCCGCCCGCAGTCGAGGCCGTGCTGTCCTCGACCGGCTCGGGCGAGCCGCTGATCGACGCCCCGGTACTCGAACGGCTCGCGGCACGGACGCCGTCGGACCTGCCGCCACTGTTCATCGACATGGCGATCCCGGCCGACATCGACGCCGAAGCCTGCGAGCGGCTCGACATCGAGCGCATCGGCATGGACCGGATCACGCTCGAGGCCGAGCGCAACCGCGAGGCACGTCTCGTCGAAGCCGCGCAAGCGCGCGAACTCGTCGACGACGCACTGCTTAGACTCCATGACCGTTTCGCCGAGCGCGTGTACGGCCCGCTGTTCGGTACACTGCAACAGCGCTACCGGCACACGGCCCAGGAAGGCGTCAAGCGCCTGCTCAAGAAAGAACTCAAGGGCCTGGGCGACACCGAACGCGAAGCGATCAAGAGCTGGAGTGAGGTGCTCGCTCGGCGTTTCGCCCACATCCCCTGTCTCGGGTTGCGCGGGCTCCTCTACAATGGCCCCGACGGCTCGCTCGACGCGTTTCTCGACGGCCTTGATCCCGAATTCTCCGACGAGTTACGGCAAGCCCTCGACCAGGCTAAGGTACCGAAACGGGCGACGGGCCGATGAACCCGCCCAGAACCCTCCGGATCGGTACGCGCGGTTCGCATCTCGCGCGCACGCAAGCTACGACCGTGGCCACAGAACTCGCCGAACTCGGTCACGCGGCCGAGCTCGTCATCGTCACGACGGCGGGCGATCAGTCCGACGCACCCAGCTTCGGCGCCATCGGCCCGACCGGCGTCTTCGTCCGGGAGATCGAGCAGGCATTGCTTGACGACACCGTCGACATCGCCGTGCACTCGTTCAAGGATCTGCCGACCGAGTCGCCAGCCGAGCTTAGCGTAGCCGCAATACCGCAGCGGCAGGATGCCGCCGACACCCTCATCATGACGCGCGCGGCGAAGGCCGAGCAGCCCAGCGTCGTACCGATCGCCGAAGGCGCGCGAATCGGCACGGCATCCGCTCGGCGTCAAGCCTGGCTCAAGCATATGCGCCCTGACCTCGTAGTCGAACCGCTGCGTGGCAACGTGCCGACACGCGTCGGCCGCCTCGACGATGGCTTCGACGGCATCATCCTCGCAGCGGCGGGGCTGCACCGGCTGCAGACCTCGGCGCTGGCCGACAGGTCCGCGCTCGATCTCGACGAGCGCATCCTCTGGCGCCTCGACCCGAAGATCTTCGTCCCCGCGCCCGCGCAGGGCGCGCTGGCGCTGCAATGCCGCGCCACGGACACCGACGTCATCACCGCGTTAACCGTGTTGGCGCACGGCCCGACACAACTCAGCATCGCCGTCGAGCGTGCGCTGCTCACACGCGTCGAGGGCGGCTGCGATGTCGCGTTCGGCGCCTACTGCAAGGAGTCGAGCCGTGGCGACGGCACGCTCGAACTCGCTGCCATGCTCGAGCACGACGGCCGCCTCATCGCGGCCAAGGCGCGCGACAAAGACCCGCACGCGCTCATCGACATGGCCTGGGAAACGCTGCAGGATTCATGAGCGCGCTGGCCGGACAAACTGTGTTGATTACGCGCAGCGACGACGACTGCATGGGCTGGGCCGATGCGCTCGCGGCCGCCGGCGCTACACCTGTGGTGCTACCCTGCATCCGCTGCGAGACGCTGGCTACGGACGAACTGCGTGAGCGTATCGATGCTGAGCTTCCGCATACCGACTGGCTCGTGTTCACATCGAAGCGCGGCGTCACAGCGTTCACGGCGCTCTGCAAACGGCCGGTACCGGACAGTGTCAAGGTCGCCGTCATCGGTCCCGCGACGGCCGACACGGCGGTTATCGCTTTCGGCCGTGCCGACCTCACGAGCGAGTCCGGCACAGCCGTATCGCTAGCGCAGGCACTCGAAGCTCGGTTTAGCGACACCGGCGCGCGATTGCTTGTAGCCATCGCCGAGAATGCCGGCACGACGATCGAAGACACGCTGCGAGCCGCTGGCGCAACCTGCACACGACTCGACGTCTATCGGACCTTGGCGGCCGAGCCGCGCGAACCGAAGCAGGCACTATCGGTGTTGGGTGCGGATAATATCTTTCTCGCGAGTCCCTCGGCCGTTACGGGCCTTACGAATCAGGTCGAACTGGACAAGCCGGCCGCGATCTTTACGATCGGTCCGGCCACGAACGAAGCCGCGGAGGCGGCCGGTCTGACCGTGGCCGGACAAGCGACGAGCCCGGGGCTCGAAGGATTGATGGAGGCAATGAGATGCGCGACATAAACGTAACGACACCGGGGCATGTGCGGCCGCGGCGCTTAAGGCGTACACAGGCGATGCGCGACCTCGTCGCCGAGACGCACATCGCGGCGTCGCAGTTCATCGTGCCGCGCTTCGTGCTGCCCACGGAAAAGGCCGAGGAGCCGATCCCATCGCTACCGGGCCTCGCGCAACTCGGGCTCGGCAATCTCGCCACCGAAGTCGGCACGGATCTCGAACTCGGCATCAAGGCCGTGCTCCTGTTCGGCCACCCCGAAGACGATGCGACGAAGACGCCCGACGGTCAGCCCGCCTGGGACTCGAACGGCGCGGTGCAACAAGCCATCGCGCGGCTGAAGAAGGAATTCGGCGACGACCTTGTCGTCATGACCGACGTCTGCCTCTGCGCCTACACGGATCACGGCCATTGCGGCCTCGTCGAGGGCGACCGAATCGTAAATGATGCCTCTCTCGGGTCTATCGTCAGAACGGCACTCAGCCACGCCGAGGCCGGCGCCGATGTCGTCGCACCTTCCGACATGATGGATGGACGGATCGCAGCGATCCGTGATGGACTGGACGCGGAGGGGCACGAAAACGTTACCCTGCTGGCCTATGCCGTCAAGTACGCGTCGGCCTATTACGGCCCGTTCCGCGACGCGGCTGACAGTTCGCCGCAACATGGCGACCGGCAAAGTTATCAGATGGACGCGCGCAACGTACTCGAAGCGCTGCGCGAGGCCGAACTCGACGAGGACGAAGGTGCGGATATGCTCATGGTCAAACCCGCGCTCGCCTACCTCGACGTCATCCAGGCCGTGCGGAGCGCCACGGACCTGCCGCTCTCGGCCTATAACGTCTCGGGCGAGTACGCCATGGTCAAGGCCGCGGCCGCGAAGGGGTGGGTCGACGAGGCACGCGTCGTGCGCGAGAACCTGCACGCAATCCGCCGCGCGGGCGCTGATCAGATTATCACTTATCACGCACGTGACGCGTTGCAGAGGCGTTGGCTGTGACCAAGGGCTCTGCCGACTGGTTCGTGAAGGCGAAGGCCCTCCTGCCCGGCGGCGTGAGTTCACCGGTGCGCGCATTCGGCGCCGTCGGCGGCGCACCGCCCGTGATCCGCTCGGGATCGGGCGCCGAGGTCACGGACGAAGACGACCGAACCTATCTCGATTTCGTCGGCTCCTGGGGCCCGCTGATCCTGGGCCATGCACACCCGAAGGTCGTCTCGGCCGTAAACCGGGCCGCCAAACGCGGCACATCCTTCGGCGCGCCCTGCCGTGCCGAGATCGAACTTGCCGAGAGAGTCGTCGCGTCTTACCCCGGCATCGAGCAGGTGCGTTTTGTGTCTTCGGGCACTGAGGCCGTCATGAGCGCCGTGCGCCTAGCACGCGGGGTGACGGGGCGTGACCTCATCGTAAAATTCTCGGGTTGCTATCACGGCCACTTGGACTCCCTGCTCGTAGCGGCGGGTTCTGGCCTTGCGACATTTGGCCGGCCGTCGTCCGAAGGCGTGCCCGAGAACTTCACGAACCTGACGCGCGTGCTGCAACTCGATGACGACAAAGCGCTCGTCGACTTGTTCCGCACGGAAGGCGCCCGCATCGCGGCCATCATCATCGAACCCGTACCCGCGAACAACGGCCTGCTGCTGCAACGTCCCGAGTTCCTGACGCTGTTACGCGAACAGTGCAGCGAGCACGGCGCGCTGCTGATATTCGACGAAGTTATTTCGGGCTTTCGGCTTGGTCCAGGCGGCGCGGCCGAGTTCTACGGAATAACGCCCGACATCGCGACCTTCGGCAAAGTCATCGGCGGCGGCATGCCCGTCGGCGCATTCGCATCCACGGCCGAGGTCATGCGGCATCTCGCACCCCAGGGCGGCGTCTATCAGGCCGGCACGCTGTCGGGTAATCCCGTGGCCATGACGGCAGGTTTAACGACATTGAAGATACTCGAAGGGAGCGACGGCTGGCAGCAACTCGACGCGCGTGGCCAATACCTCGAGATCCTGTTGAACCCAGTGCTCGAGAACGCAGGGCTGGACGCGTCGCTCGCCCGCCTGGGTTCGATGTTCTGGATCGCCTGGCACGCGAACGTGCCGCCGCGCACTGCCGAGGCGATCCCCGTGGAAGCCGGCGGCACCTACGCGAGTATCTTTCACGCGCTCCTGGAACGCGGCGTCGTGCTCGCGCCGTCGGCCTACGAAGTCGGCTTCCTTTCTCTAGCGCACAGCCGCGAAGACATCGACCAATTTGCCGCTACACTCGGACATGTACTCAACGACGTCGCCCCAAATACAACCGGAGAGGCCCATGGTACCCAGGCGTGACCCCGTCAAGGCATTGCAGATCGGTTTCCTCGCGCTGCTCCTCCTCTCGGCCGCGCAGGTGGCATATTGGATCGCGGATCACGTCTCTTTTACGCGGTCCGTCCACGATCAACTCGCGGCGCTCTATCAGGCCGATGCGCAAGCCGTAACCGCGTTCTACGCCGACGATCCCGATGCCCTGGAGCAGCTTCTCCCCCATCTCGATATCTCGCCCGCGACGGGCACGGCTATGGTCAACCGGGTGGTCACCGTCATACAGGACATCAAGACCTCGTCGCGCGTCAATCGCGTCATCTGGGAAGGCGGCTTCTTTCTCGCCGTGTTGCTCGGTGGCATGACAATACTGACGCGCACGATCCGTCATGATGCGGAGCTACGTGCACGGCAGCAGAACTTCCTCGCGGCCGTGTCGCACGAGTTCAAGAGTCCCCTCGCGAGTATGCGCCTGTCGGCGGAGACGCTACTTATGCGCGCCAGCGATCCCGATACCCGGCGCCTCGGGCACCGCATACTCGACGACGGCGAACGTCTCCTGCGCATGGTCGACAACCTGCTCGACACCACGCGTCTCGAAGAGGGACGTATGGAATTCGCGCCGGAATCGCTGCAACTGAGAGCCGTGGCCAAAGCTTGCGCCGAGGAGCTAGGCGGCCGCGCGCGCCACAACGACATCGAGATCCGCATCGACGTGCCCGAGGACTTATCTTTGAGCGCGGACCGCACGACGCTCGAGACCATACTGCGCAACCTGCTCGACAACGCCATCAAGGCCTGCATCGCGGGCAAAGGACGCAATGTCCGATTGCACGCCGAGTCCACGGGCGGGCGCGTAGAGATATCGGTCACGGACGACGGCCTCGGCTTTCCGCCCGAAGACGCGACCATGATCTTCGAAAAGTTCTACCGGCTCGGCGATGAGTTGCGCCGCTCCATGCCGGGCACGGGTTTAGGCCTCTACATCGTCCGGCGGCTCGTCGAGCTCTCTAACGCGCAGATTACGGCGGCTAGCGACGGCCCAGGCCAGGGCGCAACGCTCACGGTATCCTGGCCCGGCTCGGGGAGCGTATGAACCGCGGGCCCGCACGCATTCTCGTAGTCGACGACGAGGAGCATCTCGCGGCCGGCATCCGCGAGAATCTCCAGGCCGAAGGCTACGACACCGAGGTCGCGCATGACGGTGCGGAAGGTCTCGCCAAGATAAAAGCGGGCACGTTCGATCTGATCCTGCTCGACGTGATGATGCCGAAGCTCGATGGCCTCAAAGTCTGCGAGGAGACTCGAAAAGCGGGGCTGCAGATACCGGTGTTGTTCCTGACCGTCAAGGGCGACCCGGTCGATCGCATCCGCGGGCTCGAGGCCGGCGGCGACGACTATCTCACCAAGCCGTTTCATCTCAAGGAGTTGCTGCTGCGCGTTACCGCGATTTTGAGGCGCAGGGATTGGTACGACCAGAGCACGGTCAATTTGCGCTTCGGCGGTAATGAGATCGACTTCAAAACCTATCATGCACGCGCATGGGACGGCAGCGAACACGCACTGACACACAAGGAAGCCATGATCATGAAAGCCCTCGCTGAACAGCTCGGCGCGATCGTTCCGCGCGAGGACATCCTGGACAAGGTCTGGGGTTACGAGGTGTTTCCATCGACGCGCACGATCGACAACTTCATCGTGCGCCTGCGCCGCCGCTTCGAACGCAATCCCGAAGCGCCCGCACACTTCCACACCGTGCGCGGCGTCGGCTACCGATTTACCGAAGAACCGGAGACGCCCACAGAATGAGTACTGCCTCGTGAGTAACTTGTTGTTGCAAGCCATCGACCGCGAGCCAACGCCGCGCAGGCCGTTATGGATCATGCGCCAGGCCGGACGCTACCTGCCCGAGTATCGCAAGCTGCGCGAGCAGTATGCGTTCAAGGAACTCGCGAGTTCGGCCGACCTCTCGACCGAGGTCACGTTACAGCCACTCAGGCGTTTTCCGCTCGATGCAGCCATCATCTTCGGCGACATCATGAGCCCGCTGCCCGCATTGGGTGTCGAATTCGATTTCGATCCCGGGCCGGTCATCGCGAAGCCGATCCGCGATCAGGCCGGCGTGGATACGTTACACGACGCCGACCCCGAAGAAATCGCACCCGAAATCATGATGGCATTGCAGCAGGTTCGCAAGGAACTTCCGGACGAGACGGCGCTCCTGGGCTTTTGCGGTGCACCGTGGACGCTGGCCGCATATCTCGTCGAAGGCCGTGGCGTGAAGGACTTCCCAACTTTGCGCGCCTTCGCCGCGGCCGACCCCGAGGCGCTCGACAGCTTATTAGTGCGGCTCACCGACCTCATGGTGCACTACCTGATCAACCAGGCGTGGGCCGGCGCCGACGCGATACAGATCTTCGACTCCTGGGCTGGCTTGTTGTCGCTGGCGGATTGGGAGCGGCTCATTCGCCCGCACCTACAGGCGATGCTCGAGGCCGTTGGCGCCGTGGGCGTACCGCGAATCCTGTTCCTGCAGAACGCACCGCACCTCGTCGACGCCTATGCGAGCCTGCCCGCCGAGGTACTCGCCTGCGATTGGCGCGTCAAACTCCCGGAGTTACAGAACCGTTACCAGAACCGGCTCGCGGTGCAGGGCAATATCGATCCCGCGATCCTGCTCGGCGGCGCCGGACCGACGCGCGCGGCCGCGAGGGGTCTACTGGCATCGGTCGACGCGACCGGCCACATCGTCAATCTCGGCCACGGCATCCTGCCGGGCACGCCGCTCGAGAGTGTCGAAGCCCTCGTGGAAGTCGTACACAACGAAGCCGAGCCGGCCGGCGCGTAATCGCCGAGATCGAGGCCCTGCGGCCGGCCGCCAGGGACCGGCAGCTCGAATGTCTCGGGATGCGGTCCTGGGACATAGATCCTTACGCTGCGGGCGGCTGGACCTACTTCCAGCCCGGCCAGATCAGGCGATTCGCGGCCGCGATGGGCGCGCCGCAGCCGAGATCCTCACCCTATAGGAAAAAGGGCGGAATAAAGGAGCCGTGCCTCTTTTTCCAGAAGTTATAACATTCGGCTATACGTGCATGAGGACTTAACCGTTCACGCCGCGGCCGATCCCCACTACGGTATGCCTCCCGACAAGGAGGACTCAAGTCCGCGGGCTGCGAGATTGCGCCTGGACGAATTCCGAGATGAGCGCCGTAATTTCCACCAGCTCCGACACGACCCGCCTGCCCGCGCGGCCGGCATCGCTAAGCATCTGTGACGAAACTACCACGCAGGAGGCTGTGCTCACGCATTGCAACAGCATGTTCGCCGCGCTCGCGCCGCGCGAGCGGGTCGAGTGGTCGCTCACGCACCTGCCGGGAAATCACATCCTGAGCTCGAGCTTTGGCTCGCAAGCCGCCGTCTCCCTGCACCTCGTCACGCAGATCGCACCGAATATTCCGATCGTGATCATCGATACGGGCTATCTCTTTCCCGAGACCTATCGATTCGTCGACGAACTCACGGAGCGGCTCAAGCTCAACTTGCAGGTCTATCGAGGCCGGCTGTCCCCTGCCTGGCAGGAAGCGTATTACGGACAGCGGTGGCTGCAGGGCGTCAAGGGAATCGATGCCTACAACGAACACAATAAAGTCGAGCCGATGCGTCGCGCTCTGAAGAAACTCGACGCGGGCACCTGGTTTGCCGGTCTACGCCGAAATCAGACCGAGACGCGCGCGACGATTCCGTTCCTCAACCTGGCCGGCGAGCGCTGGAAGGTCCATGCCATCGCGGACTGGACGGATCGCGACGTCCATCGTTATCTCACCAAGCACGACCTGCCGTATCATCCGTTGTGGGATGAGGGTTATGTGTCGATCGGCGACCAGCACAGCACGCGGCCATTGCAGGATGTCGGTGACGAGGAACTGACGCGCTTCAACGGCCTGAAACGTGAGTGCGGCCTACACGATATCGATCTCGCCGACCTATAAGCAAATAGGGCCAGATCCTTTCTTTCTCGAAATCGTCTTAGATACGACGCGGCTCATGAAAAAAGGGATCTGGCCCTGTTTTCTTTGGCCGTTTTTCAAGCGGCGGCGACCTCGTCCTCGTCGCAGCCGCCGCGGACCGGCAGGCGTAGATCCTTGAGCAGCTCGTCAACTTTTTCCTGCGTCTCGAGATTAGCGGCGTCGCTGATGAGCCGCCGCGAGTAATGCGGCGCGAACAGGTTGATGAAGTCGACCATGAAGCTTCTCAGCACCATGTCCTTCGGGAACCCGAGCCACGTCGTGACCTGCGGGAACAGGCCCTTGGCGTCGATGGCCTTGAGGTCTTCCTGATCCTTGCATTCATAGGCCATCGATGCGATCACGCCGACGCCCATACCCATGCGCACGTAAGTCTTGATGATGTCCGCGTCGCGCGCGGTAAATACGACCCGCGGCTCGAGCCCTTCGTCCTGAAAAGCGCGCTTGAACGACGATTCTCCCGTCAAGCTGAACACATAGGTCACGAGCGGATAAGCAGAGAGCATCTCCAAGTCCACAGGCCTCTTCTCGCGCGCGAGCGGATGATCGTTCGGCACGAGCGTGATGCGGTTCCAGTGATAGATCGGCAGCAGCGTGAGATTTGAGAATAATTTCTGCGAACCCGTCGCGATCGCGAAGTCCACCTTATGTGTGTTGACGAGCTCCGCGATCTGCTCCGATGTCCCCTGATGCAGTTCGAGATCTACCTTGGGGTAACGCTCGTTGAATTCGTGGATGACGTCCGGGAGCACGTAACGTGCCTGCGTATGGGTCGTCGCGATCGAGAGCCGCCCCTCCTGTTCGCCCGTGAGGTCGCTCGCAAGATTCGTGATGTTCTCGGCTTCTCTCAGGATCTTGCGCGCGCGATCGATGACTTCGTGGCCGGCCGGAGTAATGGCAGCCAGGCTCTTACCTTTGCGCGTGAAGAGCTGCATCCCGAGTTCGGCTTCGAGCTGCTTGAGTTGCTTGCTGATACCAGGCTGGCTCGTATACAGGCGCTCGGCCGCCGATGTGATATTCAGGCCGCTATCGACGATGCCAATCAGGTATTTGAGCTGTTTGAGGGTCATAGGTTTGCGGTCGTCTATTCCATGTCAACCAGACAAAAATGCCGCTCCCGGAGTGGTGCGGCCACCTATTGACTACATATAACCATTGGTTACATGGCCTGTCAACCATGAAACATCGCTAATTTTCAATCCCTTAGCGTTTATAACATCAGAGCATAAGACTAGAAATAGACGATCTTGTTCCCCCACGAGGAGCGGCGGTATCGTGGCGCACATCTCGGAGACCCGACAGTCGAATCTTCGAGCCAGAATTGAGACCATAACGACCATGGACCACCTACCGATAGTCGTCGAGCTTAACGATCGACCCTGCCTCGTAGTGGGCGGCGGAGCCGTGGCCGAACGCAAAGCCCGCGAACTCATCGATGCCGGCGCCATCGTGACCGTCGTGAGTCCCACGGTCACGACCGGGCTTGAGCGACTCGCCGATGCCGGCACGATAGCGCTACGGACGGCAGCGTTCCGCAAGGTTCACCTGAGGGGGTGTTGGCTGATCGTGGCCGCGACAGCCGATCAGGAACTCAACGCACGCATCGCGCAGGCGGCAGAAAGCCAGCAGCGCTTCTGCAATATCGTCGACGACGCAGAGCTCTGCTCGTTCATCATGCCCGCCATCGTGAAGCGTGCGCCGATCACTGTCGCGGTCTCGAGCAGCGGCCACTCACCCGTACTCGCGCGCTGGGTCAAAGGCGTGATCGAGTCCATGCTGCCGGCACGTCTCGGCAGCCTCGCGAGCCTGGCCGGGCGCTGGCGGCAACGCGTTCGGGCGTCGATCCCCGATATCGACGAGCGGCGGCGATTCTGGGAGCGCATCCTCGGCGGACCCGCGGCCGAACAGTGCTACGCGGACCGGGAACAGCAAGCGGAAGCCGCCATCGAGCAGGCGCTGGCCGAGTGGCATGACGATGCCGCCAACACCGCGGGCGAAGCCTATCTCGTAGGCGCAGGCCCGGGCAGCGCAGACCTCATCACGCTGCGTGGCCGGCAGCTGTTGAGCCAGGCCGACATCGTACTCTACGACCGTCTCGTCGGCGTCGAAGTGCTCGACTTCGCGCGTCGCGACGCCGAACTCATCTCCGTCGGCAAGCAACCCGGCCAACCGTCGATTACTCAACAACAGATCAACCGCCTGCTCGTGCAACTCGTGAACCGTAGCAAGCGCGTCTGCCGCCTCAAAGGCGGCGACCCGATGATCTTCGGCCGCGGTGGTGAGGAACTCGAAGCACTGGTGGCCGCAGGGCTGCCGTTCCAGATCGTTCCCGGCGTCTCGGCCGTGGCGGGCTGCGCAGCCTATGCCGGAATCCCGCTCACGCTACGCGGTGTCGCACGTTCGGTCGTCCTCACGACCGGCCGTATCGAGGACTCAGCCGACTTCGATCTCGGCCCGATCCGTGCCGACCAGACGCTGGCGCTCTACATGGGTGTCGCGCAATACGGTGAGATCGCGGCACGGCTCATCGCCAACGGCAGCGATCCCCATACCCCCGTCGCCGTGATCGAGCGTGGCACGACGAAACGGCAGCGCGTGCTCAGCACCGTGCTCTGCAAGTTGGACGATGCGGCACAGGAACTCGACGCCAGACCCCCTGCTTTGCTCCTGATCGGCGCGACGACCGAGTTCGCCGAACGCTACGCCTGGTTTTCCCCCGAACGCTTTGTCCGTTATAAGGACAGCAATGAGGCGAGCCTGACGCAAGCCGGCTAGCCGCTGACCGCCCCAACAACAACCAACAAAGAGAGCGGAGCATGATCTACGACAGCATTCTTGACACTATTGGCGACACCCCTATCGTCAAACTTCATCGCCTGGCCCCCGATAACGTCGAGATCTACGTCAAAGTCGAGGCGTTCAATCCTGCAGGTTCGGTCAAGGACCGACTGGCGTTCGCGATCGTCGACGACGCGGAGCGCCGTGGCATGCTCGAACCCGGCCAGACTATCGTCGAGGCGACGTCCGGCAATACCGGCATCGCGTTGGCCATGGTCGCCGCGGCCAAGGGGTATGGCTTCGTCGCCACAATGGCCGACAGCTTCTCCGTCGAGCGCAGGAAGATCATGCGGGCGATGGGAGCCAAGGTCATTCTCACCCCGGCCGCCGAGCGCGGTACGGGCATGGTCAGACTCGCCGAAGAATTGGCGGCCAAGCACGGCTGGTTCCTCGCGCGACAGTTCGAGAACGAAGCCAATTCAGCCTTTCACCGCCAGACCACAGGCCCCGAGATCCTCAAGGACTTCGCTGGACGCCGCCTGGACCACTGGGTCACGGGCTGGGGAACGGGCGGCACGCTGACCGGCGCCGGCGAGATGATCAAGCTGGCCCGGCCCGACGTTAAAGTCATCGCCTGCGATGCCCGAGGGTGCGCAGCTCGTCGCCGGCAAGGAATGGCAGCCACATAAAATTCAGGGTTGGACGCCGGACTTCGTTCCGGACGTGCTCAACTCCGACATCCACGATCAGCTCCTGCCCATCACCGACGAAGCCGGTAAGGAAATGGCACGGCGGCTCGCGGGCGAGGAAGGCATCTTCGTCGGTATCTCGGCCGGCGCGACGCTCGCAGCGGGACTGAAGGCGGCCGAGGGTGCGGAGCCCGGCTCGATCATGCTCGTGATGCTGCCCGACACCGGAGAACGCTATCTCGGCGCGTACCTCTTCGACGACGTCGAGGAAGGCTCCGACGACGAGTGGCTCGCTAGCCTGGATAGTTAGCAACCAATGTCGGAACGACGTCCTCTCTTTCTCTAACCGAACTTCGAGAGCAACGCCTCGGGGATCGGTCTGACGCGCGCGGCTTCGTCCATCGCCTCGACGACGTGCGCGGGCGGGGGCCGAAACTGCTGCGTCATGAGGCTCACGACGATCATCGTCACCGTCGAGGTGAGTACGCCCGCGAGCATCGAATGCAGGCCGCTCGCCTCTTCGAGCCCGAGAGGCGACGACCACAGGAACGAGACCGACGCTCCCATGATCATCGATGTGATCGCGCCCGGCGTATTGGCCTTGCGCCACCAGACCGCACACACATACGCGGGCAGGAACGCGCTGCCGAGCACCGAGGTCGCGAACACGACGATCGCGAAGACCGTCGGCGGCTCTCGTAGCGCGATGTAGTAACCGACCAGGCCGATCCCCAAGACGAGGCCGCGCGACACCCAGACCATCTGCTCCTCCGAGGCATTGGGGTTGATGAAGCGGTGGTAAATATCCCGGGAAGCGACGGAGCCCGTCTGCAAGAGCAGCGAGTCGGCCGTCGACATGATCGCGGCCATGATGGCGGCCATGACCACGCCCGTCACGGCGGCGGGCAGCAGGTTCTCGGCCAGCCGCATGATCGCCAATTCCGGGTCGTCCAGGTCCGGCAGGATGACGATCGCGAGAATCCCCAGGATATACGGCATCGAGACGAATAGCAGATTCCAGGCCGTCGCGTATGCTCCGGCCTGCCGTGCGGTCGCGGGACTCCGCATGGCCAAATGCCGCGTCACGACGTGCGGCCAGCCCATATAGCCGACCGAGAAGATCAACACGGCACCGAGGACGATACCCCACTTGCCCTCATAACCGAGGCCGCGTCCCCAGACGGACAGCAGCGTCGGGTCGAGCGAGGCGATCGATTCGTTGGCCGCACTCAAGCCATCGACCTCGATCAGCGCCGCGATTAGAATCCAGCCGATCCCGATCAGCATGACAACGCTTTGGAGCGCGTCCGTGTACGCCACGGCGAGATAACCGCCGAGCAGCGTATAGAGCAGGATGATGCCGACGGCAATGAGCAGCGCGAACCAATAAGGTACGCCTGTCACGAGCTCCATGCCTTTGCCGCCGGCAATAAACTGCGCGAGAACGTAACAACCGATGAGGAAGACCGTCAACACCCCGGCGATGAGCCGCACGGCGGGCGACGGATAGCGTTTCTCGAGGTACTCGATGGACGTCAGCGCGCCGATGATCTGGGAGAACTTCCGCATGCGCCGCCCGATAACCGAGAGGTTCAGCACGCCGCCGCCAATATCGCCGGCTGCATACCACAACGCCCAGTAACCTTCAGCGAAACCGAGCGCGCCCGCGCCGAGGAACATATAGCCGCTCATGGACGTGGTCTGCAGAGTGAGTGCGGTGACGAGCGGTCCGACCCGGCGGCCGCCGAGCAGAAAGCCCTCGAGATCCTTCCCGGCACCGAGTCGCATCGACCAGACGCCGATCCCGAGCACGAGCGCGAAATAGATGCCCAAGAACAGAACCGCCGTGGTATTCACGCCCCCTCGTCCTCGTCCTCGTCCTCCCCGCTCAAATCCCATGCCCAATCGCGCGAGACCATGAGGAAGCCGATCGTGTACACGATCCAGAAAACTGGGAAACCGAAGACGAGTAAGGTCGTACTTAGCGGCAGACCGAACATTTGAATCAGCGGCACACTGACGGCGCGGCGGCCGCCTCAATGAAGGACGCGGCCGATTATCGGAGATAGGAGTGGGAAAAGGAAACGGGGCTCGGAGAGATGCGCCTATCCGGATAGTGCTCTAGAGACTTCGGTCTGACTGAGGCGGTCGTCGTCGACCTTCATGCCGTGTTGTTTGAAGATCGCCCCGAGTTCGTCGGGGTTCACTGGCATGCTGAAGTACTGCCCCTGCACGTATTCGCAATTGTGCTTATTCAGGTAAGCGAGCTGGGTTTCGTTCTCGACACCCTCCGCCACGACTTCCAGATTCAGGCTGCGTGCGATGGACAATACGAGGCCGCAGATCGCCGTACCGTGTTCGTTGTGCCCGAGATCCATGACGAAACTGTGATCGATCTTGAGTACGTCGATTGGAAACTGGTGGAGATAATGCAGGCAAGAATGGCCCGTACCGAAATCGTCGACGGACAGACGGACACCGGTCAGCTTCTACATCGTGTCGAGCGTCAGAACCTCCTCGTGGAACAACTCGCCGTCCACGTGATGGTGCCTGAGCGTCATCGTCGGCATACCGTCGATGCGATCCACGGTGACGGTCAGAAACCCGCCGATGATTTGGAGGTAGCGGTGCTCGGGCCGGATGTCGTCGTTGCTCGTCCAAGCGCCGGCGTGTGCGTCACTGCCGGCGCCGGTCGCAAACTCCCACAAGCCTGTATCGTCGTCGACCGAGACGTACTGCCAATGACGATCGCCGCAGATGACGATCACGTTCCCCTGCGCGGCCATGAACTCACGTAGATCCTGACCCTCGGTATCCCAGGCAGGATTGGCGTGGGCGTCGAAGTTGCCCGGCTTGTCGGGCCCGACCACCGGCGTCGGGCTGATCAGGATCTTGAAGGTCGCGTCGGATGCCTCGACGGTCTCCTTGAACCAGGCGACCTGCTCGTCGCCCCAGAGCGACTTGTCGGGCCCATCGGGCGCCATATTGTCGTCGCGGTAATCGCGACCCTCGACGACCCAGAATTGCAGGTCCTGCCCCCAGCGGAATGTCCGGTAGGTCAGGCCCTCCATGGGCACCTGCTCCGCGAAGACTTCTACGCCCTGCTGGTAGGTAAACTCACCCATGAGGTTGCTCACCTGAGTCGGCCAGGTATCATCCTGCCAAACGTCGTGGTCGTCCTTCATGAAGTAGGTCGGAATGGTACGATGAAAGTCGATGTTCGACGCAAGCCCAAACATACGCGCCCAGCCCCAGCGCGCTAGATCGATGTTCTTCGCATAAGCATCGTAGTAGATGATGTCGCCGGTGTGGACAAAGAAGTCGACATCCATATCCATCATCGTGTGGTGAATCTGGAAGCCGCCATCCGGCGCATCCTGATCTTCGTAATCCGTGCCCGTGACCGAGCCAAACACGACGCGCGCCGGTTGATCGGGCGGCGGCGCCGTGCCGAAGGAGCCTTTGATCAAGGAACTCGCCTCCGCGGTGCTGGCGACCCGTCCTTCGACACGCAGGATGTACTTAGTCGCGGGCGCCAGACCCGTCAGCTGGAACTGGCGTGTGAAGTCTCTGTCGGAATCGACGGGTATCCAGGCCGTCGAGCGCCAGGTATCGCCGTCGGCTTTCCGGTAGACGACACGTGTCTCACCCGGTGCACCGACCGCGGCGCTCTCGATGTTTTCGATCGAGTAGCCCTCGGGATAGGTCACGACGGGCGACCAGTCATGGTGAAAGCGCGCGCGGCCGCGGCTGCAACTCGTCGTTACCGGGTTCGCGATAGAGGATTTCCGGCATCGGCGCGTCCGTACTAATCGGCTCGGCCAGCCGCGTGAGTCGCGTCCAGATTCTGGCCTCACTGTCGCTGACCTCGCCGATCTTTATGCCCGTGGCCTGGTACGGGCCAGCGGTCTCAGGCACGGCAACGGCGGGCGGTGCCAGCTCGACGGCGGGTACATCCGTCGCGGGCTGCTCGCAACCTGCCAGTAGGAATAAGAAGGTCAGGCAAGTGAGCCCGCGGATGCCAATTCGTCGAATTATTGTCATTTATCTATACCCGAAAAGGGCCGTGTCCCTTTTTTCTTGAGGTCACGTGAAAAAAGGGACGCGGCCCCTTTTCTCCCCACGCGTTTCCACTAGACGATAAAACCCGTCGTGAAGAGGAAAGCCGGCAGCAGACCGAGGATGACCCACAGGATCCGAATCTCCAGCCCGCCGAAGCGGCCGAAGTGCCAGCGTATCAGCGTGAGCAAGTATACCTTCCCCCGGCCTCTCAAGATCGGTGGGATCCGTATCGTAGTGATTGAAGGCCCACTCGAACGGATCGGGAAAAGCGAAATATAAACCGGTAAACGCCCAGCCGAACAGAAGTACAAACGCTCTTCATCGAACCGGGCAGCCCCTGGAAGAACGGCTACAACGAAAGCTTCAACGGCAAACTACGTGATGAACTGCTCAACGGTGAAATCTTCGTCATGAAGGCGCATTCACTGCGCCCCCACACGATGGCGGGACACATCGCCCTGTATCAGGCCGTGTTGCACCACCCGGATAACACTTTGCCGACGTGATTTCTAGAAACGATTGGCGTCTACACCAGTTATCTCAACAACTGCACATACAGCCTCGCGCACCACGAGCACAACGCGCACGTCCTGCTCGGCGGCGGCGAAGTTGGCAACGACCGACTGGCCGCGCTGAGAGAGGGGGTGCTGGAAAAAGAGTTTTCCGGTAAATTTCTCGCGCTCCTGGAGTACGTCGAGAAGCTCACGCTCGATGTGGCGAACATCGGCAAAGCCGACGTCATCACACTGCGCGAGGCCGGCGCCGACGACGGCGAGATTCTCGAGACGAACCAGGTCTGTGGTTACTTCAACTACGTCAACCGGCACCTGAATGGCCTGGGCATCGCGACCGATGGCGACGTCATCGGACGTTACACGGAGTAGCGGCTCCGCCTACTTAGGCGGCGCGACCAAATAGCCCGGATTCGCGCCCGCGCGCGGCGTATATTTCTGCACGCGCCCGTTGTCGACTTCCGCGACGTAGAGGTTGCCCTCGTCGTCGACGCTCATGCCGTGGACGCCCCACATGCCGCCGGGGAAATCGCCGGTCACTCCCCAGGAATAGAGCAGGTTGCCCGAGAAGTCGTACTTCAGGATCTTGTTCGTGCCGCGGTCGGCCGCCCAGAGTGCACCGTTCGAGACGATGAACATGTGCAGATCCGCAGGATCGCTGCCGACCGACCATTCGTCCAGGTACTCGCCGTCGCCCGAGAAAACCTGGATGCGGTGATTCTGCCGGTCGTTGGCGAACACGCGGCCCGACTCCGGGTCGACGGCAATGCCGTGAAGGTTGTTGAAGTAAGCCGGGCGGGATTCGTGCGGCGGGATGCCTTCCTGCCCCCACGCGAAAAGGAAGTTGCCGTCCACATCGAATTTCACGATGCGCGCGCCGAGCGGCCGGCCCGGATTGTAGAAGTCGCCGCCATCGGAGACGTAGAAACTTCCATCGGGCGCCCAGTCAGCATAGCACGGCCAGAACAGATGCGCGTCGTCGATGCCGCCTTCACCCGGCACGCCGATCGTCTGCAGGAGTTCCTTGCCGTCGTTCGAGAAGATGAAGATCGCGTGTGCGCCATCATCCACGACCCAGACGCGTTTCTCAGGATCGTAAGGGCTGATGTAGATTGAGTGGGGCCGGACGAGCAACGCGTCCCACTGCGCCCACTCCTCGACGAGGTTGCCCTCGCGGTCGAAGACGAGAATGCCGTGCCCGTTCCGGTAGTCGATGCCTTCGCGAGCGCCCGCTCCGCCCGTCAGGTTCGCATTGACTGCGCCCATCGCCGTGCGGAAGCTTCGCCATGGTGCGCGCGCGACGGGGAAGCCGATCCCCGGACCGATCTCGGGCAGCACGCGCGGCGCGGGCCGCTCAATATTGGGTAGTTCACCGAGTTGTACGGCGAGTACTCGGTCGGCGCTCTCGGCGAAGACACCGCGCACCGCGGCGAAGGTCCAATCCTCGTGCCCGGGCACGGTGGCCGTGTTCTTGGGCCAGCCCTCGACCACGTCGTAAGGGCCGAAGATGTCCTGCCCGCCTTTCTGCCCCGGTACCGCGGCGAAACCCGCATCCGGATCCGCGACTTCCTGAGCGACACTTACATTCATTAGACCCAGTACCGCGACGAAGAACAATGTTCTTCTCATTACTTTTCGTTCCTTCAAGATTATTGCGGCAAAAAACGTCTCGTTGCTTCGAGATCGCAGTTAAATGGCGACATATCCAGATCGGGGGAGTAGATCAGGTCCCTCGTATGCGTCACCGAGCCGACGATGTACTCGGAATCTTCGAGAAAGAACTCGACATTCATCCGGGAACCGTCCTCATGCAACCGGTAGCGCTCGATGACATGCCTCTCGGAGCCTGCAGGAATCCCGTTCTGATAAGGCGAGCGATGATCGGTGAAGTTCGTCGTGTCGATGACGAGTATGTCGTCTTCCCAGCGGCCGATACTACACTTTATCGGCCTCTATTTCCCGGAGATCGCGGATGATCTCGCAGGTGTCATCGAAGCGAGTGTGCGGTCCGGGCATTCGGGTACCTCAAGAACTCTTGTCGCTGTCAACGTTCAGAGAAGCCAGGTCAGACCCAGATGCCGGGGGCAACTCACAGCCAGGGGCATAATGGTAGGGCACAAGAAGAAAGACCGGGGAAGATCATGGCGCCGCAGCGCGTCGTCGTGCACGGCGGCATCCGTGCGATCTCGATTGAACAACTGGAACGTGTGCGCGACGCGATGCGCACTGTCGTGGCGGAGCATCTGCCGCATACCGACGCCGCGATCACATATTCGGATCGCTACCCCGCCATGTCGCGACGTAAGGCAACGCGCGAAGGCGCCTGACTCGCGAGGAGATCAACGCAGCGCGATCGCCGCGAGGCCGTCGTCGAGCTGGACGATGACGTACTGCTTGCCTTCGTGTATCCAGCTCGGCATGCCGTAACGCGACAGCCCCGGTATCTCCACCGCACCGAGGCGCTCGCCCGTCGCTTTGTCGATCGCGAATACGTGGTTCGTGCCGTCACTCGTCTGGCCCAACGCGAGGAGCAGCGTCGGCGTGACCACCATGGCGGACTGGCCGTAGCGGCCGGGGTTCGTCGGCACGCCCTCGACACCCTGAAGCAACGGGTGATTCCGGATCATCTCCTGCTGCACTTCGGGCGCGTCCCCGTGAGGGATCACCCAGAGGTGCTCGCCGGTATTCATGTCGATCGCAGTGATCCGGCCGACCGGGCCCTTGAAAATCGATAGCCCTTCGATGTCCTCGGGGTTACCGGAAACGCCCAGACCGACTGCTCGAGAGTAGTTGGCGTGCGTGGTTCCCGTTTGCTCGTCGTCGTCCAGCGGCGACTCAGCAGCCGGCGCGAGATGGGCCGTCGAACATGCGCTCTGCGAGTTCACGAAGATCACGCCCGCTACCGGGTCCGCTACGGGCGGCCCCGTGATGTTGGCACCACCGCCGCCGCCCGGGCAAATGCGTGCGGGCACGACGAGTTCCGGGTCACCCGCATAGGTCGGCGGCATGAACAGCGGCACAAGCAGATTGTTTCTCTGCGCGAGTTCCAAGGCCTGCTGCCGAATCTCCGGCGTGTAGTCGATGAGGTGTTCCGCCGTCCGGCCCTGCAGGTCGAACGGCGCTGGCCGGGTCGGGAACGGCTGTGTCGGCGAGAGCTGCTCGCCCGGCACGCGCGACTGCGGCACGGGCCGTTCCTCAATGGGCCAGATCGGCTCGCCCGTCTCGCGGTTGAATGAATAGACCCAGGATTGCTTGGTCACCTGAAAGACGCCCGGGATCTCGCGGCCGTCGACGGTAACATCCATGAGAATGGGCGCCGTCGGTGTATCGTAGTTCCAGATGTCATGATGGACGACCTGGTAATGCCATGCGCGCTCACCGGTCTCGGCGTCCAGCGCGAGGAGGCTCGTACCGTAAAAGTTATCGCCAGGATGGAAGCCACCGTAGTAGTCGATGGTCGCGCCGTTCGTCGGGATATAGACGAGGCCAAGATCCGGATCTGCCGATAGCGGCGCCCAGGACGAGACGTCGCCCGTCCACTGCCAGGCGTCGTTCTCCCAGGTCTCGTGCCCGAACTCGCCCGGCCGCGGTATGATGTGGAACTTCCACTTGAACCGGCCCGCCCTCGTGTCGAACGCAAGGATATCGCCCGGGACGTTCTCGACTCGGGTCTGGTTGTATCCCTGCTCGGCGGAGTTGCCGACCACGATCGTGTCGTTCACGACGATGGGCGGGGACGACGCCGTGATGTAACCGAGTTCCAGCGGGAGCCCGTAGTAGGGATCGTATTCCTCATTGTGCTCTACCCACGGACCCCAGTCCGAGATCAGCGGTACGAGCAGATCCACGACACCCGTCTCGGGGAAACCCTCGACCTCGACGGGCGTGCCCCAGTTCTCGAGCGGTAACCCGGTCTCGGCATCGATGGCGTGGAGAAAGAATCCCGGCGAAATAATGTAAACGACGCCGCGCCCGTCCACTTCACCGTAGGCGATCCCCTTGCCGTAGCCCTTGCGCATCGAGTACTCGTAGCGCGCGGTCCTGGGCTCAGAGTAACTCCAAAGCAATTCTCCCGTCGCAGGATCTAAGGCTACGACATACCGGCGCTGCCCCGTGACCGTGATGAGTTTCCCATCGACATAGGTCGGTGTCGCGCGCGACGTGCTCGAGCCGAAGCTCGAGGCGTCCCACTGTCAAATAATGTCGAGGTTCTCGAAGTTCGAGGCGTCGATCTCGGCGGCCTCCGAATAACGCGTGTGCCACGCGTCACCGCCCATGAAAGTCCACTGCCCGTCCTCGATCCCGGGTCCCTGAGCCATGACCGCCACGGGCAGGGAGAGCATAACGCTGATCACAAGACTGAGTCGGAGTAGGGACGAGGGCTCCCGGGATTGCCATCGCTTATTATTCGTCATCGTGGAGGCTCCTTTCTGGGTGGCTGCACCTTCTTCGCAGGAACATCGCGTACAGCAATTCTACCGAGCTGTATGACCAGCGGGTATCTTACACGTGAAATACGCGTAATCAGGGAATGTACCTAGGCCTCCCGTCCATGCACGACACGATAGAGCGCCGGCAACACGAGCAACGTCAGCAGCGTCGACGAGATGATGCCGCCGATGACCACGGTCGCGAGCGGCCGCTGCACTTCCGAACCGATACCAGTATTGAGCGCCATCGGCACGAAGCCGAGCGACGCGACAAGTGCTGTCATGAGCACCGGACGCAATCGAACCAATGCACCATCCAGGATCGCGTCGTCGAGCGTCCGGCCCGCTGCACACAGATCGCGGATGAACGTCACCATGACGAGACCGTTGAGCACGGCGATACCGGATAGCGCGATGAATCCCACAGCCGCCGAGATCGAGAACGGGATGCCGCGCATCAGGAGCGCGGCAACGCCGCCTGTCAACGCGAGCGGCACACCTGAGAAAATGATCGCGGCGTCGACCACGGAGCCGAGCGCCACGACGAGCAGCACGCTGATAATCAGCAAGGTCATCGGCACGACGATCGCGAGACGGCTCGTCGCCGACTCCAGATTCTCGAAGGTACCGCCGTACTCGACCCAGTAGCCGGCCGGGATCTCGACCTGTTGCTCAACGGCAGCCCGCACGTCCGTCACGAATGATCCGAGATCCCGCCCGCGAACGTTGGACGTCACGACGACGCGTCGTTTACCGTTCTCGCGCAGCACCTGGTTATAGCCGACGACCAGATCCAGATTCGCGATTTCACGCAGCGGCACGTACTCACCATCGTGCAGCGGCACCGGCAGCGCGGCCAACTGGTCGGGGTCGGAACGCACGGCTTCGGGCAGCCGCACGACGATATCGACGCGGCGATCGCCCTCATAGAGCTGCCCCGCGACGACGCCGCCGAGTGCCGTTGTGACGACATCCTGTAGCTGGCCGACCGTCGAACCGAGCCGTGAGAGCACATCGCGTTTCGGGCTGACCGTCATCACGGGCAGCCCTGTCGTCTGCTCGACGGCCACGTCGGCCGCGCCCGGGATGGCGTTGATGACCTGCCCGAGCTCGTCGCCGAGACGGATGAGTTCGTCGAAATCGTCGCCGAACACCTTGACGGCCAACTCGGCGCGCACGCCCGCGATCAGCTCATTGAAGCGCATCTGTATGGGCTGCAGGAACTCGTAACGATTCCCCGGTATCGGTGTGACGACTCGCTCGAGATCTGCGACGACTTCCGCCTTCGGCTTTTCGGGATCGGGCCACTCCTCACGCGGCCGGAGCATGATGAAGTTGTCGGCAACACTCGGCGGCACGGCATCCGTTGCGATCTCGGCGCTGCCGATCTTCGCGAACACGGTCTCGACTTCGGGCATCTCGCTGATTCGCGACTCGAGCTGCTCCTGCAACTCAACGGCCTGCTGCAGTGAAGTCCCCGGGATGCGCAGCGCATGCATGACGATGTCGCCCTCGTCGAGATTCGGCATGAACTCGGTGCCGAGACGGCTCGACATGGAGCCCGCAACGGCGACGATCGTGATGGCCGCTGTAATCGTCAGCCAGCGAAACCTGAGCGTTATGCCGAGCAGCGGCCGGTAGGCTCGCCGCGCGCCATCGACGATGACGTTTCTTCGCTCACGCAGGGGCCGGCGAAACAGCACGGCGACGCACGCCGGAACGAAAGTCACCGACAGGAACATCGCGCTCACTAGTGCAATGACGACCGTCGTCGCCATTGGATGAAACATCTTTCCCTCGATACCCGTGAGCGCGAAGATCGGGATGTAGACGGCCGTGATGATGCCGACGCCGAACAGCGCAGGCCGGATGACTTCGCGAGTCGCGTCACGCACAACGGCCAGGCGATCCTGGAGTTCCTGTGTGCCGCCCCGGCTCGCCTCGCTGAGTCGCCGCAAGCAATTTTCCACGATGATGACGGCGCCATCCACGATCAGCCCGAAGTCGAGCGCCCCGAGACTCATGAGATTAGCGCTGACTCTTGTCTGTACCATGCCGGTGATCGTCATGAGCATCGCGAGCGGAATGACGGCCGCAGTCAAGAGTGCGGCGCGCACGTTACCCAGTAATAGGAACAACACGACAACCACGAGTAGCGCGCCTTCGGAGAGATTTGTCTGCACGGTCACGAGTGTCTGATCGACGAGTTCCGTGCGGTCGTAGACGGCGGTCGCCGTGATGCCGTCGGGCAGGCTTGGCGCAATCTCGAAGAGTTTCTCGGCGACTGCGTTCGCAACCGTGCGGCTGTTCTCGCCGATGAGCATGAACACCGTGCTCATGACGACTTCGTGCCCGTTCTGGGTCGCCGCACCGGATCGAAGCTCCTGGCCGAGTCCGACGGTGGCTACGTCCGAGATGTGTACAGGAACCCCGGCATCGTTGATGGTAATCACGAGGTCGGCCAGTTCCTGTGGATTGACGGCCTGACCCGGCACGCGCATGAGCCATTGCGCGCCATTGTATTCGATGAAGCCGGCGCCCCGGTTGTCATTGTTCAGCCGCAGCGCCGTGATCACGTCCTCGTAAGCCAGACCGAAGGCCAAGAGCCTCGCGGGATCGGGCGCGACGAGGATCTCCTTCTTGTAACCGCCGACGGGATTCACCTCGACGACGCCGGGCACGCGCAGGAGCTGTGGCCGGATGACCCAGTCGTGCACCGAGCGCAGGTCCGTCGGCGTAACGGGAGTGCCGTCGGGATTGACGGCGCCCGGCGCGGCGTCGACAGTGAACATGAAGATCTCACCAAGGCCTGTCGCTATTGGCCCGAGCGTAGGCTCGAGCGCCCCGGGAAGGCCGCTCCTCGCGGCATCGAGCCGCTCGGCGACCTGTTGCCGCGCGAAATAGACGTCTGTACCGTCCTCGAAAACGACCGTGATCTGGGACAGACCGTAACGCGATATGGAACGCGTGTAGTCGAGTCGCGGCAACCCCGCCATCGCGTTCTCGAGCGGGAAACTCACGCGCTGCTCAACTTCGAGCGGCGTGTAGCCCGGTGCCGTCGTATAGACCTGGACCTGGACGTTCGTGATGTCCGGTACGGCATCGATTGGTAGCCGCGAATAATTCCAGACGCCGAGGCCTGCGAGCATCAAAATAAGAATCAGAACGAGGCCGCGTTGGCTAATCGTCGTTCTGAGAAGATATTCGAGCATGATGTGGCCCTCGCTCAGTGATCGTGCGCCGCGCCGGCCTTCTCGATGTCGGCCTTGAGCACATAACTGTTCTCGATCACGTAACGTGTACCGGGCTCGAGGCCGCCAAGCACCTCGGCCCACTCGCCGGCCTGCCGGCCGAGATCGAGCATGCGGACTTCGTACTCGTCGCCGATCTGCGCGTAGACGACCGTGAAATCGCGGAAGCTCTGCAAGCCGCTGCGTAGGACGGCGAGTGGAACTTCATATTCCCCGATTTGCACGTCTGCCGTGACATAGGTTCCCGGTGGCCAAGCGCCGTCGCTGTTATCGAGCACGACCCGTGCCATCACGGCCTGATTAGCATCCGTCATCACATTGACGTAGGAGATCGTACCCATGACGGCCTCGCCGCCCGTCGCCGGCGCTATTTCTACGTCGGCACCGACCCGGATCCGGCCGCGATCGCCGGGAAAAACGGCAAGCTCCGCCCATACCGATGAGGTATCGACGATCGTGAACAGGGAGCGCCCCGCAGTCTGCTCGCCCGCATTGGCTACACGCTCGGTTACGACGCCACCGATCGGCGCCTCGATCATGTACGCGTTAAGACTCTCGTTACTCTCAACGGTTGCGAGCGCCTGGTCCTGGCTAACGGTCTCACCAAGCGACACATCAACCAGGCGGATCACTCCGTCGAAGCGCGCTCTGACTTCACGGACGCGCTCCGTGTTCGGCACGATATTGCCGTAGACCATGGTCGTTTCCTTGAGTACGGCCGGGCCCGCCGGCATCGTTTCAATCCCGAAAGCCGCGGCCATGTCCGCGCTGATTCGCGTGCGGCCCTCGAAGCTGTCGTATTCCCAAGCGTGTGTTCGGCCACCGTAGGCCGCGTCGATGGATACCGTGAATGAGTGCGGCTCGTAGATGACCGTGTCGCCGTGCAGATAATCGCCTTGCGGACGGAAGCCGATCTCGTCGACGCGATTACCGAGGCGTGTGAGCCTGACCTCGAGATCGACGCTCTCGGGAGCGAGCGCCCGACCGCTGGTCGTCACCCACGCTCGATACTCGGGGGGAACACCCGTCTCGAAGATCGCGAGTTCGACCGCGAAATCGCCGTCTCTGAGCATGATGCCGTTGTTGGGTCCGCGCTCCTGAGCTTCTTCCGCTAGCGCTTCCGCGACCAGACCGGGCTGTGGTGTGCCGCCGCAGGCGGTGAGCAACACCGTCCCTAGCAGGAGTCCGAATAGACTTGATCGTGTAATCATGACTAACCTCATTGAGCCGTGAGCGGAGCGGCGATGCCGACGCCGGTCAAGCGTTCGATCTCGATAATGACTTGGCGTGCGCCGATATTCGCTTCGAGCAGATCGTTGTTTGCCTGGAGCAGTTCCGCGAGCACGGCGCTCCACTCGAAGTAACTGTAGCGGCCGAGTTCGTAGGCGCGGCGCGTATCGGCGAGCGCGCTCTCGATACGCGGGATGACTTCGTCGCGCAGACCGATGGCCGTCTGGATGTGGTGTCTGAGTTCCTGCCAGAGGACGAACAGCGTCGTCTCGACACGGACGCGCGCGGCGCTCGACTCCGCGTCGGTGCGTGCGATGTTGGCCTGCGCTGCGGCGATCCGGCCCTGGTTCTTGTTGCGTACGGCCAGCGGAATCGTGATGCCGCCGACGAGGGCATAGTCGCCGAAAAATTCGAGGCGCCGTATACCGCCGAATACCGTCCAACTCGGTCGCGCCTGCGACTGGGCGAGGCGCAACTCCGCTTCGAAGACGCGTTGCTCCGACATGTAGCGCGCGAGGTCGGGATTCTGGTCCGCACGAGCGACGAAAGTCTCAACGGGTTCGAGAACCGGCAGCGTTGCAAGGTCGCCGCTGACCGAACCGAAATCCGGCTCGGTTTCGCCCCACTGCGCACTGAGAAGGTGTAAGGCGGACAGCAGCTCGTGTTCGTAGTCTTCCTGAACCAGTCCGGCACGGACGAGTTCAGCCTCAGCGCGTGCAAGCTCGGCGTCGAGCGCGCGGCCGACTGCGATTCGTTCGCGGGCGGCTTCGATCGTTTCTTCGGCGAACTGCACACCCTCTATCGCCGTGAGCAAGCGCGCCTGAAACGCCATGCACTCGATGAAGCGACGCGCGGTCTCAGCCGCGACATCGAGACGCATGAGCTCGGCGTCGAAACTCGTGAGTGCGATGTCTGCAGTTGCCGCATCGACACGCCGGTCGCGAACGCCGCGCTCGAGAACCCAACCCAGCGTTACCGTCAGATCCATGCGATCGGTGGTGTTGAACGCGCCGGTACCGAAAGCATTTTCCACTTCGACCGCGATCTCCGGATACGGGCGCAGCCCCGCTTGCAGCAGCGCGCCCTTAGCGAATTCGATCTGATAACCGAAAGCGACAAGCTCAGGATTACGGGTCATCGCGCGCGCCAGCGCTTCGGGCAGATCGATGGGCGGACCGTCCGGCAACACGACATCGTGATCCTGCGCCGACGCGAGTACCGTGAATAACGTTAAACAACAGCACGCGGATGTTCTGCGTGCGAGTAGACCCCACATAAGACAGATCTCCCATTACTGATCAGCTTTCGTCAGCCCTCGCATTGGACCGCGACGAATTAGCTGAAGAAAATGCGCGGCGGGCACACCGTCGAACCTAGTGGCTCGGTATGAGAGACGGGTGAGGGGGCGCCCTTAAGGGCGGCCTCCAGCGTTCGTGGTGGCCTCCGGGACGGGTTACTGCTGTGCACGGCGCGATCTTGTCGGCCGGCCTCAGAACCATGAGCAGGATGAATGCGAGCGCGATGAGGTCGAGGAGCATCTTCGACGCGGTGGGCGTGGCCTTGACGATGGACACGTCCTGGTCGCCCGTGTGGCCCTGGCCGCCCACGTGCTCATGAATTGCTGGCGCATTGTCCTCTTGCACCGCGGTACCGCGACTGTGCGTGTCGTGGACATGCGCACCCTGCGGGGTGCCGGAGAACCCTTGAGCGTTGACATGTATATGCAGGCCGCTTATCTGCAAAGCGACGAGGCTCATGCAGGCGGCCAGCATGATCGGTGTCCGAAGACTCTGCATGCGCGAATTATAGCAGCGACAAACCCGCCGAGACCTCAAGAAACCTCCAGAAACCGGGGTTTGTGGGAATTACTAAGGTCTCTACGTGGCTCCCCTTATCTTCCGAATTATCGAGAACCGGGTCGATTCGCTTCACCTATCGCGGCGTAGTGATTCGAGTTTTCGGCGACGGCTACCGGCGAAAAGGCAAACGGATCTATGAGAAAAAACTTATCTACACTTTTGATTTAGTCCTCGAGCGTTGGGCCTTCCACAAGCTCCATGACGAGTGCCGTACCAGGCCGGGCACCCGGGCGATAGACAAACTGGCGCGTATCAGGTCAGGCCAGTGCGCTGCGTACAGGCCATTGCGGCGAGGTCGAGCCGCGCCAGATGATCGTCTACCGAGCAGGCGATGAACGCGTCGTCCTGATCGGGGAGAAACACAATATGTGAGGAACCGCGCCCGACCTCGACGCGCGCTGACTCGGTCAGTGCGGTCGCATCGTAGACGCGTAGGTAGTCGGAGGAAAAACCGGTCGCGACGACCCAGCGGCCGTCGGGAGAGATGCCGAGACCATGCGGATAGGGTTCGGCATCGAGGATCGCGATCCTCGCCATCGCCTCGGTGTCGAAAACCGAGAGCGTGTCGTCGAGGAAGTTGGCCACGTAAAGGCGTTGGCCATCGGGCGAAATCTCGGGTTGATGCGCCCACGGGCCGCTAGCCTCCTGCGCCATGAGATCGCCTTCTACGGAAAGACAACTCACGGTTCCGTCGAACGTGTTAGCGGAGTAGAGCCTCTCGCCGTCAGGGTGCAGAGCCAGGTGCGACGGCCCGTCGCCCACGGCATAACGGCCGAGCAGCCCGCCGTCCTCGAGATCGACGCAGGCGATAACGCCGTCGCCCGCGCAGGGCACGAAGACGCGTTTGCCGTCAGGTGTGAGCAGGGGATCGTGGGGGCAGGCACCGACTTCGATTGTTTGAACCTCGTACCCCTGGCGGCGCGGGCGCACGATGGTCAGCGTGCCGGTGCCGCCGCCGGTCACGCAGACGATGCCGTCGACAGTCACGGCCGGCAGTTGCGGTGCGCCGGGAGCGGGCCACGTGTGCCGCACAGATAGATCCGCACTCGCGACCGCGAGGAGCGCATCCGCCCCCGGATCCGCGACGAACACCCACCCCTCGGCGCGATCTACGGCCAGGTGGGAAGCCTTCGTCGCGATCTCGGCGACCCGGATCACCTCTCCGGTCTCCGCGTCGAACTGGGCCAGTCGCTTGGACCGCTCGCAGGCCCATACGCTGGCGTTTCCCGCGAATGCGACGTGATGGAGCCCGGGGATCGTGCCCTGCCCCGGCGAGAGGCCGCGGCGGACCGTCAAGCGCGAGCCCCCGGCGGTGTCTTCATCGAACCAATGCTTCGCGCCGGCTTCGATGAGCCACATGCGCAAGCCTGTGCCGACCGAATCGACGATGGCTTCGAACTCGTCGCCTTCCTCGGCCGCGTTATAGGCGTCGAGTATGGCGAGACCCGCGTCACGGGTAGACTGGTTGCGGCAGTCGAGGGGTTGCGCACTCATTACGAGCTAGTGTACCGCTTGGAATAATGGTGCCGTTAGAAAAGAGACACGGCCCCTTTTCTAACGGCGCCATTATTTCGGCAATGCGTGGACTTCTGTGGCAGTGTGTCCCGTAGCATCCTGGGTATTGAAGGCGAACACGCTATGAATTCCCCTACCACAGGGTCAGTGGATAAACCGGAGCTCTCGGCTCTCGGCCTGTTCGTCATCCTCGCGGCTACGGCCATAGCGCTACTAGCCACGCCGCTCGCCGCGCCCGCCATGCCCGAGATCGCGAAGATCTTCGCCGAGCAGGCTCAGACCGAAGCGTTTGCTAGAGCCGTCCTGGCCTCGATCAGTTTTCTACCGGGCGAGCCGAACGCAATTTTTCTCGTCAAGTTCATCCTGCTCTCCGTGCCCGCGCTATTCATTATTATAGGTGCGCCATTCACAGGATGGCTCAGCGACAACTGGGGCCGCAAGAGTCTGCTCAATGCGTCGCTGTTGATCTTCGGACTCGCCGGCGTATCCGGCTACTTCGCCGAGAGCTTCTTGCTCATGTTCGCAGGACGCGCGGTACTCGGTCTCGCGATCGCGGGCATCAAGACCGCGACCATCGCAATGGTCGGCGACTACTACGAGGGCGCGAAGCGGCAGAAGGTGATCAGCTGGCAGGGCTCGGCGACGAAAGTCGGCGGCTTCATGTTCATGTTCCTAGGCGGCTTTCTCGCGAACATCAACTGGCAGGTACCGTTTTTAGGTTATGCGCTCGCATTCCTGCTGTTACCGAGCGCGTTGTTCGCGCTCGGCGAAAGCTTGCCGGCGACGGACGCGGCCACCGGACCGAAAGCGGTGAGCGCTCTACCCTTCTGGCCCTGCACCTACGTTTTCGTATCGGCAACACTCGCATCCGGTCTGTTTTTCATTACGCCCGTGCAGTTGCCCTTCTTTCTCACCGCGGCATTCGACGCATCACCATTGCAAACGGGCTCCGCGGTCGGGGTCGGCAATACCGTCGGCGCGATAGTTGCGTTGACGTATTACCGCTTCAAGCACAGCCTGAACTACGTCGCGATATATGCCGTCATCTTCCTATCGATGTCGGCCGGCTATTTCGTACTAACGCTGATGCCGAGCTACGCGACGTCGCTCATCGCCATGTGCATCGGCGGGATCGGCTTCGGACTGTACATCCCCAATCACAGCTCCTGGATACTCGCGGTCGTCGGCCCGGAACGCCGCGGTTACGGCGTGGGGCTCGTGACGACGGCCATGTTCCTGGGCCAGTTTCTCGCGCCGATCGTCGCCGAACCATTGATCGAGGTGAACGACCCCGCAGCCGTCTGGAGGAAACTCAGCGTCGTGCTGCTCGGGCTCGCCGTGCTCTATTTCGTGCTCGCGAGGGCCGGCGGGCAGCCGAAGACTGTGGGGAAGATGGTGACGAAGGGCGCTGCGTAACTTTCCTATTCGACGAATCCGAGCCAGCTACGCAGCAACGTGGGCAGCTACCGAAGCTGACGCTACGTGCGATGATCTCGACCGTTAACACCTTTTGAAACCGCTATGCCGGTAAACGACAACGGGCAACGCAAAACGGACTCAGTGGGAAGCGAGTATCCCCGTTTCCGCTTATCTCACACTCGTCGTGATTCCACACCCGTTGACGCTGCACGGCGGCATCTGGTCAGTGATCGTCAACTTCGTTGTGACCTGGGGCGTATCAGGCTTCACGCGGCCGCCTAGCACTGCTACGGTTTGGCGTATCCACGGGGAAATGGAGCGGTTCGTGTATGGCAACGATAACGGTAATAGAAACGTGTAGGAGCGACATCGCGTGAGATGATTGATCGATGCTGACTGTACGCCTGGCAGACTACGAGACCGACTTCGCGGCAATACGCGCGATCCGCTTTACGGTCTTTGTCGACGAACAGCAGGTGCCCGAGGAACTCGAGATGGATGATGCGGATCCAAAATGCATTCATCTCCTGGCGATCGAAGGTGACGAACCAGTCGGGACGGGGCGCATCGACATCAGAAATGCCGGCAAGGTCGGGCGTGTCGCCATCGTCGCATCGCGGCGGGGGCAGGGCGTCGGTACAGCGCTCATGAAGCTCACACACGGCGTCGCGAAAGAGCACGGGCTCGACGGCGTTTGGTGCAATGCGCAGGTCTCGGCACAGCCATTCTACGAAGGTCTCGGTTACCGCGTCACGAGTGCTGAGCCGTTCAACGAGGCGGGCATCCCGCACGTGCGGATGGAGTGCGCGCTGTGAAGAAAGAGGCCGTGTCCCTTTTCTCTTGAGATCATCTTCAATAATTACGGAGTTTATGAAAAAAGGGACGCGGCCCCTTTTTTTGTCTCTTTTTTCTTTTACTGCGGTATCGGCCGGAAGTAGTAGTTGAACGGTGAGCCAAGGCGGCCGGCATTGCCGCGTACAATCAACATATGCTCGATCACGTGGGCGGCCAAAAGATCCCCCATGTCGACGACTTCGAAGCCGATGCCGGTCACGAGACCGGCGATGACAGCCTTCGCGTCGGCGTCGTTGCCGCAGATCGGGATCGTGACAGGACCACCTGCGATCTCGGGATTGGACATCGTCTCCGAACTCAGCGTGTTGAAGGCCTTCACAACCATCGAGTGCGGCGCCCAACTCTGGATCATCTGTGCGGTGGATGTGCCGACATCCATATGGCGCATGCCCACATCGTCGACGCGTACTGCATTATTTGGATCGAGAATGATCTTACCCGACAGATCGCCGAGACTTCTGAGCGCCACCTCGGCATCAGCCCACTTCGTCGCCATAACGACGATGTCGGCGGCGGCAGCCGCAGCCGCCGGCAGCATTGCGACCGCATTGCCTTCCGTACGGGCCACGAGAGCCTGCACATCTGCTCGATGCGGCTCACGCGAACCGTAAACGATGCCGTGGCCAAGCTCCGAGAACCGCGGTCCGAGCGCGCCGCCAACATTACCCGTGCCTATGACGGCGATCGTCTCTGCCGAGAGTGGGCTGGACAAGCCGCTGACCAGTACGATCAGGCCCGATAACATGATGCGAGTTGGGAAATTCATAACGTGGCCTCCTCCAGAATATTGTCCATTCGGTCATTAAAGACCGGTTCCATTATCATAAACGGCAAATCGCGGCCAGAAAAAGGGGAGGTGAAGAAAAGGGCCCATCAAAAAGGGCCGCGTCCCTTTTTTCAGTCGTTGCTGGGAAATGAGAACTTCACGCGTTCACGCTTGCCGCTCGCGGGCCAGCGCTGGCTCATCGTCTTGCGCTGCGTGTAGAAACGTACGGCGTCGGGGCCGTAGATAGCCAGATCGCCGAAGAGCGACCGCTTCCAGCCACCGAAGCTGTGGCAGGCGACGGGTACCGGCAGCGGCACATTGATGCCGACCATCCCTGCCTTGACGTGATCGCTGAAGTAGCGTGCGGTTTCGCCGTCGCGCGTAAAGATGCAGGTGCCGTTACCGAACTCGTGATCGTCCACTAGTTGCATGGCTTCGTCGAGACTGCCGACGCGAACGATGCATAAGACCGGACCGAAAATTTCGTCTGTATAGATGTCCATGCCGGGCTCAACACGATCGAAAAGATTGCCGCCGAGGAAGAAGCCGTCTTCGTGCCCAGGTACTAATATACCTCGACCGTCGACGATGAGTTCCGCGCCCGCTTCGACACCACGATTGACGTAACCTTTCACCTTATCACGATGCGCGCCCGTAACGAGCGGCCCCATGTCGTTGCCGTCGTCTGTTCCCGGGCCGATCTTGAGTTCACGCACCTGCGCCGCGAGCTTGTCCACCACCTCGTCCGCAACGTCGCCGACAGTAACGACAACCGAGATCGCCATGCAGCGCTCGCCGCAGGAACCGTAGGCCGCGCCCATGAGCGCGTTGACGGCGTTGTCGACGTCAGCATCCGGCATGACGATCGCGTGATTCTTGGCGCCACCGAGCGCCTGAACACGTTTGCCTTTTGCGGAGCCGTAGATCCGTTCCGCGACCGGCGTCGAGCCGACAAAGCTCACGGCCACGACACGGGGATCGGCCAAGAGCGCATCAACTGTCTCCTTATCTCCGTTGACGACGTTGAGCACACCTTTCGGCAACCCGGCTTCGTAAAGCAATTCCGCGACGAGCAGCGTACTGCTCGGATCGTGTTCCGACGGCTTCAACATGAACGTATTGCCGCAGGCGAGAGCGATCGGATACATCCACAGCGGTACCATGGCCGGGAAGTTGAACGGCGTTATCCCCAGGACGATGCCGAGTGGCTGCTTCTCGGACCAGTTGTCAATACCCGGCCCGGCATTGCGGTTGTGTTCGCCCTTTAGTAGCTCGGGAGCGGCGCAGGCGTACTCGACATTCTCGATGCCGCGCCGCAGTTCGCCGCGCGCGTCGGCCAACACTTTACCGTGCTCGTCGGTGATCAACGCGATGACTCGTTCCTTATTCTTCTCGAGCAGCTCCTTGAAGCGGAACAGGATGCGTGCACGTTTCACTGGCGGCATCTGCCGCCATGCGGGATACGCTTCCGCCGCCACGCTGACGGCGCGCTCGATGGTCGCCGCGTCTGCAACCTGTGCCTCACGCGTGATCTGACCGGTCGCTGGGTTGTAGACGGGCGTCACTCGCGAACCGCCTTCGACGCGTTCGCCACCGATCAAATGTCCCACGACGCCCGGAGAGGTCACGGCTTCCTGTGTCGCGGAACTCATGGCAGCGTCCCGATCACGTCGTTCAGGACATTGAATGTGAAGTCGATGTCCTCCTTCTCGACAATAAACGGCGGCGCAACCGCGAGACAGTCGCCCGCGTAGCGCACATAGAGGCCCTTCTCCCAACAGTCCTGAGCCACCTCCGCCGGACGGCGCGCCGGCTCGTCGGGGTAGGTTTCGAGCTGGATCGCGCCGGTCAGAGCGAAGTTGCGGATGTCGAGAATATACGGCAGGCCCTTGAGGCCGTGGATTGCATCCTCGAAGTAAGGCGCCAGCTCGGCACAACGTTGCGCGAGCTTCTCCTCCTCGAGAATATCGAGGGCCGCGAGTGCGGCCGCGCAGGCGATCGGATGACCGGAGCAGGTATAACCATGCGGGAACTCGGTCGCGTAGCCCGGCCCGCCGTTGACCATGAATGTTTCGTAGATCTCGGATCTAGCGACCGTCGCGCCCATTGGTGCGCAGCCGTTAGTCAGTGCTTTGGCGAGACAGAGGATGTCGGGGACGACGCCGAATGTGTCGGCAGCGAAATTCCGGCCGGTACGCCCGAACCCGGTAATGACCTCATCGAAGATCAAGAGAATCCCGTGTTCCGTACAGATCTCGCGGAGCCGCTCCAAATACCCCACAGGCGGCAGGATGACACCGGCGGATCCCGAGAGCGGTTCGACGATTACAGCCGCGATGTTTTTCGCGCCGTGCTCTTCGACGAGCACCTCTAGATCTTCCGCGAGTTCGACGCCTTTGTCGGGCAAGCCTCGCGAGAACGCGTTGTCGCGCAGCAATGTGTGCGGCAGATGCACCGTATCCACGAGTTCGCCGTAAAGGGCACGGTTCGACGGAATGCCACCGACACTGGTACCACCAAAATTCACGCCGTGGTACCCCTTACCGCGACCGATGAACTTCGTCCGCTCGGGCTCACCCTTCAGATGCCAATAGGCCCGCGCCATTTTTAGCGCCGTTTCGACAGCTTCTGAGCCCGAATTAGAGAAGAACACGTAGTCCAGATCGGCGGGGGCCATTTCCTTGATTCGGTTTGCCAGTTGGAATGCCTGCGGGTGACCGAACTGAAACGCCGGCGAATAGTCGAGTGTCGCAATCTGACTCGTTACGGAGATCGCAATCTCGCGCCGGTTGTGACCCATGCTGCAACACCAGAGCCCGGAAAGACTGTCGAAGATCCGGCGGCCGTCCGCGCTCAGATAGTAGCAGCCGTCGGCGCCAACAATCATGCGCGGGTTGTCTTTCATGAGTCGGTTGCCGGTATACGGCATCCAGTACACTTCGAGTTCCTCTCGCGTCAGGTGATCCGATCGATCAGTATTCATTGCTGCAATTTTCTGGTGCCAGCCGCTCCACCACTAATAAACCTCGAACAAGCCGGCCGCGCCCATGCCACCGCCGATGCACATTGTAGTAACGACATACCTCGCGCCGCGGCGTTTGCCCTCGATCAGTGCGTGCCCGGCCAGGCGCGCGCCCGTCATTCCATAGGGATGACCGATCGAGATCGAGCCGCCATCGACGTTCAGTATCTCGGAAGGAATACCGAGCCTGTCGCGGCAGTAAACGGTCTGCACGGCAAACGCCTCGTTGAGTTCCCAAAGGCCAATGTCGTCCATTGTGAGGCCCTGGCGTTCGAGCAGTCGCGGTACCGCAAATACGGGGCCGATACCCATCTCGTCGGGATCACAGCCCGCAACGGCCAGGCCGCGAAACGCACCAAGCGGCACCATGTTGCGTTGCTCCGCGAATCTGCTGTCGACCACGGTGCAGGCCGACGCGCCGTCCGAAAGCTGGGACGCATTACCGGCCGTTATGCAGTGGCCCTCGCCAAAAACGGGCTTCAAAGCCGCGAGGCCTTCAAGCGAGGTATCGGGGCGATTACCTTCATCCTTCGTCAGCTCGACTTCCTCTTCGCTGACTTCACCCGTCTCCTTGTCCTTGACCTTCTTTATCGCCCGCATCGGCACGATTTCCTTGTCGAACCGTCCCTTGGCCTGCGCGGCAGCCGTGCGCTGCTGACTTGTAAGTGCGTACTCGTCTTGAGTCTCGCGAGAGATACCGTAACGTTTGGCCACAATCTCGGCTGTCTCGATCATCGTCATGAAGATGTCGGGCGCCAGCTCGAGCAGTTCCGGGTCCTTGTAGTAATAGGTATTCGTGTGCTCGTTCTGCACGAGCGAGATCTGTTCGAGGCCGCCCGCGACCGCAGCCGGTACACCGTCGACGATGACACGCTGCGAAGCGACCGCGATGGCCTGCAGACCCGACGAGCACTGCCTGCTCACGGTCAATCCCGACACCTCCACCGGCATTCCGGCGCGTAAAGCGATTTGACGCGCGATATTGCTGCCCGTGGTCCCCTGCGCGCGGCCAACGCCCATGATGACGTCCTCGATCTCGCCGGGGTCGAGGCCGATGCGCTCGAGCGCATGACTCACGGCATGCGCGCCAAGCGTTGCGCCGTAGGTATCGTTGAACGCGCCGCGATAGGCCTTGCCGATCGGCGTGCGCGCCGTCGAAACGATTACTGCTTCTTTCGTCATGTTGATCCGTGTCGAGCGCGGCACCTGCCCCGGTGACATGGTCGCATAGTTGGGCTGCGGCGTGGAACCGCGGTGGAAAATAATCGCCGAGCAACGAAAACGCGGCCGGGCTGTAGTCAGGTCCGGCTTTGCCGGTCGGCGTACCTGCGAACTCGCCATCGTCGCTGGCCAAGTGCAACTTCCCGGGTGTTTTCTACTTTTGAGTTCTCACTGCCACGGTACGGCGTTCAGTGTCGAGCGTCTCGAGATATCGGCGTCGCAAGGAAACTCATACATGGGCGTGTCGTTGGGCACGCGATGAAAAACGACTTGACTGGTGTAGAGCTCCGCAAGATACGTGGGATCCTCAAGCGTGTACTCGATCGTAAGTTCGCCGCCGTCCTCGTTGAGCGTATAACGCTCAGTAATACGCTTTTCTGCGCTCGAAGGAATATCGTAGCCGTTGCCGATGGGATCCAGGTTCGAAGCTAGACCGGCGCGCATCGGGGGAAACCGGATGCTTTCGACGATCAAGCTATTGTCCTCGAGACGGCCATGCCTCTGCCCAAACGCCGGCGGTGAGTTGTTGGCCTCGGCCGCACCCACTGTGAGCGGCCGCTCCACATCGTAGTACTCGTGATGCAAGATCAGGTCGTTGCCATCCACGACTATCTCGTAGAGGTAGGGTGGATAGAGAATCGATGGAATATTTGGCGGTACGCACTGCATACCCGGCGTGTTCAACGGATCGAAACCCTCACGGGCCGCGCGGCCCGCCGTGTTGAGGGGTAGCGGCGTATCGGCGATGCGCTGACCGCCAGCCACGAAACTCAACCAGCGCCCCGCGAACCGCTCGATAACACTGATACCCGTGCGCGTGTCGATTATCCGATACTTCGGCGCGCGTACAATCGAACTCATGGCCTGAAAGAGCCGCCCGTCCGCCATCTGCAGATCGGCGCCGAACATCAGGTTTTTGTCGGTTCGACGGCCTCGTGGGCCGCGAATCGTGATCGGATCACCAACCTGCAGGGTCTCGGCCGTGATTCCGGTACGTCGTAATATCGCCGTGGAGTGAGCCTCCACTTCCCAACTGTCGAGTACGCCATCGCTATGCCGGACATCGATCAGAAAGAAAGAGTGGGGGCTGCGAATCTCGACAGATGTCAATGTGCCGGAGATCTCGATGACGTTGTTCGAGTCGAAATTTGCGGCGAACGAATGATGGGCGAGCGCGGCGCTTGTCCAGAAAGCGGCCACAAGAACCGGGGCGGATCTTCTAGGCACCTTCAACATCGCCCTTCCCGGCAACCGCGCCACGGAGCCCAGAAGGAGACTGATAGACACCGGGCCTCTCTATCCGCTGACCAAAGCCATGAGCGCCCGCGGGCATGGCGCTTGCTCGACGCGCTCGCCCGCGCTCGAATCAGCGTCCGAGCCCACGCAGCACATCGCGGAGCGAGGGTCTCGAGTCGTCCTCGGGCTCTTCTGCGGGTTCGGGCGGCGCACCGGCTATCCCTTCCATGAGCGACACATGCTCGTAGCCGGCCGGCAATTCGAATACGGCTGAAGCCACGTTCTCTTCGCGCAACTGGGTGACCTCGGTCGTCGTAGTCGTTACCGAAGCGTCACCGTCGCCGCTCATCGTCGTTACGACTTCATTGCGTAATGGTAGACATGTCATCGTTTCGTACTGTTGCTTGATGAGCTTGTCGAAATCGTCATTTCCCGTACGAAATCGGTCGGGACGGAGCCAGACGCGCAACCCATTAGCGTCGAGCTCATCCGAACACCAGACTCGATTTTCCGTGTCGACACGACTCTCGCGGCCGAATCCAAAGACCGAGATGCTCATGGTGTAACCCGTGCGGTAATGAGCCAGTGTCGTGGGGAAACCCAGGATCGATTCTCCCGAGCTTTCGGAGACTTTCTCGTTCGAGAAGTCGCTGAACTCCATATTCACGACGCCGCCCATGGCCTCCATCATCGTGCCTGCCATGCCGACGATCTGATCGAAATCGAGCATTGTAATCGTCATCTGCTCGGGGTTCACGAGAAAGAGCATCGCTCCCGCATCCTGGGTCACGAGATAACTCCCGGCCTGGAACAAGCCGACCTGTGCCGACTGCTGGAACTCGACCTTCGCGCTGTCGCCGTCCACCCAGGCGTGGACCGTGGAGACCTGGTTCCCACTGCCCTGGCCTGTCGCTTCATTAGAGGTTACGGCCTCGTAGTAGTAGCCGGCGTAGGAAGTACCGGGCCCGGCAGCCAGGATGAGCGCGGCTGCAGTCACTAGCGTGAATCTGAGGTCTTTCATGGTAACCCTCTGTTTATGGCGAGCCTGCGCCCGCTTAGATTACCACTATCGGGCAAGAAAGGGGCCGGGACGAAATCGAGGATGAATCGATTGACCGGCACAGCCTGTGGCTCGATGTGGGCGTATTGACCGACCCAGCGGATTGTGACCTGTGCCTCGATCACGCTGTCCACGACGCACTGCTGCCCGGGGTAGAGGCGTGAGTCGTAAACCTCTTCCCGGACAGGGTATTTTCTTAACATCAGGGGGCCTTCCCTGGCCACACACAGCCTAAGAATCAACCAGCGGCCCAGGATCTTTAGCAAATGAGCCTCCAACGCACAGCTTCCGTCGAATTTCTTCCTAAAGTTCCCCGAGATATCGCCGATAATTCTAAGGGCAATAAGAAGGGGCACTGTTCACGACTTCTTAGGAGCGGGAAAAAATGACCCCGGAACTTCAAGCGCAGCTGGAGAGTTGCAAAACTTTACCCAGCCCGCCTGGCGTCGCAAGCCAAATCATCACGCTCGCTAACGATCCAGAGGTCGACTTGGGCAGTATCACCAAGATTCTCGCGATGGATCCCGCAATCACCATCAAGATACTTCGGATCGCCAATTCTCCCATGTATGGGCAGCAGCGAAGATTGGAGAATCTCCATCAGGCCGTGGTCGTAATCGGCCTCAACGCAACGATATCAATGTGGCGCGGCCTTGATCTAGGCTCCACATTGATGAAGCCTGCAACACTCGACTAGCCCCACCCGAACTCTTCGAGATAGTCGTCCTGGATACCGAAGTAGTGGGCGATCTCGTGAGTCAGTGTCTTGACGATTTCCTCGCGCAGATCTTTTCTGGAAAGCCCCAACTCGAGGTGGGGCCGGCGGAAGATATAGATCACGTCCGACAATTCGCCGGCATCGTCGGAACTGCGCTCCGGCAGCGGCATTCCTACGTACAAGCCAAGTAGTCCTTCTGCGTCGGGGTCGAGCTGTTCGTCGGCTTCGTCGACCACGAGCACCTCGATGTTGGTCAGTTCGTCCCGAACCCAGTCCGGAAAGCGGTCGATCGCTTGCCGGATGACCGCTTCGAATTGGATTTTACTCATGTCGTTAGCGACACCGTTCAGATCGGCTGCTGCCGATTAGTCGAACCCGAGAGCGTCTGTCCACACTCCCTCTTCGTCGATAAATCGAAAAGCCCCGTGAAGGGATTTTTCGATCTATTGGCGGAGAGGGAGGGATTCGAACCCTCGAAGGGCTTTTAACCCTTACTCCCTTAGCAGGGGAGCGCATTCGACCACTCTGCCACCTCTCCGGGATATCGGTTTTCAGGAGGCTGGAATTCTAACGGCTCGCAAGAGAATTCGCGACGCCTGATCGAAGTGTTGAAGAAAAGGGGCCGGGCCCCTTTTTCCTTATGGAAGTCGCGGACGCGTGCCGCGACCGGACGGTCACAGCATTCGTTGCGTTGACGTGCGTTAGTGGCTAGCGCTGACCGCTTGTGGCCGGTTCGCTTCCTCAGTCGCCTGTTCGCGTTTGATTCGCTCGTAGATTTCTTCGCGGTGAACAGCGATCTCTTTCGGAGCGTTAACCCCGAGACGAACCTGATTCCCCTTCACGCCAAGAACCGTCACGGTGACATCGTCACCGATGACCACCGTTTCCCCCACTCTGCGGGTTAAGATCAGCATAGCCAAACTCCTTCTCGGTCTCGTCACTGAGCTACCTCGCTGCACTATTCTGCACAGTCTGCTGGTAGAGGCAGCAGTGACCGCCCTTCAGTTCGAGAACCGGCCCATGCATGCGGTACTGGCACGCGAGGCACGCGAACGTCCGTGGCTAGACTGGCTACAAATTCTTATTGATTAGCGCAGTCCCCCTGTAGTCAGTATCGGCGCCGCGAGGCGCTGACTGACGAGCCTAGTTTAATGCATTTTGGCGCCAGGATGCGGGGTCGCTTAGACTAAGTCTAAGAAACCTGACCCAGGATTGCCGCCACCTCATCACAAACGAGGCCCAGCGCGGCATCCAGCTCATCTGGCTTGGTGCCTCCAGCCTGTGCGAAGTCCGGCCGGCCGCCGCCGCGACCGCCCACTCGCTCGGCGACGGGCCCGATAAGATCGCCGGCTTTCAGTGATTTAGTTAAATCCTTCGAGACGCTCGCAACGAGACGCACCTTATCCTCCTCGACGGCGCCAAGTACGACCACTCCAGAACCCAGCCGATCCTTGAGCTTGTCCGCCGCCGCCCGCAGCGCTTTGGAGTCCGCACCATCCAGTCGTGCGGCGAGGACTTTGACTCCTCCGATATCCTTGGCACCATCGAGCAGATCCTGCCCGCCGCCGGTCGCGAGGCGGCCCTTGAGCGCCGTGAGCTCTCGTTTCAACGCGCGGTTGCGTTCGACGAGGGCACGAACCTTATCCGCAACGTCCTCGCGCCCGCCCTTGACGAGACTGGCGACGTTCGCGAGCAACGCCTCGTTCGCCTGCAGCCAGGCGAGTGCTCCGGGACCCGTAACCGCCTCGATGCGGCGAACCCCTGCCGCAATACCGCTTTCGCCAGTGATCTTGAGCAGGCCGATGTCACCGACCCTGCCGACGTGGGTGCCGCCGCAGAGCTCCGTCGAGAAGTCGCCCAACGACAAGACGCGCGCATCCTCGGCGTATTTGTCGCCGAAAAATGCCAGCGCACCGCTCGCGATCGCTTCCTGGTAAGGCATGACTTTGGTCTCGGCGGCCGCATTCATGCGGATCTGGTCGTTCACGACCGACTCGAGTTGTTCGAGTTCATCGCCCGAGAGTGCTTCGTAATGCGAGAAGTCGAAGCGCAGACGGTCCGGCGCGACGAGCGAGCCTTTCTGCTGCACGTGTTCGCCCAACACGTTGCGAAGCGCTGCATGTAATACATGAGTCGCGGAGTGATTCAGGACGATCGCCGCGCGCCTGCCGCCGTCGACCTGCGCTTCTAAAGTATCGCCGGTCCGCAGCCGGCCTTCCACGAGCTCGCCGAGATGCCCGTGGGCAGCACCGGCCTTCCGTGTGTCGTCGACCCTGAATGTTGCCGTGTCGTTCGTCAGCTCCCCCGTATCGCCGACCTGCCCACCACTCTCGGCGTAGAACGGTGTCTGATCGAGTATGACGGCGGCGGCCACGCCCGGTTCGACGACCTCGACAGCTTCACCGTCGATGTAGAGTGCGACGATGTCCGCGCTGGCCGCGAGCGTGTCGTAGCCGAGAAACTCGCTCGCCATGTCTAAGCTTGGTAGGTCGGACGTGTCGGCAGAGAAGCGGCTCGACTTGCGCGCCCGCTCGCGCTGCGCGGCCATTGCCGTCTCGAAGCCCGCATGATCGGCTGTCAAGCCGCGCTCCCTCGCGATGTCGGCCGTAAGATCCTCGGGAAAACCGTAGGTGTCATAGAGCTTGAACAGAGCTTCGCCGGGAATGACGCCGGCCTCAGGCAACCCGGCGATCGTGTCTTCGAGAATGCACATTCCCTGCGACAGCGTCTCGGCGAAGCGCTCTTCCTCTTGAAGGAGTACGCGCTCGGCATGCTCGCGCAGCTTGCTGAGTTCGGGGTACGCCGCACCCATTTGCGCCTCGACCGACTTCACGAGCTTATTGAAGAAGGGTTTCTCGACGCCGAGCTTGTATCCGTGCCGAATGGCGCGCCTGATTATGCGGCGCAAGACGTAGCCGCGGCCCTCGTTACCGGGCAACACGCCATCGACGATCAAGAAGGAGCAAGCACGGATGTGGTCGGTGATGACACGCAGCGATTTGTTGTCCGGGTCGCGCGCGCCGGTAATGTCTATGGCATCCTCGATCAACGATTTGAATAGATCCGTCTCATAGTTAGAGTGCACGCCTTGCATGACCGCGGCCAGTCGCTCCAGCCCCATGCCAGTGTCGACCGACGGATTGGGCAGGGGTGTGAGCTCGCCCGCTTCGTTGCGGTCGAATTGCATGAAGACGAGGTTCCAGACCTCGACAAACCGATCCCCGTCTTCGTTCGGGGAACCCGGTGGGCCGCCGGCGACGTCCGGGCCATGATCGTAAAAAATTTCGCTGCACGGGCCGCAGGGGCCCGTATCGCCCATGGCCCAGAAATTGTCCTTCTCCCCGAGTAGCGCGAAGCGCTCGGGAGCGACGCCGATTTCCTCGAGCCAGATTTCTGTGGCCTCATCGTCGTCCTCGAACACCGTGCACGAGAGACGTTCGGGCGGCAGTTTCAGGATTTCGGTCAGGAACTCCCAGGCGTAGTGGATCGCTTCGCGTTTGAAGTAGTCTCCGAAACTGAAATTGCCGAGCATCTAGAATAGCGTGTGGTGGCGCGATGTATAACCGACGTTCTCGAGATCGTTGTGCTTGCCGCCCGCCCGTACGCAGCGTTGCGAACTCACGGCCCGTGGGATGCTGCGCTTGTCCAGGCCGAGGAACACGTCTTTGAACTGCACCATTCCCGCATTCGTGAACAGAAGCGTCGGATCGTTACCGGGGACGAGAGGCGAACTCGGGACGACTTCATGGTCCCGCTCGGAAAAATAGTCCAGGAAGGCCTGGCGCAGCTCGTTACTGGTCGAGTTCATGGTCTGACTGGCCGCAGCCGTATTCGTCTAGGTTGATTGGGCAAGCTAATCCGATTCGCTGGCGAGTTCCAGTGCCGCGTTGATCTGCTCGGAGTCGAAACCTCGATACCGAAGGTACTTGGTCTGCCGGACCCGCTCCTCGAAGCTCTCCGGCCGGCCGGGGCCGAAACGCTTCTCGCGAACGCCAGCCGCAAGCGATGACCAGTTGAGTTCAGCGTCGCGAAGCCAGGTCTGTACACGGCTCCCGTCGATGCCGCGCTGGCCGAGCTCTGCCTCGATGCGTGCGGGGCCCTGGCCCTTGCCGACACGCGTGCGAACGAAGCTCCCGATGAAACGGCCCTCGTCGAGCAGGCCGTCGTCCTGCAGACGGTCGAGGACATCGTCGATGATCGTCGATTCGAAGGCGCGGTCCGAGAGCTTGCGCTCGAGTTCGAGGCGGCTGTGCTCGCGTCGCGCGAGCAGATCCAGCGCACGGCGGCGACACGCCTTGTCGTCGTCTACGGGGTCGCGAACCGGCTCAGGCTTGCTTGAGTTCGGCACTTTCCTCCGGCTCTTCCAGGGGAACCTCGACCGGGCCCGGCAACAGCTTCGCACGTATCTGCCCTTCGATCTGTGCGGCCGTGTCAGGATGCTCAAGCAGATAGGTCCGTACGTTTTCCTTGCCCTGACCGATGCGATCACCCTGATAGCTATACCAGGAGCCGGATTTTTCGACGATATTCTGCTCGACCCCCATGTCGATGAGCTCGCCTTCGCGCGAGATACCCTGCCCATAGAGGATCTCGAATTCGGCTTTGCGGAATGGCGGCGCGAGTTTGTTCTTCACGACCTTCACGCGTGTCTCGTTACCGAGAATCTCGTCGCCCTTCTTGATCGAACCGATGCGCCGAATGTCGAGACGGACCGAAGAGTAGAACTTCAGCGCATTACCACCCGTCGTCGTCTCCGGGCTGCCGAACATGACGCCGATCTTCATGCGGATCTGGTTGATGAAGATCACCATGCAGTTGGAGCGCTTGATATTGGCCGTGAGCTTCCGTAACGCCTGAGACATCAGGCGTGCCTGCAGGCCGACGTGCGTGTCGCCCATCTCGCCCTCGATCTCGGCCTTCGGCGTCAGTGCCGCAACGGAGTCGATGACGACTACATCGACGGCACCGGAACGGACGAGCATGTCGGTGATCTCGAGCGCCTGTTCGCCCGTATCCGGCTGGGAAATCAGCAACTCGTCTACCTTGACGCCGAGTCTCTCCGCATAGGTCGGATCGAGCGCGTGTTCCGCATCGACGAAAGCTGTGGTGCCACCTTTTTTTTGCGCTTCGGCGACAACCTGCAGTGTCAATGTCGTCTTGCCGGAAGCCTCCGGGCCGTAGATCTCCACGACGCGCCCCTTCGGCAGGCCGCCTATACCTAAGGCAACGTCGAGTCCCAACGAACCGGTCGAGATCACGTCGATGTCGCGTATGGCGATCGAGTCGCCGAGGCGCATGACGGAACCCTTACCGAATTGCTTTTCGATCTGCGTTAATGCGGCGGCGAGTGCTTTTTTGCGGTTGTCATCCATTGAATTTTCCAGGCTTGAATCGGTGCGAAGGGGGTAGATGACTCCGATTATTTCACAGAATCGGGTTCGTGACAGGAGAGAATTTCAGGACCATCCTGGCCGAAATTCTGGCTGTAGGAGCGACACCCTCGTCACGATTCTTTGCCGGCGTATCGCGGCCAGGGGGCCGCTTTCCGACGACTGCCGTCACCGCAGCGCTCAACGGCACGCTGCCCGACAGTGGCGGGCGCGCCTACAGCGGCCAAGTCTCGAGGATCTCGTAAGTCGACTGCGGCGGCCCGAGTCTCGACTCCACGAGCACAATCTCCGTAACGGGCCAGCGAACGGGTGGAATCGTCTCGCTCACAACGTCCGCCTTCCGCACGAGCGTAACGTGTGGCCGATAGGCACGACGGTCGCGTTCCAGACCCAGCTCATCCAGCCGGTCCCAGAGCCGTGCCTCGAGTGCCAACAGGGCGGGCGGCATCGTGCCAGGGGCGGCCCAGAGGAGCCGCGCACGTTTCCGGAAGCCCAGTGTGTCGATGGCAAACTCGAAACGACCGACCCGTGGCGGTGAGATCTGCCGAATGCGTGCCAACTCCGCCTCGCTGACTGCGCCGATGAAGGCGAGTGTGACGTGCAGGTTCTCATGCGGTGTCGGGCGACCGGCCGCCTGCCCGACTGCAGATTGCGTCGCGCGGACGAGCGCCGTGCGCGTCAGCTCGTTCGGCCACAGCGCAAAGAACACGCGGTGCTTGCGCTCGGAACGGTCGCGGGCGGAGTCCCTGTCACTTCCGTGCATGACGCTGAACTAAGAGGAAGTTGCCGTCGCGAGCAGGCCGTGCAACGCGTGCGCCACGGCCTCGCGGCGAATCGTCTCGCGGTTACCCTGGAACCGATGCGTTTCGGCGTGGGTATCCGCGGGGCCGCTCCACGCAAACCAGACCGTGCCGACGGGTTTATCGAGCGAGCCGCCGCCCGGCCCTGCGACCCCACTAACGGCGACCGCGAGTTCGGCGCCACTGGCACGCCTTGCACCCTCGGCCATGGCACGAACGGCCGGCTCGCTGACGGCGCCGTGCTCGCGGAGCACCTTCTCACCCACGCCGAGTTCCCCGGCCTTGGCTTCGTTCGCGTAGGTCACGAAACCCCAGCCGAACCACGCCGAGCTTCCGGACACGTCGGTCAGCACCTTCGCGATCCAGCCCCCGTTGCAGGATTCGGCGCAGGCGACCTTCCAGCCCCGAGCCTCGAGGACGGCACCGAGATCTCGCGCCAGGTGCCTGAGTTCGTCGTCAGTTGCGACCATAGTTCTGTTTCATGACGCCACGATAAACCGACAGATTACCGCTAGTCATGCTCTCGACTGAAAACGCTTCCTCGACGCGCCGCCGGCCTGCCACGCCGAGACGCCGGCGCAGTTCCGGATCCGTGACCAGGCGCGCGAGACACCCCAGGAGCGCATCGTCATCGCCGACCCGCACGGTGAGGCCCGTCACCTCATGCTCGACGACATCGACAAGACCTCCCACGGCGGAGGTGACTACGGGAACACCGCAACTCAATGCCTCGAGGACGGCGACACCGAGCCCCTCTCGCGCGGCGGGATGGGCCAGCAGATCGAGTTCCGGCAGCAGTGTTTCGAGGTCGGACCTGAACCCCGCAAGATGGACGTTTGTGGCCAGATCCAGATCCTGAACTTGCTGCTCCAAGTCGCGCTCCAGCGATCCCCGCCCAAAGCACAGCACTTGTACCTCCGGGTGCGCCGCAACAAGTGCGCCTAGGACACCGAACAGACGTGCGTGACCCTTGCGCGGGATGAGTTGGGCGACAACGCCGATCGTGAGGCTGCCTGCGGGCAGCCCGAAGATTTCGGCGAGGCGGCCGCGGCTCTCAGCCGGCTGAAAGCGCTTCGTATCCACACCACTCGCGACGTAATGGATGCGCTGCTGCGCGAGGCCGACGTTATCCTTGAGTTGTGCTTCGATCGCTCGGGAGATGGCAATAATCGCCGCATAGGGCTGATACTTGAGGAGCGCGAGAGCCTTGAACTCCGCACTCTCGACCCTTCGCGTCAGAATCGCCGGCACGCCCGCCCAGCGGGCGTTCCAGCCACCGAAGTTATCGGCGCCGCGGCGAGAGTGAACATGTAGGATGTTCGGCCGGTACGATCCCAAAAGGGACCGCAGCCGCCCTGGTAACGCAATGTCGAGATCGCCGCGCATCGAAACCTCGACGACTTCGGCGACCCCCCCCATGCCACCGACGGTGTTCGAGATGGCGCTGTCGCGCGGGCAGATCAGGACATTCTCGATGCCCTCCGCGGCGAGGCCGGAGAGCAGGTAGCGAACCTGCTGCGCACCTCCGTAGAGATGCAGGCCGGATTCGAGATGCACAACACGCATACGTAAATAGTAACCGCTCACCTGGAGGAGTGGCCCCCTGGCCGCGTACGGATGCACGATTTCACGGCCAAAATTAATGCCGTGGTACCCGACACCGGCGGGCGTGATGGTTCGTGTCGACCCGAAGATCTCCGGCACTCAGGATGAGTAGAGCGTGGTGGATACGGCGCAGAGGAGACATGACCACCGCGACCGCCGTTTGTGGCGAAGCAACCGGCAGTCGCGCCCAGGCGGCCGCTTCTACAATCCTCAATCAGCGCGATTACAATAAGGTGTCGTGACGCAAGCCCACACCCCGATGATGCAGCAGTACCTCGGCCTCAAGGCCGAGCATCCCGACGTGCTGTTGTTCTACCGCATGGGCGATTTCTACGAGCTCTTCTACGACGACGCGCGTAAGGCGACCAAGCTCATCGACATCTCGCTCACGAGTCGCGGTCACTCCGCGGGTGAGCCGATCCCGATGGCCGGCGTGCCGCACCACTCCGTCGACGGTTATCTTGCCCGCCTCGTCCGGCTCGGCGAATCCGTCGCGATCTGCGAGCAGATCGGCGACCCGGCGACGAGCAAGGGACCCGTCGAGCGACAAGTCGTTCGCGTCATCACACCGGGGACGCTGACCGACGAAGCGCTGCTCGACGAGAAGCACACGAACTATCTCGCAGCTATCAACAGCTATAACAACGCGACGGGCATCGCGTGGCTGGACCTCGCAAGCGGGCACTTCTCGGTCATGCAGCTTGCCGAAGACGAGGATCTGCAAGGCGAACTCGAGCGCCTGAAGCCAGCCGAAGTCCTCTTTTCGGAGGATACGGCCGTACCGCCCTGGCTCACCGATTCACCGGGCCTGGGCCAACGCCCGCCCTGGCACTTCGATGCCGAGGCGAGTCGGCGAGCGTTGTGTCAGCAATTCGGCACCCAGGACCTCGCCGGCTTCGATGCCGAGGACATTCCCGCCGCCATCGGCGCCGCCGGATGCCTGTTGCAATACGTCAAAGACACCCAGCGTGCCGCTGTTCCGCATCTCCGGGGCTTGAGCCGTGAGCGGCGCGAACAGGCTGTTATTATGGACGCGACCACGCGACGAAATCTCGAGATCGACGCGAGTCTGGGACGGCGAGACGATTACACGCTCGCCGGGCTCATGGACCGCTGCGCAACGCCAATGGGCAGCCGGTTGCTCAAAGCCTGGCTCAATCGGCCGATCCGTGACCGGCAGACGCTCAAGAGTCGCCAGCAGGCGGTCGCGACATTGCAGGAGCCGGGGCTCGTGGCCGAGCTTCAGGCCGGGCTCAAGGAGATCGGCGACGTCGAGCGCATTCTTACCCGGATCGCTATGCGCTCCGCCCGGCCCAGGGATCTGGCGCAACTGCGGCACGCTCTTCAGAACCTACCGGCGATCAAGAGGACCGCTGGGTCACTCGACTCGCCGCATCTAGCCGTGATCGCCGAGCGCTGCGGCCAGCACGAGGAACAGCGCTCGCTACTCGAAGCCGCGGTTGTCGAGACCCCGCCGATTCTGATCCGCGACGGCGGCGTCATCGCCACGGGCTACGACGCCGAGCTCGATGAACTGCGCACGATTAGCGCCGACGCGAACCGCTTTCTCGATGACCTCGAGAAGAACGAGCGGGAGCGCACCGGACTTTCCAACCTCAAGGTTGGTTACAACCGCGTGCACGGTTACTACATCGAGATCAGCAAGGTACAGGCGCACGACGTACCGGAGGAATACGTCCGCCGGCAGACGCTCAAGGGCGCCGAGCGGTTCATTACGCCGGAGCTCAAGACATTCGAAGATAAGATCTTGAGCGCGCGCGACCGGTCATTGGCCCGCGAGCGTCAGCTTTACGACAAACTTCTCGAGACACTCAACGAGGATCTGGCGACACTGCAGAAAACGGCAGCAAGCGTGGCGGAGATCGATACGCTGGCGAACTTCGCGGAGCGCGCCGTCGCGTTCGATCTCTCTCAGCCGATGCTCATGGACGCGCCCGAGATTCGCTACGAGAGCGGCCGCCACCTAGGCGTCGAACAGGCCAGCGAAGATATGTTCGTTCCTAACGATCTGGATCTCAACGATCACCGCCGCCTTCTCATCATTACGGGCCCGAATATGGGCGGAAAATCGACCTATATGCGGCAAACGGCGTTGATCGCCATCCTCGCGCACACGGGGAGTTTCGTCCCGGCCGATAACGCGCGCATCGGGCCTATCGACCGGATCTTCACACGTGTCGGTGCAGCGGACGACCTCGCGGGCGGGCGCTCGACATTCATGGTGGAGATGACCGAGACCGCGAACATCCTCAATAACGCTACCGCCGAAAGTCTCGTCCTCATGGATGAGGTCGGCCGCGGCACGAGCACCTTCGACGGGCTGTCGCTGGCGTGGGCGGCTGCGCGTTTCATCGCCCGTGTTCCTAGAGCGTTCACGTTGTTCGCAACGCATTACTTCGAGCTGACGAGCCTGCCGGAAGAGCTACCGGCGACGGCCAACGTGCACCTCGATGCCAGCGAGCACGGCAACGAGCTGATATTCCTCCACAGCGTCAAACCCGGACCCGCGAACCAGAGTTACGGCCTGCACGTCGCGCAGTTGGCCGGGGTACCACGCGGCGTCGTGGACGAGGCGCGCGAGTATCTTGCGACGCTCGAGCGGCAGCTCGACGCGCTGGCCGACAGCGGGGGGCAGGAGCAGTTTGTCTTCAACGCGCCATCGCAACCGGATCCGTTACGCGAGCGGCTCGCGGAACTCGACGTCAACGAACTCTCGCCGCGCGAGGCGCTGGAGCTGCTGTTCGATTTAAACGTCGCCGCAAAAAGAAAATAGAAGAAAATAAGGCCAGATTCTTTTTTCGACCACGATCCGACACGATCTCGTGTCCGGGTGCCAAAAAAGGGATCTGGCCCTATTTTCTAGCGCAGGCGTTCCAGGGCTTCACGGTTGGTCCAGGAGCTGACCGTCTCAATCGCCTCCTCGAGCGCCAACCACCTGAAGGCCGAATGCTCATCGGCATTCAACGTGACTGGTACGACATCGTCGACGGGCAGATACCAGAGGTGCTCCAGGTTCTCCGTGACGTCCGGCGTGTAACGGTCGCGCCACTCGGGAAGGATCGGAAAGCGTCGTTGGATCTCCGCATCCACGAGTCCGTCGGTCACGATACCTGTTTCCTCGACGACTTCGCGGGCCGCCGTCTGCACCGGTGTTTCATCCCAATGCAGCGTCCCCGTAACCGATTGCCAGAATCCAACCGGCTTGACGCGCTCGAGCAGAAGGCACTCACGCAGCGGTGTGTGGACGATTACGAGAACGGACTCGGGACGGCGCATGGCCCGCATACAGTTAGTCGATCTTCGGTGGCGAACTCAGACGAATGCCGACTTCCTTGAGTTGTTCGGGGCTCGCGCCGCTGGGCGCACTCGTCAGAAGGTCGCTCGCGGTCTGCGTCTTCGGGAACGCGATGACGTCGCGGATACTGTCCGCGCCGGCCATGAGCATGACGAGACGATCGAGGCCAAACGCAATGCCGCCATGCGGCGGGCAACCGTAGTCCATGGCCGTTAACAGGAATCCGAACTTCGCTTCGGCTTCTTCCGCGTCTATCCCTAAGAGTTCAAAGACAGCTGACTGCATCTCGGGATTGTGTATGCGGATCGAGCCGCCACCGATTTCCGTGCCGTTCAAGACCATGTCGTAGGCACGGGATAGCGCGGCACCGGGATTCTCCTTGAGTTCGGCTGGAGAGTCCGTTCGCGGCGCCGTAAACGGATGATGAGAAGGTGTCCAACCGCCGTCACCATCGTCGTCGAATACGGGAAAGTCGACGACCCAGACCGGTTGCCACGCAGCTTCGATCAGACCACGGTCCTGGCCGAGCTGGTCGCGTAGCATCCCGAGGCTATCGTTGACGACGCGCGTCTTAGCGGCGCCGAAGAACACGAGGTCGCCGGTCAGCGCTCCGACGCGATCGAGGACCTGTAACACTGCGTCATCGGGCAGGAATTTCAGAATCGGCGACTGTAAGCCCTCGGCGCCCGCATCGCGATCATTGACCTTGATGTAGGCGAGGCCGTTCGCGCCGTGCCGGCCCACGAGATCCGTGTAGTCGTCGATCTCCTTGCGGCTCAAGCTTGCACCTTCCGGGACTCGCAGCGCCGCGACACGGCTGCCGCTATCCGCCGCTGGTCCTGCGAATACCTTGAACTCAACACCCTCGAAAAGATCGGCAACCTCGATCAACTCCAACGGATTACGCAGGTCCGGCGCATCACTGCCGTAGCGATCGAGTGCCTCCGCATGCGTGAGCCGCGGAAATGGATCGGGAAGATCGACGTCCAGCGCCAGCTTGAACGTTTCACGGATCAGCGACTCCATGATGTCCATGATCGACCGCTCGTCGAGAAACGCGGTCTCGATATCCAGCTGCGTGAACTCGGGTTGGCGATCCGCGCGCAGATCTTCGTCCCTGAAGCACTTCACAACCTGATAGTAGCGGTCGAAGCCCGACATCATGAGCAGCTGTTTCATGAGTTGCGGCGATTGCGGCAACGCGAAGAATTTGCCGGGATGCGTGCGGCTCGGAACGAGATAGTCGCGCGCGCCTTCGGGTGTCGTCTTCGCGAGAATCGGTGTTTCCATTTCGATGAAGCCGCCTTCGTCGAGCAATGCGCGCAGCGCACGCGTCACTGCGTGGCGCAAGCGCAGGTTGCGCTGCATTTCGTCACGGCGCAGATCCAGATAGCGGTACCGCAATCTCACCTCTTCGCTCGCATGCTCTTCGTGATGAAACGGCGGCGTCTTGGACTTATTGAGGACGGCCAGCTCGCTCGCAAGGAGTTCGACCTCGCCCGACGGCAGGTCCGGGTTGATCGTGCCCTCGGGGCGCTCCCGTAATCGGCCGTGGACTGACAGCACATACTCGCCACGGATTCGTTCCGCTTCGGCGAAAATCTCGGGCGTGTCGGGATCGAAGACGACCTGCAGGAGGCCCTCCCGGTCTCGGAGATCCACGAAGATTACCCCACCATGATCGCGCCGCCGGTGGACCCAGCCGGCAACCGTGATCTCTTCGCCAATCTGCGAACGGTCAACCTGGCCGCAGTAATGACTGCGCATGGACTCTAACCTTTTGAAAGACAAGGTGTGTTGGGCGAGCGGATGTTACGGCGTCGGCTCGGGCGGCGCAACCTCGCTGCGTGGATGGAGCGGGTGCCACTCCGGCACGATAACGCCCAGCGAGATGATCATCTTCAGCGCGTCCTCGACCGGCATGTCGAGTTCGCTGACACCATCGCGCGGTACGAACAGCATGAAGCCAGAGGTGGGATTGGGAGTCGTCGGCAGAAAGACGGTGACGATCTCATCCCCCGTTGCCGCCTGAACTTCGGGCGGCTCCTCGGAGGTCTGGAACGCGAGGCTGTACAGACCCTTGCGCGGGTACTCGATCAACAACACCTTTTTAAAGGACGAGCTGGAATCGCTGAGGACGATCTCAGCGAAATGCTTGACCGCACTATAGATCGTGCGCACGAGAGGAATCCGCGCGAGTACGGATTCGTAGGAGTTCACGAGACGCCGGCCGAGCAGGTTCGCGGCTAACACACCCGTGAGTATGAGCACGATGAGCGCGACGACGATGTCCAGCCCAGGAATGGTAACGCCGAATAGGACCTCCGATCGCAACGCCGGTGGCAACAGCGCGAGCAGCCGATTCATGATGCGGAGCAGCAGCATGACGACGAGGATCGTGGCGCCGATGGGCAGCCACACGAGCAGCCCCGCCATGAAGTATCGCCGTATCCGTACAATCATCGAAACTATCCGTTTAGCTCAGCCCGCTTTCCCGCCTGAATCTATCTTAGCGCTCGAGTCGTTTTCTGTGCCCGAACTCGAAGACTTGTCGACTTTCGGCTTGGCATCGTCCGTTTTCTTGGCACTCTTCGCACTTTCTGTATCCTTAGCATCCTTACCTTCTTTCGACCCCGCAGCATCCGCGAGGTTGCGTTTGGTTTCCTTGTCGGACTTGAAATCCGTCTCATACCATCCGCTGCCCCTTAACCTGAACGACGGCGCTGAGACGAGGCGCCGCAGCGCGACCGTATCACAGGCCGGGCAGTCCTCGAGTGGGTCGTCGCTGAGCTTCTGCAGCGCATCCAATTCGTGACCGCAGGAGTCACAACGGTATTCATAGATAGGCACGCTTCAGCCTTCGCCCTTTACTGACGCTTCAGTCTTGTCCATACGGGTGGTAGTACCTCGGGATCCTCGCTACAACGTCTCGGAGAGATCAGGCCGCTGCGGCGGCGTCACCTTTCATGAATTCGAGTTTCTCGGCACCAACGCTAACGCTAATGTTATCACCCGGACCGAAGTCGCCGTTGAGAATTCGCTGTGCTAACGGATTTTCCAGCTGCTGCTGAATTGCTCGCTTCAAGGGTCGTGCTCCGTAAACGGGATCGTAACCCGCCTCGGCCAGACGCTCGTGCGCAGCCTCGTCGAGGGTGAGCGTTATGTCGCGTTCTCCGAGCCGCGCGAGCAGATAGCGCA
>PVBE010550433.1_pt1 | contig 61750 bp, 59 predicted proteins | sample 1631181 | NCBI WGS metagenome assembly PVBE01 (sample SAMN08397723, study PRJNA350692) | Marine metagenome, whole genome shotgun sequencing project. | isolation source: water | place: Pacific Ocean | collected 2012-04
AAGGACTTCGCCAGGATCCTGGACCGGATCGAGGCACACGAGACCGCCGCAGCCTAGCCGCCCAATCGAGAAACGCCCATCGCACTAGATGGAAGGTTCACTTGGTGGGCGGTTTTCGATTTGTGTAAACAAAAACCTCCGAGCTTTCACTCAGAGACATTTGGCAGGGCATAGTATACGACGTTAGAACTTTTGCACTCTATTCTTGATCTCTTCAAGACTTGGGTCATAACCATCTTTTGTGGCCACACGGATTGCTGGGATGTCGAATGCTGGAGCATTGTATTCGCCAGGTGGCAAAGTCTCTCCTGTTTCCTTGAAATGCGTAACTCGGTTATCTGTATGGAAATAGGTTCTCATTGGATCTTTGAGACCTCTCTCGAGATGTCGTTTTGCCGCTAATTCAGGATCAACCTCGCAAACAACAAGTGTAACTTCAGCAATTTCTGTCCACTTGTTCATCTGCGATTCCCAAACAGGGTGTTGAAACGCAGCCTCAATAATTATTGAGATATTACGGGATAGAAGTAGCTCTACTGTATCAAAGAAGGCTGTTGTAACAATTTTATTCGTATCTTCAGGCAATTCAGCACTCGCAATTCCGTGGGTCTGAACATAGCCCTCTTTAAGCCTGTCTCGGCTCACTACAGGAAAATGTAATAGCTTCTCTAGCTCTGTTGAGAGCGTGGTTTTACCAGACCCAGCCTGACCAGTAATTATGATTAGTTTCGGTTTGTTGTTCATATACGACGTTAGAACTTTGGTTATTTCAATATAGCCTCAAGTAACTCTGGAAATTCAGGTGACGGTCGTCTATCTTTTGTAAAGTGTCCTTGATTCTTGATTTCGACTAGTTTGGCTTCGAGCTCGGTTGCGTAAAGGTGGGCCGCCTCAATCAGCCAGCTTGCATCATCTGATATGAATATTTTGATATCGCTAACTCGATCCTTGATGGTAGTATCACATTCAAAGTCATGAAAACTGTTCCAAATTAGTCTCCATTCTGGATTCATTTCTAGCTCTGATATTTCTTTTAAAGACGCATCTGAGTTTCCAACAACCTTTGCGGGAGCAACCAAGATCAGTTTCTTAACTTTGACCTTTGTCTCGCCAAGCCAACGAACCCAAAGTGCACCGCCTGAGCTCCAACCAACAAGAATTGTATTCTCGTTAATGTCGAGCTTCTCGACCTGCCTTTTCCAGCCTTCGTAATCAGATTTATAGCCATCTCGAAGAAATGGATTATCAACCTTATATCCTTGAGCCTCGAGTTGTTTCTTAGTCCACCCCATCCAGTTTTCTTTGCTGTCAGGCAAAAACTCGGGGATCTCGGATATGTCGCCATTAGTCCATCCGTGCAACATTATTACGTTTGACTTCTTGTTCATATACAAAACAGTTCACCAGAAAAGTTCTAACTTGCCTTTGCCCCAGCCACGAAAAACAAAATAGACCCAGTAAACTGAGTCCATTTTGCTGGCAGGCCATAGCGTTGGATGTTCGAACTCTTTGTACTGCGAGATAGGGGAGGCCCCCTCCACCCCCAAGGACACAGTTTAACTTGTATATACTGACGCATAAGTAATTTTACAGAATTTCAAAAACCGTTTTGCACAGGTGCGGATTTGGTTAGAAATCAATTATATCGCCAATTGAGCCCGAATGCCTTGACAAAAGGGCTTTTCCGTGCTATTATTCCGCTTGAAAATACAATCGAAATCAGATTGACGAAAGCGAGGAGTTAGTCATGAGGGTACGCAAGATTCGAAAGATGGCCATGGACGCCGGCGCTGACCTGCCCGGTACGCCGGCGCATGCCGTGTGGACGGTTGTGGAGGCGTCGCTGATAACGGAGCCGGAACTCCTGGAACGCTATTGGCCGAAGGAGCATGACGACGAGTTGGGTTGGATGGGAAGTCTCGTCGTGGCTCCGTTCCTCGCCTTGATCGAGAACCAGTCCTCAACGTGGCGGTGGCCACTCGTGCGGCGCTGGTACGCGACGCGGCGCATGTGGCGGCGTTTCGTGCGACGTCCCGCTCTCGACCTGTGGGAGCGCATCACGGTCGGCTAGCGGCTCTAAACCGCCAACCAAGAATTCCGCCCAGCACAAGCTGGAGGTTCACTTGGTGGGCGGTTTTCGATTTGCTAAAAACAAAAACCTCCGAGCAAAAGCTCGGAGACATTTGGCAGGGCATGGTATACGACGTTAGAACTTTTTGTATAAGAACTTCTGGGGTCAGGTCTTGAATCTTGACTTTTTGACAAACACAAAGCCACCAATTGCTTGGTGGCCTTATGGCAGGCGCGGCTAGAATCGAACTCTACCCGCAAGCTAACTCCTGCAACTCCTCATATGCACCCACCGGGTCCTCCTCTTTATAGATAGCACTATTCACCGATAGATGCGTCGCTCCAGCTCGTACAAGCTCGTATATCGTTTCTTTGTTTACACCGATATCGATTGTCACCGGCATGTCTGGATGTTCTTGGTTTAACTCTGCGATTTTGCCGAGCATTGCAGGGTCGAGTGGTCGTCCGGAGTATCCGGGTTCGTTTCCGCGGATGAGAACCATGTCTGTCTCGTTGAATAGGTGCTCGACGTCGCTTATCTTTGTTTTTGGGAGAAGCGCTAGTCCTGCTTCTAGTCCGAGCTTGTGAATAGCCTCGAGCAACCCTCGAATATCAGTGTCGAGTTCTGCGTGTATAATCGCGCGCGTTGTTCTTGAGTGCTTTGCCCATGCCTCTATGATTGGCAGCGGGTCGTTCACCATTAAGTCGAGTTCAAACAGGACCTCTGATTCGATGTTGTTAATCTCGTCCGCGTTGAAATACGTCGTCGGATCTACAAACGTCCCGTCCATTATGTCCACACTTACAATTTCGGCGTCGGGTAGAAGGTCGATGCGCTTCTTTGCTTCATCAAAGTTCTCGACAAGCAGTGCTGGTACGATTTTTGCCATAGGTATTCTAGATTTGAATCGGGAATTGGGAATCGGGAATTGGGAGTTCTAGACTTCTCGATTCTCAATTCCCTATTCCCAATTCATTGCATAGAATTAGGGTCAGGTAGAATTAGGGTCAGGTACTTACTTCTAACATTTGGTATAATAGCTTATACGTACAGAATTCTAAAATAGTCATGTATGAAAAGATCAAGGCCTTCGTTTGAGCAGGTTGCAAGGATTAGTAAGGGCGCGCAGGAGAGGGGGTCGAGTGTGTTGGAGCGCGAGCGAGCGTTGTTTGATGCTCTGCAAGAAGAGATTGAAAATAGGGAGGTTGAAGATGTTCGGGGGATCGATAAAGCTATTATGGAGCTGTCCGATGCTGTGATTGATGAGTTTATGGCGGCTCGGCATCCAGAATTAGAGCTTCGTGAAATTGGGGAAGTTCGCGTTGTGGATCAGGTTAAAATGCAAGAGGGCGCGTCAGGGGGTTTATTACTTCATGGCGAGACCAAGGTAGGTCGCAGAGAGGAGTCGAAATATGGGCACGCACGTGTCATGATGTCGGTAATGCATGAAAAATGTCACGAACAATCGTTCACGGATTTACAGATTACAAGAGATTCTCGCGTTGCGAGAGTTGGGTTCGAAACCAAAACAACGGATAGTGATGGTAATATTAAGAAGTATTTCAGTGGCATAAACGAGGCGCTTACAAAGTCTCTTGAGCAGAGGTTGTTTGACGGCCTACCTCAAGATAATTTTTTAGTACAAGCTGTGGAGAGTAGGGGTGAGTACGCAAAAGATGCGATAGTTGATCCATTTTTGGTAGAAGCTGTCGAGGAGAATCCAGTAGCAGTTTCGGTGTTTCTAGAAGATGATGATGTGAATATAAAGGTATTTTCTTCTTATGCGCACGACCTCAAGTTTCTAAATGATATATCTGAGCGAGTCGCTGTAAGTATGCCTGGACAATTCTCGGATTCCGACGAGGTGATCAAGATGCTCGAAAAGACGTACCTTACAGGAGAGTTTGGTGATTTTAAGAATGTCGTAAATAAGGTGTTTGGGCCAAAGGGATTATTGGTGTTGTCTCGGTGGGAGAACGCTGATTTGTATTCACAGGAAGTTAGAGATGCTTTTTCTGACTTCATTGCGGGGGAGTTGGTTGATGAAGATAAGCTTATAAGTGACTTGGAGATGAAGGCGTGTAATATTTGTCGTAAAAGATCCAGTGGATCTATCTGTGAGTCGTGCAACGAACGCCTGCCACATTCAACGGTAGAGGAATCTGAGTTGGTCTGTCGGTTCTGTGGCGACCCTACGGTTGGCGGGATTTGTGAGGATTGTGGTTGATACTTCGATTAGAGATTCAGTGACGCGAATTGACATTTGCCTTAATATTGCTATATTCATGGTGGGACAGGTAATTCGCTGTTTCAAGTTTAAAACCTTAGCCGTCGCGGCGTTTGGAGGACTGGATGCAGACGCAGGCAATGGAGCTACCTGCCGTATTTGGTAAGTACAGGTTGGTTGGCCATCTGGGTAAGGGTGGCATGGCTCACGTTTATCTTGCCGAATTGTGCGGACCATTTGAGTTTCAGAAGTTGGTTGCTATCAAGTTGATCGATAGGAGAGCGGTCGATAGTAAGTCAAAGATGAGGGCTCTTGTGAATGAGGCCAAGGTTGGCGGGCAGTTGAGGCACAAGAATATTGTAGATATTTTTGAGTTCGACGAAATCGATGGTAATTGGTTTATTGCGATGGAGTATGTTGAAGGATGGACCCTGGAGGATCTTGTCATGAAATATACTGCGCACGATAGGCCTATACCTGAGTCGGTAGCCTTTGATATCTGCTACGAGGTCTGTGATGGACTTGCGCACGCTCATGAGCTGAAGGGTGGTGGTAATCTTGAACATGATTGCATGGCAGAACTTACCTGGAACGAATCTGGCGAGCAGAGAAGGGTGGTTGTGAGCCTAGTGCTTTCAGACCAAAATCCTCATGCAATGTTGTCATATGACGAATACGGTAGGTATTGGAATTATAGAGTGCCGATGGAGTCAGTTCCTTGTTATTTTGGAGGGAAAAGATGGTACTTCAGGTGCCCGCTTGCAGTTAACGGTGTTCATTGCGGAGCACGGGTGGCTATTCTCTATAAAAACGGAGAAGTATTCGGTTGTCGTACCTGTCAGAACCTGTCGTATTCATTACAGAACGTAACACATACCGGAACAAGAGCTGATTTCTACCGTGTTATGCAAGCTATGAGATGGGGTGGAAAGATCAATAAACTGCGCACGAAGTACTGGAAAGGAAGGCTTACAAAGCGTCAGCGTCGACGGATAGAGAATATGGAACGTTATCAAGATAAGCTATAATGAATCTACAAATAAAAAAAAAGCCGCCCACACGAGAGTGATGCCAGGCATCACCCCCGCGTAGGGGTGGCGGCTCTCTGTTTGTGGGGCGGAGTAGATCAACAGTCTCCGTGGGGCGCATCGTAACGGCCACTCGCAATGTCCTCGATCGCTTCTATCCGACAGTCAACCCAGTCTCGAAACGTTCTTTCCGGACTCATTCGCGCGGAGACTGGATCCAGCGGGAGAGGATGTTCGTTCTCTCGGTAGTAGCGTGACAGTCTGATCAACTCAAAGGCTCTTACTTCGGCCGATCGGCTCCGCTTGTGGAGCATGATCACCTCAGGATCATCCATGTCGATGTGAATGATCTGAGTTCCTCGGATCGTATTCGGGCCGAGGCGACGACTAGATAGCACGCCTATGAGTTCTGTGATTGTCAGCTCGTCCAGATCCGCGCCAGACTCCAGTAGCACGAGAAGTCGCTCATCTCGGTTATCCATGTCGCCTCCTGCGGCTGGTACAGATTATTGTGGTTTGTGTGCACGAAAATCGTGACTTTGCAACCTACCGGATTTCATAGAAAGTGTCAATGGCCAATTATGAAGAAATACGCAATCTACGCACGAAAAAGCACCGAGTCGGAAGATAGACAGGTCTTGTCTATTGACTCTCAGGTAGATGAAATGAAGCAGCTCGCCACCAGGCTAGAGTTGAATGTTTTGCGCACATTCAAAGAATCGCGATCGGCCAGTAAGCTAGGAAGGCCAGTGTTTGCAGAAATGATGCAAGCTATTCTCGATGGCGAAATTGATGGGATCTTATGTTGGAAGCCAGACCGTCTTGCACGTAACCCAATCGATGGTGGGCAGGTTATCTGGGCGTTAAAAGAAAGCAGCTTAGTAATCCAGACGCCCGGCCAGCGATATTCATCCGACTCAGAGAATATGATTATGCTATATCTCGAGTTTGGAATGGCGCAGAAGTATACAGACGACCTCTCCAAGAATGTTAAGCGTGGCAATTTAGCAAAACTACGACAAGGGGGTTGGTGCGGCCTTGCGCCCATGGGTTATTTAAACAAGCTAGAGGATCACACTATCGTTCCAGACCCGGAACGCTTTCCATTGCTACGGAGCTTTTGGGAGCTTTTGCTAACTGGCAATACGCCAGAGGAGGCCAGAAAAAAACTCAATGATGACTGGGGTTTTAGAACAGTTGTTCGCAAAAGAAGCGGTGGAAATCCGCTATCTAAAACTGGCATGTACAACCTCATTAGAAGTAAAGTTTATTGTGGAATTGTAGAGCGGAATGTTGATGGAGAACTGCAAACATTCCAGGGATCACATAAGCCGATGATATCCGAGGATGAGTTTTGGCGCGTACAGAGGCTTCTTGGAAATCCGGTACCGCGACCGCAGACAAAGAATTTTGCCTATACAGGCTTAATCAGTTGTGCTGAGTGCGGCGGAATGTATACAGCGTATGAGAAGGTGAAAAAATCTGGGAAGCGCTATGTTTATTACAAGTGCACAAAGAAGAACAACCGAACCGGATGTAAACAAAAGCAACTCAACCTTTCGAAGATCGAGGACCAGGTTGAGAACATTCTTTCAGACATGACCATTCCAGAGGGTTGGGCCGATTGGGCTGTAAAGTGGTTACGCCACCTTAACGAAGAGCAGTCAGGTACAAGCGATGTTGTTAGAACATCACTCCAGAACACATACAACGAAATCCAAAAGAAGATCGACAATCTGACAGATATGAGACTTCAAGATCTCCTAACGGATGAAGAATATGCATCGAAGAAGGCCTTGCTAATCGCTGAGCGAGATGGAATTGAAGAAAAACTAAAAGACAGTAAGCAAGGGTCAGACAACTGGATCACTGATGTCGAACAGGTCTTTGATTTTGCGAAATCAGCCAAGCAACAATTTGATGAGGGGGATGTCGAGGTTAGAAAAATCATCGTTCGCAATCTTGGGTCGAACTTTACACTTTTAAACGGAAAACTACAGCTAGAGCTGAACGATGTGTGGAAACTCTTTTCTAAGCACTCAAAACAGCTGCATGCTGACATGGATCGGGTCGAACTCGACGAACTAAGTCAACCTAAAGAAAAAACCACAGCAACTAAGTCTGTGATTCTTTCCTGGCAGGGGTAGGAGGGATTGAACCTCCGACTAGGGTTTTGGAGACCCGCGTGATACCACTTCACCATACCCCTCTGCGGGCAGATAGTAGCATTATTTTGGATGTTTGGCAAGGCACTGCAGGTCATGAGGCTTTGTGATAAAATTGGGTATATATGAAGACAAAAGGAAAACCATGTAAGGAATGTGAGCGGTGTTCAAAGATCGCAAACAAGGTCTCGGTAGACATGCTTGATAAAGAGGGCCCTGGGATCAGTAAAGAGATCAAAGCCCTACGTGGCATGAAGGCGGTGGACTTTGGTGTTAACTACAAACAGTGGATGCTTATGTGCGAGATCTGTGGCGCAGAGTATTTTGTGACGATCGACAATGAGGATGGCGCTTGGGAGTTCAATATGGATAGGAGAGAGAATAGCGACCCTGTAATTTACAGGGCTCCGGTTACCAAAGAGGATTTTAGAGATGAGTATGATTTCGAAGCTCTGGGAAAAGCAAATGAACTGAAGATATACATGAAGAGCGGAGAGGTCCATCATATTGGAGTGACTGACTATTGGCCTACAAACGAAAGTCATGGCGACTATTTAGACGGCGTTGGTCTGAGCAAGGCTCCGATTGAGAGAGGTGAGCATGGCGGCAATAACAGCAAATGGGAGTTCATGATCCCAAGTCCCGAGATCGATCATATTGAGATTCTAGCGAGTGGCGACAAGCCGAATCACGGGTCTCATCCGGAATATGCCTTCGTGCCCGATAGTTTAGACGATCTATACATAAAGGAGTAACAACAGAGCTCAAGCGCGATACACAGGTTCATGGCTTGACAGAATCAGGATATTCAGCTAGTATTCGCGAGTTATCTCAACACAGGTGGCAAAGTGCTGCTTGACTTAATACGAGAACTTGAGCCCTATTTCAGTCGATTACGTGCGCGTGATCAGCAATGTGGTTTGAGTTCACTCAAACTACAATATGAAAGAAGACTCTAAGGGGCGCGAACCGCGCTTCACAGATCTTGGTTTGTCTCCGGACTTGATCGAGATTTTGAACAGACTTAAATTTACTATACCTACACCTATCCAGTATCAGGCTATTCCTCTTGGGCTAGCAGGTAAGGATGTTGTTGGTGTCGCACAGACCGGAACGGGAAAGACTCTCTCGTTCTTTTTGCCAATGTTGCAGAACCTAAAGAAGAAAGATGGGATGGGACTTATTGTCGTTCCTACTCGTGAGCTTGCTTACCAGGTGAGTGGCGAGATCGACAAAGTTGGAAACCGTCTTGGGTTTAGAACTGTGATTCTTGTTGGTGGTGCAAACATTGCACATCAGGTTCGAGCGATGCGAAAGAAGCCTCACATTATTGTTGCAACTCCGGGACGATTGAACGACCACATTGAGCGAAAGACAGTGCGTCTTGATCGCGTGAAGGTTGTTGTTTTGGACGAGGCTGACCGAATGTTGGACATGGGATTCGCTCCACAGATCAATCAGATCTTGAAGTCAGTACCAAGAGAGCGTCAGACGATGTTGTTCTCTGCAACCATGCCGCCCGCAGTTGCGAAGATTGGACACGGGTATATGAAGGATCCCGTGACCGTTAAGGTTGAGTCAGATGGATTGAGTGCGAAGAACGTGGATCAGGGTGTTTACTTTGTAGAGTCTTCAAACAAATTCCGACTATTGCAGGACCTTTTGCGAGAATACAAGAAGGGACCAGTGCTTGTTTTCTGCCGTACAAAGCACGGTACAAAGAAGATGGCGATGGTATTGAACCGAGAAGGATTCCCATCAGAGGAGCTTCACTCAAACCGTTCACTTGCACAGCGACGCCGAGCGCTTGATAACTTTAAGCGTGGAAAGAGTCGAGTGATGGTAGCAACAGACGTTGCTGCGCGTGGAATTGACGTTAAAGAAATAGAACTTGTTATAAACTACGACCTTCCTGATCAGCACGAGGACTACGTTCACCGTATTGGACGAACCGGTCGAGCTGGCCACAAAGGAAAGGCTGTCTCATTCGTGATGCCTGATCAGTACCGAGACATGCAGCAGATTCAGGCTCTAGTTGGAAAGGAGATCAAGATTTTGGAGGCTCCTGGAACAATCGGCGCAGCTGAGATCGGAAAGATCGCTCATCGTTACTCTAAGCCTTCAAAGAAGGGTGGAAGAGGAGGAAGAGGAGGACGACGTCCAGGTATAAACCGCGGACGATCAGGAAACCGAGGAGGCTCACGTCGACCAAGTGGTGGAGGACGACCACGAAGTTCTGGCGGAGGCGGAGGTGGAGCTAGACGATCCGGTGGAGGTGGCGGAGGTGCTCGACGATCCGGAGGTGGAGGAAATCGAGGTCGCCGAACTGGCGGCGGAGGCGGAAGACGAAAATAAACTAGTACTGAATTAACAGCTATGGATTACCGAAACATCGCGATTATTGCCCACGTTGACCACGGAAAGACGACTTTGGTTGACGCCATGTTAAAGCAGTCAGGAACGTTTTCAGAGCGTGAGATCGTTGAAGAGCGTGTGATGGATAGTAACGACCTAGAGCGAGAGCGTGGAATTACTATCTACGCAAAGAATACTGCGATTGAGCTTGGTGAGCATAAGATCAACATCATGGACACGCCGGGACACGCTGACTTTGGGTCAGAGGTGGAGCGAGTGCTGCGAATGGTAGATTCTGTTTTGTTACTTGTTGATGCATACGAGGGACCGATGCCGCAGACAAAGTTTGTTTTGCGAAAGTCTCTAGAGCTTGGGCTTAAGCCTATCGTTGTGATCAACAAGATCGACAAGCCATCTGCTCGACCAGACGAGGTCGTGGACATGGTATTCGACTTGTTCTCAGAGCTAGGAGCTACAGATGAGCAGCTCGATTTTAAATATATTTACACAAATGCAAAAGACGGTTTTGCGATTACTGACCCTGCTGAGACGCCAAAGGATCTGAAGCCATTGTTCGATCTGATCATGGAGACTGTGACTCCAGCTGTGAACGACGCTACAAAGCCTCTTCGAATGCAGCCAGTGAACCTTGCTTACGACAACTTTGTTGGACGTATGGCGATGGGACGAATTCATGCGGGTACGATGAAGGCTGGATCTACGATCCAGGTTGTGAAGCTTGATGGCACTGTTGAAAAGCAGAAGATTTCAAAGTTGTACACTACGCACGGATTGGTAAAGCTCGATGTTCAGGAAGCCTATGCAGGAGACGTTGTGTCTATTGCAGGAATCCCAAACATCAACGTGGGTGAGACTATTGGAGAGACTGCAGACGTTGAGCCTTTGCCCGCTATCACGATCGACCCACCTACACTTACAATGAACTTCTACGCAAACAGCTCTCCATTCGTTGGTAAAGAGGGAAAGCTTGTGACTTCACGACAGATTCGAGAGCGATTGGAGCGTGAGTTGGAGACAAACGTTGGATTGCAGGTGAACTTTCCCGAGAATGCTGAGTACTTTGAAGTCAGTGGGCGAGGAGAGATGCACCTTTCTGTATTGATTGAGACTATGGTGCGTGAGGGTTACGAGGTTCAGGTAAGTCAGCCCCAGGCTATCATGCGTGTGGTAGACGGAAAGAAAGAGGAGCCTTACGAGGCTTTGACAGTTGACGTGCCAGATGCGATGGCAGGTGCTGTTATTGAAGCGTTGGGATCAAGAAAGGGTGAGATGACAAACATGTCGTCTGATGGAACAACTACTCGTCTTGACTACACTATCCCTACACGAGGTTTGCTTGGATACCGAATGCAGTTCGTTACAGCAACCAAGGGAGAAGGAACCCTTTCACATGTATTTTCAGAATACGGTCCTCACAAGGGACCAATTGAGCGACGTTCTACGGGATCAATGATCTCTGGAGTGAACGGAAAGACTTCTGCGTTCTCACTGTTCAACCTTCAGGAGCGAGGAACGTTGTTCCTAGGCGCTGGTGTGGAGGTTTACGAGGGAATGGTTATTGGAGCGAGTGCAAAGGAAACTATGACCGTGAACCCAATCAAGGGTAAGCAGCTATCAAACATGCGTTCGTCTGGAGCGGATGAGGCGATTAACCTCACACCTCCAATCGACATGACGCTTGAGCGAGCGCTTGAGTACATAGAAGACGATGAGTTTGTTGAAGCGACGCCTCAGTCAGTGCGTATTCGAAAGAAATGGTTGACAGAGACTGATCGAAAGCGAAACGGAGTAAAGAAATGAGATATCAAAAAACCACGAGCCTTTGCTCGTGGTTTTTGTTTGTGTACTAAACTGCGGGTGGTGCTGCTGGTGGTGCCTGTGGAGGCTGTGCTGCAGCTGGTGCTGCAGGTGCTCCTGCTGCTGGCGCTGTTGGAAGTACGTAGAATACTAGCAATACGATAGCTCCGATTAGAGGTACTAGACCAATAAGTAGCCACCAACCACTTCGGTTTGTGTCGTGAAGACGTCGGATAGCAATTGCGATACTAGGTACGAGCGCTGCTAGTCCGTAAAGTCCTGAAAGAATGTTTAGGTTCTCTCCTCCAATGAAAGAGTCGATAAACGAGAGTACTGCGAATACGATCACGTGGAACAATACGAACATCCAAAACTCCTTTCGTGTTGCGCGGCCGCTAAATTCTGCGTACTTCTTAAATGCCTCAATATAGTAGTTCATAGTGTTAGCTAGGATCTGTATTATTATTGGCCTAATTGTACCATAGGCACAGTATATTGGTAGCATTGGCTACATTAGGGCACGAAGAACATAATAGGATACTACCCCGTACTGTTGACAAAAGGGCAAGATCATGGTATAAGTAGATGTCGCTGCAATGAAAGGGAACGACACGCCATTGGGTCCAGTTTGAAACAGACTGCAGGGGCAATTGTGCTCCAGAGCGGCAACGCTCGGCCATGACAATACGGAGGACCCATGGCAAACGGTACGGGAATTCTCACCGCCCTAAAGGGTGAGGAAGTCGACGAGTTCGGAGACGACCACCATTACTGTCATCACTGCGAGAGCGAGCGAGCTTCCGCGGAGTACGACAGGTGGTGTGCGAGGATGGATCGTGAAGAGCGAATGTTCGCAATTCACGATCGAGAGGACGAGCAACGACAACGGCGCCATCAGGCGCTCGAGTCCTCTAAAAATCACCGCATCGACGGCCGGAACCGGCGAGACCAGAGGCTGCGACGTCAGCTGAAGGCCTTTACACCGGATCCATAACGGCCACGCCTCGGGTACTCCCCGGGGCGTTGTTATATTCAAAATTAAATAGAAAAACGCTGCGAGCAAGCTCACAGCGTTTTTCTTATTATACGGAAGGAATTACTCCTTCGGCTTAGCGACGTTGACAATGACTGGGCGTCCCATGAAATCTGTTTCATTAAGGGCCTCAATCGCTGCCTGCGCTTCATCGTCGTTTGACATCTCTACGAATCCGAATCCTCGGCTTCGTCCAGAAAACTTGTCCATCACGATACGTGCTGAGACAACTTCTCCATAGGCTGCGAAGAGAGTCTGTAGATCCTCTTCTGAAGCATCCCATGAGATGTTTCCAACGAACAACTTGTTCTGCATAACAGGAACGAATGTTCTAGTGAATAATGCACCACTCCTATTAATCTAACAGGTACTGGTTGGCGTGAATATAACACGGAATTGGTGATTTGTCAAGGGTCAGACGCCGAACGATAATAGAGAGCATTGGTTTGGTCTCAAAACAAATAATCATCCAAAAATTGAAATTTGCCCAATTGTCAATTTGAAAATATTTGTTCATGTAACACTTCCGGCTACCCCGTGTATACACTGACAGAAATGCATGCATAACTTATACTTGAATATAATCTATGACAACACAAACACGATCAAACTTATTCCTTGGTAGCATTATAGTATTGGCCGCTGTCGCAGCCATTGGTGCGCTTTCGGTGAGCGCGCATGCTGCACCAGAGAATTCGGCTGAATGGGATGCTCAAAAAACAGCATTCTTGGAGACGATTCCAGAAGATGTCCGCGCGGAATTCGAGGCACTAAAGGAGGACGGTGACAGAGAGGCAATGCGTACGTTTTTCGAGGAGAACGACATTGCTCCACCTAAACATAAAAAGGGTAACAAGGTACGTCGCGCATTCATGAAGAATGTGCCAGAGGACTTGCGTGAAGAGTTGAAGGCGTTGCATGAGGCAGGGGATCGAGAAGCAATAAAGGCTTTCTTTGAAGAAAACGGAATCGAGGTTCCGGTGAAGGCGAGGCGAGCACATGCTCGACGAGGATTCATCAAGGATCTTCCAGAGGACATCCGCGAGGAGCTGAAGGCTTTTCACGAGGCCGGTGATCGCGAAGGTGCTCAGGACCTTCTAGAGGAGAATGGATACGAGCGACCAGTACGGCACGACAAGCAGGCAGAAGAAAATATTCAGTAAAGCAAAACGCCTCCATCTTGGGGGCGTTTTACTGTCCACAGTTTTAAGTAGATCGAGTATATGCTGTGATAGAATGGATGTATTCATCAAACAAAAATATGGGAGAAGCTGCTAAAGAGCACACACCACCAGAGGCAATAGAAGGCGACGCGCCCATTCTTAGTGAAGTCGCACCAGATTCAAGAGTCGAGTCTGGTGTTGATGTCGAGACGGTATTGGATGGTATACGCGAAGCGTCAAGTGAAATAAAATACGTTGCTGACGGTGTGCTGACCCGTGGTGCGCTCAAACAAGCGGAAAAAGAAACTAAGCTATTGCAAGACAAGGTAGTTGATTTAGGATGGCATGAAAAAAGTCCATTTGAGCTAATAGCCGGCTATACCGAAGCTCTGCAAGAGCTATCAGAAGATCTTGAAGGCGGTGTTCAACAGGTTAGAGATACAATGAGCTGGGTAGAAGATGAGATAGCCACGATCGGAAAGATACGCCCTCGTTTAGTAGACAAAATTCGCGACTCTGTAACGTTTCTTCGAAAGGCATTGAAGTACACTGAGTCCTTGCGTGACAGAAACAATTTTTTGGTGCTATCTATTGAGAATGGCGTTGAAATGAATTCTGAAGGAAACATTAGTGATGATGATAAGAATGATATTATCACTGGCGCGAGAAGGATGGGCGCATCGGTTGGCGCGATCTTACAACAGGTTAGTGGGCTTGAAGGGCAATTTCAAAACTATGCAGAAGAAACAATTTCTAAACTAAATGATATGGCTGAAGCTGCACGCAAAGAGACAGAGATCCCGAGTGGCGAAACTCCGGTTTCCGTCGCTTCTCAGGAGGTGAAGGGGTTTAATGAGGAGAGAGAGCGAGAGTTGGAGAACTTAAAAGAGACGGTTGCAAAGATTCTGCAAACGATTCAGTGGCTTGATGCCGGTGCACCTTTTGTTGGGGTTCAGGAAGCAGGTCTTGATACTAGTGACGTGCGGTACAGTGATTTGCCTAAGCTTGTTGGCGAGTCCGCCATTGACTGGGAGGACGATATTGAAGCCGCAGCAGCGAGAGCGGAGAACGATGCTAGGGAGGAAGCTGAGCAAGAAAGGTTGCTTGATCTTCTGGATGAGGAGGAGGAACAGGGACGAGAGGCTATTGATCTACTTTTGGATGCTGTGGAAGCGAGTCACGAGGGCGAGCCTTCACCCGAGGTGAGTGCGATGGTTGATGCTAAGACCGATGCATTGATCGAGGAGACTGGTCCTGGAGCGCGGTCACCTGAAGATACTGCGCAATGGTGGAAGGATGCATTGGCTGAGCAAAAGGCTGAGAATGCTGCAAAGGAAGCGGGTGAGCTAAAGTCGGATGAAGATATTGTCGAAGATGCCGCGGCAGAGGCTGCAAAACGCCACGCTGAAAGAATGGAGTATTTTGATGAAGAGGATGAGGAAGATGAAGCTGAGAAGGCAGCTGCCAAAAAAGATGCTGCAGCGATAGAACAAGGTGAGGCCATGGAGGCTTTTATCGCTAGGGAAGATGGTACGGAAGCAAAGGAAGGAGGGAAAAAGTTTGAGCTTGGCGACAACCCAGGTATTGGCGACATATTGGGTCATCTTTCTGATAGAGAGGCGGCCGGCGAGAAGATAGTGAATTCAAGGGGCATAGAGATGTCGCCAAGCTATGTAGCGACTGGAGTAACCCGAACGATAGCCGAGCTACGGCAGAATACCGGTAATTATGTGAATGAAGATGGCGCGTTGGACTCAACGAAAGTAAACGAGTTGTTAAGGTTTTCAGGAGTGACTCGCGCAGAAGATATTAAACGCAAGACTTGGGAAGCGATAAGTGGATCTGAAGAGTTTGCTGATCTAGGTAAAGGAGAAGCTGAAGTTGATGGTGCAGATACCGAACCAGAGGTTACTGGTGGTGTTGAGACTGGAGACGAGGATAGTGATGAGGATGACGTCGAATTGGAATTCGATGAGGACGAAGAAGGTGCCGACACCGAATCTGCAACAGAAGTTGACGACGCCGATTCCGAAGAAGCCGATGTTGGTGGAGACGATTCTGGTGCGGAAACAGACGGTGAGACTGCTCCTGAAGATGGTGCAGAAGAAGCCGAGGCGGCGCCAGAGGGCGAGCCTTTGCCTCAGGAGACGCAAGAACAGGTTGTGACGGCTATGGAAGAAGAAGTGTTGCGCGATGAGCCAGAACGTACTGGATGGAGGAAGACCGTTGGGTGGTTCGCTGGGCGAGCGGCTGGGCTTCTTACCGCTGGGTTCACTGAGTCGTTCCAGGCTGACCGTTTTGCAAATGCAACAAAAGAGGAGGCGGAGCGTCTAGAGGACGTGATGAACAGCCTAGAGGGGCTTGGACCAATGACACAGGAGTTCCGCGATAGTCAGAACAATAATGAGTCTCTACTCGACATATATACAAGAAACTCCGAGATCATTGGGCGTGAAGTAGAGCAGAGTGTTGCAAACCTTGACGCAGCTCTCCTTGAAAGCAAGAAGATGTTCAAGCTATTCCCAGTCGGTCCGTATCGTGATCAGTTTTCTCAGAAGGTCATGTTGATGGAGAAGCGCGTGCAAGACTTTAAGGATCGTATGTTGACTCAGTTCCATTCTGAGATGCAGGCCGACGCAGCACTCACTGAGCACACCGTATATCAGGGAATTGACGCTAACGGCGAGCCTTACGAAAGACCGAATGAAGTCTTGGTTACAAAGAAAGAGTTCCGTGGAGAGATGAGGAAGGCTTTGGACAAGACCTGGTGGTCAAGAAAGGTATACTCGGTCGCTGAGAAGATCCCGTGGTTAGCGGGAGTGAAGGTACTTGGGGGAGCTTTGCTCTCAACTATGTCTGGATCAGAGACAGTAGCTTCTTCAGCTGCTGGTGCCGCCGAAGGAATCATGACCGCAGACGTAGGTTTGCCACAGGAAGTTATGCGTAACTTGGACGGCAGTATATGGAATACGGTTCAACAGTATGCCGCTGAAGCTGGAGCAAATCTAAACAACTCGCAGTTGGTGGAGCTTTCCAAGCAGGTTGCGTTAGACAATATGGTTGATGTACCAGTATGGGATGTTGCAAGCGGAGCGGGCGCTGAGTTACACACACAGATGCAGCCACGAATGATCGTGCTCGATGCAGTCGATAACTATCTCAAGACAATCTAACCTATGGAAGAACTAACACTCGAACAAAAAGCAAAGGAGCTTGGTGAGTTGCTTGCTAACACCACGTTTCCGCAGAAGGTTGTCGAAAAGATTTTGGATAATCTTAGCGTGATGACAGAGGGTGAGATGGATATTTTACTCGATGCCTTAAGGAACGAGAGAGATAGACTGTTCAAACTCTCCGTAATGATGGCTGACTTTGCAGAGTACGTCGATGACAAAATGGACGCGCAAACTGCTACATCGTTGCAGGAGATCGCGGACATGAACAAGGAACAAGAGGAGCTTATGGCACAGGATAAGGCAGAGCTCGTGGAGCTCTTGCAGAAGGCTAAGGCGGCTCAAGCAGAAGCTTAAACAAGCGCCCACGGTTTATCCGTGGGTTTTGGTTTAATTTATCTTGACAATTGGGGTAAAATCGTGCTAGGTTGAGCCATCTATGAATATTCAAAACCGCGCTAATAACAAGGTCGTTGACCTTATTTTCAACAATATTAAGATCATTGCTCTTTTGTTCCTTTTTCTCATAGTTTTTGGAACAGCTACCTTTACAAGTATTCCACGCGGAGGTTTCCCTGAAGTTACAGTGAACATCGCTATGGTGACTGTGCCATATCCGAATGCGACCGCGCTTCAAGTAGAAGATCAGATTGCCGGTCCATTGGAAAGCGCTTTGGACAAGATCGATAATGTTGAGAGCGTTGAAACAGTGTCAACTGATAACGCCGGAGTTGCAGTTGTCACGATTGATGCTAAGGCAAACATCAACGACACAGTTGCCGAGATTGCAGATGAGGTGAATGCGGTTCGCTTCCCAGATGACGCGATGGATCCTATAGTGGACAAGTTTGACGTTGCCATGGTTGGTGACTTTATGATTGGCGTTACAGGAGTAACAGACCCTTGGGTTTTGTATGAGGTAACTCAGGATATCGAGAACGAGTTGGGGTCAGTGGATGGTATCGCGAAGATTGAGCAGATGAACCCGCTCACACCTGAGCTTGTTGTTACATTCAGACAGGATGATTTGGATAAATTTGGCTTGGCGCGTCATGAGGTAGAGGGCGTTCTAAAGCTTGCAAACTTTAATGCGCCTGTTGGATCCTTCAAGAATGCAGAGAATCAGGACGTTAATGTGAGTATCGAGAAAAGAGTTGATACTGTGAACGAGTACAACGTGTTTGAGGTTGCGGATGGCGTGATGCTGCAAGAAGTGGCGAACGTGGAGATTTTGATGAACAACGATAATAAGTACAACCGGATTGGCTTCAGAGACGAGGGCGATCTTCTTTCTGACTTTAACATTGAGCGGGCGATCGTGATGTCCGTGTATAGCGACAAGGGTTCTGACCTTTTGACTTTGGAGGATGACCTACATGCAAAGATCGAGCAGATTGAAAGTAAGGAGAAGTATGATGGAGTGAACGTTGTATCAATGTTCTCCATGGCCGAGTCGACTCGTCTACAGATCGACGAGATTCAGGGGTCGCTACTTGGGCAGCCAATCGATTCACTTGGAAGCTTTTCTTTCCTTGGTTACCTCTTCGGAGGACTGTTCCTCGTTGTCCTATTGCTATTTATCTTCATGAACGCGCGTATCGCTATCATGGCGGCACTCGCTATCCCGTTGTCACTCTTTGTGACTACGATCTACCTGAGTATGATCGGTATCGGTCTGAACACTCTTGTGCTGTTTGCCATGATTTTGGCGATTGGACTTGTGGTTGACCCTACGATTGTGTTCTTGGAGTCAATGCAGCGCTTTAAGGAGCAGGGATTTGATGGACATGAGTCTGCAGTGAAGACAATCAAGACAGTTGGAGTGGGAATTACATTGGCAGTTTTGACAAACATTTTGGTGTTCGTACCGTTTGGAATCGTTTCCGGTTTCTTTGGTGAGATCATTAAGTTCATTCCAGTGACGATTATCCCATCGATGGTAGCGTCGCTATTGATCCCGGTTCTATTCATGATGCCGGTTGCCGCAAAGGTGCTGAAGCCACGAAAGAACATTGACCGCAGCGTTGATCCCGAGCTCGTGGGAGTGTGGAAGGTATCACGTGCGATTGGAAAGGCTGTTACTTGGACATTGAAAAAGGGAAAATGGTTCGGGTTCATGCGAATCGTGATCGTGGCATTGGCTCTTGCATTGCCGTTCGCGATTCAGGGAGCTTTGATTTCAACTGGAGAAGTTGAGGTTGTACAGTTCTCGTCAGCAGCAGATTCGGACGCCTTCTTTATACAGGCAACACTTGATACTGCTACTGATTTTGAAGATGCGGTTTACGATGTAGCCGTTCCTATCCAGGACATGGTTGCAGCGCAGCCAGAGGTTCGTGACTTTAGCTACATGCAACAGTCAGGAAACTCTTACATGTTATTGGTGAACCTATTGCCGTACCAGATGCGTGAGGATGAGGGTATGCGGACATCGATCGAGCTCGTAGAGGACATTGAGGAAGTTATCAAGCAACTAGAGCTTGATGCTGAGTTCTTTGTTCTCGCAGATGGTGCAGGTCCACCCCTTGAGGAGTTTGCTGTGAAGGTTAGACTTCTTGGGGATGACTCTGAGGTCTTGGCAGTTGCTTCCGAGGATGTTCAGCAGTACTTGCTTTCGCTTGAAGGTGTTACCGAGGTACAAGATAACGTGTCAGATGTTACATCTGGTGGATCGATCGTGTTGGAGCTTGAGGATGATGACATGTTCACACGTAATCCAATGATGGTTTACGGACTAATTTCAAACCAAATTTCAGAGAATGACATTGGAACAGTAACCATCTCGGGTACAAAGTTCGACATCGTATCCAAGATAGAACCTCGAGTTGCGTCCGTGAACGAGCTTAAGGACATCGTGGTATTCGATGCACCGGATGAGCTTCCTCCAGGAATGGAAGAGGAGATTGTGGACGTGAACGTTGGAGATTTGATTGTTGGTGTGAAGGAATATGCTCCAGAGTCGATTCGCCGCGCAAATGGAAAGCGATACATTGAGGTGTCGGCTGCGATATCAGAAGACGTTACAGCGCTAGAGATTCAGAACATGCTCGACGAGTACCTGAGTCCCGACAAACTCGTGTCACTGGGTCTTACCGAGGATGCGACAGACTTTAAGGGAGAAGCAGACTCAATTACACAGTCGTTTACTGAGCTTGGAATATCTTTGCTAGTTGCGATCTTCATGATTTACGTATTGCTAGTTGCGTTCTTCCGATCATACCTAGAGCCGTTTATCATCCTGTTCGCGATTCCGTTGGGATTGATTGGAGTTATACTCGCGGTTTGGGCAACGACTGGTCAGCTTGGATTCCTTGAGCTGCTTGGGGTCGTGGCGATGGCAGGTATTGTTGTTAACGTTACGATTCTGCTGCTTGACTACGCAAACCAACAGTTGAAGCGAGGAGCGTCGCCAGAGAAGGCGATTGCAACATCGGTAGCAGTTCGCTTCCGACCTATCGTACTTACACAGCTAACAGCGTTCGGGTCATTGGCTCCATTGGTGTTTATCTCACCATTCTGGAAGGGGCTCGCGGCAGCCATTATCTGTGGTATTGCCAGTTCAGCACTATTGTCACTGTTCGTGACTCCTGTGCTATATGTATGGGTTCACAAGGTGGGTAGAGGACTAAAGAGCCTTCCAAGAACTTGGACAAAGTTTAAGAACAAGGTGAAGCGAAAACCGAAACCAACGCCAACGACAGTGTCGTTCGTGAAATAAAAATAAAACACCCTCGCCATTACGGTGAGGGTGTTTTTGCTATACAAGGTTTTCCTGAACGAACTTCCAGTTCACATGGTTCCAGAATCCAGCAATGAACCCCGCTCGGTCGTTCTTGAAGTCTAGGTAGTACGCGTGCTCCCAGACGTCGAGTGTGAGGAGTGGCGTTAGATCTGTTCCAGCCGGCGTCTCGGCGTCATGAGTGTCGACGATCTTGAGCTTGCCATCACCATCCTGTACGAGCCAGGCCCATCCGGATCCGAAGTGCTTGCCTGCGGCATCTGCGAATTGCTCTTTGAAGGCGTCGAGACTGCCAAAGTCGCGATCGACTGCAGACGCGAGGTTGCCCCGAGGTTCACTCGAGCTCTCGCTCAGGCAGTTCCAGAAGAACGAGTGGTTGAAGTGCTGTGCTGCAAGGTTGAAGATCTTTTGATCGGATCCTCGTGACGACTTGATCACGTCGACGAGTTCTTTGTCTGCGAGTTTGTGATCTAGCAGAGCTGCGTTGAGCTTGTTTACGTATCCTGCGTGGTGTTTGCCATGGTGACGATCGAATGTATCGTCGGACGTCCAGTCTTTGAAAGCGGTAGTGTCGAAGGGAAGTTCAGGCAGCGTGTGCATATTCTAGGATATCGTTTCAATAATCGGTGTTTATGCATTCTATCAGAGATTTGATGACGACATCTACAAGCCACTGTCATTCTGAGCGGTAGTCGAAGAACCTTCGTCGTCTTTGTGCTTGAATCCTCGAGTTACCGACGGAGTTCCTTCGACTCCACTACGTTTCGCTCAGGATGACAGGGCGCGTCTGGGTGAAGACAATGAGCTCGACGTGATATAATTGCTGCGTATGAAAGTGAAAGTAAAAAAGCAGGTTCAAGGTTTTGTTACGTTTGTTCGTGAGCAGGGGGTGATGGGGTTGGCTATTGGTTTTGTTTTGGGAGGGTCAACAAAAGAGTTGATCTCGAGCTTCGTTGATGACATCATTCGACCGATTCTTGAGCTCATGATCGGATCTACAACCGGATTGGAGGGGCTCACATTCTATAGCATCAGATACGGGTCATTTCTTGTCGCATCAATCGACTTTATAATGATCGCTGCGGTCGTATACTTTGTGTTTAAAGGATTCAAACTTCATAGACTCGACCTCAAGAAAGAAAAGAAATAATGTTTCACGTCACGCTTTTGACAATCGGAAAGCAGAAGAGCGGTCCTTATGCGGATCTTGTTTCTGATTATCTGAAACGGCTGTCTCCATATGCGAAGGTTCACAGACGAGAGCTGCCCGAGATACGGTTTCACAGTGTGGCGGATCGGAACAAGGTTCTTGATCAAGAGATGGCGTTGATTCGTGATGCTGTTCGCGATGATGGGGTGATGATAGTGCTCGATGCAGATGGGAAGCAGTTTGACTCTGCACACTTTGCGGCGAAGCTGAAAGATCTGTCCGAGCAGGAGACGCGGCCGTTGGTCTTTGTTGTCGGAGGTCCACTCGGACTTCATGATGAGCTGAAGGCTAAGTGTGACCTCTCCTTGTCACTTTCACCGATGACAATGCCTCACGAGCTCGCCATGGTTGTTTTGTCGGAGCAGATTTACAGAGCGATGACGATACTGACAAATAAAACTTACCATTACTAAAAGACCGCGTGTGCGGTCTTTTTTGTTTGGAAAAGAAGTGCCTGCCCGGAGCGATCCGGACAGGCGGTGAGTGGGGTCGGCCCGCTACGTGTTGGGGCAGCGGTTGCCGATGTAGGGCGCGTCGGCCGACGTCATGAGGTGGTCGATCCCGACGAGCCGCGCGTCCTTGTTGAGGACGAGCTCCTCGGGGTGGTTCTCACCCAGGTTGTCGGTGAACTCGACGCACCGACGGTCGTCGGTGTAGAGCGCGGTCGGGCGCCAGCCGGGCATGATCGACTCTCCGTAGACCTTGATCACCAGTTCGATCGCACCTTCGGCGGTGTCGGCTTCATTCAGAATCTGCAGCAGCGTCAGCATGTAGTTGCTCCTCTCGAGCATCAGGTGTTTCTATCTACGCGAAAAATATCATAAAAACCCCCATTTGTCAACCGTGGTACTCGACACGACCTGCTATAATAGGCTAAGGTTACATCTATAAAAATATGAAAGCAGCACGATACATAAAATGGAGCGCTATAGGCATTGGAACTGTTGTTTTGTTTCTGTTGTTTTTCTCGCGTGCGATGTGCCCGGTTGGGCAGTGTGGTGATGTTAGTGGATGGTCGATATCAGGCGATATCGCGCGTATGCTTGGTTTTTACGAGGATGTCGAGCTTCCGGACGAGGTTAACGTACTGGTGATTGGCGTAGACTCGCGAAAGGGCTCGGATACGGTGCATTGCGATGCTATTCATATGGTTCACATCGATCTTGTTGAGGAGACCATGCATTTTGTGAACGTACCGCGGGGGACTTTCAGTTATATTCCAGGACAGCTTCCCGAGGAACAGTATCTTGCAAATGTATGTGATTACATTAACGTTGATACTTTTGTTGAGCGAGTAAATGCTATTACTGGATACGAGACCGACTATCGTGTGCAGGTTGGCTTCTCGCAAGCTCAAGGACTGTTGCGTGCGCTCGACTTCAATCCTACGACGACCTTGCAGTATCTTCGACATCGTCAGAGTTATGCAATTGGTGATCCACAGCGGAGTTACAACCAGTCGATCTTCTTGAGCGACCTTGTTATGAATCGTATGGACATTGTAGACTCGATCCCGCTACCTGCGCGCTTTGCATTGTTCAAGCTCGTCGACACAGATATGTCACACAGCTTTGCAGACGCGTTGTACTCGTGGTTGGCTAACAGTGACATTCCCGGAGACACCGAGCGGATCACGCATGCAACAAAACCAGACTGGACTCCTGTTGCGTTTGAGATGCGATTCGACGAGGAGCACGCGGAAGAGCAGTTGCAGTCTCTGCACAAAGTTTTGCGATACTACGACCCCTCATTTAAGGTGTCAGACCTTCAATCTATCCTAAAGAATTACATTGACGAGCACGTAGCAAGCTCATATTCCAAGTTAGTTAACGGCGATCTTGTTGGAGCTCGAGAAAGTCTCGACTTTGTTACAGACCAACAATTGTGGCACCAGGTTGAAGATGCTGGATCACGATCAGAGCTTATGGTTGCGGTTGCGACTCTTGATAGTTCTATTGAGTGGTATGGTAGTTATCAACAGGATAAGGCGCTAGGATTAGCGACAACGTTGATTGGATTACTGGAGCTTGAGGAGGATTTCAAGCCTGCGATTCTGAAAATTAAGACGCACTTAACTGAACTTTTGGAAGATCGAACTTGACATCGGAATCAGAATAGTCATACAGGTGTGGATAAAAACTGGATTTATTTTCAGAATGGGGGTACACTTTTCGCAAATTCATTAATGATTTTGATCATATGGCAAAAGGACTTACAAAGTCACAGTTGATGACACAGTTGGCAGAGATTTGGGAGATGCCCAAGAAGGACGCTATCGAGCAGTTCGAGAAGCTCATCGCAATGATCCAGACAGAAGTTAAGGAGAAGGGAGAGCTCATGCTTCCAGGACTTGGTAAGCTTGTTAAGCAGCACCGAAAGGCACGAATGGGACGAAACCCAGCAACTGGAGAAGCGATTCACATTCAGGCAAAGACAGTTGTGAAGTTCCGAGTGAACAAAGCAGCAAAAGAGGCAATCCTCTAGTCAAAATGAAACACCGCCTTCGGGCGGTGTTTTGGTATACTGGTAAAACATGAAAACACACTTCGCAAAACCATTACCATTTACACCGGACTATCTACTAAGAAAAGCTGGGTATGCTCCGTATCATGATCGTAGAACAGGGAAGTCGAGCTACACGCGAAAGGTAACACGTGAGTTCTACCCACGATTCCACTTGTACGTTATGGAGACGGATAAGGTTGTCACGTTTGACCTCCACCTAGATCAGAAGAAACCGAGCTATAGCGGTACTAGCGCTCATGCCGGTGAATATGACGGCACAGTAGTAGAAAACGAGATGGCACGCCTAAAACAAGCCCTACACAGGGCTGCTAGAGGTTAATCGTTGACATATCTAGCGTTATAGGCTATTATTCGCCTCATCAAGGGATTGGGTATTCGAGCCGTTTATCTCTTATATCTTATCTAGTTCAACTTCAAATATGTCGAAAAAGCGAAAGAACCCATCAACAGGAATCAAGGTGCCAAAGCTCAAAAAGGTTTCACGAAAGACTAAGCGCGGGACAATGCGAACTGGTAAGCACCGAATATAAAGAAAACGCCCGAGGCCAGTTGGCCTCGGGTTTTTTTGTCGTTGTAGTCGTCGCAGTTTGCTCGTTACGGCAACGGAGGCGAGCGACTTGTCCGGATGAAGGAGATGACGATCAGCAGCATTCCGATTGCCGCTGGAGTCAGGCTGAGCATGGTCATCATGGGAATGTGCTCTGGTTGAATGGCGCTGTTCGTTTCTACCTTCCAGAGCAGTAGTACGCATACCCCCATTAGCAAGATTCCAGAAACAAAGCACCGTACGGTCACTGAGTCCTCGTGATGCTGCTCTCCGTCAGGTGTATCGATCTTCTTGAGCGCCTCAACGATCCCTGGGATGTTGATGAGAGAACGCATTGTGCCCCTTTCAGGTAAGAGTGTTCAACAACTTGATACCAAAAAAGCAGCACTGATGTCAATGCTGCTTTACTAACTCTTGGAATTCATTTCCTTGTTCCTTGAAGCTCTTGTGCGTGTCGTAACTCGGAGCTGCAGACGACAGGAGGCCGATAGAGCCTTTCGGGGCGTGTTCAAAGCAGGCTGCTACTGCGGACTTCATTGTGTCGGCTTTTACGACCTTACCGGTGAAGTTTGCAGAGTTGAGTGCGGACTCGATCTTCTCTCGTGCACCAGGTAACAGGATCGCTGAGCTTACCTTGGACTCCGTGATTACTCGTGCGAGTTCTCCGTAGTCGTAGCCTCTATCCTCGCCACCAAGTATGATCGCACCGATCGGATCACTGAAGGATCGTATCGCAGCTATCGTAGACTCGGGTGTTGTCGAGATCGCATCGTCATAGAACGAGATTCCGTGGTTGATCACGACCGCTTCGAGTCTGTGGGGTAGTCCTGTGAAGCGTGACACGGTCTCTTCCACGTGTGAGTAGGGGATTGATAGCATCTTTGCGACTGCGAGTACGAGTAGAACGTTCTCCTTGTTGTGATCGCCTAGTAATTTGATCGAGCTTCCTTTCATCGCGAGATCGGCTCCATCGTAAAGATCGCCGTCCTTAACATGAAGACCCTTATCTTGATTAACAGGAACACGGAAAGCGGGCGAGTGGTCGGCGATCAGAAGCGCATTGTCGTTCGCAGAGTTGAAAACCAAAAGATCGTCCTTTGTCTGTCGTCGCGTGATGTTTGCCTTTGCCGCAGCGTAAGTTTCAAAATCTCCGTGCCAGTTCATGTGGTCTGGGAAGATTCCCAGGAGTATTGCGATATCGGGTCTCTCGTTGAAGTCCTCAAGCATGTAGCTCGATAGCTCGTAAACGATCCAACTTGAGTCTGTAATTTGATCAAATATGTCCCAGTCCTGGTTATCGATGTTACCAACTAGGAACGCCTTCTTTCCAGTGTCTCGCAAAACCTCGTACATCAACGAGCTCACGGTGGACTTGCCTTTGGTTCCCGTGATGCCGATGATCTTGGCTTTGGATCGAGATCGCACGGTCGCAAAAAAGATTTCAGTCGCAGTTATAACGCGGCTTTCCTCAGCCTCGAGCTCGGGCCAGTACCGCACACCGGGGGATCGGACTATCACATCGAATCCTCCGAGCTTCTCGAGGTAGTCGGGACCAAGTCTAGACTCGACGTTAGGATCATTCGGGATGTTGGCCTTGAGGTTTGCATCTGCGATTGTGATGTTGAGCGTTGGGTGGACTTTGCGGATAGCATGAAAGAGCGCGCGATTGGTCGCTTCGAATCCGATCATGATTATTTTTTTGTCGCCAAGGTCCTCCAAGGTCATACTAAAGCTCGTATTCAAGATTTGTTCGGTAATCTTTTGGAATAGCGTTGTCTCTGCTCACCACTAACAGGTCGCTGATGATTTTGTCGCGGTCTTCCATCGATCCGAGGGTATCGCGCACCTCTCCAACAAACATCTGCATTGCAACCGTCTCGTTCGCGTCCCCTCGGCGGTATGCGAGCTCAAAAGCTGCTGCAACCTCACTTGCTTCGCCAACACACTCAAATGGCTTGTTACCGGAGCATCCAAGCAGCTCTTTGAAAAGCTCGATCTGTGTCTCGTCTTCAAACATGTCATGTCCAACAATCTTCACAACTTCATCGTGTTCTAGCCAAGCTGAAAGAAGCACAAAGATAAACGCACACTTAGCACAGTCACCACACCAGTAAGTCTTCTTACCTGACACGATAGCGGCTTGAGTGAAGTTGCGGTTACAGCTTGAGAAAATCGGGAAGTACTGAGGAAGCTTTGCGAATAGTTTGATTATGTGGAACTCGCTTAATGGTCGCAGAATACTAAACACGCGCACACTCTTGGTGACGTATGATCCCAGATACTGCTGGAGCGCTCGCTCAAACTCAATAGACTTACTCCACTGATGGTTAATCTCCTCGCCAAGGTAAACGAGGTTACCTTCTGATGCGCTGCTCTCCCACGAGAAGATAACATCGCTCTTTTCGTGAAGCGTTGCAGTTACGACAGATATAAAGCTCCAGATTGCGCTAATGGGAACGTGTCCGTTGAAAACCTCTCTGTTCGCATCCTTGTTCCACTCGATCAACGTTGGAGAGATCTTTCGCGACACGATTAACCGATCTCCACCAATCTCTTCACTGGTAAGCCGAATTGACTCTGCGTCCTGTACTGCAAACAAGCTTGGTTGTATTCCTTGCTTCTTCAAAAGCTCGGCAGTAACAATAGAGTCCTTGCCTCCACCAATCGGTGTCATTACTTCCCCTGTAAGCTCGTCAGATCCTGTGATCTCGGGCTCGCTCAAGCTCGCGTCATATGGAAAGTGAACTTGATCGCGGTAATCGATATCGTTCTTGTAGTAAAACTCGCCAAGACCCTTTGTGTAGATCATGTTCCAGAAGTGGGCTTGGGTTCGGGTGAGTTTTCCACTGTTGATAATGATGTTCTTTGGGCAGAGCATCTTCCAGTAGCTAAGACCTGTTACTAGGTGCAAGTTGAACAAGGCGCGGTCAAGATCCTCGTCGTTCACTTGAACCATGTCAGCGACAGGGAACACAAGAGTCTCGTCAAAAACCGTCTCGTCTATCTTGTATCTAAAAACAGCCTCTCCGGAGTCTGGGTCGAATGTGTATGAATCAAATACAAATGAGTTGTCTTGAAATGCTTTCATGGGACTATTTTATCATAGAATAGCTTTATGTTGGTCTATATTTGAGCGCCTGTCAATCTCGTGTTATCATAGCGCCAGTTATGTCACACGAGGTAGAGAAAAAAACGATTTTCCGCCTTCACCTCATCATTGGGGTGATTGTTTTGTTATTTGCGTTGGTAGCTCTAGTGGTTCAGGTTGTGGATAGAGATGATGATGTAGAACCTGAGCCGGAGAGAGTAAGCGAGTCCCAGTTCGAAGGAATCGACGGGTCATTGACAGTGTTTGCATTCGATCTTGTTGCAGGTGCGTACAAGACGTATTTAGACGAGACGGAGGTTGAGGAAGTTGTGGAGTTCGAGGCGTGGTTAGGCGAGCGGTTGGGGACACTGCCGCAAACTGACACGTACCAACGGCAGATCCAGTATCGTGCAGGTGACGCTGAGTTGGAGTTTGTGCTTTTCAGTGCAGGCGAAGATAACGAGATAGACACAATAGACGATTACATAAAAACATATACATATGAGCCGACTGCAGGAAACCTATAATGAGCTGATGGTTGCCAAGCGTGAGTTGCGTGACTTGAACAAGATGCTTAAGGACGAGCTTTCAAGCTCTGCGAAGTATCAGGAGCTCGTTGCCGAGTCTAAGGTGCTACGAGAGCAGAAGAAGAGCATCGAGAACGATATAAAGTCGAATGCTTTGAAGGATGCGCAGAGAATGGACGACCTCAAGCTAGAGATTGCGAGCTTGAATGAGCTGTTGTCCGATTTGTCGCTAAACATGTACATTGCAAAGGAGACGGTAGAGATAATGGACGAGGCAAACCAGCGATGGGTGCCAAGTTTCAAGGTTGCCTTTAAAAAGGACTAATACCTTGACAAAAGCCAGGTTTTCTGGCTAAGTGTGGCTATTATGCTAAGTGACATCAAAGTAAAAATGATTCGGTCATTGAAGACTAAGAAGGGTCGTGAAAAGCACGGCCTTTGTCTTGTTGAAGGACAGAAGTTGATTGACGCCGCGGGGGACGCGGTCGATTTTACTTTTAGTCGCGAGGATCGGATGGACTTTGAGGACTTCATGACAACGGAGACTCCTCAAGGAATCGCTGGGATCGCAAAGATTCCTAAGTTTACGATCGACGAGGTTGCAGCGAGCTCGACCGTAGTTGTTCTTGATGGCGTGCAGGATCCCGGAAACGTTGGGACGATCTTGCGATTGTGTCAGGGATTCGGAGCGTCACTCATACTTATTGAGTCAGTCGATGTTACAAACTCAAAGGTGATCCGTGCGTCTGCGGGTGCGATGTTCCATGTGCCTTGGGTAACGGTAGCTCGACCAGAAGCTGTAGCGCTTTTGGAAGGTTTGAAGAAACCTATTTATAAAATGGAGGTTGGAGGAGAAGGATCGTTGATCCCAGTCGAGCCTAATGCGATCTTGATCGCTGGGTCTGAAGGACAGGGAATCACACTCGATATTAAGGGAGAGTCGGTTACGATTCAGCACGATGCTAAACTTGAGTCCCTGAACGTCGCAAACGCATTAGCTATTGTTTTATACGGAAGATTCAATGCTTCCTAAAAGGATCCCCAGGTGGGATCTTTTTCTGCTATACTTAAGACATTATGAACAAGTATTTAGACAGTCTCCTCAAAGCCGTTAAGAATCCAGCTACTTGGCCCGAAGATGGTGAGAAGATAAAGGTTAGTCGGCCGGGACGTACGGCTGGTTTTGCGTATGAGAAGGTTCGCAATGCAGTTGAGTACGAAGAGGAGCATTTGTTGCGAAGGAACGCGATCTTGAGAATATTGATGCGTCGTCAGACAGGTGAGACCGAAACAGAGATGACACGTGGGCAGTCATTGCTGACTGAGCTGATTTGGGCTAAGCATCTACCAAACGACAAGGTGCCTGCCAACCTCGTAAAGACAGTTGATGCAATTTTGAAGAAATACGATACTTTGCTCGAAGCTATTCCTGAAGACCAGGATCGCCGATTCTACGAGGAGTGGATTTATGACGTGATGTCGACCGAGGTCGAGTACGCGATTGAGTCTCCACAAACGCTAGAGCATCTTGCCAGCTTCATGTTCGAGAAGGTTAAGGGCGAGCTTGTTTGGTCCGCCGAGGACATGGAGGACGCACAGAAGGACATGCTCGTATACGTTGCGATTTACCGAGCGTTGCTTAAGTCTAATCTCGCGACACTGCGATACCGGGTGTTTACATTGTACTTCCCAAAGTGGAGCGGTGCCGATAGCGAGGCTGTTCGAGGTGTGGCGACGAGGTTGGGCGTTGTTGTGAATGCAGTCGAGGAACAGATCAAGCATCCCTACGCCGACCAGTTGTATCGTCTAATGCGACGATACGCCTTGGTTTTCTGGACACTGCATGATATTGCCAAAGAGAAGCCAGATAACTTTTACGAGATACTAAACGACGATGAGAAGTTGTTGCAGGAAGTACGAAAGTCGGCTTACGGTCGCTACGACCGTTTCAAACTGCGACTACGACGCACAGTTGGGCGAGCCGTTCTCTTCCTGTTCCTAACTAAGATGTTGCTGGCGCTCGTTATTGAGGTGCCTTACGAGATGTTGATTCTTGGAGAGATTGCCGCAGTTCCGCTTGCGATCAACATATTGTTCCACCCGTTGTTCCTTGCGATCATCGGAATGACAGTATCGATTCCAAAGAAGAAAAACACTCAGCAGCTATTGGAGTACATCAAGAGTGTAATGAACCCTTCGCAGAAGTCACCACTCGGAATCGTCTTCAAGGTAAGGAAGCCGTGGAGTCAGGGCGTACTCGGAAAGTTTTTCACTGGAATGTACGCGCTAACGTACCTATTTAGCTACGGCGCGATTGCTTGGGTACTAACTGGCGTACTGCACTTCAACCTTGTGTCGACTGGATTGTTCCTATTCTTCTTCTCGATTGTTACTTTCTTCGGGATCAAGATCAGACAGTCAATTCGAGAGTTACTAGTTATCGACAAACAGGGAGGCGTGTTTGGTACAGTTTTCGACTTTTTCCTATTACCAGTGGTGCGCGTTGGACGTTGGATTTCGCTTAGAGCGCCACGAGTTAACATTTTCATATTCTTCCTAGACTTTATAGTCGAGGCTCCGTTCAAGCTTGCTATTGAGCTCGCCGAAGCCTGGATTGCATTCATGCGCGAACAGAAAGAGGACCTGTAGCGACAGCAGACTCCGACATGAAACAAAAAAACAAAAAAACAATTAAGAACGTTTTGATCGGCGCATTGGTGGCCGTAGTCCTGGTACTAGTGACCGGGCCTTTTGCGTTTCCGGCTCAGACTGACGCGGAGAATATTGAGTACGGTGCAACGTATTCTGTCATGTATGCGGCCGAGCTTGGGATCGATCCTTTGGCAGGATTCGAGGCGATGGTCGAGGATCTTGGAGTTTCGAAAGTACGAATTCCAGTGTATTGGGATCGTCTTGAGACGGAACGGGATGTGTTTGTGTGGGATGAGGTTGATGCGATGATGAGTATCGCGGAAGACAATGAGGTGGATGTTATTTTGGCGATTGGACAGCGTGTTCCACGTTGGCCCGAGTGCTTCTTTCCAGATTGGACGCAGAGTTTGTCGCCAGACGAGCTTGCAGAGGAGCAGCTCGCAATGCTCGAGTCTGTCGTGAATCGATACAAGGACAGTTCAAGCTTGCTTAGGTGGCAGGTCGAAAATGAACCTTTCTTGAAATGGTTCGGCGAATGTCCAGACCTCGACCGTAACTTCTTCAAGAGCGAGCTGGATCTCGTGCGCAGTCTCGATGCAGACTCGCAGATCATGACGACGGCAAGTGGAGAGTTGTCTTCGTGGATGCCCGAGGCTTATCTTGCCAACGAGATGGTGGGAGTTTCTGTATATCGCACCACGTACACACCGATTATTGGCTACACTACGTATCCGATCCCAACGTGGGTATATCGCGCAAAGGCAAAGTTGCTCGGCTCGACGCCAGTTATCGTATCGGAGCTTCAGGCAGAACCGTGGTACGCGAGGCCGATTGACGAGTACACGGTTCAAGAACAGCTCGATATCTTTGACGCAGACGATCTTGAGCGCAATATCAGCTATGCCGAGTCCATTGGTTTCCCCGAAGTTTATGTTTGGGGTGTAGAATGGTGGTATTACATGAGCATGAATGATCACCCAGAATTGTGGGATGCCGGTAAGAGCATCTTCTAGATATGGCAAAAAACAAAAAGAAAGCATACGACTCACACCACGAGCCTAGGGTATTCCCGAAAGGCTTTCTTTGGGGTACAGCTACGAGTTCGTATCAGGTTGAAGGCGGGAATAAGAACTCGGATTGGTGGAAGTGGGAGAAGGAAGAGGGAAAGATTTCTGATGGGACGAGGTCTGGGAATGGCGTGGACCATTATAATAGATACAAAGAGGATTTTGACATCGCGCAAGATCGATTGCACAACAACTCGCATCGACTATCTTTGGAATGGAGCAGGCTTGAGCCTAACGAGGGCGAGTGGGACGAAAGAGAGTTCGATCACTATAGAGCAGTGTTGATGGATCTGAAGAAGCGCAACATGACAGTGATGCTTACGATTCACCACTTCACGAATCCTCAGTGGCTGTTTGAGAAAGGGGGATGGGAGAAGCGGTACGTCATTAAGCGATACCTGCGTTTTGTTGAGAAGGTGACGGCCGAGCTCGGCGAGTACGTGGATTTGTGGTGCACGATCAATGAGCCGATGGTTTACATGTTGCAGGGATACGTCTTTGTTGAATGGCCACCGCAGAAAAAGAGCAAGATCGCCGCAGCGCGAGTTCTTTGGCATATGGCGCGCGCTCATCGTGGTGCGTACAAGGTTATTCACCGTTGGGCAAAACGCAACGATCGTAAGGCGATGGTTGGGATTGCAAACAACGTGTCATCGTATGCCGTGTACAGAAAGCATAGTTTCTTCGACAACATCATGACGTCGATCATGGATAGGGCTACGAATCATCTTTTCTACATGCTTAGTGGCAGCAGGACACATGACTATCTTGGTCTGAACTACTACTTCCATTTTAGAATTAAAAGCGCCTACTCATTTTTGAAGAGCGCATTTGGCAAGCCAGTTGATGAGATGGCGGAGGCCACTTTTGAGTCTTCTGATATTGGCTGGGAGCTGTTCCCTCATGGGATATTTGATATTTGCGTTGACCTTGCGAGTTACAAGAAGCCGATCTACATTACAGAGAACGGTCTCGCTACGAGTAACGATGACAAGCGCATACGAGTTATCGTGGGATATCTATTGCAGGTCTTCTATGCGATCGAGTCTGGCGCCGATGTGCGTGGATACTTCCATTGGTCATTGCTAGATAACTTTGAGTGGGCGAAGGGATTCGAACCAACATTTGGACTTGTAGAGGTTGATCGCGATACAATGAAGAGAACGCCAAGGCCAAGCTCGGAGGTTTACGGTCTGATTGCAAAGGGAAACAAGATCGAACACGACTTCTTGCAGTTCCTGGGCCATGGAACGACAGGGATATTAGAAGAGTGGAAATCAAAGAACGCAAAATAGCATATGACATACCAATACGACCTACTCGTGATCGGATCCGGATCGTCTGGTTTTTCTGCTGCGAGTGCGGCAAAGGGAACTGGGCGTAAGATTGGAATCGTTGAAGAGGAGGGTAAGTGGGGTGGGGAGTGTCCAAACTGGGCATGTGTTCCTACCAAGTCTTTGCTTAAGAGCGCGAAGATTTACCGTGATCTTAAGCACACGGCGGCGCATGGAGTGAACATCAAAGACGCGTCGATTGATTTCAGTGCTGTCATGATGCGCCGAGCCAAGATTGTCAGTGCGTTGGCTGGGAAGCGTGTTGAGGATCTTGCAGAGAAACTCGGCATCGCGCGCATCAAAGGACACGCAACATTTTTGGACGAGCATACGATTCAGGTTGGTGATGAGCAGTACACGTCTGAGCGGTTTGTGATTGCGACTGGTGCAAAGACTTTTGTGCCGCCGATTCCTGGATTGAATAAGGTTGATTGGATAGATTTTAGAAAAGCTGTAGAGCTCAACGAGTTACCGGCCTCGATGATTATCGTGGGTGGAGGACCTGTTGGTTGCGAGTTTGCGACTGCGTATGCGACGTTTGGTACAAAGGTGACTCTGATCCAAGGCGCACCACGCGTATTGCACAGGGAAGAGCCTGAGATGTCCCAGATCGCTCTTGAGTCGCTAGAAAGGCTTGGTGTGGAGGTTCATGTGGGTGCCGAGGTCGTGAAAGCATCAGAAGAGGATGGAATGAAGCTGATTGAGGCTCGTGTGGGCAAAGAGATTATCAAAGTTAAAGGTGAAGAGCTCTTGATGGCGACAGGGAAGACATCGACAACTGCAGGACTCGGAACTAAGGCCGCGGACGTTAAGCTCGATGAGCGTGGAGCTATTATCGTGAACTCGGAGTTACGAACATCGGCAAAGAATATTTGGGCTGCGGGTGATGTTAACGGAGGCATGAGGTTTACCCATACTGCGCACCATGAAGGATCGATAGCTGGTTACAACGCATTTGCAGGAAAAGACGTGATGAAAACTGATGAGCGCGTTGTGCCGCGAGTTACCTTTGTTGATCCTGAGATTGCGAGTGTTGGATTAACCGAGGAAGAGGCGAGAGAGAAGGTTGGGAAGATTCTAGTTGGGACATTCCAGTTGCGAGGATTGGGTCGTGCTTTCATTGATGGTGAGAAGTACGGCATGATCAAGATCATTGCTGACGAGAAAACGCGCAAGATACTCGGAGGTCATGTAGCTGGTAATCGCGCCGGCGAGATGATGCATGAGATTGCACTGGCTATTTACAGTAAGAACAAGATCGACGATCTTGCGAACATGATTCACGCATATCCTACGTACTCAGAGGGAGTGATGGCTGCGGCAAGTATCGCGATTTCATAATATGGATGTTTTATACGTGACGTTGATTGTGTTGCTGATCTTTTTGTTTTTCTTCACGATCATTATCACCGGAGTCACAATGACGATACTTACTTCGGCGCCATGGGTTCCGACTCCAAAGGGGATATCAAGAAAGATGTGCAAGCTCGCAGGTTTAAAGAAGGGCGACAAAGTACTCGACCTCGGATGTGGTGACGCATCGATCCTGATTGTCGCAGCAAAAGAGTTCGGAGCAACCTGCGTAGGCGTTGAGCTCAACCCTGTGGTTGCAATGATGGCAAAGATCCGAGTACGCATGAACGGCGTGCAAGATCGAGTCAAGATAATACGAGCCAACATGTTCGACGTCGATCTCCCAGACGTAGATGTAGTAATGATGTACCTCTTACCAAAAGCGACGCACAAGATCGAAAACCGCATTCAGGAGAGATACAAGCATCTGACGGTGGTGTCGCATGGGTTTGAGTTGGAGCAGAAGGAAAAGAAGTCAGAAAAGATCGGAAAGGCGACAGTGCGGAAATACGAGTGGTAACCAAAATCCCTGCTTTCGCAGGGATTTTCTGGTCTCGAGCATGGTGGACCCGACCGGATTCGAACCGGCATCAACGGGTGACAATCCTGATATGGTTACCAATTACCAACACGGGCCCGGGTCTCACTCGAGTCGCAAAAATAAACCTCCCTCACTTTCGTGTGGGAGGTTTATCTATCACCCGATGAGGGCTCGTGAAGACGAACCATATCTGGATTGATTGCAATCTATCAATAATTTAGTGCGATGTCAAGTTCTGCTAAACTATAGTGTGGTTAGTGTAGGACACTTGACAAATCCCCCTTTTTGCGATAGTGTGCTGGGTCTGCTAATCAAAGGGGAAACCATGGAGAACGCGGTGTGGACGCATGATCGTTGGGCTACAACGATCGAGAGCTGGGTGCAGCGCACGCTCGTCGGTGAGTCTAACCGTGCGATCGGCGTGGTGCCTTACTGGATCGAGACGCGTGAAATTCGTGTCATGTGGGAGGATGGTATCCTGCCAAACGTTGCGGCCATGGTGGCCGAGGAGATCCGAGCATTCGTGGGCGAGCTTGGGATCGGAGTAGAGTTCGAAGTCATTCTCTACGGCTCAAGTTGGGACGAGAGTGGCCGGCGTATCGGCGTCAGCGACTACATCCGGCCCGCCATGATCAATGGCGAGTTGGACCACAGGGCGCTGTTTGATCTGTCGTATGGGGAGACCTATCGCCAGGAACGGCAGCACGCTGATGTGTACATCGCGACTCGTCCGTTCGTGGACGATCGGGTCTCCTGGGGAGCCGCGATCTTTGAGCATGGCTGTATGATGCTGACCCTTTGGGGAAGGCGTCAGCACAGTCGGCAGTTCGTTCGTTCCGTCGTGCGACACGAGATGTGTCACCTTCTGGGCATGCCCATTCACTGCGACGACATCGGAGTGCAAGGGTGGGCCCACGACGCATCGTGCAACATGCACTACGCCCTGCCGTCTTCGAGGCTGTGTGATAAGTGTCGCGAGTTTCTTACCCGCTGGTGGTCGGAGATTCACAGGCTCTGTTCCTGAAATACGTCTTACGCCCCTGGTAGCACTGCTGCCGGGGGCGTTTGAGTTTTGATGTAAGCGTTGCTCAGACTTTTCCACAGAGCCGCCAGAATCTTCGATATGCTATAATGCTCATCGTTCCCCCAAATACTATGTCAAAGGAAATTGTTTTAGATATTGAGACCCGAAATACCTTCCAGGATGTTGGTGGTTGGAATCATGACAAGCTCAAGATTTCGCTCATCGGTGTGTACTTTTACGAGACTGATACATACGAGACATTCCTAGAGGAAGACCTTCCAGGGCTCTGGCCTCGGCTTGAGCATGCTGATCGGATCATTGGGTACAATCAGAAAGGGTTCGACAATCCTGTGATGAACAACTATTACGCGGGAGACTTGAATCAGATTCCTCAGTGCGATATTCTCGAGCTGATTCACAAGTCACTTGGCTATCGAGTTAAGCTTGACTCTGTCGCGAAGGCGACGCTTGGGAAAGGGAAGATCGGACATGGACTTCAGGCGGTTGAGTATTGGAAGGAAGGGAAGATAAAGGAGCTCGCTGAATATTGTCTGATGGATGTGAAGGTGACTAAGGAAGTTTACGAGTTTGCAAAAGAGAATGGATTCGTGAAATTCGAAGACAGGCTTGGCAACGTTGTGGAGATCCCAATCGAGGTTACACCGGAGCCAATCGAGCTCAAACAATCGATAAATCTAACAATGCCGTTTTAGAAGAAAGTTATCCCCAAAAAATAAGTTTTGCGACACATGTCGCAAATTCAAAACCCTACATCTTGTGGTACAATTCCAATTGGAACACAAGATGTAGGGTTTTATGACTCTACGCGTTTCTCTCTGTGGTAGGGGTGTTGCATATGCCCCATGGTGATACATCGCCAAGGCTCTGACTTGCGGGAGTAGAGCTTTGATTATGTGTCGACAGCTTATCCGTGTGGGTATGCTGTTTTCTTTCGCCGCAGTGCGAGAGATGGTTGAGTCCATGCAAACTCGGCCGGGTTCCATAAATCAAAATCAAACCTCAATATGTCCACGACACAACAGGCCACACAGTCATCAACTGCAACAAATTCAGCAGATGCTGTTTGGAAATTTATGACCACGGTAAAGGCGGTCAAAAAGAATAGCGGTGAGGAGCAAGCATTTGATCGAGAAAAATTGTATCGATCAATCCATGCCGCAGTGAAAGATTCAGGTATCAAAAACGAGTTCCATTATGCGGAGCGCGTAACAGGACATGTGATCACAAGGTTAAACAAAGTGTACGACGGCGTACTGACTCCAATGAGCGGTGATGTTAGAGAGATGGTTTCAGCAACGTTGATCGACAACAACCTTGCGTTCGTCGCCCGAAAGTACATCGGGTTTAAGCAAAAATTGGTTCCAACACATAATACGGACGACAAGTACGGCGATGGTATTTCTATTGCACGTTACTACACGAAGGCGGACGTTCACCCATATGACGCGATTTCATGGGAACGTCGAACGGCTTCTATCAAGAACGAGAAGGGCGACATCATTTTCGAGCAGAAAGATGTTGAAGTGCCTTCGTTCTGGTCACAGACAGCGACAAACATCGTAGTCTCAAAGTACTTCACGGGAAAGGTCGGACAGCCTGGACGTGAAAGCAGCGCGCGTGAATTGATTGACCGTGTTGCAAAGACAATGAGCGGATGGGGTCGCAAAGATGGATATTTTCAAACAATCGATGACGCGGATACTTTTGAGGCAGAGTTGACTCACATTTTGATTAACCAGATGGCGGCTTTCAATAGTCCCGTATGGTTTAACGTTGGAGTTGTAGAAACGCCACAGTGTTCTGCATGTTTCATTAACTCGGTGCATGACGATATGCGATCGATCATGAACCTTGCGACTACAGAGTCAATGCTGTTCAAGTTTGGATCAGGAACAGGGTCAAACTTGTCTAAGTTGCGAGCATCGTGTGAGTTCCTTTCACGATCAAACGGAAAGTCGTCCGGTGTTGTTAGTTTCATGAAGGGATGGGATTCGTTCGCGGGTATTGTAAAGTCTGGTGGAAAGACACGACGAGCTGCCAAGATGGTGATGCTCGACATCGACCACCCGGATATTGTTGAGTTTATTGAGTGTAAAGTTAAGGAAGAAAAGAAAGCGTGGGCGTTGATTGAGGCTGGATACGACGGATCCTTTACAGGAGAGGCTTACAAGTCTATCTTCTTCCAAAACGCAAACAACTCAGTTCGGGTTACGAACGAGTTCATGAATGCCGTTGAGAACGACGGAGACTTCAGTACAACTGAGCGTATTTCAGGAAATGTTGCAGAGACATACAAAGCACGAGACTTGATGCGCAAGATGGCGGAGAGTGCTTGGTGGTGTGGTGATCCTGGAATCCAGTACGACACAACTATCAACGAGTGGCACACGGCTTCGAACACGGATCGGATTAACGGATCGAACCCATGTTCCGAGTACATGTTCTTGGACGACACAGCTTGCAACTTGTCGAGCTTGAACTTGATGAAGTACCGGAAGGGTCCAAACAATACTGAGTTTGACGTTGTGAGCTACAAGCACGCGCTTGAGGTCATGACTACAGCAATGGAGATTTCTGTTGGAAACTCAAGTTACCCAACGCCATCTATCGAGCAGAACAGTTATGACTACCGACCACTTGGAATTGGATACGCAAACTTGGGAGCGTTGTTGATGAGTCGAGGACTCGCGTACGATTCAGACGAAGGACGAAACCTTGCAGGTGCTCTAACCTCGATGCTGACAGGAGTTGCTTACGCACAGAGCGCGAAGATTGCTGATAAGAAGGGAGCGTTCGCAGGATTTGAGGCTAACAAGGCACCTTGCATGAACGTAATGCGCAAGCATCGAGAGGCTGCGTACAAGACATTGGATGCTGGAGTACCAGCTGAGCTACAGGCGGCACATCGATTATCTTGGGATAGTGTTGTTGAGTTAGGAACAAAGCACGGTCTTCGCAATGCGCAGATTTCAGTGCTCGCACCAACAGGAACAATCTCATTCTTGATGGACTGCGCAACAACTGGAGTTGAGCCTGACATCGCACTCGTGAAATACAAGTGGATGGTTGATGGTGGCATGGAGAAGCTTGTGAATGGAACAGTACCGGAAGCTTTGCGATTCATTGGATACTCAGACGCAGAAGCTACGGCTATCGAGGACTTCATCAAGGCGAACGATACTATCGAAGGCGCACCCGGATTTAAAGACGAGCATCTACCAATCTTTGACTGTGCGTTTAAAGCTGCAAACGGAACACGAACGATCCACTATATGGGACACGTGCGAATGATGGCAGCAGCACAGCCATTCTTGTCTGGAGCGATCTCGAAGACAGTGAACATGCCCGAGAGTGCGACAATCGAGGATATTGAAAAGGTTTACATGGAAGGTTGGAAGTTAGGGCTTAAGGCTATTGCTATCTATCGTGACGGTTCAAAGCGACAGCAACCACTTACAACATCGCTTAAGCAGAAGGATGATGGGGCGACTGCTGACGGTGATGCTGCCGCTAAAACTGTTGAGGAAGTTAACGAGGTACCAACAACGAAAGTTTCAACTCCAGTGAACGCGCCACGACGTCGAAGACTACCAGACGAGCGCCGATCTATAACTCACAAGTTCTCTATTGCAGGGCACAAGGGTTACCTCACGGTTGGTTTGTATGATGATGGAACGCCTGGAGAGATCTTTATAATGATGAACAAGGAAGGCTCTGTTATGTCAGGACTTGTAAACTCACTCGCAGCTACGACTTCGATCGCACTTCAGTACGGAGTGCCGTTGGAAGCGCTCGTGAACAAGTTCGCGCATATGCGATTTGAGCCTTCTGGATTCACAAACAATCCAAACATAAAGATCGCGAAGTCAATCGTCGACTACATCTTCCGATACCTGGCGTACAAGTTCTTGAACACAGACGCACAGCGCGCACTTGGTGTGAACTTGGACGTGGTGAACGATCTTGAAAAGGTTGATGCAGATACAAAGTCTGTAGCTCCAACTTCAGAGAATCAGACAAAGCTGTTTAACGAGGATGCTCAGAAGGTTGATGCTGCACCAAAGTCAGTGTCGCATACGTCAACATTTGACAACCAGTCAGACGCACCAGCATGTGGTACGTGTGGAGCAATGATGGTTCGTAACGCAGCGTGTTACAAGTGTTTGAACTGTGGAGCAACATCGGGTTGCTCGTAAACTGATCGTGTATGGCAGAGATACTTACAGCATGGATCGGCAACAAAGCATTTTTAAGAAAACCCAGCGGTAAGATACTGCTAGGTTGCGATTCGGGGAATGCCAAAGGTCATGAAAAGGTAAAGGGGTATTGGGGTGTTCCTGGTGGTCGCATGGATGTTGGTGAGGTTGATATCTTCGCCGCACTTGCTCGAGAGCTCAAAGAAGAAGCTGGGTTCGAGCTTGGAGATATCGAGCCGCAGTTGCTAGCATCAAATCTCATCACGAGACACGATGGCAAGCATCTGTTGCTTCAGTACTATGTTGTTGATGTATCCGAGGATTTCGAAGCAAAGATATCCGAAGAGCACTCAGAGCTCGCATGGGCTGATCCATATACTGCTCTTACAACCATGAACGTATTCGATGCTCTTAAAGGCCCATTGAAGAAATTATGCAATCTGATGGACCTGGAAAAATTGAACTCGACCCCCGTATCAAAGGACGAACCGGTTTTGGGTTGATCCAGTTATTTGAGGGACATGGGAAAGGAAAGACTACGGCCGCGCTTGGTACTGCATTGCGAGCAGTTGGCGCGGGGCATAAGGTTGCAATAGTGCATTTTGACAAAGGTGGCACACATTATCTTGAACGCGATGCGATCTCCAAGTATTTTGGGGATCGTATTGAGTTATATGGCACAGGGCGCGATCGGATCGATCCTGAGAGTGGTAGATTCGTCTTTACGATCACGGATGTGGATAAGTCGGAGGGTGAGCGTGGGCTTAAGATTGTGAGCGATATTTTTGCTCGTGACGAGCACAAACTCGTAATCATGGATGAGATCAACTCTTCGGCTGACCTCGGCATTGTGCAGATACAACGAGTATTAGAGGTGCTCGATCATAAGCCTGATGGTGTTGAGTTGATTATGACCGGGCGTGATGCTCCTGCTGAATTTAAGGAGCGCGCTCATCTCGTGACGGAGATGAAGTTAAAGAAGCATTACTTTTATTCAGGTGTTCCTGCTCGTGAAGGGTTAGATTTCTAACTGGCGTGATACAATGTAGTCATTATGGCAAAAAGAAAAGCAGCGTCGGCGCGGACAAATGAGAAGCTCGACACTATCCAAAAGGAGGGGAGAAAGCAAACACGGCTCGAGACGTCTACGCGAAAAGAGATGATCGAATTGAAAATGCAGTTGAAGCGGATGATTCGCGTTCACAAGTATTCGCTGATAGAACATCCGGCGCGTCTTCTCAGTTTTCAGTTCCTGATAGGATTGGTACGAGGACTGGGGTCGTTCATTGGAGCTACAATCGTTGTTGGTTTTATAATCTATTTATTGAGCTCGCTTGGTTATACAGAAGTGCTGCAGGATTTTAATAGTCTGCGGTCGATTTAGCTAGACACAAAATTTTGAAAAATAAAGAACCCCCAAAGCGCAGCTGCGCCCGGGGGTTCTCGTTGTCTCACGCAGCCTTGCCTTGCTCCGTGAGGATGCTCCTGATGCCGAGGAGCTTTTCGGGGAGGTCGTCGATGGGCGTATTGACCATCAGCTCTCTCACTCCCGAAAGGGTTGCGCTTACTTCGTGCTGACGGCAGAACACCGTCATCACCAGCCACGCCAATGTCGACGTCACCGCCCTCGGAAGCCTCGTGCGAGGAATCTTCGGGTGGTGGATCGTTCCGTTGGACCCGGTGTGAGCCATGCCCTTCTCGTTCGTGGCCACGTGCCACGTGCCGTCTTCCAGCATGCCCTCTGCCATCAGGTCCTTCAGGTCCTTCGGCAGCTCACGCTCCTGGATGCGCCACTCTCCGATACGGCACAGCTGGAGCAGGATCCGCTGGATGTCGTTGGACGACTCCATGCCGAGCTTCCTGTGGTTGATACCGAAGTACACGTGTCCACGCTCTGGGTGATAGTTGATCACCATATCAGCACCGCGGGCAAAACACCGCGAGGGAGCCGTCGGGTTCGACGAGCAGATGACGGCGATGTAGCCGTCCTTTTCGCCGCCGACCATGATCGGCATGCTGTTCTTCTCCGCCCTCATGGCTACCTCGTCACCCAAGGCCTCTGTGACGGTGTGCATCCACCAGGTGTTCAGCGACTGCAGCAAGAACTTCTTGGCCAAGCCCTTGCTCCGCAACTTCTTGCTGAGCTGCTTGTTCCCATCGCGCTTGCGCAGCGCGAGGACGATCGAGTGGAGCCCGAACGGGCTGCTCGGATCTCGTTCGTCGAGTTCGGAGTTGCCCTTGTTCTCGGTGACCGCGTCTTCCTCGTCCTCTCGCCGCTGCAAGAGGTTGCCCATTCCCTCCAAGAACTCACCGCGGAACGGCGTGGCCTTGTCGAGACTCCGGAGCTTCGTGATCACGTCCTCGAGCGTCATTCCACGCTCGTACCCCAGGCCTTCCGGAATGGAGAGGTGAGGGTTGGTGACCAGGAACCTCATGAACAGCCTGGTGTTGACGTCGGAGTATGGTGCGTTTGTCCGCATCCCATACAGGTAGGTCTGGAGGCTCTTGAGCCGCCGCACCAACCACCTTGCCTTCGTCTTGCCCTTGGACTTGATCGAGGCGATGATGCCTGCGATCGTCATCCCATCCTCGTAGCGGTACGGCCACCGGATGTCCGGGTTGGCACAGATCCATCGGCACACACCCTCCTCGACCCAGGGGTCCAGCCCTGGCGAAGGATCGTGCGGGATGATGATCAGCGTCAACACGATGTCGATCGCCATCTTCACCTTCTCTCGGATTTGCTCTTCGCTCAGAGTCCTTTCTCCAAGCTCGCCCTTCTTGTTCACGCACATCATCCGGCTGAGCTGCTTCCACAGCCACGAAAACCCGAAGCGATGCGCGCTCGCGTTGTTGTCCTTCTTGGCCACGTAGGCCCGAAGTGCCTCGAGCCGGTTCCACGCGGCTTCGAGATCCTTGACCGGGTGTCCGAGCTTCTTCATCACCTTGTTGAAGCGAACTCGGAGTTCCTTCTCGTTCATGCCCTCCAGCGGCATCGTTGCCGCCGCAAGACCAGGCTGCCCCTTCCCGTGCTCGTCGCGAGCACCGAAGAAGACGCCGTAAAACGTCCAGAACATCTCTTTCTCCAGCAAGATCCGGTTCGCTCCCGTGAGTTCGGTTGCGGAGAGGGTCTTGAACCTCACCTTCTTGGCGGGGTCACCCTGGCGAGATCCATCCAGGTCGAAGGTCCTGATACCGTAAAGGTAGTCCAGGGCCATGGTTACGTCCTCGTCTGCGTGGGCGTAGTAGTGCCCAACGAGAACCTTTGAGTAACATGGTGCAAGCACAGTGTGCCTCTCTTTCTGTTGTTCGCGTGGTCTCCCACGCTGTTTCTGAGTGTTTCTGTGCGAACTTTCGCGCAGTTTTTCTCTGTCTTGGTTGATTGCGTGAAAGAATCACGACGTGCAAATCTATCACAATTTGGGCCTTTTGTCAAGTTATGATGGGCAAAAACGGTCTCGAAGTGATTTATCACGTCGCTCGCGAGCGACGTGATATAATAGGCTAATGAAAGGGCAAAAACCAAAAAAAAGGCGTCATTATGGTCAAAGTAGGTCAATTCCGGCACCTTCTCGTATTAGAATATTACAATTGGTTCTTTTTGGAGTTGCAGCGATTTTGGTCGCAAGGTTAGCGTTTTTACAGATAGCACAGCATGGAATCTACGAGGCGCTCGCGAGTGGGCAAAGAGAGCTCTATAAAGAGCTATTTCCCGAGCGAGGTGACTTACTAGTGCAAGACAAGGATGGCGAGGAAATGGCGATCGCTACAAACCGATATTTGAGTCTCGTGTGGGCCGAGCCGCGCCGAGTGGACGATCCTGTTCGAACAGCGCAGGTGCTCGGTGAGATATTGGGATACAACGTGGAAGCCGAGCTGGAGCTCGAGTCTGAGGATGAAGACGAGGCTCAGGAAGATCGAATATCAAAAAAAGAGTTGCTACTCCACAAACTTTCCAAGGAAAACGATCCGTATGAGCCGATCGAGCACAAAGTCTCTGACGAGATTGCAGAAGAAGTGCGTCGTGCAAACTTACCCGGGATACATCTGTTGAAGGAGAGATTTAGATACTACCCAGAGCGCAACAGTACATCTCACGTAACAGGATTTGTGAGCAGAGATGACGACGGGGGCCTTAGCGGCAAGTATGGTCTTGAAGGTAACTTGGACGAGATACTTGCAGGTCACCAAGGATTCTTGTTCTCCGAGTTGGATGCAAAGGGCCGGTGGATATCAGTTGGTTCTAGAAATAGAGAGCCCGCTCAAGATGGAGCGGATATACTTCTTACGATTGACCGTACGATCCAGTTTGTTGCGTGCGACACGTTAAAGAAAGCCGTAATCGAATACGAAGCTGATAAAGGGTCTGTTGTAATCGTCGATCCAAAGACTGGAGAGATACGTGCTATGTGTGGATTTCCGGATTACGATCCAAACGTGTTTAATGAGGTTGAGGACATCGCCGTATATAATAATCAGGTTACGTTTGAGGCATACGAGCCGGGCTCGGTATTTAAGCCGCTCGTGATGGCTGCCGGTATCGACTCCGGTGCCGTTACGCCCCAGACCTCGTACTTCGACACTGGAGAAGAGACTATTGAGGAACACACGATCCGAAACTCGGATCTTAAAGCGTACGAATGGCAGACCATGACGCAGGTTCTGGAAAAGTCTCTGAACACAGGAATGATCTTTGTGATGCGCAAAATCGGGATGTCACAGATGGCGGATTATGTGCACGGATACGGATTCGGTGAATCGACCGGTATCAAGATCGATTCTGAGGTTGCGGGAAACATTTTGAACGTAGACAAAGATTACGAGATATTCTCCGCCACAAGTTCGTATGGACAGGGAATTACAACGACACCTCTTCAGCTCGCTATGGCATATACTGCACTAGCAAACGAGGGGTCCGTGATGAAGCCTCATATCATTAAAGAGATTCGTCACGATGATGGCAGTGTGGAAGTGATCGCGCCGGAAGTCATGAAGCAGGTTTTGTCTCCAAGGACATCGCAGCTGGTCTCGGCGATGCTCGTCAGCGTTATCGAAAACGGGCATTCGAGTGCGGCAGGAGTAGATGGATATTACATTGCAGGGAAGACTGGTACGGCGCAGGTTGCTAAGCAAAATGGTGCCGGGTATCAGAAAGACAACACGATTGCCTCGTTTATTGGTTACGGTCCGGTACGCGATCCGTCGTTTGTTATGTTGGTTCGCATCGATCATCCGCGCACTACACAGTGGGCTGCGGGAACAGCGGCACCGACCTTTGGGGAGATTGCCGATTTCTTGCTACAATATGACAATATAGCACCTGAAAGATAGCATGATGATCATGATACAAAAAATATTGAAAGTACTCGCTGTTCGCACAATGCGCGCATACAAGCCTAAGGTCATTGGGATCACCGGCTCTGTCGGTAAGACATCGACTCGAAATGCAATACAAGCTGCGATCGGCGATGCGAAACGAATTCGTGTAGCGGAAGAAAACTATAATAACGAGATTGGTTTGCCGCTTACGATTCTCGGAGAGAAACCGCAAGGTACATCATTGTTTGGATGGCTCGGCGTATTATGGCGCGGTTTGGTTTTGTCGATGGGTGCAAAAGACAATTACCCGCAGTGGTTAGTGTTGGAGTATGGGGCAGATAAAAAAGGTGACATTTTGTACCTCACTGATGTAGCGCGTCCGTACATCTCCGTCGTGACTGCAGTTGGAATTGCACACACAGAATTTTTTGGAACCATCGAAGACGTGAAAGAGGAAAAGGGTACTTTGGTTCGCGCGCTACCAGAAGACGGTATCGCGATTTTGAATGCTGACGATCAGAACGTTGAGTCTATGCGGCACATGGCGAAGGGCGCATTTGTGACCTACGGTTTTTCTGATGGTGCGAATGTTACTGCGCGAAACATCTCCGTAGATACTCGACATGATGGCGATATAGATCCAGCCGAGATCGTGGCAAAGCTTTCGTTTGAGTTGCACGCGGGTAACGAGTCGGCGACTGTTTCTGTGGACAATGTATTGGGAGACGCGCACGTGCTGTCGATTTTGGCAGGAGCCGCAGTGGCGCTGCAGCTCGGTATTTCACTACGAGACGTCGCGAAGAATTTGAAATCTTATGTACCCATGCAGGGCCGCATGCGACTTATTGGTGGCATCAAACACTCTCTGATACTCGACGACACTTACAACGCCTCACCAAAGGCGGTACACGCAGCGCTCGAGGCGTTAGGATCGTTCCCACTTACAGGAACAGCTCAGCGTATCGTTGTGATCGGAGATATGTTAGAACTCGGCCGGTATGCAGAAAAGGCACACGTGGAGATTGGACAGCACGTATCGTCATTGCCGATTGATCTATTGGTGACCGTAGGTGAGTTCTCGCGCGACATTGCACGAGGTGCTTTAGCGGCCGGTATGGATCAAAGCAACGTGTTTACGTATGCAACTGCACCAGATGCGGGACGATTTGTTCAAGACCGAATGGGGAAGGGTGACGTTATTCTGGTGAAAGGTTCTCAGGGTGTTAGAATGGAGAAGATTGTGAAAGAACTTATGGCCGAGCCGTTGAAGGCTGGGGAGTTACTGGTACGACAAAATGAAACGTGGTTAAAAAAATAGTATGGGGGAGGCAGCGAGACACATTCCACAAGATGAGGTTGCGGATCAACCCTCCGAGGATTTGCTCTTATCGAATTTAGAAGTAGTCCAGGAGGCTTCATTGGAAAACAATGAGGGTCATTTGGTTTCATGGGCAGAAGAGCGTGACGCCAAAGATGCCGAGCGAACTGAGGCTCGTGAGCGACAAGGGGAGCTTGAAGACATTGAAGACGCTGTGCGTAGTGGTGAGTATGACGAGGTGAAGATGCAGGTTGGGCTCTGGAGAGTAATTAGACTATTCGGTGAGGCTGGCAAGAGATCGACTGAGTACGTAAAAGCTAAGGCTCGCAAAATTCAAGAGCGGCGAGATCTTGTTAGCGAGGAAACCGATTTGATCGATACGGATAATTTACTCGAGGCTCCAAAGGATCTTGATTTAGATCCAAGTGTCTTGGAAGCGCTTACCGAACATGAGAAGGTTGATGTTCCGGCTATGGAGTATGTGACAAAAAGTAAAATTTTGGAAGATGGTAAAAAAGTTGCACCTTCTGTAACTATTGCAGGAAAGGAATACGCTTTTACAGAAGAGGATATGATCGGTCGGGGCACTTTTGGTTCAGTTTCTGTGGCGCATCCTGTCATCGAGACAGTTGCGGTTCATGATGATGCCGGTGAAGTGGTTGAGCATATTTTGGATATTGAGGTTGAGGATCTTCATCCGCCGATCATCAAGGTCATCAAGCACGCGGCACATCAGGAGGGCTATATTAAAAGTGCTATGGCCGGTGAGGTAGCTGCGTTGGACCATAAGGGGGTGCTGGTCGGTGTAAAAGAGTATGTTGGTAAAGATGGCGAAGTGGTATCTGTGATTGCTATGGAGCGCGCAGAAGGTAAGGACCTGGCCTCTGTGACTCGTGAGTATGGGGAAAAATTCAGGACATCTGAGGGTCGCCTGCTTTTAGCTAAAGGTATGTTGGCAACGTATAAGGACCTTGCTCGTCTTCATGACGAAGGTGTGGCGCATCGAGATATCAAGCCCGGTAACATAATGATGCCCATAGATAGACCAGAGCACGCAAAGATAATCGATTATGGGATGGTGCAAAGGGTGGGAAAGAAAGGTGAGACGCCTGATGAGGCGGACGGTGAAAAGGATATAATTGAGGGTACGCCGAGATTCATGACACTTGGAGGGATGGACCAGAAGAAGGGGTCGTACATGGACATGGATACGGCAGCTGTCGCCAAGGCATTTGGGTTGCTATTTGACGGGTACGACTTTCTCAATGCGAGACAGCTCAGGCCGAAGCCTACGATTTACGCTGTGATGGACGGTAATGTGTTTACAGCGCCTGATTTTAGGGACCCTGCAATAAAAAAGGGATATTTAGACACTCTTCAATTTGATCAGGAGCGCCAATTGGCAGAGCTGCTGTACGAGATAATTTTGCCTCATGATACCGGAGAAGAACGAGAGAAGAAGCGTTTACGAGGCGAATTGCTGACATTGAAGGAGATCGTTCCGCGCCTGGAGGTGATCGTGCGCGAACTTGAAATTGTGATGAGGGCGATTCGGGTGTTAGAAAACGTACGAAATGGCACTGTCGGTTCCGCTGTATCGTTTCAGCAACTTTCTGATATTAGAAGTGCACTTCGTCAAAGCTCTGACATAAAGGCGCTCGAGTCGGTACTTGAGGATGTTGGCTCGTTTCAACAAGAGCTACCATCTTCACGTGTTGAAGACGTTGAGAAGATGCGTATTTTTCATGAGTTTCTTGAGGAAGAGTACGATGTGTGGTCAGTGAAATTGAGGCAGGATGAGGATCCTGGCATGGTTGAGATAGCAGATAGGGTTGAGAGCGATATGGAGGTGATGCGTGTTGATATTGTGAAAGGCGATATTGAACATGCAAAGAAACTCAACAATGATATAATGTTAAGACAGGATTGTGCCGACGCCTATTATTATCAGCTCTTCAGGCATAACGAGGATGTTTCGAATCTTTCTCAGGCCAAAGAAGAGGACATAGATGAGGACATAGATGAGTTGACACCGAGTAAGGAGCGGCGAGCACTTATTGATGAGAGTTTCCTTGAGATACAGATGTTATTGGAGGCGATGAGGCTGAACATTGCGCACGGTAAGCCTGAGGATCTTAAAAGGCTACATCAAAAGATTGTCTATGAGATTGGAGAAGAAAGAAAAGATATAACAAGGGTTTTGAGCGGAATCGCAGACCCACAGGAAGCGCACGCTGATACAATGCATCATACAGGAAATGATCCAACGGTGGCTGGAAGAAAACGAGCGTAAATAAAAATGGAGGAACATGTTTAGTGAACTATTTCTACAATTAGCGGTGGTGTTAGTAGCGGCGAGTATTCTCGCTCTTGTTACGCATAAAATAAAGCAGCCACTCATAATCGCGTACATCTTTACGGGCTTGATCGTTGGTCCGGGTGTTCTTGGCATCACGCACGATCCAGAAGTATTCCAGACGCTGTCGGAGATCGGGATCGCATTCTTGCTGTTCCTTGTTGGAATAAACCTGAACTGGCGACACATTAAAGAGATCGGTTTAGTCGCGCTAATGGCGGGGCTCGGTCAGGCCCTTATTACATCAGGAGTTGGTTACGCGATTGGTTTATGGCTTGGGTTTGATGCTGTGACGAGTTTGTTCCTTGGAGTTGCGTTCGCATTTTCGAGTACGATTATCGTAGTAAAGCTACTGTCAGACAAAGAGGATCTTGAGCGATTGTATGGTCGCATCAGTATTGGAGTGCTTATCGTGCAGGACCTACTCGCGATGATAGTTCTGATATTTATTGGCGCTTTGAGAGACAACTCGAGTATCGGTGAGTTGATCACGGTGTCTGCACTTAAGGTGTTCCTAGTTGTGATGGTACTTTGGGCGATCTCGCACTTGATCCTGCCGCGCTTGTTTAAGTATGCGGCGCAGTCTCAGGAGCTATTGTTCTTGTCTGCGATCGGTTGGTGTTTCTTGGTCGCGAGCGTTTTGTTCTTCCTTGGATTTGGGATCGAGATTGGCGCACTGCTTGCCGGAATCGCACTTGCTGGTACAGGATTCCAACGAGAGATCGAATCGCGCGTAAAGTCATTGCGAGACTTCTTCCTGGTGATCTTCTTTATCGTCCTTGGAATGAACCTCACTTTCGGCGCCATCGGTGACATCTGGATGCCGTCAGTGCTATTCAGCCTCTTCGTGTTGGTAGGAAACCCGTTGATCGTGTTGATATTGCTGCGAGTAATGGGGTATCACCCACGAACAGGATTCATGACCGGTACAACGGTCGCTCAGATCTCAGAATTCTCGTTTATCGTGTTGGCGGGTGGAATCGCTGCGGGAGTCATCTCTCCAGACATCTTGCCAATGGCAACGGTGGTTGGACTGACGACGATAGCTTTATCTTCGTACATGATCATTTACAACGATAAGATATATAAAACCATCGAGCCCGCTCTTGAGTGGCTGATTCCAAAAGATCCAAAGCGTGAAAAACGTATGGGTTCAGCTCCTGCGATCCTACTGTGTGGATATCGAGATATGGGTGGTGCGATATTGCCCGCGGTGAAGCGGATGAAGAAGGATTACCTCGTGATCGATTTTGACCCTTACATGGTTGAACAGTTGGAAGAGAAGAAGATTCCGAGCCTGTATGGCGACGTTGGGAACGAGGAGCTGTTGAGCTTCGTGCGTGCAGATAAAGCGGAGATGATCATCTCGACCATTCCAGACCTTCAGGTCAACTCGGAGATTCTACGGTTCGTTAAGAGACGACGATCCCGTGCGACTATTATCGTGGCAGCAAGGACTCAACTACAGGCACAGGAGCTGTACGATTTGGGAGCCACATTCGTGATCGTGCTCTCGGTGCTTGGAGGTACACATTTCTCAGAGCTACTCGAAAAGAAAAAAGGAACAAAGCGGCAGTGGGCTGCATTAGGCAAGAAACAACAGAAATTGAAAAAACGAGCATAGGCTCGTTTTTTCTTATGAATGTCGCTTCATTCTGTCCACAAACCTCCCTTGACAGGGCTTAAATCATCGTGTGCTAAAATAGAGTCACCTCCCATTTAACAATTCAATGGGCAATGTATGGAAGAGAAAATCACAAACAAAGACATATTTAGCGTTCTTGTTAAGTTTGCAAAGGGCACAGAAGATCGTTTCGACGGAATCGACAGACGACTGGACGGTATCGATATACGTTTGGACGGTATTGACGGACGATTGGATGGAATAGATATACGTCTTGACCGCATAGACGGCCGAGCAGATGGCGTGGATGGACGTTTGAATTGCATAGAGTCACAGATGGTGACAAAGTCGTATCTCGACGATAAGCTGGCTGATTTGCGCGGAGACCTGGTTCAGATGGTTGATCGCAAGATAGCGATTGCCTGTCCGTAGTTTGCTTATGGAGAAACTGTTAAAGACACATTTTGGGTACGATGAATTTCGGCCATTACAGAAAGAAATAATCGACACGGTGATGTCCGGCAAGGATACGCTTGTGCTGATGCCTACCGGAGGGGGAAAGTCCCTCTGTTTTCAACTACCCGCATTATCTCTGCCCGGTATCACACTAGTGATCTCTCCGTTGATCGCGCTCATGAAAGATCAGGTGGACGCTCTTGTGGCCAACGGAATACCTGCGGCATTTCTTAACAGCTCGATTACGAGATTTGAACAGGAGGAGATCATGAAAGCAGCGACCGATGGCGATGTGAAGATACTGTACTTGGCGCCGGAGCGACTGAACTCATATGGCTTCTCTGACTTTTTAGAAACTTTAACAGTGAGTTTACTCGCGATTGACGAGGCTCATTGTATTTCAGAATGGGGTCATGACTTCAGGCCCGACTATCGTAACTTGCGAAACCTGCGAGCTCAAGTTGTAGGAACACCGGTTATCGCACTTACGGCTACAGCTACTCCTCGTGTACGAAAGGATATATTGGATCAGCTCGACATGAAAGAAGACTCGGTCTTCATTTCGAGCTTTAACCGAGAGAACCTGCACTACAGTGTTCGATCCAAATTTAATGCCACGGCGCAGTTGGTTGACTTGATGAAAGCGCACAAAGGGGAGTCTGCGATAGTGTATTGTTTTTCAAGAAAAAATACAGAAGAAGTGGCGAACGCACTCAACAGGTCCGGGATCGATGCCTCTCCTTATCATGCTGGGCTTTCTAAGGAGGATCGTATGCAGACGCAGGATCAGTTTATCCGTGATGAGGTTAGCGTAATCGTTGCAACAATTGCGTTCGGTATGGGAATCGACAAGCCTGATGTGAGGTTGGTTATACACATGGACCTTCCGAAGACGGTAGAAGGCTATTATCAGGAGACAGGTAGAGCGGGACGAGACGGATTACCTGGTGAGTGTATCCTTTTCTACACATACGCGGACAAAAGAAAGCAGGATTACTTTATAAACATGATGCATAACAAGCAGGAGAAGAACCAGGCAATAAAGAAACTTGATGACGTTGTGTCGTATTGTCAGAGCGATGAGTGTCGTCGCGCTGAGTTGTTGCGGTATTTCGGTGAAGTGTACGCAAAGGACAACTGCGGCTCGTGTGATAACTGTTCGGCTCCGCCGGTGGAGGACTTTGATGCTACAGAAGTTTCACAAAAGATAATGTCTGCAGTGTTGCGTACAGGGGAGCGGTTTGGGGCTGCGTATGTTTGTGATGTTTTGCGCGGTTCCAGAAAGAAACAGATACTAGAGATGGAACACGATATGTTGTCGGTCTACGGGATCGCGCGAGATTTGTCGGTCGGCGCATTGCGATCATTTACCGAGTCTTTGAGGAAGCGAGGGTATCTTGAGAAGAATGAGGGAGAGTATCCCACTTTGCGAGTTAGCGCCCGAGGTCATCAAGCGCTCAAGCAAGGTGATCCGATCATGTTGCCAGAACTGAATGCCGTTGTTGCAGCGCCGGTGAAGAAGTCAAAGTCGGATCTTGATTATGATCTTGGTGTCTTTGAGAAATTGAGAACATTACGAAAGAAGATTGCAGACGAACAGAGCGTCCCTCCGTTTGTTATCTTTGGTGATAAGTCTTTGCATGAGATGGCGTATTACCTTCCGTCGAGCTTAGAGGCATTCTCGCAATTGTTTGGAGTTGGGCAAAAGAAGTTGGATGCGTTTGGTGATGATTTTCTCGCGACTATAGTTTCACATTGCCAAGAACATGGACTCGAGGAGCGGCAGGCGCCTGTCAGGAAAGTGGCGTCGAGCATCAAGAAGTCAACAAAGTCCAATACTGTTGAGGAGACTCGTGCATTATTGGCCGAGAAGCTGTCGATTGATGAGATTGCAAAGGAGAGGGGACTGAGTGCTGGCACAATAGTCGCTCATATAGAGAAACTGGTTTACAGCGAAGAGATTCCGGATATTGAGCACATCAAGCCAAAGGAGACTGAGTTTAAGGTTATGCGTGATGCTTTTGAAGGAGCTGGAAGCACTTCGCTGACATACATTTTTAAAAAATTGGATGAAAAATACGGATATGACGAGCTCCGGGTAGCTCGGCTATTTTTGTAACATTGACAAGAGGGGAAAATGGAGCTACATTGTTAGCGCCTAAAACACGGAGGTGGGATCGTGGAAGCTTCTCTTCCAGAGAGAATCGGGCCGTACAGGGTTCGGAAAATGATTGGTGAAGGGTGCTCGGCGTGGATCTATCTTGCGGAGAAAGATCTGGGTCGTAGTCGGGTCCGACGAGGACGACGGGGCAGAACACAGTCGGTGGCGATCAAGGTGCCGAAGCCTGGAACGTCGGACGAACTGTTCGTCGACGAGGCGACTATCGGAAGCAGAGTTCGTCATAAGAATCTGGTCAGGTCACATAGGTTATTTCGACACAACGGCAGGCCGTGTATCGAGATGGAGCTGGTGAAGGGTGTTCAGCTGGACAAACTGGTGGTGCAACGCAGAGTAGTGCGTCCGATGCATCCGCTGCGTGCAGCGGAAGTCGTGCGTCAAGCAAGTCTTGGATTGAACCACTTCCACAAAGTGCGAAGTGGAGTGGGTATTCCATTACGGGCAGTACATTGTGATGTAAAGACCAGTAACGTGATCATCACGACTGGTGGACGCATTAAGGTGTGCGACATGGGCGTCGCAAAGTTCGCAGGAGGCACGTTCCCTAACGAACCCGGAATGGTCCGCGGGACTCCCGAGTTCATGTCGCCAGAGCAGGTAACCGCGCAAGCGCTCGATGGACGCTCGGATGTCTTTGCTCTCGGGACGCTGCTTTACACCCTGGTCATGGGTAGGCATCCGTTTATGGGCACTGATGCAACAGCGACCATGTGTGTCGTGGCATCGGGGAGATACCGTGATCAACTCCAGAGCTTTGGACTGCGATCTCCTGAGCTCCTACTCGTCTTGGCAAAGTGCTGGTACCTGGAAAAGCAATACAGGTTTCAGTCTGCATGTGAGCTCGCGTTCGCGTTGAGTAAGGTGCAGAAGATGATTTTGGTTGATTGGGGGGATGACGAAATGCCTCCGACGCTGGTAGAGATGGTCGCGCGATACGAACCTTCTAGGGATCGTGCCGTGCAAATGGCAACGATGCCCGGCCTTCAAACGGTGCAGAGCTGGATCTGACGACAGCGCGTAGGGTAACTCCCTGCGCGCGTTTTTTTTAAATTCAAGCAACAAAAAAGCCCGAGCATGTCGCTCGAGCGCTTTTGGTGACCTACTGTATTGAGAATTGGAACACTATTATCCAGCAAATCAAGCATTGGTCGGAGACATTGCCACATATTTTTGCACAGACCGCATTCCGACTAAAATAACGATCCTCAACCAAAAACAGCCTCGATTTGAAGCTGTTTTTGGAATCTATTCGTTCATGTAAGCTCCGATTGATGGTGGGTTGTGACCATACTGCTCATCGTCGTAAATGCTTACCGTAGCAGCATCTCCAAGTCTTAGATCGAGTCCAGCGGCTAACAGAGGCCCCGTCCCTTCTTCCGTGCGGTGCATTTCATCTGGTTGATCTTCACCTGCGAAATACGACCGATCAGATGAAATAACCAAATCTGGAACATGTCTCTTGGCAGCATCAATCATATTTGAGATTTCATCCTGATGTACACCTGCCATCATTGTAGCCAGCCATTTGCCAAACAGTTCGACTTTATCAGGTGTAATAGACGGTCCCTTTTCCTTGATGAGTACAAGAGGCGTGACAATCTGTTCAATATAACGTCTTACCTCACCTGCCAGTCGTGATCTATCCAAGTCTTGACTGCGTTGCCGTTCCCAGTCTTGCGCATCAGACATCTCCACGATTGTTTCATAATCCAAGCTTCCCATTTTCTCTTTGAGCCATTCGGATGCTGGCCCGTGATACTTCATAAGGGCTTCAACTGCAAATACTGGTTCGGCGTCTTTCGCCCACTCTTGCATTGCACCGAACGCCTCGACTCGGGCGCCCGACAATTGTTCTTTATTTTCGTGTTCGAACGCCGCCTCCATACGCTCTCTGTCACCTTCTTTACGCATATTATGAGTTTATTATCTAATTTAGAACTTAGTAAAAGTATAGCAGATGGGGGGGTAAAACAAGATTTTTTGTAAAATATCAAGAATTACCCAGTTTCAAAAACTCCAAAATATCCTTACTACCGCTGTTATTTCAAAGAGTGCCCAACAAAAGTAAGGTCGATCCCAAAAGATACGCTTGAGCAAGAGTTTACCGACTATCTTGAACAAATCTCTCCCAAACAAAAGTTTCTCAAAGCGTTCAAGGCCGTTATTTTGGACGTATGGGACGACCAGTACGAAACCATCAACCAAGAGAGGAAACGTCTGACCGTTGAGCTCGATCGTATCGAGGAAGAAAAGAAAGCACTCATCGGAATGAAGAAAAAGGAACTTATCGAGGATGATGATTTCAAGGAAGAGTTCGCAGAAGTAAAAGATCGCATCGCAGACCAACATACGAAACTCGCAAAAGTACGACTTGAGACATTCAACATCGACGAAGCGGTCGACTATGTGTTTGGATTTGTTGGAACACTCCCAGAGACATGGATTGAGGCCGACTTCACGCAGAAACAGCAATTGCAGAGTTTGATTTTCCCAGAAAAACCTGTGTACACGTATTCAGGATTTGAAACACCAGTTTTGTCGCCAATGTTCGCAACAAAAAAGACTCACCATATAGATGAGTCGCTTTTGGTGACCCCTAGGGGACTTCGTTTGAACCAAATTGTGGAGGAGTTGCAGGGTTGGATGCGTTTTCAAAAAGCTTGTGGCATGACGTGCTGACGGATCGGGAATGGCCATCCAGCATCACCTTTCCGATAAAGACTCCATTGCAGCGGCAATAATCTTCTTCGGTTCCATGAGGACAATTTCTAGCCAAGAGAGATCAGGCACAGTTTTTAGAAACTCCCCCACAAGAAAGTATCCTAATTGGTGTGTATTGTCGGAGTTTTCGTAAATTGAGCGAAACGCATTGTCTGACAACTTTCTGTTGAGCCAATAAGAATGCTGCTTTCGTTTCTTCTTGGCAGCTTGTTTTGTGATGAAGACCTCTTGTGGCTGTTTGGTGCGCACAACGTCTTCCCCAAAATGCATTGCCAACCCCTCATGAACAAGAGCATGAGACCAAGTATTAGCTGGAGAGTACGGGTACGCTAGGTGCATATACTCGTGAGCAAAAGAGTTTCGAAGTGCACGCTTCCAAGGAATCCTTCCGTCGATGGAGAGAAGTGTTCTCTGGGCAACCGTGTCTCCCTTCACCGCAGGGGCGTCGATGGCAATGCGTGGAAAGACATGGATACGGAGGGGCTTGTCTAGAGGAATGTGTTTGTGAAATAAGATGGTGTTCTTTTTTAGCAGGGCCATTACTTCCCGTTCTGGCGGTGGCTTAATCTTCGAAAGTTTTAGAGTTGTAACCCAATTAGGGAACATGATCGCATGCCACTTCATTAGATGCTGTTCTTTTCGGTCCTTTGTCAATTCCTTCCAGTACCGTCTAGGAAAAATAACCCGCATCATCGCATCTAGAATCTGCCTTATCTTCCAAGGTTCATCAAGAATCTTGAGCTCGTGAAATGGGTATTGTGTATGGAAATAGACATGCGCCAAAACCTTATCTCTATTCGTTATCTTGCGAGGTTTGGGGTGAGTAAATTTCTGTAACTGAGACTTGTTCATGAGATCAGTATATCATTGTCGGGTTCTGTGTTATTGTTTATTCGTTAACAAGCTATATATGTCTAGAGAATTAAGGTTTCGACGTGATGTCTCCAGAGATGTCGCAAAACCCAAAGAACAGCCAAAATCAGAGACGAAGGACAAAGATGGGTCTCTTGCCTTAAAGGAAACGTTCACAACAGAGCCAGTTGGTGAGGGTTCTTCTATTTCTGGTGGAAGTCGTGAGGAGACATCTCGCACCGAGGTATTCGAGCTAAAAGCTGATGGTTACCAAGAGACGGGTGAGCCGATAGATGTGGATCCGGCCGAGGAATCGCCTGAGTTTAATGTGAAAGAGGTTGAGCAAACACTCCGCACAAGAGCAGATGAACTATTCGAAACGCCGATTGTTGACGCTTTTTTTGAGGACATCCATCCGGACAATTTCACTACAATGGTGCGGGTGCTTAAGAAATATAGAACACAAGGAGCAGAGAGCATGCGAGGGCTTTCTGGGGTAATGGCAGAACAGTTAGCAAAAAAGGCTACTGTGCTTAGGGGAGAAGAACTCAAGGATGAAAAGACTCTGGAATCAAAGCTTAAAGCATTCCGCAAAGAGTTTGATACTTTTATTGATTCTCAAATAAGCAGAACGGAGATTCTGGGAACAGAGGATGATGTTGACGTAGGCATAGATAGGATGGATAAACTTCGAGCGCAAAGCAGTAAAATTGGAAGGGCTGATTCTCTTGATCTCTTTTTGCGAAATATAATGCGGCGAACCATCAAGAGCATGCAACGAGAGGCCAAACAAAGACAGGCTGAGGTAGCGATAGAGAAAAAAGAAGAAGTCGAGGGTGCGCAGGAATGGCTCGATCAGGATCGAGAGGCGGCTTACGCAGAACTCATCAAACAGTTCAAAGTTGAAGAAGCTAAGGGCCCCGACGCCATCAAAGAATGGTTCGCTGCATTTGTAAATCCAGCTATAGAAGCAAAGGGGGCGCCTCCGATTTCAACTGAAGATCTCAAAAGCCTCATGTTCATTGAGGTAACGTCTGATTCGGCTTCAGAAATCGCCGGTCAGGACATCAACCGACCCGTGATATTGTTTCAAGATATTGGTGAATTCCAAAGGTTTTCAATAAAGGTGCAGGGCGAAAAAGGCATGGCGTCTCGTGGTATGAATATTGCTCCAAGTGCCTTCGACAAGGATTCTATTTACGCAAAAACAGGCCTGCTTATCGGGACTCCAATGGTTGACTTTATTGGACATGAAGTTCGTCACTCCATTGACCCCCATGTCGGACAGCGAGAAGGCTACAACGCTATTCTTGACGAAGCATTTGCTTATTATCATGACGAGGTTGCGACAAAAGATCGATCACCAGAACAGGCATTCAATGCTCTTCGGGCAAACTTTGGCTCAGACTTCTACTATGAACACTTTGCGGTGGATGCAGAAACGCCCCTAACAAGAGAACAGTATGGGGAACTAACGGGCGAAGTCGTCGACATGATCCGTTCGCTCAAAGAAAGTGTCGGGGATGTTGAAGCGCAGCGGGCCGTCGTGCAAGCAAAGACAATTGACGAACTTAGGCAATTGGTAAGAAGGTAAAATCCTTTCTACTCTTCTGAAAACTGCTAACGATGACGTTCACGAAACGCAATAGCGTTTGGTAGAGTTGAGGGTCTCGAAGATTCAGGTAATGTAGGTAACTCATTTTGGATCTTCTCCGTGAGACCGTTCTTGATCTTTGGGAGGAAAAACGAGGTGATCTTGAGACTGATTCACAGAAGTACAAGAAACAACTCAGTGTCCTTGAAACAAAACGAGAAAGAATTTTTGAAATGCGCGAAGATGGCTCCTACACGAAGGAAGAATTTCTTGAGCGTAAGGCAGAGATGGATAACCAGATGGCAACTGTACGCATCTCGTTGAGCGAATCAACAATAGACCAATTTGATATTGAGGCAGCTATCACCTACGCAACTAAATTTGTTTCAGACCTTGATCGTCAGTGGGTGGATCTTAGAGATGAACTGAAACCTCGGTTGCAAAAGTTAATTTTTCCTGAAGGAATTCCGTATTTTAAGGGCAAAGGTTTTGCAACCACGGATTTGTCGCTTATGTTAGCAACACAAAAGACCGTCCGAAATAGACGGTCAAATGTGGTGACCTACTGTATTGAGCATTGGAACACCCTGATCCAGCAAATCAAGCATTGGTCGGAGATATTGCCGCATATTTTTGAGGGGCAGGATTTTGGGCTTGCGGCAACCTGAACCGTGAGTGGGCTGATAGAATTGTGCTCCTCTGTTCATTTTTTCCTATATGTGACAAAATACACGCATCTAACAAATAAATTTGAATTATGGATAAAGTACCAAATCCAGAAGCCAAAAAGGAACATCTTCGTTCCATGGTGTCTCTACAGGATGGTAGAACTGAGGGGGAGCAGTTCATTGGAGTGCTGACAAGCGATACTGGTGATTTTGGAGTTTTTTTGGACAGCGAAGGCAAGGTTATCGACGGCACAGATCAGTGGGGTAGCTCGAAAAACAATTCTGACAGGGCCGTGGTTCGTGATCGTGCTGTCGAAATCTATAAAGAGGCTTTTCCTGATGGTGACGTTTCGGAGGTAGAACGATGGCTGTCAGATTCGGATGATGACGAGCCAGCAAAGTCGTAAACATCAAATAACATTCGTTTCCGCTATTCAAAAACCACACGTTGTCTAGTGTGGTTTTTGAGTTTCTCTATTTCTCCATCAGTTTCAATATTTCTTGTTTTCTGTACCTGCGATCACCCCTTGACCCCAGGCGCACGGCAACAAGGATGCCCTTGTTGTCCCAATTACGCAAGGTATTTGGATGACAATGCAACAAACCAGCCGCCTCTTTGAGAGTCAACAACTCTGGGAGCTTTGTGTCTCGTTGAGTTGACCGATCTTGCATATTTGATAAGTTACCATAAGTATACAAATCTTTGCAACATATGGCTGGTACAGGAAGTTTCGATCCGACATCATTATTGATGAAGTTTGAGCCCTCGCTACTTGGTGAGTTCACCAAAAAGCAAGAGCTGGATTTTATTATACAGGATAGCGAGGAGGATGAAGACCGTGCCGACCGATTCTTGCGTATGCTCGACAGTCAGAATGAACGTAAGCATGGTGAGGTTCTTTCTGCGCTGCACGACATTAGCGATATGTCGGGGCGGGTATCGGTTGAGTATTTACAAAAAACTGCTGAACGTCTGCAAAAAGAGGTGGATTGGGAGGTATATGACAATTTACCCAATCATCACTCAAGAGCCCTCTGGTTTTTCCTGAACCATGAAGATATTTTCAACGCTTCGGTGGATGAACATGAACTCGATAACATTTGTAGCTGGAAAAGTGTCGTGGTTTCAATGGCGGATATGGCTACCTTGACCAATGGTACTAGACTGCTAGAGCAAGCCATTCAAGAGATGTTTACGTTCGGGAAGCGTAAAACCCGATGCAAAATCAAAACTCTCGAAAAAACAGATCGTATCTGCATGGTCGTCTATGTGGAAGACCGATTCGTCAACGACTTGAAGTTTGAAGAGGATGACAAACTCAAACCAGACAAGCCACGGCGACCTATTTTACGAGCCTATATTCAATACTGGCTCGACACGAAGAAACTCGAGGTGAAGGTCAAAGGCGGGCAAACAAAGGTGGAAGGTCTACAACGAGCCGTGATCGAAGACGTGCTTGGCCTGCGCTATGAAGACTGTAAAACGAGCTCGTACAAATTGGATGTACTCAAAACACTCGATCCTGACCCGCTTGTAGTGGCTGACGAGCCAAACGTAGAGTCTGTGGAGCTCAAGGCGATCAATCTGCGCTATCGCCCGAACGGGAGTAAGGTATACCTGACAGTCGGATCAGATTCAAAGGGTGGCGTCGAGGGAATGAAAGATGTGCTCAAGTATCGTAATATCAACTTTGATTTCTTTGAGATTTCACAAGCGAAAATAAAGGTTGTTTTCAAAATCAATGGTAAGAGCCGCCCTGTAACGTTCGACATTACGCATGGCAAAGGACACAATCTCAAAAGCC
>PVBE012238805.1_pt1 | contig 61741 bp, 54 predicted proteins | sample 1631181 | NCBI WGS metagenome assembly PVBE01 (sample SAMN08397723, study PRJNA350692) | Marine metagenome, whole genome shotgun sequencing project. | isolation source: water | place: Pacific Ocean | collected 2012-04
CAATGGCTGATCCATTGGGAGCTGCACCACCGCAGCAAGCAATGCCAGGAGGACCGATGGGGGCTCCAATGGCTGATCCATTGGGAGCTGCACCACCGCAGCAAGCAATGCCAGGAGGGCAAATGGGATCTCCAATGGCCGGTATGGCACCTCAAGCAGGAATGGCACCAGACCCAATGGCCGGCATGGCTCCACAGGCAGGAATGCCACCACAAATGGGAGCTGCGCCGATGGGTGGAATGCCGCTGCAGATGGGAGTTGCACCAATGGGAGGCATGGCAGGAGCGCCTATAGCGGGGCAAAAATCGTGGATGGTCACCCTTCTCCTTTCCTTCTTTTTGGGGTACTTTGGAGTCGATCGATTCTATCTTGGAGATACTAAGTTTGGAATTCTGAAACTTGTCACCTTTGGAGGCTTAGGGATATGGTACTTGGTCGATTTCATCATGACCATTCTCAAGAAGCGAACTGCAGCAGATGGTAGCGCACTTGTTTGAGCAATTACACACAGTCTCAAAGAACCCTTTGTCTTCAATGAGGGGTTCGTTCAAGGACTGAGGACCGGAGCGTGGTCCAATGAGTGATGGGCTGTCAGAGATCTTTCTGATACCGGGTCCTGTACGGATGTCGGAAGCGACTCTCAAGGCGATGTCGGCTCCAGCCATGACTGCACGGTCAAACGAATTCAGAGCACACATGAGACGTCTGAACAGAGGTTTGCGCCACGCATTCGGACTTACCCCCTCCCCTGAGAATATGGAGCATACCTCGGCCTTCGGTGAAGATGGATATGCAGTGCTCGCGGTCAGCGGCTCGGGAACGGCAGCCATGGAGATGATCTTTGCCAACAGGATGGGACCCGAAGATAGGGTACTAGTGCCGAGCAATGGTAAGTTCGGGGAGCGAGTCGCTCAGATAGCTGAGCGATTCGGGAAGGTTGAGCACCTGCTTTATGAATGGGATCAGACCTTCAATCTCGAAGAGATAGACCGCATTCTCGCAGCCGGTTCACATACGATGCTTGCCATCTGTCACAATGAGACATCATCTGGCATCGCACAAGACGCTGCAGCACTATCACATATCGCTCAAGAACACGATGTTGAATTCATCCTCGATGGAATCACCAGCATCGGTGGAATGCCTGCACCACTGGCAGAATGGAAGGTGGCCGCCGCGGCAATGGGAGCACAGAAGTGTACGGCGGGCCCATCAGGCATGGCAGCCATAGCGATTAGCGACGGATTCGCTGAGCGCTGTAGGGGTGAAGTAACGAAGTCGTTCTACTTCGATTTAGAGGATGCGATCAAGAAGGCACGGGATGAACAGACACCTTGGACGCCTGCAATCAACCTGATTATTGGCTGGGCCGTGGCACTGGAAGAACTGATGGAAGAAGGACTTGAAGGGCGACACGCACGGTGTCGCTGCTTGGCCCAAGGAGTGCGTGACCTCATGAGCGAAGTGGGACTTGAGCTGTATGCACCATATGGTTCACAATCGGATACAGTGACATCGATAAAAATTCCAGAAGGGCTTGACGATAAATGGCGCAGCAATCTTGCAACTTCACATCAGGTCCACGTGATTGGTGGCCAAGACCATCTGAAAGGACGAATATTCCGCATAGGGTCGATGGGATTGACAACTCCTGAAGAAATGACAGAGGGGTGCCATCGCATCATAGCAGACCTACATGAACGTGGTATCGTGACGAAGATGCCAGAAATCACCGCAGCACGCTTTGCCATCCCAACATGACAGAGATAGGTCATCCACCATGGATGATTGTGCGATACGTAGAAAGACGAGCATCGAAGGCTGAGGTTTCAAGGTCCGCAAGAGACTGAGTTCCAAAAGCCTCCAAGGTGAATGAAGCGGTCACTGTTGCTGCCTCAAGAGCGATGCGCAACTCATCCTGCGACAACGCACCATCACCTTGTGCCAAACAGGCTGCAATCGTCCCAGCAAACGTGTCACCACAACCTGTGGGGTCGACGACATCAGAAACAGGGTATGCGGGAAGTGCAATCATACCATCTGGGTGGAGTGCCAATACGCCGTGCTCACCACGCTTGATTACGAGATAGGTGGCACCGACCATCGCACGCACGGTCGCTGCCGCTCGCACCAAATTGTCATCATTGGCTAGCATGCGCACCTCGCCGTCATTGATGATGACTAGATCGACCCTTTCCATCACATCAATGAGAATATCCCGAGAAATCTGAATCCAGAGGTTCATCGAATCAAGCATCGACAAACGCGTCGGTGCTGCCTGTTCGAGCACATCTGCTTGTATGGCGGGATGAAGATTACCACAAAAGGTAATGGTCGGCGAGGTAGCGTGATCGGGAACCTGAGGCTGGAAATGTTCGAAGACATTCAGGTGGGTTTCGTGAGTCTCAGCCTCGGCCATCGACCCATGATAGGAACCTCGCCACCGGAACGTCTGACCTTCGACAGTTTCCAAGCCGCTCAAATCGAGTCCTGCTGATTCCAAACATTGCCGGTCACTGTCACCAAAATCATCACCAACAACTCCAACAATACCTACAGAATTGAGGTCAAGACGACGACGGTGGAAGGCTGCAGCAAGACCAGCATATGTGGCAGAACCTCCAAGTTCTTCATCGACCGAACCCGCAGGTGACTGAACGCTATCGTAGGCGAGACTACCAACGATAAGAACATCCATGTTGCCACCATTGCCTTCATGCACTTCGTTGTTTGGCACTTTGAGTCAAACCTAACCTCGGGGCTCAGATAGAATCGTACTGAGATAATGGATCGTCGTTCTCATCATAAAGTCCGAACAAACCCACATCATCCAATCCATGGTTCACTGAAAACAGAGGGATAGCTATGATCAGGCCACATATGCCAGAGGCCATAATGCTGAAGATGACATCGCTGAATCCAGAGAGATCTGGGTAGAAGGCCATCTCAAGCACGTCTTTGACAAACATCAGGACGACAGTAAGAAGTCCGAGGTGAACTCCTTTACGTTTGTATGCCCCCATCCACACCCCGGCCACAATGAGAGAGGTTGCTAAAACAATCGCAGAGAATCCTTCGAAGAATAACAGACTTTGGGGAACTGCTTCAATCTGCGCCCGCTCCTCCGGGGACATCTGGTCAAGAGGAAGGAAGGGTAGTATGGCTCCTGAGAGCACGGTCAACATACCATACAGGATATACAGAACTCCTCCAACCAACACAATGGTTCCGATTACCTTAGCCGATCTGCTCGGGGGCTCCACCACTTGGATACTTGCAAATGGTTGGACAGTGGATCCTGTCGAACTGAGAGATCCCATTATCTGAGAATCTCTGGGAGCAGAGGATGCTCCAACAACGACTGTGACAGGTGGAGGAGTCTCCTTGATCACCGAGTCATCAATCACTGCTACTGGAGTGGGATCATAGGTGGAAGTGGGAATAGGTTCTGATTCAGAACTATCCTCCAACAAAGCGATCAGTTCACCTTTCCTTAACTTGGAAATACCTGTTAGGCCGCGCTCTTTCGCAACACCCTTGAGGCCACTAACAGTCATGCTCGCAAAGTCGGGCCCAGACTCAGAAGCCGGATCTGCACCTTCAGCGCTCACACCACATGGTCGGTCTCGTTAGCCATCAAGGTTCGGTTCTAGGTGCCAACGTGGACGAGTGAATGGGGACCGATGGTTTCAACGGCTGCACCCACGTGCAGCGAGATATGGTCTTCTCAGTCGAATGCGGGTCATGGTTGTCGTTCAATATCGATCAAACGACCCTCAATAATGAGGTCTCATGGCGAGATTTCGGGACGGGGGTTCGACTCGGTAAACTGGCAAGAGAGGATGGTGCTAGCTTAGTACTGTACGAATGTGCTGAGCAAGTCGACGAAGGCGCCTTTGCACCCCACGAACATACTGGGGGTGAAGCATACATGGTCCTTGAAGGCGAAGTCGTCGATGAGAATGGGACCTACCCTACTGGTTCGGTCGTATGGATGGAACCCGGTTCGAAGCATGCACCCGAGACCCGGGGGCACACACTGATTCTCGTTCTATGGCCCGATGGCGTCCAAGCCACATCCTGAGGCAGGAGACATGGTCATCGATCAGTTCATCGAGGAACATTTTCACCACTTCAACGCCGGTGTCCTCAAACGGATGATCACCTCTCTCTGGGACCATTTGCGTTGCGAAGGAAGGTTGGTCATCTCTCTTGCAGGAGCTATGAGCACGGCACGGATTGGTCGCTCACTCAGGCCTGCCATCAAAGCAGGACTGATCCATGGCATCAGCACGACAGGAGCAAATCTTGAGGAGGATACCTTCCGAAGAATCGCTGGGGATTCATATCGAACAGTGGCTGATTGGCATGAATTCAGCGCATCCAATGACGCGGCTCTGTGTGAAGAAGGCATGAATCGCGTAACCGATGTCTGCATCCCAGAGGCTGAGGCAGTTCGCAAACTCGAGGGTCGCTTGATTGATGTTTGGAGCTCTGCAGAGCGGGAAGGTCGGCGCTATTTCCCGCACGAATATCTCCAGCAGGTCCTCCAGAATGGAGGAATCAAGGAGGAATGGAGTGGTGAACCATCCGAATCATGGCTCGACGCGGCTCTGAGCAAGCAGGTTCCTATCTGGACTCCTGGATGGGAGGATTCAACAACGGGAAATATCTTCGCCGCCCAGTGCATCGAAGGCTCGGTCTCGAACTCTGGGATCGTGAAATCTGGAGTCGAAGCGATGATGGATCTAGCTGCATGGTATGCAGCCAGTGACCGACCGACGGGATTGCTCCAGATAGGTGGTGGCATCGCTGGAGACTTCGTGATCTGTGTAGCACCGATGCTCGAGCAGGACCTTGGACGGGAGGTTAGAAAGTGGGCGTGGTACGGACAGATCACCGATTCCACTGCCTCATATGGTGGATATTCTGGTGCTTGGCCCCAAGAGAAAATCAGCTGGGGGAAGCTGGAATTAGAAGCTCCAAGATTCTCTGTGCAATCAGATGCCAGCATCGTCCTTCCGCTCATTCTAGCAGCATTGGTCGAACGAGCAGGAGCAAGGTGATTTGTGATGCCCGAAGCCGGTGCCAGAGGCACTCACATCCTCATTGACCTCACAGGGATACACGGTAACCCCGAGACACTCGCTGATTCGATCCTCAAACACTCCCGCTACCTGATTGAGAGGGCCGGAATCAGGGTTGTTGGCCAAGAAGTATCTCTCTTCGAAGGCAAGGTCTCACCACCTGGTTTTGCACTAGTTATCCTTCTGGATGAATCTCATTTCACAGCACACGCTTACACCGACGAAGGGTTGGTCGCACTAGACCTGTTCACGTGCGGAGGAACTGATCCTGCTCCTATCATGGAAGGAATCATCGCCCACATCATTGAAGGGCAGAGTGAGGCAAAGGTCGTGCTCCATGAGATGCGTGATAGATTCCATTCATCCCTAGATCGCTGATGAAGTGACCGGGCAACTGATGAAGGAATGTGCATTCGGGAACTGTCGGTAAGGTGATAGAATGGGTCAGCACGAAATCGATGTGAAGAAGGAAACCTACCATCCTGAGAAACTCGAACGCAAAGAGGACGTTGGTGTGGCTGCCTACTTCGACCTCGATCTGAAAGTCGGAGTTGTGACCGCTGTCAAGGGGTTCCCAGAGATGCGCAAGCCTTCGTACAAGATCGAAGTTGATTTCGGCCCTGTGATCGGGCGACTATGGAGTTCTGCACAAATCACAAATTACTCTCATGACCAGTTGATGGGTCGAACAGTGATTGGTGCAATCAACCTCGGAAACAAGACACTCCCAACCGGTTTCATCTCACAATTCCTCGTCCTAGGGGCACTTGAACCAGACGGGGCTGTTCGTCTGCTTGAGCTTCCTGAAGGTGTTCTGCCAGGTTCCATGGTCGCCTGAAAATGGTGACCTTGACCAATGATTCAAGAAGGGCTTTCACTGCCCAAAGGCATGGATGGCACTGGCAGTGATAGCGACGAGAAATGGGTCTCAGTCATCACCTGCGACATGGAAGGACGAATTAAGACATTCAACGATGGTGCCGAGAAAATCTTCGGGTACTCAAAGGAGGAGATCATCGGCAAGAAAAGGGTCTCCATGTTCAGCCCTGGCACTATTGTGCTCGGACATGTGGGGAACTGGTTGAGTGAAGCTTCACAGAATGGTGAATACAGGGGAAAAACTGCATTCGTTCGAAAAGATCGGTCAAAGTTCGCCGCTAACATCAAGATCACACCAACTTACAAGACGATTGACGGCAAGAAGATTCAGATTGGATATTGTGGTCGAACAGAGCCTCTGTTCGACGAGGACCCAGAAGCTGCAATTCCCCCGACGTCCTTCACCACCAAGCTAATCACCGGCCTCGTGATACTCAGACTACCATTCGTTACGGCAGCCCTGATTCCTGCCATCCTAGCCCTTGTGTGGGCGCATTGGAATGGGATGGTCGACAATGGAGTATGGGGTCTTGGCGTGATGGGAATCCTGTTCGCCGCTGCCTTCCTGCATCTATCAGCCAACGTATTCAACGACTACTTCGATGTCAAGAATGGTGTCGACGATGCGAACAATGACTACTTCCTCCAATACTCCGGTGGTTCGAGGGCTGTCGAGTTAGGCTTGATCACACTGCGTGGCCAGGCCATCTTGGCCTCGACCCTGCTCACCCTTGCAGGTGCTATTGGTCTGTGGCTTATGCTCGGTGCAGACCGACCAGGTGTCCTTTGGTATGGACTGGCTGGGGCTCTGGGTGGTTTTTTCTACACCGCACCACCGCTGCGCCTCTCAACACGACATGGCATGGGTGAAATGACCATCGGGCTGCTATTCGGACCTCTCATGACGATGGGGACAGTGTACGCATACACAGGAGTGCATTCATGGTCGGCCCTCGCCCTAGGCATCCCTCTTGGACTGATCACCACTTGTATCCTGTACATCAACGAGTTCCCGGATACACCCTCGGATCTAGCTACTGGAAAAATCCATCTCGTCGCAATGTTGGGTGTCGAGCGGGCTCGTTACGGCTATGCAATCCTGATGATTCTCGCCTACGCCTCAATCGTGGGCCTTGGGGCAGCAAGCATCCTCCCAATGTATGCATTGATCTGCCTTGCTTGCGCACCTTGGGCCTACCATCTCGCGCAGCGACTCATCAACGAATACAATCAGCGCTCACTGATATCGGCCAATGAGCAGACTATCTACATGCACATGGTCGTTGGCATCCTGCTCATCGCAGGTGTTGCCATCGCCTGAACATGAGCATCGTGTAGTTGAAGAACTACCATCCATAACCCCCTGAGAGGGAACTCAATGATCGAGCCGCTGGAGTTCATTCTCATCCTGATTGCCACGGGTTTAGGATTCCTCCTCGCTTGGTTGATTCGCAAACCCCAGGTTCAAGGAGTTCCCGAATTCGAGGGAATCTTCAGCAGACTCTCAGCTGAAGCACTCGCCGCTAACAATGAACAATTCCTTGCCCTCGCTGAGCAGGCTCTGAAAGTACAACAGGCAGAGGGAAGTAAGGACTTGCAGGTCAGAAAGACTGAGATTGAAGGGTTGCTCAAGCCGCTATCCGACCAGATCAAAGCCTTGGAAACTGAGAATAAAGCCATGGAGAAAGCCCGAGGTGAAGCATATGGAGAAATCAAAGAACATGTCCAACAGATGATCTCCAGAGCTGACCGTCTAGGTCGAGAGACCAACAGCCTGACCACTGCACTCACCAAGAGTGCTAACGTGCGTGGAAACTGGGGTGAAGTGAGTCTTGGCAACATCTTCGAGATGTCTGGACTACGGGAAGGAATAGATTACGTTGAACAAAAGGGGCAGGACGATCGCAAGATTCCTGATTTTGTTGTAAATATCCCTGGCGGGGGAAAGATACCCATTGATGCCAAAGCGACTGGAAAGAAGTTCTTGGAATCCATCGATGAAGCCGATGAGGCGAGCAGAATCGCTCTCTTGCAAGAGCACGCCAAAGCACTCAGAGGTCGTGTAAAGGAACTCAAATCGAAGGGATATCGAGAAGCTGTTGATGGAGATGTCGAGGCAGTAGTCATGTTCGTCCCTTCAGAAGCACTCCTTGCTGTCACCTTTGATTTTGAGAGGGACCTGCATGAATTTGCCATGAAAGAAGATATCCTTGTGGCTTCTCCCGTCTCTTTGTTAGCATTACTCCGAACCATTGCATTCCAATGGAGACAGGTTGAACAAGCCAAGAATACCAGAGTTGCCATCGAGATTTGTAGAGAATTGTACAAGCGCTTCGCAGTATGGTCCGAACACTACGAAAAGGTTGGGAAAAATCTGAAGTTGGCAGTTGAATCATACAACAGTTCAGTTGGTTCATTCCAACAAAAGATCAATCCTCAGGTCAGAAAACTGCACGAACTGCGCCTACAAGAAGGCCTCACCAAGCAGATCAAACAACCAGAAGTGGTTGAGGTTGAGCTTCGTTCCCTACCCGAACCTGAAACACCAGAAACGATAGATGAGTGAAGATTATTCCTCTTCTCCGACATGATGGAAACGCTTGAGTGCTTGAGCAGGAGTGAGTAGAACACCAAGCCATCCCGGTCGTTTCACATCCCCTTCCTCATTGACGAATGAACGGAACAGCATCGAGAGCAGATCGATTACAACCACGACTACAAAGACGACTATCAGTAAGGCGAAGACCTTCTGATACTGCAGCATCTTGAGATAAGTGTTGATGTAGTAACCTATACCGCCAGCGCCAACGATCCCAATGACTGTCCCATGACGGACATTGTACTCGAACATGAACATCAACTGACTGACCAGATGATTGCTATTTTCAGGAATGACGATTCCTAAAATAATTTCATGCCGATGCAGACCCATCGCCCAACCTGCCTCTAAGGGAGCACTCGCCATACCTTCGATGGCTTCGTATTGCAATTTTCCAAGATAGCCTATTGTGTAGAACGTCATCGCGAACACTCCTGACAGTGGACCAAAACCAATGATGATTACGAAAAAGATGGCCCAGATAATGCTCGGCAGGCTTCTTGCCGCTGCCAATACAACGCGGACAGGGATTGAGATCCAGATTGGCACGAGATTCCTTGCCGCCAACACAGAGAGGAGGAGGGCTATGACGAATCCAAGTGCAGTGGCGATGAAGGCTATCTTGATCGTCTCCAGCATCCCAAGGTAAGCGACTGAGCAGAAGAATTCGTTCGTCTCCTCACAAGGTGGCCACGAACGAGCCTCGATGACTCTCCAGTCAGGAGGCCACATGCTCTCCTCAAAGAAGATCACTAGATTCTCCCAACCTCCTTCAAGCTGGCCCCAGTCTCCATCGACCAGATCTGCCAAGACCCACCAACCGGTCAGAATCAAGCCGAGAGCGGCGAACCAGAGACGATACTTCAGGTCAAGACCTCCTCAATCAGGCGCCCATCCTTGATGCGCCACACTCTATTGGAGAGTTCAATAGCTCGATATTCGTGATGCTCGACCATGATCATCGATGAACCTCTCTCAACGAGCGACTTGACAGCATCAACGACAATTTGGACGTTCCTCTCATCCAGCTCACCAAGGAACTCATCTGCCAGAATCAGCTCTGGCTGCTGGGCCAAGGTACGAGCAGTTGCTACCCTTCGTTGTTGACCCCCGGAGAGTCGGCGAACAGGTTCCCTCATCTTATCGGTAAGCCCTACTGCATCGATGGCAGTGATGACGCGATTTTTTCGCCTTGACCACAAAAAACCATCCACATCATCATGTATCGATCGAAAAGGAGTGCCTGCTCGAGCACCTAGGCTGACATTGTGATAGACGCTAGCATGTCGCACTAATCCCAATCTCTGAGGTATGTATCCAATTCCCCCTCTTTTTGAGATACCACATTGAACTGCCCCTGACAGGGGCTTAACCAAACCTGCAATTGTCCTCAATAACGTGGTTTTGCCAATTCCGGATGGTCCTATAATTGAAATTATTTCCCCAGGATTAATTGTCAGATTAGTACCAGAAGCCAAAACTTCATCATATCCAATTGAGAGATTTTTTACCTCTAATATAGACGAGGATTTCAAATCTAAATCTGAAATTGCTGCATCCATTTAGGCACCCCTAGAATTTTGTATTTACATTGACTATATGATAATTAGAATTGTGGATGACTCTTGCTCAGATAGTCGAGAGGCCTTCAGAAAAGAAGGTGGGTCATCCCGAGCACAGCGTTCTCTGAACCGCTCAATGACATTCAATGGCTGAGGCTTGTTCATCCGAGTACAAGCAACACATCGGTTTTTGCACGATTCAGCAGAATCGCCATAGTTCGAACGTCCTTTAGGCGCGTGTGAAGACCCAGCATGGTGCGTATGATTGCTACACATGAAGGTCCCACCTGCCAAATCCTCAACTCTATGCTGAAGGCGTGGAGGGATACTTGTCGTCATAGTAGGCAAAGATCCCTGGTATCGAACTGAGCGCAGCACTGTAGGTACCCATGTGAATCTGCGTGTTGGCTTCAACCAGACCTGCTGTGTTGAGGATATTTGCCAGTATTTCACTTCCACACGTGTTCTTTACCGATGTGGAATCAGTGCTGTGTGTGACTTTGTTGTAGCAAATACCAGATCCATCATCATTCATTTCTGTGGTCCAAATCTCGTCATTCAATGAGAGGAGGGCGTTGAGGATGGCCGTTCTCGTCTGGATATCTAATCTTGCTGGATTATACATCACTGGGTGACTAGGTGCTTGTCCGAATGCAGGGAGCTTGACATATTGGTCGAGGTCAAGGCACCATGCCTCATTATCTGCTGAATCAGTATTATTGCAATATGAATCAACTGTCGAATCCTTAGCGAATGCGACATCTCCATATCCTTCTGAAAGGCACTTGACTGCTCCACCATATCCATAATACGGAGTTCCTGAATCTGGAATGCTTGCGCCAGTTGAGGCTCCAGATGCGGTACTGGTAGAACCATCAAAGAACGCATTGATAGTAGACCGAAGCGCTTCAACATCATTGGGATCACCCTGTACAGTTGCATATCCTTGTGATATCAGAGATCCCATTGGCAGCAGCATTCCTGCTGATTTGAGCCATCCTGTGTGGCACGATATCTTACCACGCAACAATTCGAATGAATCGGTTGCAGGGTCGTCGTCCTCGAGGGCATTAGCCATTGGACTGCCCTTCTTGACCCAGGCATGCGCGTCGTAGTAGGGCCGGCCGTCGCTCTTCAGGTCGGCTGCCATTGAGGCAAGCCCATATTCCTTCCAACCAAGCCAAGCAGAGCCACCATCCATGAATGCGATGTCAGCATTGCCGAATCTTAGTGCTTGAAGAGCAGCACCCTCTGAATCGACTGGATACAACGTCACATCTACCCCCATTTTCTCCGACAGATAAGCAGCGAGCAACTGCGGGTTCTCGTCAGCATTCGTGTAATCATCCTGAACGCTAAAGGCTACCTTGACCGCACGCTTTGCTGGTGCAGTTGTATTTGAGATGGAATACTTGTTCCCATAATATGCCATGATTCCTGGGATGTCCTCGAGAGCAGCCCCATAAGTTCCCAAATGAGTAGGCGCGTCAGTTGCTGCCATCCCGTATTCATTGTTCATAATGTGTGTGAGGATCTCACTTCCACATGTGTTCTTAGCAGAGGTTGTATCCACGTGGTTACTTGTCATCGCGTAGCAACCCGTGTATGTGCTCTCACCCATCGTATGGTTCTCAACATACGATTCGTTGCCAAGATTGATCAATGCAGACTGAACCTTGGCTCTCAGTGCGGCATCCATGGTGTTCGGATTATACATGGCCATGTGTGAGGGTGATGAACCGAACTTGTCGAGTTTAGCATACTTGTCAAGTGGAAGGCACCATGCTTCATTCTCTGTGGCATCCTCGTTATTGCAATAAGAATCGACAGTCGAATGCTTAGCAAAAGCAACATCCCCTGTTCCATCTGAGAGACACTTGACAGCCCCCCCATAACCGTAGTATGGTGTACCTGAATCTGGGATACTGGCATCTGTAGCGAAGAAATTAGTGATGGTTGTCCGGAGAGAATCAACATCATCTGGGTCCCCAATGATATTAGTGTAGCCATTTCCAATCAGATATCCCATGGGCATGAGCATACCTGCAGACTTCAACCAACCAGTGTGACAAGAGGTCTTTCCTGCCAAGAGCGAGAATGGATCAGTCGTTGAATCACTATCCAATTGTGCAGCTGCCATCTCACTGTCAGCTCGAACCCAAGCATGAGCATCGTAACTCATTCGCCCATCACTCTTGAGGTCTGCAGCCAGAACCTCAAGCCCATACATCTGCCATCCTACCCATGCAGGTCCACCATCGAGGAATGCTACGTGTGCATTACCAAATCGAAGGGCTTCAAGAGCAGCTCCCGAACTGGTGATCTTGTAGAGTGTGACTGGCATGCCCATCTGTTCACACAGATATGCTGCGAGAAGTTCGGGATTCTCATCTACATTCGTGTAGTCATCCTGAACCTCAAAAGCGACCTTCAGTGCATCGCCGGTGGTCGGGCAGTTTGACGACGTAGAACTGGTGCTCAAAGCATCGCTTCCGGTGGAATTCGCATCTGTCGTACTCGTCGTGTTAGGTGATGTTGAGTCAACAGCATCATCATCCCCTGTGCAACCAGCCAACGCGGACGTCAGCATCAGTAGTGTAATCAGTAGTGTTTTCTTCGATAATTCCCCGTTCATTGCCCGCAAATTTAGCATCTCCTAAAACTCTGATTTAGGAGAGCCTAATAATATTTAGGCCGAACTAAAATTTAGCCTTCCACATACAATTGCACTTTGGCTCGTACGAATTCGATATTTCACCGAACAAGTCTGAAAGGCGTTCATCAATATCCCACGGTTGATGGGCCGTATCGGTCCTGAGTGACTCATGGCCACGCCACTGCAAGGAATCAAAGTTGTTGATGCGTCTAGAATTCTTGCAGGGCCATGGGCAGGACAGCAACTATCGGATCTCGGGGCTGAGGTCATCAAGATCGAACCACCTGGGGGTGATGAGACGCGCCGCTGGGGACCACCTTGGCATGGTAAATGGTCGACCTACTTTCTGTCAGCAAACAGGGGTAAGCAATTCACCGAGATTGATCTAAAATCCGGGGAAGGACGAGGGGTTTTCAATGAACTCCTGAGCGAGGCTGACGTGCTCATCGAGAATGCTAAACCGGGTGGACGCAAGCGGCTTGGTCTGAATGTAGAGCATACACTCAAGGTCAATCCAAGGCTCATCCACCTCTCGATCACTGCCTATGGATTGACGGGTCCTAAACGAAATGCACCTGGATACGACCTTGCCCTACAGGCGGACACGGGCATCATGTCGATCACTGGAGAGCAAGGGCGTGAGCCAGCTAAGGTAGGAGTAGCATGGATTGATATCATGAGTGGTATGATGTCTGTTGCAGCTGTTCTAGCCGCTCTACGCCTGCGCGAGATAACAGGAGAGGGGAAGCACATCGATCTGGCGCTGCACGACGTGGCTGTAACTGCCCTCGTCAATCAGGCGCAGGGGTATCTCTCATCAGGTGTGGTGCCTGGCCCACTGGGAAGTGGCCATCCGAGTCTGTGTCCCTATCGGGCCTTTCGCGCATTGGACGGATGGTTCGTTATCGCTGTGGGGTCGGATGCTCAGTTCGAGCGTCTTGCAGGTCTCCTTGACCTGCCCAAGACATCTGAGTGGGTTGCAAATGCCGGTCGCGTCGGTGACCGAGATGCGCTCGAAGCAGCTATCACCGAACGCGTCAGTACAGAAGAGAGGGGTGTGTGGTGTGAACGCCTCACCAAGGCCAGAATACCCTGTGCACCGGTTCGTACATTGGATGAGGTGCTCAAGGACCCGCACATCGCAGCCCGAGGGTTGCTCGTTGAAGGAGATAGAGAACTGCCTGCAACGCCGATGTTGCGCTCAGCACTATCCACTGCTGGTCTTGGACACGTGATCTGACCTGAGACTCAGAGTGAGTGGTTGTTTCAATCCATCAGATACCATGAGGAATCCAGATATTCTTGACATGAGTCGCTTGACGCAGAAGATACATCGAAGCAGCATGGTCAGAATTAGGGTCAAAACCCGACGGGCACCAAGTTCGTTTCAGATTTCCAACAGACTCTACCTCCACAAGTTCGACCATATCTGACGCACCTGCATACCAGATCATGTCGACACCATCATGTCGGGCAAGAACAGGAACCAGTTCGTCGTGGGCTCCAGTAATGATATTGAGAACTCCGGCAGGCAGGTCCGAGGCCTCAAGCACATGATAGAGATCAACGGCTGACAGAGGTGAAGAGCAAGATGGGAGCGCTACGACCGTGTTACCTGTTGCTAGCAGTGGTGCTGCGAGAGAGGTCAGTCCGAGCAGTGGCCAGCGCTCGGGGCAGACGAGGCCGACGACACCGACGGCTTCATTGAGAGCAAGAACAACACTCCGTACAGGAGTATCATGGACCGCGCCATCATAGTGTGATGCCCATGAGGCCCAAAACGTCCAACGATCGATTGAAGCGTCCACTTCAGCAGCAGCATCCTCAGATGAACAACTCGTCATCCCCTCGATACGTTGGGCAAGGTCGGAGGAGCGCTGCTGAAGATTCTCAGCGATGTACCACAGGATCTGTGAGCGTTGATGTCCGCTCATCGAGGACCAGCCAGTTGCTTTCGATGCTGCTTCGACAGCATTGCGGATGTCCTTCCTATTGCCGAGGCCAGCCTGACCAATGACAACCCCCTCTGAGTCGAGCACATCATAGGAATAGCCGCCGTCTGGACGGGCTTGTTTGCCTCCGATGTACATCTTGGCAGTACGGTCAAGGACATCACCGGAATCTCGAGCCACAGGAGTGGAAGAGGGAGCAGATGTTCCATCGGAATCACCTGAAGTGGACTTCACATAGGCTCTCAGACCCTCAAGGCCCCCTTCACGCCCATAGCCCGATTCACGGTAGCCTCCGAAGCCAGCATTCGCATCGAAATGATTCGTACAATTGATCCATATCACACCGGCCTTGATGCGACGGGCGACCTCAAGTGCAGTATCCAGATCCTGTGTCCAGACAGTACCTGCGAGTCCGTAGCGAGTATTGTTGCCGAGTGCTATCGCCTCCTCTGGAGATCGGAAAGTCATGGTCACTAAGACTGGCCCAAAGACCTCTTCCTGTGCGATGGTCGCAGAGGCAGAAACATTAGGGAACATGGTCGGTGGAAACCACCAACCATTGTCAGGAGCATCAAGAGGAGCACTCACCCTCATCCAGCCCTCTGCCTCAGCGGCATCACACATGGAACTGATCGTCTGCAGCTGAACCTCATCGACAATGGCACCCATGTCAACTGTCTTGTCGAGGGGAGGACCTATCCTGAGCTTGGACATTCGTTCGGTGATTTTCTCGTGTACGAGGTCAGCAACAGATTCCTGAACAAGCAATCGACTTCCAGCGCAGCAGACTTGCCCTTGGTTGAACCAGATCGCATCGACGAGTCCTTCAACGGCTGAGTCAAGATCTGCATCGTCGAAGATGATGTAGGGGCTCTTTCCCCCAAGTTCGAGAGTGAGACCCTTACCCGACCCGGACGTACCTCTACGGATAATCCGCCCAACCTCGGACGAACCGGTGAAGGCGACCTTGTCAATATCCTGGTGCTCTGTGATAGCGGCTCCGGTCCTGCCGTCTCCAGTCACGATGTTGACCACACCGGAAGGCAAGCCGATGTTTTGACAGGTCTCGGCGAAGAGAAGGGCGGAGAGTGAGGTATACTCTGCGGGCTTGAGAACGACTGTGTTACCTGCAGCAAGAGCAGGGGCGATCTTCCAAGCCAGCATCAGGAGAGGGAAGTTCCACGGAATGACCTGACCACAGACCCCCCATGGCTGGGCATCAGGGATCAAATCGTGAAGGAGGCGGGCAGAACCTGCATGATGGAAGAAATGTCGAGCGACTAGAGGTACATCGACATCGCGCGTCTCGCGAATCGGCTTGCCGTTATCGAGCGTCTCGAGCACTGCAAAGAGACGGGATTGGCGCTGAATGGCGCGAGCCAAGGCATAGAGATGGCGTGAGCGGCCCTCTGGTCCTAGGCCCCACCAAACGGTCTGTGCAGCTCGCGCTGCTGTGACTGCAGCATTGACGTCCTCTACTGTGCCTTGAGATACATGCGCGAGCACCTCCCCCGTCGATGGATTCGAGGATGGGAAGGTCTCTGAACCTGGAGATGTCCATGTGCCGTCGATGAACAAGCCGAAGGAACGACCATGGCCGTCCAACCAAGACTGTGCCATTTCATCTGATTCAAGGGCTTGGCCCCAAGCAAGTTGTTCATCGTTCTGCTCAATTGTCATATCATTCAACCCATGGGATGTCGGTGTGCCGCTGAATAGCGGCCAGTGGCGTGGAATTCAAGTTGGCGCTCGAGGTCAGTCAGAAGGGAGGATGCACCGAGGCGGAATCGGTCAGGGTGCATGGCTTCCACACCGAGCTCCTCCTTCACCAATGTTAGATGTCCTATGGCATCCTTGGCACTGCGGATGCCGCCCGCTGGCTTGAACCCGGCGAAGTGACCAGTCATCTGAGCGTATTCTCGGATGGCTCGCAGCATGACTAGAGCCACAGGAAGAGTGGCATTGACGGATTCCTTACCCGTGCTCGTCTTGATGAAATCTGATCCGCCAGCAAGGCAGACGCGGCTAGCGCGAGCTACGTGAGTGAGAGTGGGGAACTCACCAGTGGCAAGAATCGTCTTCAAGTGAGCATCTTCACCACATGCATCACGCATCACCCGTATCTCGTCGTAGAGATCCGTCCAGCGACCTTCAAGCACGAGAGTACGAGAGATGACGACATCAATCTCAGTCGCACCAGCTCCGATCGAGTTGCGAATCTGGGCCAATTTCTGATCGAGAGGGATGTGGCCTGCTGGAAAACCAGTCGAGACTGCAGCTACATTGACTGAAGAGCCCCGTACTGCTTCAACGGCGACAGGAACCAGGTTGTGATAGACGCATACGGCTGCACAGGAGAGATCGGTGGGAAGGTCATGGGCTTCAAGAATCTCACGTCGGACGGGATGGTGGGCCTTAGCCGCAAGACGGCGTACGGTCCCAGGGGTATCATCACCAGCCAGGGTCGTCAAATCGATGCAACTGATCGCGTGTGCCATCCACTCAATCTGGTGAACCTTCTTGACCGCCCTTCGACGCGTCACCGTGGCTGCTCGTCGCTCGATGGCAGGACGATTGGCACGTGCTGCAAGCACCCAATCAAGGTCGAGAGCGCACCCCGGATTGAGCATGTTCCTCAACGCCGGTGTTCGCGTGTCCTCATGACGTTTTTCCATTATTCTCCAATAATAGCCGAGCGGTTGATGAGGAACCTGCAGGTCCGCCGACCATGGGTGATTCAGAAGAACTGGTGGATGAGGTGGAAGAGGAGCCTGAAATCCTAGAGGAAGGAAACCCATCCGAAGAAGAGAGTGAATCGGTCCAGATAGAGGAAGAAGAACTGGACCCTCTAGAGGCAGCACTCCAGCGCGCTGAAGGCGCTGAGAAGGAAGTAGCGTACAGGGACGCTACTATCGCAACCCTTCGACGAAACGCCGCGAGCGAGCGCAGTGAGGCGATGACTGGAGGGGCTATGCGAGTGGCACGACGATTCGTCGGCACGGTCGAGAATCTCGAACGCGCACTGACCACACTTCCTGACGATACCGCTGAGAGTGTACGCCTCGGCATTGAACGCATTTTGGAAAGATTTCTTCAAGACCTCGATATCGAGGGCATCAAGCGCATCATGACGACTGGCAGCATCTTCGATCCGATGAAGCATGAGGCAGTTATGACCGTACCTCCAACCGATGAAGCACCCGCAGGAACGATTGTGGGGGAAACAGAAGCAGGGTGGATGTTTGGTGATAAGGTTCTCAGAGCCGCTCGTGTTGCCGTTGCCTCAGACATCGCAGCCTAAGCGATGCGCTCAACATTTGGCTCAAGAAGCACCAAGCGCTTGGTCCGATCCTCCTCCGATAACCAGTCGATGACCGCTGAAGGAATAGACTCCTTCAGGATCATCTGCACGGCATCTACCTCGGGAACTGCAAAAGTGAGTTTCAAAGTCTCACGTACACGCCATCCGACAAGATCCTCACGATTCAACAGTTCATGACGTTGGATTATCCATCCCGACTCTTCATACAATGATTCTGTCGATGCATCTGAGGTATGCAGTACACCACTCGTGCCGTGATACATCTCTGCATGCTTCACCCAATTCGGAGGATCATTGATGTCAGGGATGTGAACGAAACGGAGCCGGTCACTGTGACCTTCGTCTTCAGCCCACGCTTCGATCATCTCTTGCCTCTCCGCGGCTGACCATGGGTCATTTGGACCAATACCTGCGTTGGCCGATCCGATAGCAACCATCACTATTGCAGGGGAGGCGGCATCAAGAACTGAAGTCAATAGTCCTGCATGACCCAGATGAAAGGGCTGGAAGCGGCCAAGCACGATGTCCCCCGGTTCTGGAGGCGTGACGGGCGGGGATGGGTCGAGGCTCACTTGCTCACCACCTGAGATTGAAGCATATCGAGGTCATTGAGAAGTTCGGACAACAAAATGCCATCAAGCCTCCAACTCATGGTAGGAAGATGGTCTCTGCCGATGAGCAATGCAGTGGTAGGACCATGTTCGCTCAGCAATCGATGCAATGTGCGTACAGCTCGGCCGTGTGCTTCAGCGGTCGGCAAAATCCGGGGGTCTGAGCGCTCATCAAGGGTCTCTCCAAGAGTCTCTCGATGGCTCATCCATGCCATCGTGACCATTTCGACACAGGTCTGCTCTGAAATGGATTCAACCTGCTTTCTGAGGGCATCCCATGTCGAGGGGATATAGAGGTCATCAACATGCTCAAGCTTGCAAGAAATCAAGGCCTCAATGTAAAGCAGTGCGCGGCCTTCCCATATTTCGATCCGCCCTATACTCGACCAACGAGCAGCGTGCAGGAGTCCATCAGTGCACCATTCCAGAGAACCTCCTTCGGCACCCACACGGTACAATGCCTCACCAAAGGGAGAGGCATCCTCCCATCCTGACCTTTCATCGAACCAATCCAACCATTCTGCCTCAGCATCGATGTCAAAGGCACGTTCGAGAAAGGTAGCCTGCTGTGGCCGTGCTGTCCGCAGAACACCTGCTTCAAGATCGGCACACAGTGTGGCAGGAGATTTACCGAGGAGGGAATCGAGTCCTGCACGGTCGACCAGTACCGCTACAAGATCCTCGCCCATGGGGCGAGGGGAGGATGTCTTCGTTTGAACACCGTGCATGAGACGCCTACTGACCTTTCAGGTCCAAACTGCAACAACACGTTGATGTCTCGTTCTTGATGAGGACAACTTGGGGAGACCGTCGTGGCGACGATCGATGAGCAGATCGCTGCGATTCAAGCCGAGATTGACAAGACCCAGAAGAACAAGGCCACTGAACATCATCTTGGACGGTTGAAGGCGAAGATTGCTGCATTGAAAGTCCGTAAAGAGAAAGCTCAGGCTCATGCAAAAGCAAGTGGCGGGGGAGAAGGATTCGTTGTCAAGAAATCGGGTGACGCATCTGTCTCTTTGGTGGGTTTCCCCTCTGTAGGGAAGTCAACGCTCATCTCAAAAGTGACCGATGCTCATTCTGAGGTAGGAGGTTACGAATTCACCACACTCACCTGTATCCCTGGACTCATGGAGCATCGTGGAGCACGAATCCAGATTCTGGACCTACCGGGATTAATCAAAGGGGCTGCTGAGGGTAAGGGGCGGGGAAAGGAGATTCTAGGCGTGGTTCGCACCTGCGACATGGTGCTCTTCGTTCTCGACCCATTTCAGAAGGCTCACTTCCGCATCCTGCACCGTGAACTCGAACTCGCTGGTATGCGCCTGAATCAGGGTAAGCCACCAGTCTTCATCCAGCGTACCATCAAAGGTGGAATCGATGTTCGCTCGACTGTCGAGCAGACCATCTTAACCAAAGAACAGATTGGTGACATCGTCCGAGACTTCGGAATAGTTTCAGCGATTGTCACACTCAGGGTGGATGCCACAGCAGACATGATCGTCGACACTCTTGCAGGCAACCGCGTTTATTCTCAAGCCGTGGTCATCATCAACAAGATCGACATAGCAAGCGAGAAGGAAATCAAACGCATCGAGAAGATGCTGCCTGAAGGATGGCCTATCATGCGAATTTCGGCATTCAAGGAGACCGGATTGGAAGAGATGAAGGATTTCCTCTACGAGCACCTCGGGTTCATGTCGATCTTCCTCAAACCCCAAGGCCAGGAGGCTGATATGGTCGAGCCTCTTATCGTGAAAACCGGCTCGACCGTGCAGGATGTCTGCGTCACCCTACACCGCGATTTTGTTCGCAACTTCCGTTATGCAAGAGTGAAAGGGCCATCAGCAAAATTCGATTGGCAGCGTGTCAGCCGTGAACATACACTCGCCGACCAAGATATCCTCTCGATCATCATCCGACGCTGAGGGCAAAGGTCTCACACCCCATCATCGACAACTGTGACCGAGGGCACCTCAGATGTCATCGACCCAACCTGCATGGGTTGAGCCGAGGTCGACTGCATGATGATGACGGGTTGTTCCTCCTCTGATTTCATGGACAGAGCCATGATCAAGCCGATGAACAGAAGACAGAAGCCACAGCATGAACCAGTAGCACCACCAAAGCCCCAAGCTAGTGTTGTCCCTAATTCCTCCATGCCTGAGGCAGAATCAGTGATCAGAACTTCTTCGCTTGATTCAAGAAAATACGTGCCCTTGATCGGCATTCCCGTCACCGGGTGTTGAACCATGACTATGCCCGCCAGTGAATAATCACCATCGATGTAGCTTCGAAGTTCATCTAGGCCTGAATCTAACTCATCGTCAGCAGGGTCACAGAAATTAAGGAAATATTCTATCGAAGAGCCGTCACCACCAACATCCTCGTACAGATGATTCACAGTCTTGCCTTTGGAATCTCGAATGGTCAGTTCGAAGCCGGTAGTCGATGAGATGTTGGTCGAGGAATTCATGGTGCTGGAACTCTGATTACCCTCTTCTTCTGTCGTGCGATTATCAGCATGCTCAGGGCATTCCAAGTCTCCTTTGACCCAGACTGTGACAAAATATCCGTTCCTCTGGTTGATATCGAATGAACCATTGCCTCCTTCGAAAATGACATGTTCACTTGGATCATAGCGGAAATCACGAATTTGATTCACACTCCATGCTGCTGCTGCTGCACCAAGCATTAGGACAACAACGCCAATGATGAGAACAACCTTGGCAACTTTATGCATGACGCACCCCCATTTGATGAACTGATTTCAGAATATATCCATCTCCATCTGCGCTTCTTCAGTCGCATGAATACGAGGGTCCCAACGCGGGGACCAGACCAGATGGACATGGACATCATCGACACCATCGACTCCCAGAGCAGCACGGTGTACAGCCGCCATGATCTCAGGTGCGACTGGACAGCCAGGCGAGGTCAGAGTCATATCTATCTCTGCCTTAGTACCACCATCACTATCATTGAAACGAACGTCATAGATAAGGCCGAGATCAACGATTGAGAGTTCTAGTTCTGGGTCCTCCACGGTGCGTAGCGCCTCCATCACCTCTACACGTTCGGCCATACACAGACACAGAGGGCGAGACTTGTGAACCCTATCCTCTGTTCGACAAGACATTTCAGGCAATTATTCGGTGGTCGTTCTCCGTCACCAAAGTTGCAATAATTCCTGAGAAAATCTCATCCCTCATTTCCTCTTCCTCGCTTCATGACATCTGTTCATGTGAGGCTTATCTTGTCAGATTGTTTTGCAGACCCACATCAGGTGACGCAATGATTGGAAGAATTCTCACTGCCTTGCTTGGCATTGTGATTCTTGTGATCAACGTGTATGCTTTACAAGGCCTTGATTATGAGAATCAAGTGGTTATGAGCGTCACACCTGCTCACGATCATATCTACGTTCACGCAGCGGATATCGAGATTCCTGAATTTGCTGAAATTGCTGACATCACCACCATCGTAGAACTCGAACAAGGGGAGCGTTCATTGCAGCTTTGGATAGGAGTCATTGAATCTGCAGATGCTGACAAGTGTCCAAGATCAACCAACATCATCTGGTCGAATATCCCTGGAATCACAGATTGCGATGGTTCCGAATTGACCTATATTGCAGGGGGAAAGGGTTCGGGAGAAGAGTTCACATGGGTATTAACCTCTGGTTCATATCGAATTGTTGCAGGTAGTGAAGTCGCACTTCCAGATGACTGGGACCCATCAAATGATGTCACGGGTGACATCGTCATCACCATCAAATCCCATGGTCGAATCGGTGCCCCTTACGCCAGCATTCTCGGACTTACTGGAGGACTGCTCATCGGGATTGCTCTTGGAAGTCTATTGAAGTCGAGGAAAAGGGTGAGCGTGACTCAATAACAAGTTGTGCAGGTTCCAGTACCAGTCGCTCAACCACAATCTCAGCAGAATTTCCACCAACTGCGATAAACAACCCATTAACGCGGCCGACAACGACTTCTGTAACCGAAGGTTGCAATAAGGGATTCTGAAACTGCTTGAAAAGTATGATACATGTTTTATTCTGGTTGGTCTTGATGCTAAAGAAATTCATCTGTCATCTCAAACCAAGATTTGCGAATCAGAGCATTGGTAAGTTATCCCTCATTTTGAAGAACTGGTACTGCCAACTGAACTTGAGAGAACATCCGGTCGATTGAAGTGAAGATGTGCACACCGAAACTGTGATGCGAACGGAGGGGGCAACGGCATCATGCATGCTTGAGAAGGAAAACTTCGTGAACATCGCAGGCTACCGCTTCGTCGACCTCCCGGACCGGGATGATCTGAGGGCGCCATTATTGGAACGATGCATAGAGCTGGGACTGAAAGGAACGGTTCTACTCAGCCCAAATGGAATAAATTTCTTCCTAGCAGGAGTGCAGAAGGCCATCGACAATTATGTCTCATATATCGAAAAAGACGAGCGCTTCAGAGACATCCTCTTACACATATCATACTCAGATCACCAACCGTTCAGAAGGATGCTTGTTCGTCTCAAGAAGGAGATCATCTCTCTGGGCATGGACGATATTCGACCAGTAGAATATACTGGCCAATTCATCGAGCCAAGCGAGTTCAAAGAATGGCTGGACGACGGAAGAGAGGTCATGATTCTGGACACTCGTAACGACTATGAATTGAGACTTGGAACCTTTGAGAACGCCATAGATCTTGATATCAAGTCGTTTCGGCAATTCCCGGAAGCCATACAGAAGTTAGACCAAAACAAGTCCACCCCTCTTGTCATGTTCTGTACGGGTGGTATCCGATGTGAGAAGGCAAGCGTCGTGATGGAGAATGAAGGTTGGGAGAACGTGTACCAGATCAAAGGAGGAATTCTTGGTTATTTCAAGGAGTGTGGAGGCGCTCATTGGGATGGAGACTGCTTCGTCTTCGACCATCGAGTATCTGTAAATGATCAATTAGACGAGGGTGACCACATCCTATGCTTCAACTGCCGCAACCCCCTTTCAATCGAGGAACAGAAGTCAGACCTGTATGCCTTCGAAGAGCACTGCCCCTACTGCAATTCGTAATTGACAAATTCAGTGACCCTTCATCAACGACGGTATGTTCATGTCCGAACACACAGAGCAGGGACTATGCAAGCGACCCGTTCCTTGGGTCTCTGCTTCCTGATGTTCGCATCACTGTTCTCAGGGTGCACTGCAGTAGAAGAGACCGAAGAGGTGAAGGAGGTTGCAATCCTACCTGAACTCGTCTTCGACCCACCACTCAAGACCCGTGACCTCAACTTCGGAGCTCAAAGAGAAGTCCTGATCAAAGGACATATCGATGGCGTCGATGTCACAACTCTCGGTGTCCTTCCTTCAATCAGAGCAAGCATCACCTCATCAACGACACCAGATGGAGAAGATTGGGTGAGCGTCGCTGCGAGCGATAAGGAGGTGATGGATGATTTGACGTGGGAGGCTCTGGTCACGACCTCACCCTTCGAATTCACGATGCCAATGTTACCTCCTGGTGAGCACGTGATGCTTGTGGTACTCTCGATTCCTGGCCAGAACCTTGTCAAGACTGACATCACACTTCACATCGATGAAGGCAAGGCAATCCCTCCCACTCTAACGGGGTTGGACCAAATTGAATTCGAGAATGAAGAGGAGGCTTTGGGCATCCTTGAGATTGAACACCCACTCCTGTTCACATGTGAGGTAGGGGCAGATGACGATGAAGGTGAACGAGTCGCCGCCAACCTCGACCTTCGACGTAGAGACATCGCAGTATACCCCAACACCATTGATGCCAACTCAACAGTATCTGTCTGGGCCGAATGCGGTATGGCTGTGACAGGAGACAGCACGCAGATGATTTCGTTCATCAGAACGGATACGACCATGGACGAAGAGGTTGAGATAGATGCAGAGATCGACAGTGATGTCGATGGTATCATTGATCTCGATGATGAGTGCCCTGAGGGAGTTCGGGGCTGGACCTCTGGACCCACCACTGACTACGACGGTGACGGATGTCACGATGTCTACGAAGACAAGGACGATGACAATGACACTATCCCAGATGATGGAGACTCATGCCCGCGCAGTGAGCAAAACCATCTGGCTTCAGGTGACCATGATCGTGATGGATGTGCCAACAGCAACGACGCGGATGATGATGAGGATTGGCTCAATGATGAGGAAGATGCCTGTCCCTATTCGCCAATGGACCCTGAGAGGGAGGACCTCGATGAGGATGGCTGCATGGATGATGAAGACGGGGATGATGATGGGGATGGATTCGCCGACGAAACAGATGCCTGTCCAAGATCGCCACCTGGACTTGCCGCAGGCTCACTGAGCGACGCCGACCGCGATGGCTGTGCCGATGAGAATGAAGACCTCGATGATGACGACGATGGGGTCCTCGATGAGAGCGATGTGTGCCCCGGTACCGAGGCAGGAGGAGAAGTCAACGACCGTGGATGTACCGATTCCGACGATGATGGCATTCCCGAGGATCAGGATACCTGCCCAAATACACCATCGGATGAGGTAGGAGAGATCGATGGGCACGGTTGTGGTCCATCGCAACGAGATGGAGATGCTGACGGACTCACGGACGATATGGACGAATGCCCGAACACGCCAGCAGGATATGCTGTTGACGCTAGGGGATGCGAAGATGTCGATGGTGATGGCATACCGGTCGACAGCGATCAATGTCCTTCTACACCAGCAGGACTTGCGGTTGATGAGCGAGGATGTGGAGATGTCGATGCCGATGGTATTCCCGAGGATGTGGATACCTGTCAGGACACCATCGTTTCTTGGACTTCCGATGCACAGGGTTGCGCAGCTAATCAATGGTCGATTTCGTGGAATTCAAGTGGGCCTTACACGGCCGACCGACTTGGTCGTGCTGGGGATTTCACTGTCTCGACTCTCGATGGACAGTGGCGCTTAGCCTCTGAATGGACAGGAAATGAAACCTACCTGTTCATCTTCAATCAACAGTCTTCGTCATACATGAGCTCATTGTGGGCCCAAAGCCCACGTCAGCTCCTGCTGAATCTTCCCTCAAACGGACACATCTTCTTTGGATCATATGATTCGACGGCCGACGCTGATGTTCGAGCGATGCGCACCCGTGTCTCCAATGCCATGACGGCGTACGAACTCACAGAACTCAATGGCCGGATCCATTACATCAACACACCTGGATTTCAAGCTACAGGAAGCCTAGGTGATGTGATTCAGGATTGGAGTCAGTACTACTACGGCATTGATCGATATCAGCAGTGGCGAGAAATCGGTTCATTGTACAACTGGGCCCGAGCCACCTCCTCTGAACCACAATACCGCTTCGACTACATCTCCATGGAAGCAAGGACTTGGAATTATGAATTTGAAACTCAACAGCGTACCCAAGACCTTGGAGTTTTCACGTTCCCTCTCACTCAATCTGGACAATGGCATATTGGAGGATGGGGGGGGGGCCACACATCGAAATGGAATGTTACTTGGCCGAATGCGACCACACTGGCTGCATACGACACCTTGGAGATCTATGCCTACAACCCTTGTAGTGAACATAGGAATCGGTACGGAATCGATGATGATGGAGATGGACAAACAGACCGTTATGGTGGATGTCATGAATGGGATTATCTTGCTTATCTGGACATATGTACAGATGCATGGAATGGCTCTACGTGCAATGAGTTCGTCAGGTACATCACCACATATGGTCGAGAAGGCAGGTGGTTGACAGACATCTCAGAACTCATGTTCCTCATCGATCCTGGCCAGCAGATGGGGATGAGATATCGAGGAGCCAATGGATACGGATTGGACATCATAGCGATATTCTCTGACCACCCCCTCAAATCCCATGTCCCAACTGCAGGCGAGAAACTATTCACTGGTGGCCGCTTCGATCAGGATTACAACAACGCCTCAAAATATGTGCGCATCAAGGACATCTTGGTCCCTGCATCATCAACACGTATCGATTTGTATTCAGTTGTCACTGGGCATGGATTCGGTAGGGATGCTGCAAACTGTGCAGAATTCTGTAATCATGAACACCGGTTCACCTTTCCTTCCGGATGGTCGATCACAGAAGATCACCCCACGGCAGGCAACTCAACTGTGAACTCAGATAGAGAGGGGTGCAAGAATCTCGCAGATGAGGGCACGGTTGCCAATCAACTCGGTTCATGGCCCTTTGGACGTGCTGGGTGGTGCCCTGGCCAAGATGTTGCGCCATGGACGTGGAACGTTACCTCGCAGATTGCACCCGGACAGAACATCTCGATTCGTTATGATGGATTGTATGACGGCCAGACCTATGTTCCAAATTACGTGGGCGATGGGACATGGCCCGACATTCGCATGGAATCCTGGCTTATCTTCAGCGAACCACACAATGCATCGATGACAAATTCATCCTCATCGAAAGTATCGGGCCGCAGCTCACAGCCGCAAGTCATGGGGAATGCTACCCCCACGCACATCTGTGCCTCACAATCCCACCCATCAGTCCTCGCGCTGCTTGAGCGCAAGAAGAGTGAGGGGGAGGGAACGTCTTCACTGCAGACCTAAGCAGGAGATTTCACCCAATCAATTACCACTGACCCGTCCACCTCAAGTCGAAGAACCGGCCTCCATCCGGGTTCATCCATTGCCCCAATGACCTGCTTGATCTTCTGCAACAGGGAGGGAGGAAGTACCACATCGAATCCCATGTCGGTACTCATCGTGTAACTTTCTGGGAAAGAAGGAATGATGTCGATACGAGGGGCAGTGGTCACAGTTTGTTGCTGAATTGCACCCTTGGAGGCATCAACGATTTGGCCTGAAGTTGGAGGAGTTGACAATGAGGACAATGCTGAATCCCAAGTAGCTGCTGGGTCGGCAGCAAATTTCTTTTCCGCTTTCTCAACGTGCTCAGTAACCACCTCATCTTCTGCTAATCTCTCTCTAACTTTTTCCTTGATTCCCAATAGACTGGGGTCTTGTTCCTCATTCATGCCTTCAAGTTCATCTACTGCAGCGGCTATTTTTGCTAATTCTTGGGCTTCAGACTCATTCTCATTTGAAGTGACAACGGCGGCCTGACCCGAAGATTTTGTTCCCGAAGTGCCCCCTGTAGGCAGAACACTCTGTTCATGTAAGGGTTGGAATCCAGCACCACCTAACATGCCATAAAGGACGAATGAGAACAAGAAGTTCATTCCTCCAAGAAGGATGATGAGAGATGCCATCGTCATGCTGTTCACGCTGAGGAGAAGACAGAGCAGACCTATTGGAGTACCAATCAGATTGGCTGACCGACGCCAAGATTCATCGCGTTTGGCACCATACCAGGCATTGAGGAATCCAAGAGCGATGGAGGTCATCCCAAATGGAACAAGAGTCTCTTGGCTACTACCAATGATCAGCGAACCTATGACGCTCCAAGCAAATCCTGAAAGCATCAATCTTTGATGCATTTCCTCCTGCTTCGATGCTTCAAGATTGGATTGAGAAATAGATGGAGGTCTGAGCGAACCAAGGACAGCACATGCAAGACCTGCCAAGAGCAGTAGAGTTCCCAGAGTAGTGAAAAAATCAGAAACCAAAGCCAACTGGAACAATGAATTTGCAACTACTAGGCAGTGCAACAATGGAAGGAATCCCACTGCATCAAGCCTGATTTGCACCACTTCTGGGTCCTCACTCTCGAGCAGTAACTTGGTCACCCATACTGCTGCTACGATTGCACCAAATCCCCAAGCAATCCCTGCCGAGAACCCCAAACCAGCCAGAGCGTAGCTTCTGTTCACACGTTGTACGTGGTCCACCTTTTCGCCTTCAGAATGAGCATTCAAACCCCCAATTCCATGACGTGCTGCGAATTGGATATAGCAGCCAAGAAGACCAGCCACGCCGAATGATGCAGAGTACAACTGAATACCATCCAATTGCAACCATTTGGTTGCGATCTCGACAAATGAGAACAGAGCCAATGGGGCGACAAAATGCAATGATTCCAGTTCACCTCTCCGAATTGAAAGGCCTGTGATAAGAAGTACAAGTAAGAACGCTATTCCAGTCGATTCAGGAAGCAGAAGGTCAAGGCCAAAGCCAATCGCAACAATCGGTCCGAGCAGCAATCCATTCACTTGCTCAAGCAAGAGAGTACTATCATCAGGTGAAGGAAGAAGAGATTTGTGTGGCACCATCATAGCAATACCACACCCAATCAGGGCAGCGCCCATGATCCGGGGCATCTCGGCTCCGAACATCCAAGATGCGGACGATTCGGCTAGGTAACCAAACGGTGTACCTAACATAGCATGAATGAGTGCATCATTTTCTAGACCATTGATCATAGCGAGCAGTATCCACGCAAAGGGAACAACATACTGCACTTTGAGCTGAGAGATTTCGAGCTGCCTGTTGGGATGATCGATTCGCAAGGCACCCCACATGGCCAGAATAAGACAGGACCAACTAAGCAACCCCCCACTAGCATCTAACAGACTGAGCACTACAAGCCCTGCAACAGTCAGGGTACCATGGGAGACTGAATCAGTCTCTACTCCCCTGTAACGCATCAGAGCAAAGGCGGCAACTGGCCCTGAGAGGACTACGATATCGAAGCCGATGCGAGAGGCCACATCATCAGGTGAGACTGATTCATCGAAGATGAGGCCTGGAAGAAAGGCTGTCGCAACAAGAATCCAGATGGCTACCGCACGCGAACGACTTGTCATCGCGCTACCTTTACTCACTTCAAAGACCAGAAGGGCATTGATAGGGGCAAGCAGGATCCAAGCCTGAGTTGGTGCATGTTCAAGCGAGATAGTCAGTGAAACTACAAGCAGACCTATCGTTCCAACAAGGGTAGGTCGTGCCATCATCCCCCATCCCTCTTCAGCCCATTCTTCAGATTCCTCGCGCTGGGTCTTGACCCAAGCATTCTGTTCAGAAGACCACTCAACAAGTGGTTTGGCTGACGAGGAGACCTTTGCTACGAGATGTCCTAGATCAAGAACCTGATCTGTAGTCCTATGACCAATTAGATACAGAAGCACTGCTAGGAAAATCAATTCAAGTGGCATGTCCAAAGGTATCAACGAAAGAAACTCTGTCGAAATGCCAACATGTGTTAGAATTCCTTCGAGTCCAAGCCTTCTGGTGAAGGCGAGAACGATCAATATCCCTGACCCGACAGCCATCGTCGTCGACAACCGAAGGCGCTCATTAAGAGCCGGATCAGCCAATGCTCTGAACCGATTCTGCGACACTATCATCGACCAGATGACATAAACAGCAAAGATCGCCTGTTCAAGACCTGGTTGGCCCCAGATCACTGCATTAGAAAGGACAATTGCTAACTGGCCAACACGGAATGCGTTTTCATTCAATTTACCCGTTCGAATCGCTGTCTCTCCAATGGCAATGAGGGCGATGGCAGGAAGGATTGCAATATCAAAACCCGCAAATACAAACTGTCGAGTCGGGTCGATGCCGATGGTATCTGTGAGGAATCCTAGCCAATCAGCTATCAGAAATGCAATCGAGAGGGCGATATATGTACAATCAGCAACCCACCGACGTGCTCTATCTGTGTACATGAGATAGGTGAGGGAGCCAAGAGCAATCGGCCAAACAACACGGCTTGAGGGATCTGGGATGAAGGCAGCTGTTAAGGCAAGGCCGATTGGCATCCAAGGAGTTCGACGGTCGAGCGTTGCCGGAAGATAAGCGAGCAAGGTTGCGAACCACAGAATGATAGGAAGCGAAAGCCAAGTCGAATTCGAACCAATCGATACACTGGCTACGACAAAATCGCGGCCATCAAGGGAAATCAATTGATAGATCACAACAAATCCTACCAGAACGATTGAAGCACGTTGCACGAGATCTTGGCGCAAACGAGGACTGGCTGCAAACCAACCCTCGGCGAGAAGAATCGGAATGAACAAAAACAGGCCCTCACCGGGAATGAAGTCAGAACCTGAACGAGCAACCGTCAATGTGAACTCATAGATCAATGGAATCATCGAAGAGGCGATGGCAGATGCCAGAAAGATGAACCAACGATTAGACCTGATTCCAATCCACATGCCGATGATACACAATGAGATGATCGAAATCCCCATCTCAAGCGTTATTCCGTCAGGATTCCACAGGGTCCACCGCCAGCAGCCAACTGCTGCAAGGGCATAGGGAGTCATTGCTAGAGTGAACCAAGCCGTTGTTCCTGCACCGATCGATTTGAGCCAACGAGCAGTCAGCAACACAAAGAGAATCGCAGTCCCCGATTGTGCTGGAATCATTCTGAGATCCGGGCTCATAGAGAGCCCCTCAGTCCAATCATTGCTCAGCAATCCCCATACTGCACGGATGCCCCACATCAAAGCCAAGAACGCCATGACAATCGAGGTACCAAGCATCCAATCATGCATCGGAACCAATTCATCGAACCTTCGTCGCTGCCACTCGACAATTAGAACCAAGATGATGCCCGAACCAGCAGCTCCACCTGCAACTGCAAGTAGTTGCCAACCCCCTTCCTGAGATAGGGCCAGAAGAATCACGGCAATCCACATGCAGACCAATGTTCCCACAAGTGCCCACGCCTGACCGAGCAACTGGGATGAATTGAGATGAGGTTGCCCTCCACCTGGTGCAAGAGTAGTGATTCCTGGTTCATACACGAGAGTGGGGCTCTCATCGCCTGATTCAAGCAGGGCCTTCCTGAGGAATGATGCTCCTTTTGCCTCTGAGCGTTCAGAAAATGTATCAGACATCATTTTTCAACCCAGACTGGATGGGGCTGAGATGTCGTTATTATTAGTTGGTCAAATCTTTTCGAGGAAAGCCTGTTCCCCCTGAAAAAACGATGAACGAGAACTGAGCGCATGTCAGGCAAAGCGTTCATGCACGATATTCATAGCATCGAGGAATACGTTAACCTCATTCTCAGTGTTGTAGAGATAGAAAGAAGCGCGGCTTGTTGCTGGAACGCCGATTCGCCGCATCAATGGTTGGGCACAATGATGCCCTGTTCTGACAGCAACCCCATGCATATCAATGAGGGTGGCAAGGTCAGATGCATGAATTGTTGGATGCAAGAAGGAGACGACTCCAGAGGAATCTGGGCGGGAATGATCACCGAAAATTCGAATCTCTGGGATTGAAGCCTCCAGCCCTGCTACAGCTTGCCGAGCGAGTCTGAGACAATGCGCATGAATCGAACTCATCGACCATTGACCAAGCCATTCAAGAGCAGCACCCCATCCAACAACCGCAGATATCTTCGGAGTTCCAGCCTCGAAGCGAGCGGCACCAGATGCAAAGGTCGAGCGATCAAGCCAGACTTCCTCGATCATATCCCCTCCACCGATGAAAGGCTGCATCTCATCCATGACCCCATTGTTGGTCACTAGACAACCCACACCGGTCGGGCCACACATCTTGTGGGATGATATTGCTAGAAAATCACAACCTAGGCCCTGTATGTCGATGCGCTCGTGAGGACCTGCCTGCGCACCATCGATAAGAACGCGAGCACCAACAGCCTTGGCCTTCTCGACGAGAAGTTCGACTGGATTGCGCGTTCCAAGCACGTTCGATGTATGTACGACCCCAAGCAGACGAACATCTCTGAGTAGTTCATCGAGGTGTTCGAGATCAAGGATAAAAGCATCCTCTGATACAGGAATGTACCGAATCTCAAAACCAATCTGTTCCTGAAGTATCTGCCAAGGAACTATGTCCGAGTGATGCTCCATCTCGGTCAGTAGCACGACATCGTCTGGACCAAGATTCTTAGCACCCCATCCACGAGCGACCAGATTGATCGCCTCTGTGGCACCTGAAGTGAACACAACGTGGTCTCGGTCCGGTGCGTTGAACCATCTCGCCAGATGATCTCTAGTGGCTTCGTAGGTATCTGTGGCCTCATGTGCTAGGGTGTGAAGGGCACGATGGATATTGGCATTCGAGCGCTCATAATATTCGGAAATCGCCGCAATGACCTGTTTGGGTTTCTGAGTCGTAGCCGCATTATCGAGGTAGACAAGAGAACGGCCATTCGGCAGAATGCGGTGAAGGATTGGTACATCGGCTCGTGCTGCCTCAACATCGAAACTACCGTCACTATCCTCACCACCCATGGTACCTACTCAAAAGCCCCCTTCATGGTGTTGTCGCCGAACCCTCAACTCGAACCGAGCCAGCCGTTGAGTTGAACGATTGCAGTGTCGAACAGTCCAGCCGATAACACTGACCTTATCGGTGCGGCAAGGAATCCTTCCGCTATGAGAGAGGTTGCCTCTTCTCGATCAAGGCCTCGAGTATTGAGATAAGTGATCTGCTCCTCATCAACTGATGCTGAGGCTGCTCCATGTGTGGCGGAGACATCATCGACCAGAACCTCTAGTTCTGGAATCGAATCGGCAACTGCATCCTTACTGAGCATCAGATTCCTGAACACCTGACCCGCATCAGCTCGGTGAGCCTCTTCGGACACGATGAGGCGTCCGGTTCCAATGGTCTTCGAATGTCCGTCACAGACGCCATGAATTCGGAGTCTAGAAGTCGTATCAGGGGCTCCATGACGCACGAGAATATGGTGATCATCATGACGTTGGTCTTGGCCAAGAGTCGAGACTCCTACATCGAGAGAAGCTCCTTGACCAAGAAGATTGAGCGTCAAATGAGATTTACGGCGCCCCCCTCCGAGAGAGAGTGTTGCAAAACGAGCACTTGCGTGCTCATCTAATGTCCAACTCTCGTGCCGCAACAAGGTGGCTTCAGACCCACTTCGATCAAGAAAGAGAAGACGAAGATGAGCATCTGATGCTATACGGCCTTCAATGACGAGTCCAAGCCAGTCGGAGGTTGTGATTGTCAGCGTCACCTCGCTCGTCATACCCTCTGGAACATCCAAGAAGAGGCGGGCACTCGATGGACCTCCATCTCCATGAACACTGACCACTGTAGAAGGACCGCAGGTAATGTGATACGAACGCTTGGAGAGAGCAAGGTTGAGCGCTATGGCCTTGTCCATGATTCCTGCATATGGTGGAGCAGACTGCTCATCAATAGACTCGAATGCTGCGCCGGTGACCTCGACCAGAGCGGAATCTGCATGGGGCAGAGCATCCAAGTCACTTTCAGGATGCATCGACTGCAGTGTGGTATAGCGCCAGAGGTGATCTGCGCTAGAGGGTTCAGGAAGTGAGAAATAACGCTCCGCTGCATCCGTACCAGCCATAATCTCACCCGATACTGCCTTCCATCTCAAGAGAGAGCAATTTGTTGAGTTCAACTGCGTATTCCATGGGAAGTTCTCTAGTGAACGGTTCAAAGAAACCGTTGACAATCATCGCCATCGCTTCTGACTCAGAAAGACCGCGACTCATCAGATAGAACATCTGCTCATCACTGACTTTGGAGACTGTGGCTTCGTGCTCGAAATTCACGTCCAACTGATCCACTTCCATCGTAGGATATGTATCAGATCTACTCTCCGCATCAAGCAGCAGTGCGTCACAGATCACATTGACACGTGCGTCCTTTGCCTTCTTGCCAACATTGACCAATCCGCGATATGATGACCGTCCACCATCCTTGCAGATTGACTTCGAGACGATATTTGAGGTGGTATTCGGAGCAAGATGGTGAATCTTACTACCTGCATCCTGATGCTGTCCAGCCCCAGCATAAGCCACAGAGATGATCTCAGCATGGGACCCTTCACCCTTCAAAATCACAGCAGGGTACTTCATAGTCAATTTTGAACCAATGTTGCCGTCGACCCATTCAATGGTCGAATTCTCATGTGCGATACCTCGCTTTGTGACGAGATTGTAGATATTGCTCGACCAATTCTGAATTGTCGTATACCTGATCTTTGCACCAGGTAAGGCAATCAGTTCCACGACTGCCGAATGAAGAGATTCTGCGGAGTAGTTGGGCGCCGTACAGCCTTCGACATAATGGATGGATGAACCTTCATCTGCAATAATCAAGGTGCGCTCAAACTGACCCATCCGCTCGGCATTAATACGAAAGTAAGCTTGCACAGGCATCTCAACATGAACTCCTTTGGGCACGTAGATGAATGAACCACCAGACCACACCGCGGTGTTGAGAGCGGAGAACTTGTTGTCAGAGTAGGGGACAACGCTACAGAACCATCGCTTGACAAGGTCAGGATGTTCTCGCAGGCCAGCATCCATGTCATAGAAGATCACGCCCTGTTCCTCAAGATCCTCGCGAATGCTATGATAGACTGCTTCGGACTCATACTGAGCAGTCACACCACCAAGCCATTTCTGTTCCGCCTCAGGTATGCCAAGACGGTCGAAGGTGCGCTTGATGTCCTCGGGAACATCATCCCAATTCTGCTCGGTCTTGTCCGACGAGCGCAAGAAGTAGGTGACGTCTGCGAAATCAATGTTATTCAGCAGTTCTACGTTACCCCAAGTCGGCATTGAACGCTCGACGAAATGGGAATAAGCCTTGAGACGTATCTGGGTCATCCATTCAGGCTCATTCTTCAATTCGGAGATCCGCCGAACGACGTCCTCTGAAAGACCACGGTCGAAACGAATGGATGCATGTTCAGGATCATTGAAGCCGTACTTGTAATCCGACGACAATTCGCTGGACATGCCATTATCAGTCATACTCAGGCCTCTGCGTGGCTCTTATCGAAGGATTCGTACCCATGAGCCTCGAGTTCATGAGCTAGGTCTGGACCACCAGAGGCGACAAAGACGCCATCAATCATGACGTGGATACGGTCCGGTTGCAGGTGCTCAAGAATTCGGTTGTAATGTGTAATCACCAAGGTTGCTGAGCCTTGTGTGGCGATGCGCACGCCCTCGGCAGTGATACGCAGGGCATCGATATCAAGACCGGAATCGGTTTCATCCATTATTGCAAGACGGGGACGGGCAAGCATGAGTTGCAGGACTTCCAATCGTTTTCGCTCACCGCCACTGAAACCCTCGTTCACGGTCCGCGATAAGAAGGAGCGATCCATACCTAACATCGCCATCGTTTCATTGACCTGCTTGCGAAATTTTCCCGCCTTCACTGGCTCGTCACGAAGCGCCTGTAGGGAGCGACGCAACAGCGTCCCGACCTGAACACCCGGAACAACTGCGGGATATTGGAAGGACAGGAACATGCCTTTCTTCGCGCGTTCATGGACGGCGAGGTCAAGGATGTCCTTTCCATCCACTGCAACCTCTCCACCAAGGATATCGTAGGAGGGGTGACCCATGAGCGCATGGGCAAGCGTAGACTTTCCTGAGCCGTTACGACCCATGATGGCATGGAGTTCTCCGGGACCGATTGAAAGGTCAACACCCTTCACAATCTCATTGCCCTCGACGCCAACGCGCAACCCGCGCACCTCAAGGATTGCAGACATGGTTAGGAAGAACTGCACCCCCCTTATGAAGCCCTGTCGCATCCTCGGGCCGTGAAATCAGCTGACGAACTTGCCGATATGTATCGACTTGAGGCGAGAGAAGCCGTAGAGAGCGAGGCAGCCGCTAGATTGGAGAAGCATCTCGACCCGAAGGAAGAGAAGATATGGAAGTCTGCATCACTGCGTCCGCTGGTAGAAGAAGGGAGAAAACAAGAAGTCACACGAGCACTACTGTCTCGTCTCGGTCTTGTACGGGCAGCCCTCATCGATCACGATGGAGGGATTGAAGTCACATCCATGACCTTAGATGGAGAAACTGGTATGGTCGACGTCGTCATCAACCTCACTGGAGGATGTGTTGCATGTGGGGCGGCGCCAGGTACACTTCAGAGCATGGTCCAAGACCTCAATGAAGACCCCGAAATTTGCCGAGTTCGCTTTGATTCAGCGATCAGAACCGCTCAACGTCCCCTGATCCAAGAATTTCTCGATCAAGCGACTGGTTTGGAATTCGTCGAACGATAAGGAATCAATAAGCGAGATTCACATGAGGACCATTTCCATCAACCTCTATTCGTCACATCGTCTGCGGTAGCCGTGAACAGCGACACACTTCCTGCAGGAGCCTGCACATTCGAGCGGCGGGTGAAGAACGGTCTTGCTCGTATTGGGACCTTGCGCGTGGGGGAGCGGAGCATGACAACACCAGCTCTCCTCCCAGTGATCAATCCTCACCTCAGCACCATCCCTGCCAACGAGATGCAGGAGCGGCATGGAATCGAAGGAATCATCACCAACGCTTGGATCCTACAACGCTCAGAATCATTCAGTCAAGTCGCACTTAGCGAAGGAGTGCATACTGTTGTGAATTTTGATGGAATCATTGTAACAGATTCTGGCACCTTTCAGTCGTACGTCTATGGTGAAGAGAAGGTCGACCCAATCGGAATTCTTGACTTTCAGGACGCCATAGGGGTCGACGTTGCTACGATGGTCGATATATTCACAGAACCGCATCACGACCAAGCTGAGGTCACCTCAGCAATTGAGATGACCCATGAGCGAGGTGTTGAAGCACTTCATCATCTGAAGACAATCGCAGGCGACGCCCGCCACCCTACACCTTTGAACGGACCCATCCAAGGTGGAATCCACCCACATCTGCGCCAACTTGCTGCCGAGAAGATGGGAGAGTTGCCGTTCGCCGTGCATCCGATTGGAGGGATTGTTCCACTGATGGAAGCTCAGCGTTATCGTGATTTAGTACGAATCATCGCTGCGGTAAGACCAGTACTCGGTGCTGGTCGACCGATTCACCTGTTCGGCTGCGGACATCCTCACCTATTTGCCCTCTCAGCTGCCTTGGGGGTCGACCTCTTTGACAGCGCAGCATATGCGCTGTTTGCACGTGATGGGCGCCTCCTCACTCCCGAAGGGACATACAGACTAGAGGACATTGATGAGTGGCCGTGGCCCATACCATCTGCTGTGAACGCCTCGCCGAAAGCTCTGCGAGGTACGCCAGAGGATGAACGGACCGAACTCTTGGCTCGACTCAACCTTGAGGCTAGTATTGCTGAGATTGAGACTATCAAACATGCAATCCGTTCAGGCACTCTGTGGGAATTGGTCGAAAGGCGCTGTAGAACACACGCGCGACTGCATGAAGCATTGATTGAGGTGCAGAGCATGATGAGAGAAGATGACTCAGCGAAGATGGGAGAACTTCTTGTCGATTCGACACGCCCAGTACGACACCGTGTACAGCACTTCTTCAGTGGGAGTGGTGAACCTCGACCAGACCTGCTCGCGGCGACACGCCTCATCAGATCTCGATGGCGGCCGCCTAAAGATGCAAAACGTGCACTCATCATCGCGCATGCCCCGCCACCTTACCGGCATCACGAGTTACCTACCCATGAGAAAGGAGTGATGCGATTCATTCTCACCCCGCTCGGCCTGCTCCCTATCGGTCTAGAGGACCTCGCTCCTTGGTCGATGATCCATGCTCCCGAACAGAAGTGGACAGAAGAGCCAGATTCAGATGTCATCGCTGACCTGCTAGCAGGATTGGGGTGTCAGAATCTGTCATGGGACCTTTGTTGCTTCGATGGACGTGAACCAGTACGACCAGAGGGCACACGGCCGGACTCGAAAGAACACGCACTCACCCCTGAGCAAAATGAGGAAGTACGGAGCAAGCTGCTCGTCCTGCTCGGCATTGATGCTGAGGCCTGGCTCACTCATCGTGGACCTCTGAAGGGTCGGATGTCGGGTTCATCGCGTCTGACCAATGTCTTCGATTGTGATGGGGCACACATCATCTCGATGCGCCTCAACGATGGGGCGATTTCTCTGACAGATCAGGGTGCTGCTTCCTTTGCACTCATCGAACCAACCAAGGATTACACAGGTGTGCCAAGAGTGGTCATTGACGAACATGCTGTGCCCTTCGTCAAAGAGGGAAGGAATGTATTTCATGGATTTGTGACCAACGCAGAAGCTGTACCCATCGCTGGCCTACCTTGCATCATCTGTGGACCTGATGGAGAGGCGATAGCACACGGCGTTCCGACAGGATGTGCGGCCGATCTGCTTGCTGTGGGAAAAGGTATGGCAGTGAGAGTTCGAGGAGTCCTGACAACGCAGAAACCATGAACACCTGCTCGTTGCCCACCATGTGGGCGAGGCCGAGGAACTCATCATCGAGGCCAAGGGTCTCACGAAGCGCTACGGTAGCAACCTTGCTCTAGATAGTGTCGATATCAGCATCGGACCTGGAGGGACGGGGCTACTCGGCCCGAACGGAAGCGGAAAATCGACGATGATCAAAACCTTGCTCGGGCTCATTCAACCATCAGCTGGTCAAGCAAAGGTCATGGGCCACGACATCGCCGAATCGGGTGATAGAATACGCCAACGCGTGGGTTACATGGCTGAGTACGATTGTCTCAATCCTGGCCTTAAGGCAGTGGATCATGTTGCATACTCAGGGGAACTCCTTGGAATGAACCCTGCAACTGCGAAGCAACGAGCGCATGAGACTCTGGAATACGTCGGTCTGCGCGACCAGCGTTATCGTGCGATTGATTCTTTCAGCACGGGCATGCGCCAGTCCACCAAATTGGCTTGTGCCCTTGTCAATGATCCAGAATTTCTCATCTGTGATGAACCAACAAATGGTCTTGATACAGAAATCAAGGAATTCATGCTCAACACACTGAACAACATCCTCGCTAATGACGGGCGAAGCCTGCTCATGACCAGCCACATCATGGAGGATGTAGAAGCGGTCTGTGACAATATCATCATGATCGATCGGGGACGAGTCATCGCCCAAGGTCGTATCGAGGACCTTCGTGCAATCGACCGTGAGGTTGAAATCCACGCTTGGGGAAGCATCGATCAGCTTGAACGAAGATTGCTCAATGCTGGACATAAGGTGCGCAGAAGAGGTCGCATTCTGCGCATCCCCCACAGAGAAGGATTGAGTGCCGAAATTCTGGAAGCTGCAGCAGAGGCAGGGACACAGATTCGACGAATGGTGGACCACGAAGCAAGTCTGGAGGATCTCTTCCTCGCAGTGATGGACCGACTCGGCTACGGAATTGGAGAAACGGGTCCCGAACAGGAGGTCAAAGCATGACTGAGTCAGCAGATGAGGAGGTGAAGCTCGACAAGATCGAGGGGACGACTCGTATCCAATCGGCATGGTCTGGAGACTCATCTACACAAGGACAGGCCCTTGCTGCTGGAAGTGTGGTCTATGAGCAGATCTATCGGCCTTGGAACGGTGAACTTGGTGGGAGGTGGGTTCGTAATTTCTCAATATGGAGGCATCACGTGTATGGAATCTTCATTGGAGGACACAAACCATGGTCGGTAGTCATGAGACTTGCAACTCTCCTTCTCTTCCTTGGGGCCATGTACGATCTGCTCATTGTTTTCATCGCATCTTTGACCGGAGAGAATACGCTACTTGAAATCGTAGGCATCAAGCGCTCAACACTCTTCAATCAGGTACTGGGCTATTTTCCACGCAACGCCATCTGTTTTCCACTAATCGCTGCTATGCTAGCTGGGGGACTCATCAGTGAAGACCGACGCCATGGCATGTCCGCAGTATATTTCTCCAGACCCATTTCAAGAATTGATTATGCGGCCATGAAGTACCTCTCCATGGCCTCTGTGCTCGGTGCAGTGGTGCTGATCACGCTAACCGCGTTCTACATCGGGTCGATTGCACTTACAGGAGAAGGGTGGAACTTCCTGCTGGAGACCTTCCCCCTCTACCTCTTCGCCATAGTGGCAGGTACAATACTTGTCTTGACCTACACCAGCATTGGAATGGCATTGTCCTCACTGAGCAGAGGACGCTATCTGCCGGGAGTGTCATTCATCGCTCTGCTTATCGGGACGCGGATTTTAGCAGGGATCATCGACAGCGTATTCAATCGGACCATTCTCTATGTCCTTTCACCATTCGATGTCGTCGCTCACCTCGGTCAAGTGATGATGGGAATCCCTTCGAAATATGATCACAGTTGGACCCTAAGTTTGGTTTCAATGGTCCTCATGAATGCCATCTCACTGTATGTCCTTGCTGTACGCATCACGTCAATGGAGGTGACTCGAGAATGAGTACGACTGCACCTGCAGTGCTGTTCGACCATGTCTCCAAGTGGTACGGCACCGTGATTGGGCTAAACGAATTGTCTGTGGCGATCTCTGGTGGTGTCACAGGCCTCCTCGGACTCAATGGAGCCGGAAAATCGACCTTCCTGAAACTCATCGTAGGTCGGCTGAAACCAAGTAAAGGCACTGTTCGCCTGTTCGGAATCGACCCATGGAAGAATACTGCTCCCTTTGCGCGAATCGGATATTGTGCCGAGACGGAGCGAATGCATGATTGGATGACCGCACACCAATTCGTGACCACTTTCGGGCGATTGTACGGATATCGGCGCAGCGAAGCAGAGGGTCGATCGGAGAAAATGCTTGAGTTAGTTGGACTCACAGATGTGATGCATCGAACTGTTGGCACCTACAGCAAAGGCATGCGGCAGCGAGTCAAGATTGCTCATGCCCTTGTCAATGAACCTGATCTTCTGATTCTTGACGAACCTCTCCATGGGTGTGATCCCATCGCACGAACCGTGATCATGGATGTCATCAGAAGACTCGGAAATGAGGGTCGAACAATCATTGTGACCAGTCATATCCTCGCTGAGATTGAACGCATCACCGAGCAGATTCTCATCCTGCACAATGGACGTTTGCTCGCCCTTGGCAACATCCATGCCATCCGCAATCTACTCGACAAACACCCTCACAGGATTCGAATCGGTGTCGAGTACCCTCGCGAATTGATCTCACATTTCACGGGCCATGGCTCAATCATCGGCTTCGATATCGAGAAAGAAGCACTTGTTCTGCGGACCCAGCAACTTGACACTGTACACGCAGACCTGCCTACTGTATTACTGAAATGTGGACAAGAGGTTCACAGCATCGATAATCCGGACGACAATCTAGAGGCTGTCATAGGATATCTCGTGGAGGGTCGACGATGACCGAGGATAAAGGTCGCATCGAGGGGTCCTCAGTCTGGACCTCCCTTGACCGGAAGTCTGTGGCAATGATTGAATTCACGCTTGGTCAATATCGTCGAAGGATGTCCACATGGGTGATTGTTGCCGTCAGCACCATGCTCATTGCTCTAATCGGCCTTGTTTACATCGATGATGTGCAGAATTTCGATGCTACTGTGTTCCAAGTCGACAATGATGGCGATGGCCTTTTCTCAGAGGATGGATTTGACACTCTCGACAACGATGAAGACTGTCAATCGCAGACTTTCACCATTCAGAAGGATACAAACGGCAACAATGTGATGTGTGATGTGGAAATCATCGAACGCTCTACAGGTGTGACATACATACCTGACAGCAGAGTAGATGAGGACCCAGATGAAGCTGCACTTGAGCGAGAGATCACTCACAGAGGTTACGTGCTTGCTACTGCAAAACTTGGTATCGGCTTCATCGTCCCACTACTGCTATCGTTGTTCTTAGCTACTAACCTCATCCGCGACGAGATCGAGAATGAGACTATGCACTACATCTCCGGCAAACCACTCGATAGAGGGGAGATACTCGGCTATCGACTCATCGCCTATCTCATCATCGTCTGGCCAGTGATTGCTGCACTCTGTCTCCTTCAAGCGCTGGTCTGCATCATCATTGGTCCGTCTGAAGGAATGTTACGTTTCGACGACATTGGAATTTGGGTCAGCGCCATGTTAGCTGGTTGGCTCATCTGTCTCGCCTACGGTGCTCTATTCTCGGTATTTGGATCTGTACATCGATTTGGGGGAGTCGGAGCACTCTTCATTGGACTATGGGAGACCATGATGGGATTCCTGACTCTTGGATTCCCCAACATCCCCGTGACAAGGATGTCATTGGTCCGATGGGGCTATGATCTGGTAGATGCGGCTGTGCCAAGAGCTTGGGCAGATGCCAACACATTGAGTGCTAAGATCGAGACAGTAGACTATCCTGAGGGCTTCAGAGGAGAAGAAATTACCACAGATGGTCTTGAAGGGTGGTTTGGCGGCACACCATTCAATCTCACACCCTTCCTCTCTTCGGTGGTCTCAGTACTCGTCCTGCTATTTTTCACAGCGCTTTGCCTGTTCATCGGAAGGACCGTACTCTCGACAAGGGAATTGGAGTGAGAACGCAAGTGACCAGTGCTCAAGATCCACGACTCTGGTCATTGCGGGACGGGAACGACCTTCAGAATCTTTCCTGGCACTGGTGGTTCTGGCTTATCTTCCTAACACCACGAAACGATAGCCCCAAAAATGAACTTGAACAATTCATGATTCTGTGGTCGACCAAAGATTGTCGTTCCATCACAATGAGTGGGCACCTATGGAAAAGAAATTCCCGCCCACGACTCGATTCGGGTGTAACCATGGATGGAATCGTGGCCAGTTGGTGGTGGGATGGACACACGATGCATGAACCGTGGCGATTTGGCGAAGGACGCATGCACGTTGAGGGAGGAGAACGACCCATCATTGCACCTTTGTGGACAGACGCACCAGCTATTGGATATGAAGCACAACTCGATCGTTTCTGGATTGACGTCCCTCCAACCGATGAGGGGGGGGAAGGGCCAAATTCGGTACAACTCGTGATCGATCCATACTCCGAACATGAGCACGACATCACTCATCACAACAATATGTTCACCGCAACCATGGGGTATGACATTCATCGACTTCGCCGTGCTCGGGTTCATGGAGTCGTAGATGATATCGAGCGCACAGGAACTGCCTACCTGCAGAAAGTCACAGTGGATGCACCACCTGTGCCGTGGTTCTGGGGTCTGATCCACTTCACGGATGGGTCTTACATCGACTGGTTCATGCCCCATCTGGGTGCCTCAGCAATGCGCAAAACCTCGCAGCCATGGTCTATGCTCGGTCGAGCAGGTCAGATAGCATTACGACCCTCAGGACTCTTCATTGATGAGAAAAAAGACAGAAGACAGCGCTTCAGCATCGTCGATGTGAAGGTAGATCCCTCTGAGCAACGTGATACCTCCCGTGACGGGGCACCGCTCCCCCAATTCACAGTCCAAATGGTCTCGGGCAGGGTACGTGTCAGCATCTTGGCCACAGCATGTTCCAGAGCTGCATGGGTATTCGATCAGCAGACCATAGCCGGTCTGACCTCGCACCTGACATACAATGAATATCCCCTAGCCATCGAGCACATCATCATCGAGGATGAAACTGGTCGAAGGAAACTGGATGCTTCTGACGTGATAGGTGCCAACGCCGAACATGCGTGGGGATGGTTGTTTTGAGGGGCGTGACCCCAAAACGGTCATATCAGAGACCTCTGTCATCATAGCATGAGCGAGGAGCAGAAATCCGAGCCAGCCCCGGCTGAAGAAAAAACCGTGGAAGAAGCACCAGTAGCCGAACCAGCAGCGGCGCCAGTTGCTGCTGCCCAAGACAATAGTTCGGAGAAGCTGGTGAAGAAACTCAACCTAGTCGCAGGTGAATCGATCGATAGGGATTCGGTGTATCGACCAGCACCTCTCTCCTTCACCTCACGCTACATCCTTGCCCTTGGAGTACTTCTTGTTCACCTGTTGTTCTGGTGGTTCGACAAATTCTCAGCGGATTCAGAAGCTGCAGCTGTTGTCGAAGTTCTTTCTGGTTTCTTTGGATTCGGAGTCACGTCCTTCGTCTTCGCCATGCTACTGCTGACTTGGCTGAATCGGTTCCTGAATGTCTCAACCTCTGGAACGATTTACACCATGACGCTGCTACTCATCACACTGGCCCCGTTCCTATACTTTGTCGACGACCTGCTTGCTGGCAACGAGTCGGCATTGCCAGGATTGATTAGCTTCCTTGAAATTGATGCCTACGAGAGTGCAAAGTTACCTGGTGAGTGGAGTCCACTGATCTTCGGGATTGTCTGGTTCGCTCTGTTGATTACGATTGTTGAATACAACCGCCGCACATATACCTACGGAGTATCGGATAAAGCAATCATCATGAAGCGTGATTTCTTCTTTACGCGTAACCAGCGACGCATCCTCTACGACAACATCACTGACATCAACCTTGAGCAAGGTGTCTTCGGCACTTTGTTCCGGTTCGGAAACGTAGTCCCCGTAACCGAATCTGGCTTTGGACTGGAAGTCGACTCAGGCGGGGCTGCTGAAGCAGCAATTGCCGTAACAGCCGTCGACGGAATTGCTGGAGAAGAGAAGAAGAAGAATCCCGTCGTCAAGTTCCTGAAGTTCTTCATCATCTTGGCAATGCTACAGCGCAAGAAGAAGCGCCTGACCAGAGATCCTGACCACTGTCTCTTCGGCGTACGTAAGCCTCAATCAGTGTACGACAAAATCGCGCGCTACCAACTCGAACATGACCCTGCCCAGAAAATGCAGGAACTCAAGGAAACCATGCAGAAGATGTCTGAGCAGTAGGGTTCAAACACCCACCCTTCTACCCTACCCTCATGGATGAGGAACTCGTCAGCCAGGCCGGAGTGGCTCTATCTCGCGGTGAATTCACGGAAGCGATGGAATATTTTGACAAGATACGCGAGGCTGAACCTGACAATGCCCTCGGACACTATGGGTGGGCAGAAGCAGCCTTCATGCGTATCTCGATAGATCTTGCAGAGGAGCCGCCCGCTGCACTCATCATGCGATCTTACAAGAAAGCCATGGAACTCGACGAGGATAATCTCGAATTCGTAGGAAGTTTCGCTAACTTCTGTCTTGACTGTGGCCGCATACCCATGGCAATCAAGGAATATCAGAGACTTGAGAAGATGGCTGATCTCGCGGAGATACCTATTGAGGACACTCTGTTCGATGCTTCTCGATTGATTGTCGAAGCTATCGATCGCGTGGATCCTGAGCGCTCAAACACAAAGATGGTTGGACCATGGCTTAAACAAGCACTCATCTGGGCCGTCGGTGGACTAGGGTTCGAAGCAACAGAAGCCGCAGGTCTACTCAGCAGCGCTGAGTGAGACACCATGGGCGAAAAGAGAGTAGACCTGGTAATAGGTTACCTCGGCACTAGATTTAACGGTGCTCAGATTCAGCCCGAGGTTCGGACCGTGCAGGGAATACTTGGACAAGTGTTCAAGGAGCTGAAGTGGTCCAAGGATTCGGCTAAACCACCTCCTCTGTGCTCAAGGACCGATGCCGGAGTACATGCAGCGATGAACATATTCCGCACCTCTGTACCAACAGGATTAATCGAGAACAAAGGACTGAGAGGGATCATTGGAATCCTACGAACATGGCTTGAAGATGACCTTTTTCCACTTAAAGTAGTCGAGGCAGATGATACCTCGGTGCGTTGGGCTCTGAACAGGACGTATCGATATGTACTCCATGGAATCGAAGGCTGGGATTCACCTGCTCCAAGTGATCTTGAACTAGACCTCGAAATGTTTCTAGGAACACGCGATTGGAATGCTTTCCGTCGCTTCGACCCTGACGCAGACCCATTCAGAACTATCGAGGCATTTCAACCGCTCATAGATAACAGTGGGCGCATGATCGGTTTTGAGATCAAGGCACCTTCTTTCCTGAGATCAATGGTACGAAGAATCGGAGGCGCTCTCATCGATCATCGCAGTGGAAGGGTGAGCACAGATCAAGTCGCTGCTGCACTCGCAGGAGATCGCTCAGCTGGATTCAGAACTGCACCAGCCTCTCGACTCATACTCTGGCACATTGAAAGGGCAAATCTGAATCCACCATCTGCAGAAGCCTCAGATTCTTGGTTACCCGGACTACCAGATTCATCTGCACTCGGTGCACAGATGGAAATTGAAGCTAGGATCGAACAAGCTGTCATCGCAGAAGCGCGACGAATATCGACAGACCTTGAATCAACTAACTACGACGCAGACTGAATCGCCGTCAACCAGTGCCAATGCCTCACGAAGAAAGCGACTTGAAATCAACTCCATGACATCCTTATGACGTGTAAGGTCTGGAAGAAGAACTACCACAGGCTCTGAGAGGTCGTCACCTACATGCAGTGTAGCCAGCATGGCAGTAGCACCACCAAAGGAACGGCCTTCACGCTCAAAACCATGTATTCGAAACATCTCAGCATTGCATACAGCATCAGTTTGCTCAGCTGAGAGACCACTAGCAATTCGAATCGCTTGCCAGCCATCTTGAGCCGAGGCATCAAGTTCGATATTCAGTGTTCCTGGCCACGCTCCCAAACCAAGTATGGCCTTGAATTGATTCTGATAGTGGTCCTGAGCCATGAAAACATGAGCCCGTCCAAGCCCGCTGGCGACCAAACCCGTGAACTCCATGTATTCGGCCACGACGGCGCCCCCCCTATAAGGGAGCCCACACGAATATTCTCACATCTCCGTAATCATGATGCCCACGTTCTCCGTGGGTCACCCATGAACCACTCAGCAAGGACTCATTGGATGAAGGAGCGCCATGAAGCGCTCGTTGCCGAGGGAAACGACTGGCGACTTCGTTCTCTTCAATCCGCCTCGATGCCCCATTCGGTCGTGGACGGTCAAGAGGTCATCATGTTGTGTTCGAACAACTATCTGGATCTTGCACGCCACCCAGCCATCATCGATGCGATGGCCACCACCACTCGCGACTTCGGTGCAGGTTCTGGCTCTGTGCGAGCTATTGCTGGAAATATGACCATCCACGAAGAAGTCGAGAAAACAGTGGCTCGATTCAAAGGCGTTGAATCATCACTTGTGTTCCAGACTGGCTTCTCAGTAGGTAGTGGATTCATCCCGACACTTGTCGGGAAAGAGGACGCGGTGATCTCCGATGCGCTCAATCATGGATGCATGATTGATGGAATTCGACTCACTAAGGCTGATCGGCGCGTCTATGCCCATAACGACATTCACGAACTTGAAGCACATCTGCGAGACACAAAACAAGCTCGGCGGCGGCTTGTACTGACTGACGGTGTCTTCTCAATGGACGGGGACATCGCCCCTCTGGACGCCATCTGTGAACTATGCGAACAATACGACGCCATGCTCTACGTTGATGATGCTCACGGTGAGGGAGTCATGGGGGATGGAGGGCGTGGAATCGTTGATCACTTCGGACTTCAAGGTCGCGTCGATTTTGAAGCTGGTACATTCAGCAAGGCATTCGGTGTTGTTGGAGGACTGGTCGCTGGAGCTGAAGAAGTCCGCCTACACGCACTCAACAACAGCAGGACATGGTTGCTCTCTGCATCACACCCCCCTGGTGTTGCAGCCGCGCAGAAGGCTGCCATAGATGTTCTAGAAAACGAACCTGAGCATCACGCCCGACTCTGGTTGGTCACAGGCCTCATCCGAAATGCACTCCAAAATCTTGGTTTCGATACGGGTGAATCGGTCACGCCCATCATTCCAATCATGTGCGGTGAATCTGATCGGGCCAAAGCATTCTCAGAAGGACTGTACAATCGAGGAGTGCTCGCTCTACCAATTGTATTCCCAATGGTCCCTCGAGGGAAGGCCCGAGTCCGTTGTATGATGAATGCAGGACTCAGCGATGACGATGTTGAAGAGGTGATTCGCATCATGGAAGAAACTGGACGAGATGTTGGCCTCATCTGAAAGTAGCAATCACTCAGAGGTCATTGATTCCTCGATGACCGACTCAACGTCCTCATCCAATGCCACATCAGATTCTTCGACCAAATCAATTGGGGTGGTCAGTCGATAATGTCGAGGAGCCCATGACAGCCAGACCCAAGCAAGGCCAGGTAACCAAAGCATGGCATTTCCAAGGATAAGAAGGATATCTGGACGATCAGGAGCCATGGCCCAGAAGGTCCGCAAAGCTGCTCCAATGAAGGGTGTCAGGAAGGCGATGCGTCTTGGTAGGGTGATAGGATCGCGTCCTGTCACAGAGGCCGAGAAGGCTGCAGCACCACCAATTATTCCGAAGACAAGGACAGTACCTAGGACCTCAACGGCCCAGCGTCTCAGCCATGAATCAAGTGACCAAGACTCAGTCAGACCAACTGGAATCAAGACTGCAGGAGCGATGAGGAGAGCATAGAACGAAGAGATGAGAGCAGGATGTGAAAGGTCAGATGGCCATTCTGCGAAGCGTTCAGATAGGCTGCCCCCGCCACTGCGCCCCATCAATCTGAGGCGACGCATGCGTTCATCTCGATCGTTCGTCACTCTGATTCACCTCCGTTACTCTCAGACCCGCGTGAGTCCAGAATCTGCTGGATACCCGACCTGACATCATCTGATATCACTCCCGGAGTCGTTGAATCCCAAGAGCGTTCAAGAAGGCTCTCCCCAGAATCTTCACGTTGTCGCGCGCCGATGAGAGATGGGTCTTCTCCGCTCCTCGCCTCAGCTTCGGCCACGGCTGCAGCAGCATTCAGCGAATTCATGGCGAGGCGCGCAGTACGCACCGTTCCTAACCAACGAGGAGAAACTATCGAGAGAGTATCAGAGCCATTGCGAACCTTGAGCATGAACTTACCAAAAAGCCCCACCTCATGCATTTCGATTCGATCACCTTTTGCCAACCACTTCACACCCTCTACATCAAGAAATCCAACCGCTGGGATGCCCTCGCCGTCATCTGTGAACCAAGGATGGTTCTTTGTAAGACGAAGACTCTTACCTACAATTCCAGTTCCAAGATAGGAACGAATGAACATCCAAACTAACAGTGCAGTCCCGCAAACCAGAACTAGGAGGGTAAGAGTATCGACTACTGATTCAAGTGGGAAAACAAAAACCCCGATGTAGAATGCAACTCGCCAGAACAATCCAATCAACAGGAATAGGATTGCTGCAACGATAAGAGCGTCTCGACGCACCTCCGACATCGAATCAGACCAAGTTTGAGTCTCACAGATGGGGACACCTAACTCTATGTCTTTCGACATGGATTTGATTCCCCGACCCACTACAAGTGGTCTTTGCTAGATGTTGCCAAAGAATGCGCATTCTCAAGCGCAGATGGCTAGCCGGTCATACATTGTCAAGGGCCTTTACAAGATCACGCCAAAGATCCTCAGCATCTTCGATGCCCACGGAGAGACGAATAAGACCCGGTGTCACCCCTATCTCCAAACGCCGTTCCTCCGGAATCGCGGCATGGGTCATCGACCAAGGATGATTGACTAAGCTCTCAACGCCTCCAAGGCTCTCGGCGATAGTGAAGTACTCGCTGGACGCGGCGAAGCGCCGGGCTCCAGCCTCGCCACTTTCAACTTCGAGTGATATCATCCCTCCAAAACGACGCATCTGAGAAACTGCAGTCTTGTGCCCTCGATGGGACTTAAGTCCCGGATACAGAAGTCTAGTCACCTTTGGATGTGAGTCCAGCCTCTCAGCGATGAACTCAGCATTATCACAATGGCGCTCCATCCGTATCCCTAAAGTCCTGATTCCTCGCAGAGTGAGAAAGCAGTCGAGAGGAGAGGGGACTGCACCAATTGCGTTCTGAAGGAAGCGGATTCGCTCGCTGAGTGACTCATCCCTACTGATCACTGTACCACCTATCAAGTCAGAGTGGCCGGCGATGTATTTCGTAACCGAATGGACCACGAGGTCGGCTCCAAGATCGAGTGGGCGTTGTAGAACTGGTGAAGCAAATGTGTTGTCCACAACGACCATCCATCCCCTCTCATGGGCTTTCGCAGAGAGATCCCTGATGTCATGAATGCTCAGCAAGGGGTTGGTCGGTGTTTCCAACCATAGCATTCTGGTATTTTCTTGGCCACACGCTTCCAGTTCACCGGGACCAAGTTCACTGTATGTCGTCTCAACGCCGAACTTCAACAGAACATGATTGAACAATCGTGACGTTCCACCATAGAGATCCGATGCAGCCACGATATGGCTACCTGACTCAAGAAGTTGGGTCACAGCAGAGATAGCTGCCATCCCACTGGCAAAGGAACAACTGGATGCAGAAATTTCGGGAGATTCCAGATCGGCTAGTGCCGCTTCCAACGCTCCGCGCGTTGGATTCTGGGTTCGAGAGTACTCATAGCCGGTGTGATCCGCAAAATCACGTTGGGCATAGGTCGAGGTCTGGAAGATTGGCATCTGAACCGAGCCTGTCTTCTCATCAGGGGCTGCCGCAGTGTGCACCGAGCGTGTAGATTCACCAATTCCATCATCCATCTTCTCACTCATCCCACTCATTCGGCTCGAATCCGTTCTCACGTAGCCAATCATCATTGTAGAGCTTGGAGAGGTAAGGGTTGCCTGCATCTGGCAGAATGACCACTATCTTCGCCGAATCACCACTCTCATCTGCCTCCTCTGCTAATTGAAGAGCAACTTGGATCGCACCTCCTGCAGAACCACCACTGAACAATCCCTCGGAGCGAGCTAAGAGACGCGCGTAGCGAAAACATCCCTCGTCGTTGACTTGGCGAATCTCGTCAATGAGGGTGAAATCTGTTGCTGAGGGGATGAAATCCTCTCCAAAGCCCTCGACCAGATAGTTATGCGGCTCCCCCATAGTGCCATGATCAAAATATTCCTTGAGAATAGATCCAACAGGATCAACGCCAATAATCTGAGGTGCCTCTTTGCCCTCCTTCCTAGCTGCTTCATGCAAGGCAGCGGCACACCCAGTAATAGTACCGCCCGTCCCCATAGTAGCTACGAAATGAGTGATACCGGGGCACTGGCGCCAGATCTCGGGTCCTGTCGAGCGAACATGAGCAAGGGGATTGGAAGGATGAGAATACTGGTCAGGATACCATGCTCCCGAAATCTCACAAGAAAGGCGAGCTGCCACCTGATAATACGATCGTGGATCATCCTTGGCAACTGCAGTGGGACATACGTGCACCTCTGCACCAATCGCTCGCAGAAGGTCGATCTTCTCATTCGACATCTTATCGGGGATGGTGAAAATACAGTGGTATCCACGTTGCGCTGCCACCATTGCAAGGCCAATTCCAGTGTTGCCACTAGTTGCCTCGATGATGGTACCACCTGGCTTTAGCAGCCCCTTCTCCTCGGCATCAAGAACCATCCAAAGACCAATTCTATCCTTGATTGAACCACCTGGATTGCACCGTTCCAACTTGACCCAGATCTCTGAGTTTCGGAGACGAGAAGTGATTCGATTAAGCCGAATCAATGGAGTGTTACCAATGGCGTCGACCGCATCCTCATACGCACCTGCGGGCAGTCCCATGGAAGTCGATTACGAAGGAGCGATATGATGATTCGCACGAATCATCTGACAGAGAAATTAACTCTAAGCTCCTGAAGAATTCAGTCATAAATCATCATCTGGACCTATCGTAGAGATGTGACCATACTGCTCGAACTGTTCCTTCGTCCACCCTACAGGAAGGTTTGGATCTCGTTCACGCTTTTTCGGTGGGTCTTCTCTTCGAATGAGCTTCTTTCCTGCGTTTCGACTGACCGGAGGCGTGATCTTCTTTCGCTTACGGGGTGTGTTGCTCATTCGCTTGGCAACTAGGGCAGTAACAAACAGAATGATGGCAAGAAGAGGTCCCATGACAATGGCTTCATGCTGGCCTATGAGAATGAAAGTAACACCGGTAACGTACAGAGACACCAAAATGATGGTGAACATCAGAGTGAGGTCTTTGGCATTCATGTCAGGCAAGAGAAGGTGTGTGTATATCAGTCATATGAGGCGACGAAACGAAGTGAATGAGAAAAACAGATGACCTGAGCGAGAAGCAGCATCGCATTGAAAAGAAGAACATGACCATCTGTGGTGATGAGGGCAATCGAACTCCCTCGTGGTATCATTCTCACCGAACAGATTGGTGGCGCAGAAGTACTGGAACACAGCATCCGAGACAGGATTCGCGAAGGATGGACTGGCATCATCAGAGGACGCCAGAATCGGGGTGACTCAAGAGTCGAAGGACATGTAAGTCTCCTCAAAGGTGGACCCGTCCTTGCCCATTGTTCTGAAGGTGATCTTAGAGGGATGGATGCATTAGATGCATTGAGAGAGCTGTTTGAAGATCCACTGACTCGTGTGACGTTTCACGCCGAGATTGATATTGAGGCTCTTGTCGACATTTGGCCTGAAGCGAGGCTTGAGCGTCTTGGCTTGAAACTTGAAGATGCTGACGTGGATCAGGCTGTTGCTCGAGAAGCTGATGCAGACATGAGGCTTGGATGGTGGCGGAGGTTAACCGAGCAGACCGTAGCCAGAGATGTACCCAGCCTCCCCGAGGCTCGCCCTAATGCCCGATTGAGGTTTCCAGATCGAATAGGAGGTTCTGTCCCCCATGGAATCACTAATCTTCGGTGGGGCGCTGCATGCATGGTCGAAGGAAGCATCGATGATCTGGTACAGGTAGGAAGGGCAGCGAATCAGACCGAACGAGAACTACTGATGATCACTAGAAGACCTCTGAATCAAGTGCCCAGCGAACTGCTACATGGAACAAAATTGAGGCTGACTGAACGAGAAGGTGATCTGAACAGTACCTCCCCAAGGCCAGATAGGATAAGGGATACCATCCATAAATGGCTCAATTCACATCAATCTGGGGTCGTCCTCCTAGACGGACTTGAATACAGTGCTGGCATCCATGGTTCAGCCCAAATGTTAGAGGCGTTGGACGGAATAGTGGATCGTATACGGTTCGAAGAACACATCTTCATCGCTACCATCGATTTGAACTCGTGGAATCAACGCGACCAGCATCGACTTCGCGCCACCATGGATGCCCTTCACCTACGCGACCTACAAGGGATTCGCAGTGTATTCGAGGAGCAAACTTCCACTAGTGAGATCATCGCGATGAACAACCCAATCACCACAGAAAGGACTCCACAAGAAGAGGCGAGCAGAACTGATCCTCCCGAGCCAGTACCTGATGAACAAATTTCCATCCAACCAAAGGTGAATGATACTGCGCCCGTAGAACAACAGCGAGTTGACCCTGCTCTTATGGCTGGTTTCTTAGAAGACATCACCGATGGAGAAGAAGGACTGGAATCGGTCATCGAAGAAACCGAGTTGAGTGCGGAGGTTCCAGTTCCAATCTTCCAGCCCTCGATCAACAGAACATCCACTAAACAGATGAAGGAAATGAATATAGCAAGCAAGGAGGAGGACAATGAAGACAAGAAAATCACCAGTACAAGTGTGGCAGAAACGTCAGAACGTAGCACTCTGCCAAACCCATTGGCTTGGGAGCCAAGCGTAATAGATCATTGGAGCAAAGTACCTGCTCCGCCTGAGCGAATCGAACAAACACGTGAAGATGTCAGAGAAGCCGCGCACGAAGAGTTCACTCTTCGCCTCAACAAGGAAAAAATCACAGAAGATATCTCACCAGTGAAGATACAAAACAAGGGACCAAGAGGGCCGACAACGAACCATGGAGCAAAAAGAAGAAGAGGCAGCCTGCCGGCCACGTCCAATGCCCCTTCACCTCCAACAAGGGCTGCAGTGTCAACCGCGAAGGACCAAGAAGAGTTGGAAGTCTTAGGTGCCAAACATGTTTCCCACGGAGCTGCAATCCCAGAAGCACCTACCCCTCTGACCATACTTCCAACAAAGAACGAAGCACATGGTGCTGTGCTACCTGAAGCACCAACACCTTTGGAAGACCACCCTGCACTGAAGGGTAAAATACCAGCGATAGGAATGAAGCGGTCGACGCCTCAAGAATTCACTGGTGGACCCGAAGCAAAGGTACTACCGGGACGTACTCAATGGGATAAAGCAGCCAGCCGAGCACGCACAGCTACGGTCCTTGACGCCAATCCCAGAGCACCACCTCCAAAGGAGCGTGGTAAGGCAATTGGACTCGGACGATTACGAAAGGAAAAGGAAGTTCATCTTGAGAAGAAGAAGGTCGAGCAGGTCCTCGATGCAGACCCTGCAATCCTCCCGCCAAAATCAATGGATAGAAACATCGGTCTCAAGCCCATGCCGAAGACAATCGGAGTTCACATCAAAAGGAAGGATACAGGTGACACGGTGCTCGATGCTGCCCCCGAAGCCCCAGCCCCTAGGGTTGTCGAAACAAGCGTTGGACTCAGCCCTATGCAAGAAAAGAAGGGTTTTCATCTCAAGAAGAAGAAGAAGGCCGACACATTCCGTGATGATATCGAGAAGGAGATCGAGATATGACCAAGAAAGCCCTCGATCTGAAGGTAGCTATAGCAAGAACACAAGCACTTCTGGAAGCAGATTCTGAAACTTCGACGCGTGATATCAAATCACAGCCATCGATTCTCAGACATGTACTCAGCGAGGTTCGTCCCCAGCAATTCGGCATCGAAGCGACAAAGGAAGAAGAGGGTGGTGCCATGATGCCAGATTGGCTCATGGATATCAACAGCGTGAATGAAGACTTGGATGAAGGATTGAGCAGTGATATCGAGGAGATCGTCGATGAAATTCTTGGTCTGGGAGAAGGAGGTCGGCCAATCTGGGAAGAAGTTCTCGCTGTGGGGCGCACAGATGAGCCTGGACAACGAGTCGACCACTTGGCAAGTGATGGATGGCCCCCTGCATTCCTACGTGTCGACCATCTCACCTTTCGCCAGTGGGTGACATTACCTGAAAATCGAGCTGCCACACACGCCATCGAAGCCGTACTCGATGCACCTGCCACTCGAATGAACCCGTTGGTCCTCATCGGTCCTGAAGGTTCAGGTAAGAGTCACCTTCTCCATGCTGCAGCCACCTCCATGCAGCGACGTGACCCCACCAAACTGGTACGAAGAATAGATGGCGCTGTTCTCTTGAGTACAGTGGAATTACCAAAAGGTTGGTCAGAGCATCTCCCAGATACGGGTCTTCTCATTGTGGATGACCTCGATGCCATCCAAGGTCGAGAAGACCTCATTGATGACCTCGGTGCAGCCATGGATTGGGCACTGAACCTTGGCATACAAATCATCATCAGTGCAGTGATGTGGAATGAGGAGCACCTTGGCCATGGGCGAATGCGGCGAATCATCAAAGGTGCTGTTCCTATCGAATTAATGACACTGTCCAGATCCAGTATCATTCTCCTCCTCAGGCGCCGCGCCATGTTGAGACGAGTACTCATCAGTGACCGGCATCTCGAAGCAATCGTTCATTGGGCTGAAGAGGATCTGAATCCATCTATCGCTGCCTTCGACCGACTCTCACAGATGATTGATGCTGGACACATCTTAGAAGATGAACAGGATGTGATTGATGCACTTGAAGGGCGCCTGGAGCGTCGTGCTGCAAGACCAAAAGAATCTGTGGCTGCAGACAGAGAGGCGGAAGAAATTCTGGATGCAAGTCTGGCCCATGTCCACACTGAACGGCTTGAAGTAGAATTAGTCAATCTTGGAGATGAACAAGAGGACATGGAACTTGTCGACCTCTGGCCAGCAGATGCTGAAGCGGTAGCAGCAGAAGCCGTGGCCGAGATTCTATCTTCTGATGAGAATCAGAACAGGGAACGCTCCGAGGGATTCGATCCCCGCGTCGGTGAACTCAAGCGTCAGCGAATCGATAGAGAACATTGGGCTGGGCGAGGAGCATTAGATGCTGAAGTCGAGCGACAGTTGAATGCACACGAAGAAGCTAGTTTGACAACATCTCATGCCGATTCTACTCTCAGGTCAGGATTGGAAAATATCGCCTATGAAGTCGGGCGAACCACTGAACAAGACAACCTCGATGGCCTTGAAAAGAATCTCGATGACCTATCATCCGATGCTGAACGCCTGATCAAAGAAGACATTGATGAATGGACCCCTGAGGGTGAATGGAACATACATGAGGAAGATGTGCAATTGGATGATCTTCTTGACGATGGTGAGATTCATGACACATCAGCGGTTGTGAAAACCAGGCAACTGATGGTCCCTACGAATGAGAGTGAAGAATGATCAGATTCGTTTGATACCTCGACTGACTTGTGCATCACTGGACATCCACCTACGAATTGTTTCGGGGTCGATAAGTGGTGCGTCAGGATCATCGATACCAGGGCATTCCCGCTTGACTCTGGCCCAGGCACCTGGTGTCCTCAGATTCTCTCTCCACCATGGGAAGGCCCTGCATTGTATAGGTTTGAATTCATGAATTGAACACTTTGAATCCTCTTCCAAATAGATGCATGCCCCATCTATTCGATGACCTAAAACAATACGCCCATTTCGTGACCTTGAAGCACGCTCTTTCACCCACCTCTTTGCATCAAGCCCCTCGTGCTGTGCGATTCTCTTGACTTCATCTGCGGTCAGATAGACAATACCACCATCGCTCGAGCAACAAGCTCCACAATCAGGTTGACACTCGAACCGGAGGCCATCGGACCACCATGGATCTCGAATAAGGACACATCCTCAGAAGTCGAAGGGGTTGTCGAACTCATCCGAGGATTCCAGTTCAGCAGACTTTTTGTCCCGCTTACGGCGAGGAGTTTTGTTTGCGGGATTGTAGTCCGAGGTTTCAACAAGGTCGTTATCCAATTCTGCAGCACGAGGAGGGGCCCCAAACTCATGAATCTCGGTCTCTCCATCAGATGAATCCGTCGAGTCATTTCTCTGAAATGCACGCTTCACCTTCAAGTTCATCCGCGCTAGGAAGCGTGAATCACCAATCGCGACGAGGATGAAGATCATGGCAAATAGAAGAACGACAACATCATCCTTGGAAGTATGAGGATATTCCACATCAGTCGTAACTTTACCACTACATGGTCCTTCAGTGAAAAAGGCAACCCATTCAATATGGCCCTCTGCATACTCACAACCAGGAGCCGCCACCTGTGCAGGAACACCAACGGTGATGTTGATGACTGCCAGAAGAATCATGATTATTCCAAGCGCTGCGAGCAGGACTCGCCGGCCGGTCTGCAGAACCCCCATCAGACTGGGATGGACACGTCACTCATAAGCAGTACGAGTCAAAGAGGTCCGGTCAGCGGTGTCATTATGAAACGGAGGTGCATCGTGACACCATGACCCCCGGCGAAGACTTCCTATTCAAGGTCAAAGAATCACACCTCGATACAGGGCTGCGTGGCATTCCAGTAGGTACCTGTAGAACCTCGAGTGTCGATCCCTTCGAAGGGGTCCACTATGTAGGCATTCCAGTACGGGATACTGTCGAACGTGCTCCTGCCGAGGTCGTGTATCTATTGTTGCATAAGCGGTGGCCGAGTGATGACGAACTTCACGCCTTCCTCGACCATCTGGATCGTGCAGCCAACCCACCTGCGACAGTCGGGCGAGTGCTAGAGGCTCTTGGAGGAAACGTCCACCCCATGAAGGCACTCTCGATCGGTCTTGAGGTCCTCATAGAGGATGAAGAGGGTCTCGAATCCTTAGATGAAGTAATGGCCATCATTGCCAGAATGCCATGGTTGATGGCAGCAATACATCGTCTTCGCCTCAACAAGTCTCTGCCCAAACCTGTAAGCCTCAAGGAAGGTATTGTCTCAGCTTTCATAACAGCGCTCGACCCCTCACCAGAAGTTGACAGGAAGGCTATGGCAAGCATCCTCAAGACCTTCTACATCCTTCACCTCGATCATGGTGGTGGGAATCTCTCCACCTTCACAGGCAAAGCTGTCGCCTCAAGCCGAGCCGACATCACGGCCGCACTCTCGTCCGCTATGGACGCCCTATCAGGACCTCTGCATGGGCGAGCCAACCAATCATGTCTGGAATTCGTCCAACGAGTCGGATCGGATGATCCCGAGCAAGTTGAGAAGTTTGTTCGCACAGAAATAGAGGCTGGCAGACCCATCTACGGCTTTGGCCATGCTGTACTCAAAGCAGAGGACCCAAGGGCAACCTTGCAGCTTGAGGTGGGTGAAATGGTCTGCCCCAACGACCCTCTGTTCAAGACTCTGAAAACTCTACGTGAAGTCGCCTCCAAAGTCCTCGCAGAGAATCCACGCATCTCTAATCCTAATCCAAATGTTGACCTCGTCTCGGGTACGCTGCTACAGTCAGTTGGTTTCACAGATGCCCAAACCTACACGACATTCTTCGGTTGGTCCAGAGTCTCTGGCATTGGAGCCCAGATTCTTGACGAACGAAATGCTCGAGATGGAAAGGGAGTGCCTATCTATCGTCCGAAGTACATTCACAGACCCACAAAATAACCTCATACAAAATCAGGTAGTGGCCTGCTGCTCGAGCCCGAGCCACGATGGCCGATGACGCGGACCACCTCCCAAGGCAAACGATCATCGTTTGAGTCAGCCATCAGTTCATCAATAGACCGCGTCCACTTCCAACGAGTGGACCATTCCTTCATCTGACGTGCCTGCTCTTTGGCTGACTTGAGATGCCACGGTTCGACTTCTTCGACCAAGCGCTGCTGCATCGAATGGCCATCATCACCCCGGACACTTCGAAGTGCTTTTTCTTCCTCAATGGTCAAGGATTGAGTGGCTGGACGAGTCCAACGCGGGACTCCTTCATGATCATGAGTAACAAATTCAGGTGACTCATCACAGATCAAAGATATGCCTAGGTCACGCATGCGCCATTCCAGTTGTAATCTGCTCGGGAACACCTGAACTGGAAATCCTTGCCTGAGGCGTTCAAGACGCAATGAGGGTTTTCCGTACAGCCCAACACTTCGGCCAAAAACCACCCATCTCGAATGAGGAAGAAGATAATTCAGAGACATAGGAAGGAATGGAGAGCCTTCCCGCTGATGAGTAGCAAGAGACCTTCTAAACGGATGAAAGAAGAAGGCAGGGCCGGCCCGAACGCGTTCGACAAGAGGGCCACCCCAGGGCTGGATACAGGGCCGTAGGACCGTTGAAGGAAGATGGTCCATGCCTGCATGACGGCGAGCACGCAGGAGTTGGTTCGAAAAAGCGAGAATCGCTAGATTGTGGACAGGAACCTCAAATCTCTCGATCACTTCTCCAAGAACCTTGAACATGGAAGTCAGGTGCTCACGTGGTCCTTTGGAGGAGAACCAACCTCTTGTTAGACCCGCTCCAGGATAGGGCAATTTCAACTCAATGTCAACCAATTTTGGCTGATTCTTCCACCTATCAAGAAAGTCTTTGGAACTCAGAAGATCACCGAGCAATGGGATGCCAACACTCTGGAGCTGTTCACCAGTATAATGCTCCACAAATCCAGTTCCACCAAGAGCCTTCTTTGCAGCAGGATGCAGTCTGCGATCATGATAGATTGCAAGATCACTGTCCGATGTCAAACGAATGTCGAACTCAGTACCATCGAAGTGCTCCATACCAGCAATAATTGAAGGCAGGGTGTTCTCGATGTGCATGCTATCACCGAATCATGTGGCTGGAATCTGTGGTTCATGAGAAGTGACGGACCAAGTTGTAGTTGAACCGCGTGAGTCGGGAATAAGACGGTCTACAAGAAGACCTATCTCGAAGAGAAGCACCATGGGGAATGCCACCATTCCCATGGAGACTGGATCAGGTGGTGAGAGCATGGCCCCAAGGACCGCTGCGATGAACCATGCATGTCGACGATGAGCAAGAAGTTCGGCCCGCTCGATCGCACCGGTACGCAAGGCGACATAGGTTACGATAGGAACCTGCCACGCAATCATCGAACCAGCGATCAAGCCTATCACGAAACTACCAAGATCTGCAAGGCGCCAAGTCGGTGTCAATTCAACGCGAAGCGTGTCATTCATGAAATATTCAAGCACGAACGGAATGAGAATATATCGAGCATAAATCGCACCGAGAGTCCCCAGACCAATAGCAAGAATCACAGTCAGCATAATTTTGAATGGAGGGGCACGGATTCGAATGTCTGTTTCGGCAATCAGGTCCCGAATCTGGGAGTCACTGCGCACATACATCGCCAGATCCACAAGAAGCAACAAGCCACATGAAAACAAGCCCAAAAGAGTGGCAATCCTCAACCTGATGAGGATTACCTCCAATGGTGAAAGAACAACTATCTCGACAGAGGGAGGCACAAGGCCAGAGGTCTCGGTCAGCCAGAGAATCAAACGAGTCGAAATGGCAAAGCCCATTGTGAAACCTATCACGGCTGACCCCAGTAACCAGAGCCAACGACGACGGATATGTGCACCAAGACGCGTCATCAATTGACCTGAAGGAGAATCCAGCAACACCTCAATGGCCTGCTCAACATCCCTTGTATCGTCCATCTCTTTCTCCATCTCCAACCCCGAGGTGATGTCCAAAACCTCTCTTGAGTGTGGTTGGGACATGGACCCGACTCTTGATGCTTATCGAAGCACCCGTCCGACAGGCACAAACCAGAGGTGGGCGATGTACGCGGGATGGGGGTCGGGCGGAACCTACGTGTCGGCGTCGGGGCGGCCTCCTTCATAGGAACCATTCTGGCTTGTATCTGGAGGCTCTTTGAAGCGAATCGACTGCAACTACAATGTCAGGTACAGCAGAATAATTGTCCCTTCAACGCCCTAATGGTCCTCCACCCTGCTGTCATCATTCCATTGGTATTGTTCTTGGGGCTTACGATATGGCCACCCATACAATCAAAGATCTGGCCAATCCTGTTTCCCCGCGTCGATCGAAAAGCAGGGAAAGGAGTCTGGGACCCGTTCGGAACAAGGACTGGCCAAGCAAGCATAGACCTTGATCAGGAATTGTCAAAGGCCTACGATCCGAATCGAAGTAGCCCCGGCCTCTATCTACAAATGCAACCCACAATGACACTCTCTCAAGCGAAGGGACAGTACGAACAGACGGCTCAACAAGGGTGGAATCCAGACCATGGATACGGTTCACAACCTCAAGATGCCTATACACAATACGCAACCTGGGAAGGAGGATATCAGCAGACAGGCGGTCATGGATACCAGCAACAGAATCAGGCACATGTAGCACAGGCAGGCTCACAGCAGCAGGCATACCAGCAACAAGAACAACAGCAGCAGGCACAACAGCAGGCACAACAGCAACAGGCATACCAACAGCAAGCACACCAACAGCAAGCACACCAACAGCAAGCACACCAGCAACTGGCACACCAACAGCAAGCACACCAGCAACAGGCACACCAACAGCAAGCACACCAACAGCAAGCACACCAGCAACAGGCACACCAGCAACAGGCACAACAGCAGCAAACACA
>PVBE011237962.1_pt1 | contig 61585 bp, 64 predicted proteins | sample 1631181 | NCBI WGS metagenome assembly PVBE01 (sample SAMN08397723, study PRJNA350692) | Marine metagenome, whole genome shotgun sequencing project. | isolation source: water | place: Pacific Ocean | collected 2012-04
ACGTGCTCTCTCCCTAACTTTTGGTTTACACATGCATGGGGTTAGAATTCTCTGCGTTGGCGGTTCAAACCCGCCGCACTTTACGGAAGTGATGTCCTCCCATTCAGAGAGTTTCACGAACCACAAACTATAATGCAGGAAATTCAGGGAGTCCACGCCCTCACGCCCGGCGTTCGCTGGGCGGCTCATGGTGGATTTACTGGGAATCTTCTTCACAGGTACGTAATCAAAGGCGGAGTGAGAAAGCGGACCGGCCGGCCGCCAACCGATCGCCCGCTCTACACTCGAGAGTCTCACTCACCATATCTCATTCATCCGCGAAGGGATCGATGGCGTTGCCGACACAGCTGACGAACGCGGGCGTCGAGCGTTCGTTGACGTAAAGCTGGAACACGTCGGGTCGCGCGTAATGACCCGCGGCATCGAAATCGAACTTGCCGCGTACGATTTCGTCGAGTTCCAGTTCCGCCGTCAGAATGACGGGACCGTCGACATCGGGGCCGGCAAGCACTTTTCCCAAAGGGGAGATGATACAGCTGCCGCCACGCATCAACACAGTCTTCGGGTCGTCTCCCTGGATCGCTTCGTAATCCTCCGGGCAATCCCCCCGCGTTAGGTGCTGGCACGCGCTCAACACGAAGCACCGTCCCTCCAGCGCGACATGGCGCATGGTGGAAAGCCAGGTCTCGCGGTCGTCGGCCGTCGGCGCGCAGTAGATCTGGATGCCCTTCGAATACATCGTCATGCGCAGAAGCGGCATGTAGTTCTCCCAGCAAATGACGGCGCCGAGCCTGCCCAGCGGCGTGTCTAATACGGGAAGGGTCGATCCGTCGCCAAATCCCCACACCAGCCGTTCCATGGCGGTCGGCATCAGCTTGCGATGTTTGCCCAGCAGGCGTCCGTCGGGAGCGAAAAACAGCACGGTGCAATAGAGCGTCCCCAATTCTTTCTCGATCACTCCGATAACCAGGTGCGCGCCCGTCGCACGCGCCGCTTGGCCGATGGCGTCGCACGCCGCTCCTGGGACCTCGACGGCGCTCTCGAAGTAGCGCCTGAAAACATCCCGTCCCTCTGGCGTGCGACCGCCGACACGCGCGCCGAAGTCGAGACCCTTCGGGTAAGCCGATACGAAGGCCTCCGGAAAGAGGATCAATTCGGCGCCTTGCTTGGCAGCACTCGCCGCCAGTTCATGTACCTTCTCGATGGTCGCCTCGAGATCAAACACGACCGGACAGTCCTGGATGATGGCGGCGGCAACTTTGCGCGACATCGCGGTTCTTCCCCTCACATCGGTTCCGTGCCCGCACCATCGCGGGGAGGCGGCCGGTCAAATCGGACTAGACTAACCGGCGCCCGGCGGTCCGGTGCTTTCCAGGGCACCGGCAGCGATCCCGCGCGACGGCAGGGCGCTTCTTTCTTCGCCCGTGGGGCCGGTCAGCCGACCGGACCTTTCTTCTCAAACCTGGTGTCACGTGGCCCCACGAGGTCAAAGGGCATGTGCTTGGCGGACTGGTTGGGCCACGCGAACTTCATGCCGAGCACGTCGACATCGAGCTCGCGGCCTTCGCCGAGGGTGACGTAGCCGGGCCCCGCCTCGGGGCGCGGCGGATTGATGATCACGCATTTCTGGCCATCGGGGACCATATGGCCGCTGTAAGGCACGCCCCGGGCCACCGCCTTCCCAGGAATCTCGAAAAACCAATCATCATCCACGTAGGAAATGTTGATCGTCGCGAATTCGATACCGAGCGGCCTGATCGTCATGTCGCCCCAGATGGCGAAGCGACCGCCGGCATTGCCGGAATAGATCAACTCTAGGGCGCGGCGTTGCTCGGCGTCGGCTCGCTCGTCGATGATGAAACCCATTTCGCGGTTCTTGGTCAGCGGGTGGCCCTCGAAGCGCGTGATGGTCACGGCGGCAAGGTTCTCCAGCGACACGTCGCCGAAGTGACCCTCGCGGATCACCCAGCCGTGGACGCCCTCGCAGAACCCCATGGTAGGCGTTACCGCAAACATGCACGGACACCCGATGTCGCAGTTGCAGACGTCCCACCACTGGCCGATGATGCGCCAGTCCTTGATCTCGTCGGGCCGGTAGCTGACGTTCTGGTAGCCCGTGATTTCCTCTTGCGCCATGACGCGATCCTCCCGGTTATTATTGCGCGCCGATGGTACCCTCGGGAGACGGCGGTATCCAGAGCGGCGCGGCGAGGTTGCTCTCTGCCCGCAAATGTCGAGCCGATTTTTTCAGGTGGTGATCATACCCAAGTCCCACCATCGTTGGAAAAGTTTCACCTTCGTCGCCGTCCGATAACCCGGGTTTGGTGAATAGAGCGTGTTCCGAAACCCATTTGGTCCGGTTTTTCGTCATCCAAACGCACCTCATCTCATCGTTTATCCCCTGCCGTCGATTTTTTAGCCCAACACCGGAGCGGATCTTGGCCGAAACTCTTCGATCCGTGAAAACCCTGCCCCAGGCGGCGGCCCCGATCATGTCTTGCCACACACCATCCTCGCGCCAAAGTGAAGAGATAGACCTTGAATCCGCTTACCATTTGACCGAGATTCCCACGCTCCAATCCATTTGCAAAGGGGGATGGGGGATGTGCCCAACGAGGCTCCTACATCTGGCGCCGTGGTAGCGACTGGCGCTGGCGTCGGCAAGGCGGCCAATGCCGGGAAGATGTTGTCTTCGCTCGGCGGCGTTTTAGGCGCCGTGGCCGCGTGGTCGTGTTGCATCGTCCTGCTGACTCTGTTCAGCGTCGGCGTCAGCGGTATGTGGATCGGCAACCTGACGGCCTTGGCGCCCTATCAACCTATTTTCATCGGCATCGCCGTGGTCAGCCTGGGGACGGGCTTCTACCTTGTCTACCGCAAGCCCAAGACCGTTGACTGCGCACCGGGGAGTTATTGCGCGGGCCCGGGATCGGATAAGCTGACCAAATCGGCGCTGTGGTTGTCCAGTGTGCTGGTCGTCCTGGCCGTGGCTTTCAATTATTTGGCGCCAATCCTTTTGGTCGTTTGAGGGAGGCAGATAAATGAAAAAGTCGATGACGTGGATTGCCGCGTTCGCCCTCTACTTGGTGGCGGCGTCGAACGCGTTTGCCGCCCAGCAGGCCGTCGTCCTCAAGGTGGACGGCATGAAAAACTGCCCGTCCTGTCCCTACATCGTAAAACAGTCCCTGGTCCGCATCGCCGGCGTGAGCGACGTCATGATCTCCTATGAAGAGCAGACGGTGATCGTCAACTTCGATGACGGACAGACGGACGTCGCGGCCATCACCGCGGCCACGGCCAACGCCGGATTTCCATCCCGCATCCTGCAATAGCCCGACGGCGAGCAAGGCGCGGCGCGGCTAGCGGGCCTTGGCGGCAACGGCGCCCTTGACGTCCAGGTTCCAGATTTTGCCGAGATTGTCCTTGCCCGCCGATAGCGCCTGGCGTCCATCGGGCGAAAAGGCGACGCTGTAGACACCGAACTCGTGGGCGACAAAGGAACGCACGACCTTTGCCGTCGATAGCTCCCAAAGGACCATCGTCTTGTCCCTGCTGCCCGACAGCGCCAAGCGCCCGTCCGGAGAAAAGGCGACGGCGAGGACGCCCCCCACGTGACCTTCGAAGGTGCGCACGAGCCGGCCGCTTCCCACCTCCCACAACTTCATCATCTTGTCGATGCTGCCCGACAGGGCAAAACGACCGTCGGGGGAGTAGGCGACGGACTGGACGGGCCAGAAATGGCCTTCGAAGGAACGCACCAGCGTGCCGGCTTCCAAGTCCCAGAGCTTTAGGCTGGCGTCCCTGGCGCCGCTAAGCGCGTGGCGCCCGTCGGGCGATACCGCGACCGTGTACACGGTCCCCACATGGCCCTTGATCGTGTGCAGAAGCCGCCCCGATTCCACGTCCCACACGCGCACAGAATTGTCGGCGGCGCCCGACACGGCACGGCGCCCGTCCGGCGTGAAGGCGACGGCCATGACCGAGAAGGTATGTCCCTCGAAGGTCCTCAGGGCCTGGCCGGTCTCCACGTCCCACAGCTTGACGGTCCAGTCGAAGCTCCCCGAAAGCGCGCGCCGGCCGTCCGGCGACAGCGCCACCGACTGGATCCACTGTTTGTGCCCCTCGAACCTGCGCAGTTCGCGGCCATCCTCGGCATCCCAAAGCCTGAGGGTCTTGTCATAGCTTCCCGACAGCACGCGCCGGCCGTCGGTCGAGAAGACGGCGCTCCACACCGCATGGCCGTGCCCGGTGAACGTGCGTACGGGCAGCCCCGCGCGGACATCCCAAATCTTCATGTTGGACCAGCCGCCGAGGCTCCCTGACGCCACGTAGCGGCCGTCCGGGGAATAGGCCAGCGCGGTGATCCCGCCGGCGTGGCCGTTGAGCCGCAATATCGGCTTGCCCGACTTGAGCTCCCACAGCCTCAGCACCCGGCCCAGGCCGCCCGACGCCATGAATCGACCGTTGGGCGAGACAGCGACCGGATGGACCTTGTCCGTATGCCCGGAAACAATACCGCGCAGCCTGCCCCTGGTAACGTCCCACACTTTCACCGTCTTGTCCCAGCTTGCCGAGACCGCATACTTGCCGTCGGGCGTGAAGGCGATGGAGGTGACGGCCTTGGAATGCCCGATGAACTTGCGCAGGAACGTCCCCTCATCCACGTCCCACAACCGCAACGTCCGATCGGCGCTTCCGGAGAGGGCCTGGCGGCCATCCGGCGAGAAGACGACCGCGTTAACTTTGTCCGTATGCCCCTCGAAGACGCGCACCAAGCGTCCGCTGGCCACCTCCCACAGCCGGACCGTCTTGTCCCGCCCACCGGAAAGCGCGAGGCGGCCGTCGGGAGAAATGGCCACGGAAAGGACAGAGTCCGAATGTCCCTCGAAGATACGCAACGAGCGGCCGTTGGCCACCTCCCACAGCCGGACCGATCCGTCGGCGCTTCCCGACAGCGCGTGGCGGCCGTCGGCAGAGAGGACGACGGACACGACACGCCCTTCATGCCCCTCGAAGTTGCGCACCAGCCGGCCGCTGTTGGTCTCCCACAGACGGAGGGTCTTGTCAGCGCCGCCCGAGACGACGTGGCGTCCATCGGGCGAAAAAGCAACGGCGAAAGTGCCGCCGGGGTGGCCTTCCAGGGTGCGAAGACTCTCATCGGCGATCTGTGCCCAGCCCGGCGCGGCCGCCAGGCACAGTATGGTGGCGAGGATGAATCGCTTCATGGCGCTGCTACTTGTTCTTGTTCTGCTGAATGAGACGGAACGGCCTTTTCCAGCACCCATGTTATCACCTAAATATTTGCGGAGTCATCGCTCCCGCAAATATGAACACTTGCGATTTCCTGGCTGGACGGCTAAATCGTTAGCACTCTCGCGCGGCGAGTGCTAAGACCGCTCGAAAGTTCGTTCATGGTAGGGACACCCGGAGGAAGCAATGCCATTCAAACCTTTGCACGATCGTGTTTTGGTCAAACGCCTCGAACAAGATAACAAAACGGCAGGTGGCATCATCATTCCCGACACCGCCCAGGAGAAACCCGTCGAGGGGAAGGTTCTGGCGGTCGGCTCGGGACTACGCGCCGAGGACGGAAAGATCACCCCCCCCGACGTCAAACCCGGCGACCGCGTTCTGTTCGGACAGCACGGCGGTACCGAGATCACCGTCGACGGCGAGGAATTGGTGATCATGCGCGAATCCGACATCCTAGGCGTGCTCGAAGGCACGGCGTCCCGCAAGCGGACCGCCTGACACCGTCGCGGCGACGCAAGAATCAAGAAGTGAAGGAGTAACGAGATGCCCGCAAAGCGCATCAGGTACGGCGCCGACGCCCGCGAGAGGATGATGCGGGGCGCCGACATCCTGGCCGACACGGTCAAGGTAACGCTCGGGCCCAGGGGCCGGAACGTATTGTTTGACAAGTTCGGGGGGCCCCGGGTCACCAAGGACGGCGTCACGGTGGTCAAGGAGATCGAGCTTGACGAAAAGTTCGAGAACATGGGCGCCCAGATGTTGCGCGAGGTCGCGTCGAAGGCCTCCGACGAAGTCGGAGACGGCACCACCACGGCGACCCTCCTGGCGCACGCCATCTTGCGCGAGGGCGCCAAGGCGGTGGCCGCCGGCATGAACCCCATGGATCTGCGGCGCGGCATCGACGCCGCCGTGAGCGCCGTCGTCGAAAAACTGCACAAGCGCTCGCGCAAAGTCTCCACCAACGAGGAGATCGCCCAGGTAAGCACCATCTCCGCCAACGGCAGCGCCGAAGTCGGTGCCATGATCGCCGAGGCTATGGAGCGGGTGGGCAACGACGGCGTCATCACCGTGGAAGAGGGCCGCAGCCTGCACACCGAGGTCGACGTGGTCGAAGGCATGCAGTTCGACCGGGGGTACATCTCTCCCTACTTCGTCACCGACGCCGAGAAGATGATCTGCGAGCTCGAGGACGCCTATGTGCTGGTCACCGAGGAAAAACTCACCGGCATGCTGCCGCTGGTCCAACTCCTCGAAGCGGTCGCCCAGTCTGGCCGTTCGCTGCTAATCATCGCCGAGGACATCGAGGGCGAGGCCCTGGCCGCCCTCGTGGTCAACAAGCTGCGCGGCGGCCTCAAGGTGGCCGCCGTCAAGGCGCCCGGCTTCGGCGACCGCCGCAAGGAGATGCTCAGGGACATCGCCGCCCTCACCGCCGGCCAGGCCCTCTCCGAGGACCTGGGCATCAAGTTCGAGAACGTTACCCTCGACATGCTGGGCACGGCCAAGCACATCGTTCTCACCAAGGACGACACGACCATCGTCGAGGGCGCCGGCAAGAAGGCTGACATCAAGGGCCGCTGCAAGCAGATCCGCGCCCAGGTCGAGGAAACCACCTCGGACTACGACCGCGAGAAGCTGCAGGAACGGCTTGCCAAGCTGGCCGGCGGCGTGGCCGTGATCACCGTCGGCGGTGCCACCGATATCGAGGTTAAGGAGCGCAAGGACCTCGTCGACGACGCCCTGCACGCCACCCGCGCCGCGGTCGAGGAAGGCATCGTGGCCGGCGGCGGCGTGGCGCTTCTCTATTCGACGCGGGTGCTGGACAAGGTGAAGATCGGCAACGCCGACCAGAAGGCCGGCATCGACATCGTGCGCCGCGCCCTACAGGCACCGTGCCGGCAGATCGCCGAGAACGCCGGCTTCGACGGCGCCGTCGTTGCCGGTAAGCTCCTCAACCAGAAGAACGTCAACCGGGGTTTCGACGCTCAGGCGGGCGAATTCACCGATTTGGTCAAGGCCGGTGTTATGGACCCCACCAAGGTGGTTCGCACAGCACTTCAGGACGCCGCTTCGGTGGCCGGGCTCCTGATCACGACCGAGGCCATGGTCACCGAGATACCCGAGGAGAAACCCGCCATGCCGCCACCGGACATGGGCGGCATGGGCGGTATGGGCATGTGATACGGAGCATCAAGGTATCCGGCCCTCTGTCGCGGGCCTCATGTTTCGATGCGCTAAATGTAAGGTCCGCACCCTTTCTCTCGACATGACGTTCTCTTGACATGACAGGCCGCGCCCGCGGGCGCGGCTCCATGTTTTGCGTCAGGCGCGCTCACGGCTCCGGCCGCCGTCGCTGCCGCGCCCACTCGACCACCCGCAGGAAGGTGCCGACGATGCCCCTGGGCAGGAAGACGATGACCACGATGAGAAGGACGCCGGCGGGGATCTGCAGGAACGACAAGGCATGGGTCGCCGAGATATGATTGTAGAAAAGGGCACCGACGATGGGGCCGGTGAAGTTGCGGAAGCCGCCGAGCAGGGTAAGCAGTGCGAGCTTGCCAGAAAAGGTGAAGAAGAGGACATGGGGCTCGGCAACGCCGCTCAAAGGCGCCCACAGGATGCCCGCCAAGCCCACCAACAGACCCGAGATCATGAAGGCGATCCAGCGGTAACGCCTGACCTCGACGCCGACGAAGGCGGCCCGAGTCTCGTTGTCGCGAATCGATTGCAGCGCCTTGCCGAAGGGCGAGTGAACCACCCACCACATGAACGCGACGCAGGCGCAGAAGAGAACCAGCACATAGTAGTAATAGTCGTGAACGAAGCGCGGGAAGCTGCCCGTTTCGGCGTAGCCGAGGAGCCCGCCGAGGAGGGTCGGGCGCTTGACCACCATGCCGTCGGTGCCGCCGGTCACCCAGAAGAACTTGAAGGCCAGGCTCCACAGGACCTGGGCGAGAGCCAGGGTGAGGATGGTGAAGAACGCCTTGGTGTGGCGCACGCAGACGAACCCGAAAAGCGCGGTGACGAAGCCCGTCGCCGCCAGCCCGCCGACGATAAAGAGCTCCATGGAGACGATGCCGAGGTCGCGGCCCATGAAGGCCACCGCGTAGACCCCCACACCGAAATAGGCGGCGTGGCCGAACGACAAGAGCCCCGTGTAGCCAAGCAGAAGGTTGAACCCGAGAGTGGCGATGGCGAGGATGAAGCCGTAGGTAAGGATCATCGTCTGGAAGGCATCGGCAAACCGAGGAACAACCAAGAGCAGGGCGACGAACAGCCCTCCGATGGTCAGGAACTGTGCCAGCGATGTCTTTCTTCGGGTACGGGAATTCATTTTCGGGGAGGGAATGTTGAGGCGGGGGAAAGGGGCATGTTTCTTGGGGCGCCGGGAAACCCCGGCCCGGGATGCTCACTGAAAGCGGTAAGCTCGGCGCCCAATCTGTCAGTTGCAGGGATAGGTTTCGGCGAAGGCACGGACGGCCGCGCGGCTGGCGCTCAGACTGCGGGCTTCCGGATGGCGGTCCAGCCAGCGCTTGACGAAGTCCTGTATCTGGTCCGAGGACGTGGCCTCCGGGATGCAGGCGCGGCGGCCGTCGACGGGCCCGTCCCGCAAAACGCCCGCGATGGCAACCACATAGCCGAGGCACATGCCGGCGCTTAGCATGAACAGGGTGCTCGCCGGTGCCGAGCACAACATGTACAATTCGTAGCCGTCGTAGTCCGCCGCCGCCGTAGAGTGGTCCATTGCATGCCCGCACACAGCACCGCGACCCGAACCCCGCGATACGTCATCGCCGCTCCTCCAATTGCCGCAGCCGCTTGACGAACCGCTCGTCGGCGGGATCGAGCACCGTGGCCTTGCGGTAATCGTCCTCGGCGCGGTCGCGCCGGCCCATCTCCTCGAAGACCAGACCGCGGTGGTAATAGTCGGAGGGGAGATCCGGTGTCAATCCGATTACCCTTTCATAATCGGCGATGGCGGGCGCGTACTCCCCGAGCTTACGGTAGGCGTCGGCGCGTTGGCGCAGATTCTCCGCCAACTCCATCCCGGACAGCCTTCCCGAGGCGATGGAACTGGTAAAATAGCGGACCCGTATGCTCAACTCGCCGCGGTTCTCACCGCCGGCACAAGCGTTTTGTTCGCCCAGCTCCGAGGCGCCAGCCGCGCCGGCCATCGCGACGACCAACACGAGCACCATCGCCGATCGTGTCATGCCGGGCTCCTCGTTGTCTCCTGGTGGGCTGTCCCCTTGCTGGGGACGGTACACCGGTTACAGCGTCGGAGAAAGCCCGCTCGCTTGCCCCCGGCACGGACTTCGAACAGGCTTATGGCTGGCAAGGGGGAAGAACATGGCAGGTACGGCGGTGCAGGATATCGGAACCTTCGACTACGTCGTCGCCGGCGCGGGATCGGCGGGCTGCGTGCTGGCCAACCGCCTGAGCGCCGATATATGCGTTGACATACTAATAAGGCTATTAATATTAGTGCGTTGGTATACTGATATGGCCATCGGTATTAGTACATTGGCATACCATTAAGAAATTAGGCGGCGCCCACCGCACCGGCACCCGGCGTGGCGCAAGATGAGCCGCTCCCCCCCCTCCTCAAACGTGCTATGGTGCGGGATACGGCAAATGCACCGGCGCGGAGAAAAGGGACCATGAGACGCGGTATCGACCATCTCGTTATGTGCGTGCGCGACCTAGAGGCGGCGCGCAAAACTTACGAGACCATGGGCTTCACCACCACGCCACGGGCCGTCCATCCGTTCGGCACCGGCAATTTTCTAGTTCAGCTCCAGGGCAACTTCCTCGAGCTCCTGACCGTCCTCGATGCCGCGAAGATCCCACCCATGGAACCCGGGCGCTACAGTTTCGCGGCCTTCAGCGAAGCGTTCCTGGAGAAACGCCAGGGCATGTCCACCCTGGTCCTGCAAAGCGAGGATGCGCGCCGCGATCTCGCCGAGTTCGCGGAAAAGGGGCTGCGCACTTACGAGCCCGTCGATTTTTCCCGCAAGGCGACGCTGCCCGACGGCTCCCAGGTGACGGTATCCTTTTCCCTGGCCTTCGTCTCCGACGAGGCCATGCCCGAGGCCGGCTTCTTCGCCTGCCAGCATCATCACCCGCCGGAATACTTCTGGAAACCACAGTTTCAGACCCACGCCAATGGGGTGCAGCGCATCATCGAGGTCTTCATGGTGGCCGACGAGCCGGCATCCGCGGCCGGCTTCTACGAACACCTCTACGGTCCCGAAAACGTCGCCGCCGCCGACGGCGCTCTCACCGTGGAAACGGGCCAGGAACGAATCACCGTACTCGGCCCCGCCAGGTTCGCGGCGCGCTTCCCCGGCGTTGACTGCGCCGACGCCCCAGCGACGCCCCACTTTGCGGGATACCGCCTCGTCGTCGCCGACCTCGATGCCATGGAATCGTTGTTGTCGGAGCGCGTCGTGGCCTTCCGCAAGGGCGCCGGAAGCCTGTGGATCGCGCCCGAGGACGCCTTCGGCGCCGTCGTCGAGTTCGCGCCGGAGAACGGGGCGTAGGGGACAGCATTCCCCGGAGCGGCACGGAATGACCGCTTTCGACGAGCTTTCAACTTGGGACGATCGGGCGCTGGCGAAACGGCTCGGCTGGTATCGAAACGTCGCCGAAAACCGTCTTCCGGCGCGCTTCCGCGTGGCACGCACGGTGCCGCTTTCGCTCTCTCTCGAGGACGCTTCAGAGGACGCGTTGTGGGGCGAGCTCGACCGGCTCACCCCGGTATTCGAGGGGCGCCGGCGCCGCATCGCGGAAAGCGGCGAGGCGCTGGGGCAGGCGGCGGCGGGGCCCGACTTGCTCGATCTTTGCCGGGCACTGGTTTGGCGCATGCTGGCACACTGCAATCTCTGCGAATGGAACTGCCGGGTGGACAGGACCCGCGGCACCAAGTTCGGCGCCTGCAAGCTGGCTGCCCAATCGCGCGTCAGCGCCTACTTCCACCACCTGGGCGAGGAGCTCGTCTATCGCAGCTGGTCGGGCTCTGGCACCATTTTCTTCACGTCCTGCAACATGCGCTGCGCGTTTTGCCAGAACGGCGACATCGCGGCCGACAAGGATAACGGCACGGTGGTCGACGCGCGCACCCTGGCCACCATGGCGTGGCTGCTGCGCATGGAGGGCTGTCACAACATCAATTGGGTGGGGGGCGATCCGACCATCCACCTGCACGCCATCGTCGACGCCATATGGCTTCTCGGGGGCGACTTCGCGGCCCCGTCACGCCGGGACCTCGGCGCCGCACTGCCCATGAAGGCCGACCCCTTGCGCTTGGGCGTCGCGTTCCCGCCGGGCGGTTACGAGGGCGGCTACGAGGGCGCCTTCAACACGCCCATGCTGTGGAACAGCAATTTCTTCATGTCGGAAGATGCCATGAAGCTCTCGCGAATCCTCATCGATGTGTGGCTGCCCGACTTCAAGTTCGGCACCGGGCGCTGCGCGGTCACGCTGTCGCGTACCCCGCGTTATTGGGAGACGGTAACGCGTAACCTGGCGCTGGTCGAGGCCTGGGGCGGGGACGCCACTATCCGTCACCTGGTCATGCCCAACCACGTGGAGTGCTGCACGTTCCCGGTGCTCGACTGGATCGCCGAGAACATGCCCGGCGTGCCCGTCAACATCATGGATCAATACCGGCCGGAGACCTGCTGCGATCCCTCCGCCGAAAAATACTTGGAGCGTTACGCCGAAATGGCGCGGCGTCCCACCCCCGACGAGGTTCAAGCCGCCTACCGGCATGCCCAAGAGCGCCGCGTCAACTACCGGACCATCACCCACGAGAAGAACACTATGGGGTTGTTCGCTTGAGCCCCCGGTAGGGTCGTCCGAAGGCACACGGCGCCTTGTCCGGCGCCGCCCATCACTCGTTCTCACATCCCATTCACACCGCGTTCGCATGGTGGCAACGCCGCCCTGATAATGATTGTCAGCCGCTCACCACCCAATGTTGGCAACGGAACGGGGCAAGGCCGTAAAGGCGACAACAAGCGGATGGGAGATCCCATGTCCGAAGCGAACGCAACAGACGACAATGATCGGGATACACAGTCCACCGGCACGAAGGTGTTGCTTGCCGACGACCATGCCTCGTACCGCGACATGATCTCCCAAACCCTGCGCAAGGCCCACCAAGACGTGACGGTGATCGAGGCGGGCAATTTCGCCGAGGCACTGCAAATTGCCACGACGCACGACAACCCGAGCTTGGCCATCGTCGATCTCATCATGCTGGGAATGGATGGATTCGGGGGCATCGCGGAACTGCGTGACAGGTTGCCCGAAGTCCCCATCGTCGTGGTTTCCGCCTTGAGCAGACCTCGGTACATCCTTCAGGCTTACGATCACGATGCCGACGGCTTCGTTCCGAAGACAACGAACGCCATGCTGCTGCTCGGTGCCCTTGACGTGGTGTTGTCCGGCGGGGTCTACGTACCGCCGGAAGCGCTCGAGGCGGGCGACGGCGGCCCCCTCGAGGCGACACTGCGGGCGGCCAAAATGGAGATCTTCGACCGGTAGGGCTCCGGCCGGTGAATGAAAGGTCGGAAGGGCCCTCAGGGTATTCCATACCTGGATAGCACGCCGCGGTCGTCGCGGCCGGTGGTGAATTCGAGTATACCGGGACGGCAACGAGAGAGGGTGCACGATGGCCGAGTCCCAACATCCATCACGACAATACGCGATCCTGTTCCTTTTGGTGCTGGCGCCGTTCTTCCTGAACGACTTCGCCTTCATGGCCAGCCAAACGGCGGAGCAGTGGCTGGCCGCCGACTACGGCTCCAAGGCCGTGGCGCTAGCGCTGATCGCCGCCTTCGCCGTGTTGCGCCGCCCAGCGCTCGCCTCGTTGCCGCGACGCGGGTTGACAGCCGAGGCGCTGTTGCTGGCCGCCGTTTGTGCCCTCGCCATCCTCGCCGTCGATTTGATGATTACCGAGGCGCGGGATTTCTTCCCTGAGGAACTCATCCTTTTCCGTTATCCGAAGATCGACCAGCCGGCCCTCTACTGGATCGACCTTACCTTCGGCCTAACCCTGACGGTGGTGGCCGAGGAGGCGGTCTTCCGCGCCATCTCCCGCGATATCCTGGCCCGCCATATGAGCAACACCTTGGCCATCGTCGTCGCCTCGGCGCTGATCTTCGCCTCCATCCACTGGTCGCACGGCATCGGTGCCATGCTCACCGCGCTGTTCGCCGGCGCCATGTTGATGGCGCTCTACATGCGCACCGGCTCGGTAGCGCCGTGCATGATCGCCCACTACGTCGTCGACGCCGCCAATTTCCTGTGAGGCTTACCCCCACACTTCCCGCGCCACCTCGGCCACGAGCTCGAGCTTGGCGCGCTGCGCGTCTCCGAGAGCCCGTTGCCCTCGGCGGTGCTGGCGAAGCCGCACTGGGAGCTCAGCGCTAGGTCTTCCATGGGAACGTATCGGGCCGCCTCGTCGATGCGGCGCTTTAGTTCGTCCTTCGATTCGAAGTCCGGCTTCTTCGAGGTGACGAGGCCGAGCACCACCTTCTTGCCCTTGGGCACAAAACGCAGCGGCGAGAAGTCGCCGGCCCGGGGCGTGTCGTTTTCCAGGAAATAGCCGTCGACCTCGATCTCGTTAAAGAGCGCTTCGGCCACCGGCTCGTAGCCGCCCTCCGACACCCACGAGCTGCGGTAGTTGCCGCGGCATAGGTGGATGCAGGCGGCCATGGCGGCGGGGCGCGCGCCGATCGACTCGTTGATCAGCTTGGCATAGGTGTGGGGTAGGACGTCCGGGTCTTCGCCGATGCTCTTCGTCTTGTCGCACAGCGCCGGATCGCACAGGTAGGCGAGGTTGGTGTCGTCCAGTTGCAGGCAGGTGAGGCCGAGGGCGCCGAGATCGGCGATTTCCTCGTGGTAGACGCGCCCCAGATCGGCGAAGAACTCGTCGGTGTCGGGATAGGCCTCCTCGCTGACGGCGGCCCGGCCGCCGCGAAAGTGCACGGTCGACGGCGACGGGATGCACACCTTGGGCGTCTTCGCCGTGACCGACTTCAGGAACTGGAAGTCGTCGGTCTGTATGCCGTGGGTACGCTCCAGCGTGCCGGTGACCACCAGCCTCGGTGGGGCGAACTCCCTCTCCCCGTCCTCGTTGTGGAACTTGGCGGTGACGGCGCCCTCGACCTCGGTCCCTTGCTACTGTACGAGGAAGTCGATGTGGAACATCTGGCGGCGGTACTCGCCGTCGGTGATGACTTCGAGGCCGGCCGTCTCCTGCAGGGCCAGGGCGGTACGGATATGGTCGTCCTCGACGGCGCGCAGGGCGGCGTCATCGATGTCGCCACGGGTGCGCTTGTCGCGCGCCTCCATGAGCGAGGCGGGACGCAACAGGCTGCCCACGTGATCGGCGCGAAAGGGCGGTTTTCCGTTTCCAGTCATGACGCGTTTCCTCCCAAAGAAGTGGCCAACGGTTTAGCGGTGGCACCATTTTAACATTTTTCGGCACTCCGATATGTGGTCGAATGCCGGTTGGGTTCAGGTTCTGATCTATTCGGAGGATGAAAGCCATGCTCAGGTTCGATGACGACAGGCCGCAAGGAGTGATTCCGGCCTGCCTGTTGCCCTTCAAGGACGATCTCGGCATTGACGAGGCGGCTTACCGCAAGCACCTCCGCGATGTCGTCTCCGTGCCCGGACTCACCGCCATCACCGTCAACGCCCACGCCTCGGAAGTGGCCTCGTGCGCCTTCGACGAACAGAGGCGCATCCTCGACATCACCATGGACGAAGTAGGCGACAGCATCGCCGTGGTCAACGGCGTCTACGCCGACGGCAGCCAGGAAGCGGCGCGCATCGCGCGCATGGCGGAAGCCGGCGGCGCGGCAGCCCTGCTCATCTTCCCGCCGCAGCCCTTCATCATGGGGGCGCAGTACCGCCCTGAAATGGCGCTCGCCCATTTCCAGTGCATCGCCGAGACGTGCGGCCTTCCCATGATCGTCTTCCAGTACCCCATAGCGAGCGGCCAGGGTTACCCGATGGACACCCTGGTGCGCATGATCGAGGAAGTCCCCACCATCTGCGCCATCAAGGACTGGTGCAACGACGCCACCCTCCATGAGCGCCACATCCGGACCCTGCACGGCCTGGCGCGGCCGGTCAACGTGCTCAGTTCCCACAGCTCTTGGCTCATGTCGTCCCTCGTGCTTGGGTGCGACGGGCTACTGTCGGGGTCGGGCAGCGTCATCGCCGATCTGCAGGCGGCGCTGTGGAAGGCCGTCGGCGACGATGACCTAGCCCGGGCGCGGCGCGTCAACGAGCGCATCTTTCCCCTGGCCCGCGCCTTCTACACCGATCCCTTCGTCGACATGCACAACCGCATGAAGGAGGCCCTGGTCATCCTCGGGCGCATCCCGGGCGCCGCCGTGCGCCCGCCCCTGGTCAAGCTCGGCGACGCCGAGATCGGGCGCATCCGGGCCGCCCTCAACGAAGCCGGCGTGAGGCCGGAAGGGGCCCTGTCGGAAGCCGCATGACGGCCCTCTTTTCGCCGGGGCTTATCGGGAACGTGGAGATCCGCAACCGGGTCGTCATGCCGTCCATGACGACCAAGCTGGCCGACGCGGACGGCCACGTGACCGACGCCACCATGGCCTATTACAAGGTGCGCGCCGTGGGCGGCGTCGGGCTGATTACCGTGGAGATGGCGGCGCCCGAGAAGGTGGGGCGTCACCGCGCCAACGAACTGGGCGCCCACGACGATCGCTTCCTGCCCGGCCTGTCGCGCCTGGTCAGCGGGTTGCGCGGCCACGGGGCGCGCGTTTCCATCCAGCTCGGCCACGCCGGCGGACACACCCGCGAGGACATATGCGGCGAGCCGCCCATCGCGCCCTCGGCCATCCCCCATTCCGTGTTCGAGGTGACCACGGAGACGGTGGTGCCTCTCGAGATGACCAGGGAGCGCATCGAACAAACGACCCAGGCCTTCGTGGCGGCGGCGGCACGCGTCCGCGAGGCAGGCTTCGACTGCGTCGAGCTGCACGGCGCCCACGGCTATCTGATCTCCCAGTTCTTGTGCCCTGAGGAAAACCGGCGCACCGACGAATACGGCGGCCCGATCGAGAACCGCGCCCGCTTCGGCCTCGACATCGTCAGCCGCATCAAGGACCAAGTACCGGGATTCCCCGTCATCTTCCGCATGAACGCCGACGACTTCTTCCCCACCGGCTTGGTGTTCTCGGAGGCCATCCAGGTAGCCGGCTGGGCGGCCGAGGCCGGCGCCGACGCCGTACACGTGGCAGCCGGGCACTATCGCTCGTTTCCCTCGGCGGCGGCTATGATCCCGCCCATGGAATACCCGGAAGCAACCTTCCTGGACTACGCGGCACGGATCAAGGAAGTGGTCGACGTGCCGGTCATTGCGGTAGGCCAACTCGGCGATCCGCGGACGGCCAAGGACGCCATCGACAGCGGCAAGGCGGACTTCATCGCCCTCGGCCGCGGCCTGCTCGCCGACGCCGAGTGGGTAAACAAGACGGCGCGCGGGTCGGCGGTGCGACGCTGCCTGGCGTGCAACACGTGCATCAACGGCATGCGCGGCGGCAACACCACGAGTTGCTTGGTCAACCCGGTGACCGGGTGCGAGACCGAGTTCGAAGGTGCGGCGCCCCCTCAGGGACAGCGCATCTGCGTCGTCGGCGCCGGCCCGGCGGGGTTATCCTACGCCTATCTAGCCGCCGACGGCAACAAGCTCACCGTGATCGACGCCGCGCCGATGGCCGGTGGCGCCTTTCGCTACACCGGCAAGGTGCCGTACTTCCAGGGGGTGGCGGCCCGCGAGCACACCTTCGCCGCCTACATCGAGGCTATGGAACGCGGCTGCCGGGAAAGGGGCGTGGAATTCCGCTACGGCATCGACGCCGCGGCCGACCCCGAGGTGTTGGCCCCCTTCGAACGTATCGTCCTGGCCACCGGCGCCCGCTACCGCTTCGGCCTGGGCGCCGTGGTGCCGCGCCTGCTTGACGCCGGGTGGGGACGCTCGGCCACGGCGCGCCGGCTCTTCGAATCGGCGCGCCTCAGCGATTGGTTTTACACTCGGGCGAGGCGCGCCAGCGGCAGCGCCCTGGCCGGCCTAGCGAGGCCGGGGCAGACCGTCATCGTCATCGGCGACGCCGCCCACGCCGGCAAGGCCCAGAACGCCATCGCCGACGCCTTCCGCGCCGCCCTCCTGCCGCAAACTAGCGACGGTGCGCCCTGACCAGCCATCCGATGCCCTGGCGCGTTATCCGGCCAAGTGGCGCCAGTCCAATACCTCCCATCCCAACCCTCCCCCTCGATGGGGGAGGGTTGGGATGGGGTGGTAACGACATGACCCTAACTGATCGGATAAGTCTCTAGCCGAATCCTCGGCCGGTCAGGAGCCTTCGCCATCCTCTGGAGTGTTTTGCGCCGCCGGGGGGGCCTCTTTGCCGTCATCCTCCCAGCTCATCTTGGGCCGGCCTTCACCCCCGCCACGGCCCTCGAGCAGGCTTTCGGCGCGGGACTGGTTCCTTTGGGCGAGGGCGGCCAGCTTGGTCGCGCCGCGCTCCGTGTAAACGTCACCGGCCAGGGCGAAGGCCTCGACCGAACCCTGCAGGTGCACGGTGTCGTTGCGGGCCTCCTTGGCGATGAGGAAAAGCGTCGTGCCCAAGTTGTTCTGGGTCGCCGCCCACATAAGGGGCGCCAATTCCCGGGTCCGCACCTCGAGCACGGACCGGCAGGCGGCAGCCGAAGTCTTCAACACCTCGACGTTGCGCAACGTGCCGCCTGGAAGGCGCAAAGCGCATGCTTGACGAGTTCGGTATCGCCGGTCTTGCGGTCCAGTTTGTACAGCGTGAGGCCGAGCCGGTTCTGAAGGGCCGCCAATTCCCGCGGAAACAGCGCCTTGGTGATCACGCCGAGCGGGGCGCGGTAGGCATCCGCGGCGGCACCCGGGGTATCGGCGTCGTCGCTGAGTTCGGCCAGGGCCTTCAAGGCGACCCCGAGGTTGCGTTGCGCCGTCGCCCATTCGATGGGGTGACCGTTCTTGGAAATGTTCTCGAGCGCCGATTGATAGGCTTGCGCCGCCACCTGATAAAGGTCCAGGAAGCCGTGCAGGGCGGCGACGGAGGAGGAGGCGTTGAGGGCCTTGGGCAAGGCCTCGACCAGGCGCAGGTGCTTGCCCTCGCTTTGCGGCGTCATCGTGGCAAGGCCGGCGGCAAGAAGAATTTGCGAAATCTCGGGGCCGAAGCTTGCCGGCAGCTTGAGGCATGTGTCCGGCCCGAAGTAACCGGGCCGGTCCTCATCCTCGGCCAGTGCCGAAACGAACCTCAAGGTCAACGTCGCGCCGGGCTGTGGCGCCTCGCCCCATACCAACAGATCGGCGTGGGCCCTGAGAACCGTTCGCACCCGTGCTCGCCGCCTTCAACAGTTGCTCGCCGGGGTCGCCGATGAGGCCCAATTCGATGCTCTCGTCGAGGCGCCGCGCCGTGAAACCGCCCTGCCTGTGCATGGCCTCGACGACATGACGGCTGTGAATGCCCTCGACGTCCTCGGCCAGGGTGGCAACGCGCACCTCGATACGTTCGGCACGCGGCGCCCACCCTTTGCCCATCAGGCGATCCAGCAGCAAGCTCCATTTCGAGGTCTTGTCGGCGGATTTGTCAGGCGGCGGCACCGTCGGGTACTGAGCCAGGACATCGTTCGCCGGGCGCGCCCGGGTGGCAGCTCTGAAAGTCTTGGAACGGCCTATCGGCGATTTGGTTTGGCGCTCCCCGAATGCTCGCAGCGCTCTTATCAAAGGGGACCTCGACACAACCCGAACAAGGACGCACTGCGAATCCGGCGGGACCCGCCGCATGGTGCCCGTCCGCCGGTCAGGTCAATGACCCCCATGGCGGCGCCTACGGCAAACAGGGTGCCTATGGACAAGAAGTCCAGGACAACAGTAAACAGGGGCATGCAATAAACGCTGCTGTACCACGGCAGACGAAAAGCGCGTGGCCCGCCAGGGCCCTTGGGGAAAAACTTGAGGCCTTTCCTTTTATGCCTAGCCGGTCTTGTCGGCCTTTCCGGCTCCAGCTTGGCGCTGCTCCTCGGCGCGGTTAGCGCCCAGGCGGCAACGTCGGGTGCCATTTACGACATGCAGCGCATGCTCAGCGAGCCTCATCCTTTTGCCGGCCCGCCGGTACCGCCAGCCGCGTCGCCCGTGGCACCCTCCGTGGCACCCTCCGCGCCGCCCACCGTGGCGCCGCGAGCGGCGCCACGCCGCGCCGTCCAGGCCCCACCTCCGAGGACGGCCACAAAGCCGCGCCCCACGGCTCGCCAAGGGGGCACCACGGGAGCGCTATGGGACGTGATCTCGGAGGTTCGCACCGGCCTCCTCGCCCACGACCAGGGGCCGTTCAGCAGCAACAAGGAAGACGGCGTCGACATAAACTTGGAAGTCATATTCGTGACGCCCGAAATCCTTGATATCATTTGGCGCCCACGGCCCCATATCGGCCTCATCGGGAACTCTTCGGGCGATACCAGCCAAGCCTACGTCGGCCTCGGGTGGGAGTGGGATTTCTGGCGCACATGGTTCGCCGGTTTCACGCTGGGCGGGGCCATCCACGACGGCAAGAACGCGACCAGAGAATTGGACCGCAAGGAGCTGGGATGCCGTGTCCTGTTCCACGAATCGATCGACTTCGGTTATCGGTTCTCGAAGCGCCATTCAGTGATGGCGCAACTCAGCCACAGTTCCAACGCCAAGCTGTGCAGTGAGAACGAAGGCCTGGAGACCATCGGTATCCGTTACGGCTATCAGTTCTGACGGCGGCAAGCAGCCGCAACCCGGTGGGGGCGTCCTCCCTTCCGGCTACTGCCGGTGATGGGCTAGGTCCCGCAACGCCTCCCGCACCCGGCCCATGACACCCTCCCAGTCGCGCGGGCTTTCCTGGCGAAACAGGCGCAGGGTCGGGTACCAGGGGCTGTCCTCGCGCTCGACCATCCAGCGCCAGTCGTTGGCGAACGGCAGCACGGCCCAGACCGGACGGTCCAAGGCGCCCGCCAAATGAACCACCGCCGTGTCGACGGAGATGACCAAGTCAAGCTGCGCGATCACGGCGGCGGTGTCGGCGAAGTCCTCGACCATGCACCCGGCGTCGACGATGAGGGAGCCGCAGGCGACGTCTTCCAGCTCGCCGGCCGCCTCGCCCTTCTGCAAGCTGTAGAACGCGACCCCCGGCATGCCCACGAGGGCCATAAATTCGGTCAGCGCGCACGAGCGGTTGCGGTCGTTCTTGTGGGAGCGCTTGCCGGCCCACACGAGACCCACCTTGAGACGCGTTTCGATAGGCACGGGCAGATGAACGTTGTGCAGCTCCGGCGGCGCCAGATAGGGGACACGGTCGGGGATATTCTCGATACTCGAGTCGAAGATGCGGGGAAGGCTGAGAAGGGGGACGTAAACATCGAAAGGGGGCGGGCTGCTGCCGCGGATAACCACCTTGTCGGCACCCGGCACCGTCGAGATAAGCCTGGCCAACTCGGGCTGGCTCTCCACCACCACGGTGCCACCCTGCTCCTTGACCATGTGTAGGTAGCGGACGAACTAGATCATGTCGCCCAATCCCTGCTCCTGGTGCACAAAGATGGTACGGCCGTCGAGGGCGGCGCCGTCCCAGTGGGGTTGCGTGTACCCCCGGGGCGGGTTGTGGGGCAGCTTCCAGCGCCACTCGTACTCGGCGAACCCCTCTTCGAAATCACCCCTGAGCAACAGCGCCAGGGAACGGTCCCAGTGGCAATAGACGAAGTCAGGGTCGATCTCCAGGGCCTTGTCAAAGCAAGCGAGTGCCTCGTTGAGATGGCCAAGATCGCGCAGGATGAGCCCCAGGTTGTAGATGGCCTGGGCGGAACCCGGCGACAGGCGGACCGCCTGCTGGTGATTGGCGGCGGCGTCGTTGAGGCGGCCCAGCTCGCGCAACGCGTTGCCCAGGTTGGAATAGACATCCGAATGATCAGGCCGGAGCGCCAAGGAGCGCTGGTAGCTCGCGAAGGCGGCCTTGAGCCGGCCTTGAGCGCGCAAGGCCACGCCGAGATTGTTGTAAACGTCTGCCGGCCGATCAATAGGGGACGTAGGACTTTTCCTCGACGATGCGCGAGCCCAAGAGCTCGTTGATCCGCCTCTTGAGGTTGGCGCGCTCATCGTTGTTCATGTAGACGGCGCGCGCCAGCTCCACGAAGCGGTCCCCGAATTCCTTGGCGCGCTCGCAATCCCGGATGTCGTCCTCAATCTGCCACAGCCTCTCGTTGACCGCCTTGAGGCGGGCCGTGAACTCAGTTAGCTCGGGCGAGGGCGTGAGCGCCGCGTCGCACGCCGCCACCAGGTTTTCCAGTTCCGTGCGCACATTCGTCATCTTGGCCGGGTCTTCCAGTCTGCCGGCCTTGATTTCCAGGATGGTGATTTTGTCGATCAGTTCGCCGGCGGAAATCTCGATCGAAATCTCGGTGGAAATCTCGGACATGACGCTGCGTGCCTCGGCATTAGAGTGCAATCGTTTTAGATCTAATAGAACTAAAACGATAAGCCCCTGGCGCCCGACGGGGCGTCCGGATAATGGGGGATCGCTGGCGGGGTGACAAGGCCGGCAAGCTGGACAGCGGCGGGGCGGCACTTCCCAAACTATGTGACAGCATGGCGGGAGGCGGGTAATCTCGCCCGCTATGAGGTCCCTGAAACATCTGAAGGCACGCATGCTAATCGGCGGCTGGACGGCCGCCGTCTTCTCGATCCTGGCGCTCTGCCTGGTGTTGGCGGCGGCACCTGGAAGTGCGGCAGCGCAGCAACACGAGGCGCCGGGCACGGGAAACCTTGACACCCTGCAAGACCTCGCCGCCACCCTCGAGGACAAGGCCAAGCGGGCCCGGCTTCTCGCCCAGATCAAGGAGTTGATCGCGGCGCAAAAGGGAGGCGCCGCCATCGAGCCCCCCGAAAGCCTGGGGGCGCGCTTCATCGCGTCGCTTTCCGGGCTGTTCAAGGAGGCGGCCGGGCAACTGGTCTCGGCGCTCGACGCCTTGAAGGAAGCGCCGGCGGCGGCGAGCTGGATACGCGATCAGATGGCCGACGCGGCGTCTCGCGATCTGTGGCTGCGGCTCATCGCCAAGCTGGCGTTGATCATCGCCGCCGGGTTGGCCGCCGAGCGCCTGGCGCGCTTCGCCGTGGCGCGGCTCCGGGGCACCGTCGAGGAACGCGACGCTGAAAGCCTGTTGGTGCACTTTTTCTTGCTGGTGGTGCGGACCATCGTCGACGTGATTCCGGTCGCTGTATTCGCCGGGGCCGCCTACGCCATGATCCCGGTGGTGCAGCCCTCGCCGGAGGTCCAGGTCGTGGCGATCACCATCATCAACGCCTATCTGCTGGTGCGCGGCGTCATGGTGGTGGTCCGCATGGCACTGGCCCCCGGCGTTTCCTCACTGAGGGTGCTGCCGCTGGCCGACATCACCGCCAACTATCTGTCAATTTGGGTGCGCCGCCTGACGGTGGTGGCGGTGTTCGGGTACTTCCTGGCCGAGGCGGCCCTCCTGCTCGGCCTGCCCGCCGGCGGGCGTCTGGCGCTGCTTCACCTGGTCGGCCTCCTGCTCACCGCCATGCTGATCGTCTTCATCCAGCAGAACCGCCGCCCCGTAGCCGACTGGATCCGCGGCGTCGAGGGTGGCGCCTTGACGCGTCTCGGCGGCCGTCGCCTGCGCCAGCGCTTCGCAGACGTCTGGCACGTTCTAGCCATCGTCTACGTAGCCGGGGTCTATGGCGCCTGGGTGCTGGGGATTGAGGGGGGCTTCGAGAACATCGTGCGCTCCACCGCGATCTCGGCGCTGGTCCTGATCGTGGCACGCTTGGCGATCCTCGGCCTGCACAAGGCGGTCGAGCGTGGCTTCGCGCTCCGCGAGGAGCTCAAGGAGCGCTTCCCGACCCTGGAGACCCGCGCCAACCGATACCTTCCCATCCTCCACCGTACCCTGCGCGGTGGCGTCTACATCTTTGCCACCCTCACCCTCCTGCAAACCTGGGGCATTAACGCGATCAGCTGGCTGGAGACCCCCTTCGGCCAGCGCCTGATGCAGAGCGCCTTCAGCATTGCCGTCGTCGTCATCGCGGCACTCCTGGTGTGGGAGGCGGCAAGCGCCGCCATCGAGCGCCACCTGTCGACCGTCGACGCGGGCGGTAACGCCGTCGAGCGCAGCGCCCGCTCGCGCACGCTTCTGCCGCTTCTGCACAATTTCCTGGCGGTCATTCTCAGCGTCATGGTGACCCTGATCGTTTTATCCGAGCTCGGCGTCAACATCGGCCCGCTCCTGGCCGGCGCCGGGGTCGTCGGTCTGGCCATTGGGTTCGGCTCGCAGAAGCTGGTGCAAGACGTGATCAACGGCGCCTTCATCCTCTTCGAGGACGCCATTTCGGTAGGCGACGTGGTCAAGGTGGCCGGCAACACCGGGACCGTCGAGGCGCTCTCCATCCGCGCCCTCCGGTTGCGCGACCTTTCGGGGAGCGTACACACCATCCCGTTCAGCACGGTGGAAACCGTCACCAACCTGACCAAGGACTATTCCTATTACGTGTTCGAACTAGGGATTGCCTACCGCGAGGACACCGACGCGGTGACCGACGTGCTGCGCCAGATCAGTTCGGAGATGGAGGCGGACGACGAGTACGGCCCCTTGATCCTCTCGCCGCTCGAAGTTCTCGGCGTCGACCAGTTTGCCGATTCGGCGGTCATCCTCAAGGCGCGTGTCATGACGCTACCCGTCAAGCAGTGGTATGTGGGGCGCGAATTCAATCGCCGCATCAAGATGCGCTTTGACGAGGAGGGAATCGAGATGCCCTTCCCCCACACCACCCTCTACTTCGGCGAGGACAAGGAGGGCGCGGCGCCACCCGCCCGTATTCTCATGGAAGACAAGGAACGCACCCGCCAGGCACCGGCCAGGAAGCCGGAGAAAAGCAACCAACCCGCCCAAAGGATTGACCAGCCGGGCGACAGCGAGGGGGACGACGGCGATTAGGACGGAGGCAGGATCATGGGACGTCGGAAGACCGGGGACTTCGATCAGGAACTACTCGATCTCTACGACAGTTATGCCCATGGGCTGATCGAACGCAGGGGGTTTCTCGACAAGGCCGCGAAATTTGCCATCGGCGGGATCACCGCCATGGCCCTCCTCGATGCCTTGTCGCCGAATTATGCGCTGGCTAGGCAAGTCGAGGAAAACGACCCGCGCACATGTACCCGAGCGTCAACCACGGTTTCCATAACAACACCACGCTCCGTTACGACAAAGCCGCCGCCGAGCTCGCCTAGCGGCGAACCATCGACTTCTTCGGCGCCAAGCTGGCTTAGAGCCTATCGATAATCTCCGCGGCCAGCACGGCGGTGCTTTCCGCCTCGATGATGCGGCGCGCCGTGTCGTGGGAGAACCCGGCGCGGGCCAGGGCGGCCAAGTCCTTCTCGCGCATTGCGGGACGCGCCGCCGCCGCCCGGTAGGGGCCGAGACGCCGCCTCTCGGCCAGCCGTAGGGCCGCCGCCAGCTCGGGCTCGGGCGATTCCCGGGCGAGCCCGGCCACGGCGTCCTCGACAAGCTCGTCGGCCACGCCTTTCTGCCGCAGCTTGAGGCGGATGGCGCGGGCCGAGGCACCGCGCCGGTGCATGGAGAGCGCCCGCCCCTCGGCGTAGGTCAGGTCGTCGAGGAGCCCGCTGTGGGTGAAGCGCCCGATCAGGGCGTCAACGATGGCGGCGCCCTCGGCGCGGTCGCTGCCGTGGGCGCGCGCCGAGCGCTCCACCTTGCGCATGAGCACGCGGCGCAGGTTCTCGCCCGAGGTAGCAAAGCGCCCGAGATAGGCGAGCGCCGCGTTCTCGATGAACTTGGGCGTCGCCTTGCGCGGGCGCCGGGATTTGCGCGTTTGCTCGTTCATGGGGGACATGGTCTCACGAGGGCCTGCCCAGCGTCGGTTTTTTTCTTCGGCGCGCGCCCGGGAGCCGCTATATAAAGCCCATGGACAGCGGCGCCGACATCCAGGACCGGGACCTCGAAGGCCCACCCACGGTCGATTCCACCCCCTATAACTGGCTCGGACTGTGGGCCCTCTACATGCGCGAGGTACGGCGCTTCATGAAGGTCTACACCCAGACCCTGGTGGCGCCCGTGGTGACGACGCTGCTGTTCCTGGCCATTTTCACCCTGGCGCTGGGACGTGCCGTCGAGGCCGTCGGCGGCGTGCCCTTCAAGGAATTCCTGGCGCCCGGCCTGATCATGATGGCGATCATCCAGAACTCGTTCGCCAACACCTCTTCGTCGATCAGCATTGCCAAGTCTCAGGGCAACATCGTAGACACCCTGATGACGCCCTTGAACGCGCACGAGCTGACCTTCGCCATGGCCATGGGCGGCGCCACCCGCGGCGTCCTCGTCGCGATAGCGACCGCCGTCGCCATGTCCTTTTTCGTGCCCGTCCACGTTCACCATTTAGGCTTCGCCGTCTACCATGCCATTTCCGCCGCCCTCATGCTGTCGCTACTCGGCACCATCGGCGGCATCTGGGCCGACAAGTTCGACCACTTGGCGGCAGTCACCAATTTCGTCATCATGCCGCTGTCGTTTCTGTCTGGAACCTTTTACTCCATCCAGCGGCTGCCCGAGATATTCCAGGCCATCGCCCACGCCAATCCCTTCTTCTACATGATCGACGGCTTCCGCTACGGCTTCATCGGCCACGCCGACGGATCGCTGGCAGCCAGCGTCCTCGTCACCGCCGGCGTCAACGGCGGGTTGTGGCTGTTGTGTCACTGGATGTTCAAGAGCGGCTACAAGCTTAAATCGTGAGGCGCGGCGGTGTCTGGCCGCCGCCGCTCACCCGACCACCGGCGCCTGCATGCGCGTTGACATCATCGGCGCAATCAACATACTTGGCGCCCTTTCCGGGCCGGCATGCCAGGGTACCCCGGCCCCCTCTATTCAAGGAGAGCGTCATGATACCCGCCGTCATGCCGACGTACGCGCGTGCCGACCTCACCTTTGAGAAGGGCGAGGGCGCCTACATCCATGACACGGACGGCCGCCGCTACCTCGATTTCGGCGGCGGCATCGCGGTGACGGCGCTCGGCCATTGCCACCCGCATCTGGTCAAGGCGCTCACCGAGCAGGCGGGCAAGGTCTGGCACACGTCCAACCTGTACCACATCCCCGGACAGGCGCGCCTCGCCCAGCGTCTGGTCGACAACAGCTTTGCCGATTCGGTCTTCTTCACCAACTCGGGCGGTGAGGCTGTCGAGTGTGGGCTCAAGATGATCCGCAAGTACCACGCCGAAAACAATGCCCCCGGGCGCTACCGGGTGATCACCTGCGAGGGCGCCTTCCACGGGCGGTCGCTGGCCGCCATCGCGGCCGGCCGCCAGGCCAAGCACACGAAAGGTTTCGAGCCCCTAGTCGACGGCTTCGACCAAGTGCCTTTCGGCAACCTCAACGAGATGTGCGCCGCCATCGGGCCGGAGACCGCGGGTATCCTGGTCGAGCCGGTGCAGGGAGAAGGCGGAATCCGCCCCGCCACTCTCGATTACCTAAAGGGGCTGAGGGAGGCCGCCGAAGAGTTCGGCGTGCTCCTCATGTTCGACGAGGTCCAGTGCGGCATAGGCCGCACCGGCAAACTGTTTGCCCACGAGTGGGCCGGCATCGCCCCCGATATCCTGGCCTCGGCCAAGGCGCTGGGCGGCGGCTTCCCGGTCGGCGCCTGCCTAGCCACCGAGCCCGTGGCGGCGGCGATGATAGCGGGAAGCCACGGTTCGACCTTCGGCGGCAACCCGCTTGCCATGGCGGTGGCCAATGCCGTCCTCGACATCATCCTGGCGGACGGCTTCCTGGAACGCGTCGAAGGCATCGCCGGCTACCTCAAGGGGAAGCTCGAGGCGCTGGTCGCGGCCCACCCCGCCATGCTTGCCGAGGTGCGGGGCGCCGGCCTCATGCTCGGCCTCAAGTGCGTCGGAGAGAACACCGCGCTGATCGCCAAACTGAACGCCAACGGCATGCTCGCCATCGCCGCCGGCGACAACGTAGTGCGCCTGGTGCCGCCCCTCGTCATCGAGGAGGCGCAAGCGGACGAAGCTGTCGCTATCCTCGAAAAAAGCTGCGTGGCGCTGGAGGAACGGAGCAAGTGACATGTCCGCGCCCAGGCATTTTCTCGATCTCGACCGGCTCGACGCCGGGACCCTGAGGCGCATCCTCGACCTGGGCGCCGCCTTCAAGCGTGGCGAGCAACCCTCGGGGGGAGGCCTGGCCGGACGCACCCTCGCCCTCGTCTTCGAGAAGCCCTCAACAAGAACCCGCGTGTCGTTCGAGGTTGCCATGCGGCAACTCGGCGGGCATGTGGTGGTGTTGAACGAGAGCGACAGCCAGCTCGGGCGCGGTGAGACGGTGGCCGACACGGCGCGCGTCCTGTCGCGTTACGTGGACGCGCTGATGATCCGCACCGACGCCCACAACAAGCTGGAGGAACTGGCGGCCCACGCCTCGGTGCCGGTGATCAACGGTCTCACCGACGATTCCCATCCGTGCCAGATCATGGCCGACGTCACGACCTTCGAGGAGCATCGTGGCACCATCGAAGGCCGGGTGGTAGCCTGGTGCGGCGAGGGCAACAACGTGGCGAGTTCGTGGATCCACGCCGCCCAGCGCTTCTCTTTCGCGCTGCGCCTGGCGTGCCCGCCGGCGTTGTCGCCGCCCGCCGCCGTCCTCGAATGGGCAATGGCCGGGGGGGCCGCCGTCACCCTCACCGACGACCCCGCCCAAGCAGTGGCCGGCGCCGATTGCGTGGTTACCGACACCTGGGTGTCGATGGGCCAGGAGGACGTCGAGGTGCGCCGCCGCATGCTCGAGCCCTACCGGGTCGACGAGACTTTGATGGCGGGCGCCAAGGACGACGCGCTGTTCATGCACTGCCTGCCGGCGCACCGCGGCGAAGAGGTCACGGACGCGGTCATCGACGGCCCCCATTCGGTGGTCTGGGACGAGGCGGAAAACCGCCTGCACGCGCAGAAGGGCGTCCTCGCTTGGTGCCTGGGATGAGGCGGGAGACGCCACCGGGCGACGATGGCTCCGGTGGCTCCGGTGGCCCCGCCCTGGGTGACCTCGTGCAGCCCTTTCAGATGGAGACGCTGGGAGTGCGCGGCCGGCTGGTACGGCTTGGCCCCGCCCTCGACGCTATTCTCGGCGGCCACGGCTACCCCGATGCCGTTGCCGCCATGCTCGCCGAGACCTTGTCGCTGGCCGCGGCGCTCGCCGGCGGGCTCAAGTACCACGGTCTCTTCACCTTGCAGACCAAGGGCGACGGGCCGCTTGGCATGATGGTTGCCGATGTCACCAGCGACGGCGCCGTGCGCGGCTACGCCCGTTTCGACGAAGCGCGGCTGGAGGCCGCTGCCGACGGCGGCGGGCCGGTGCCCCGGCTGCTCGGCGCCGGCTACATGGCGTTCACCGTCGATCAGGGCCCCGATACCGAACGCTACCAGGGAATCACCGAGATCGAGGGGGCAACCCTGGCGGATTGCGCGCACGTCTATTTCCGCCGGTCCGAGCAGCTCGAGACCGCCATCACCCTTGCCTCGACGCCGGCGCCAACCGAGCCGCGCGCCGGCGCCCTCATGGTCCAGCGCATGCCGATTGGCGACAATGAGGCGGGCGGCGGCAGCAAAGCGACCGACGAGGGCTGGCGCCGCGCCGTCATCCTGATGAGCACGGCCGGTGCCGGAGAGTTGCTCGACCCGGCGCTGGCGCCGGCCGATTTTCTTTACCGGCTGTTCCATCAGGAAGGGGTGCGCGTCTTTCGCACGCGCCCGCTGCGCCACGCTTGCCGTTGCTCCCGCGACAAGGTGGAGAGGACCCTCGCCTCCTTCCCTCGGAAAGAGGTCGAGGCCATGACCGAGGACGGTAAGGTGACGGTGACGTGTGAGTTCTGCAAGGCGGCCTACGTGTATGGCGATGTCGAGCTGGCCGCCCTCTATGCGCCTTGAACGCCGTTCCGGCGCCGTGCATTATGCGATCATGGGAATCGGTCTTCGAACGCCGCGCGCCGGGCTGCTCGCCGTGGCGATTCTCGCAACCGTGCTGACGTCGATGCTGGCGGCCTGCGAGACATCGCCACCGAAGCCGCGTCTCGTTGAACTCACTTTCGCCCACCTGCCGATCCTGTCACTCGACGTGGCGCGCCTCGAGGTGGTATCGGACTACGCGCCGCGCATGAAGGCGCCGAACGTCGAGCACCTGTTCCCGACGCCGCCCGAGAAGGGCTTGCGGCGCTGGGCCGCCGACCGCTTGAAGGCGGGAGGAAAGAAGGGCTCGGCACGATTCGTCATCCACATCGCCGCCGTCACAGAGGTGGCGCTGCCCGTCACCAAGGGCCTCGAGGGCGCCTTCAAGGAAGAACAATCCGAGCGTTACGAGGCCGTCGTCGAGGCCAGCCTGGAGATTCTGGATGCGCGCGGTTCTCGCAGGGGCTTCGCCAGCGCCCGAGTGACGCGCTCGCGCACGGTGCGCGAGGACGCCACCCTCAACGACCGCGAGGCGGACTGGTTCGCCATGACCGAGGCCCTTTTGAATGACTTCGACAAGGAAATCGACATGAACATCCGCCGCTACCTGCTAGGATTCTTGTTGTAGGGGGACGGCCCGGGGAACGCCGGGGGCGGGAGGCGGCGTACTACGGTTTCGCCGCTAGCGGCCCCGGCGCCTTTTTTTCATTGGCGAGGCCCGAAGTGCGGTTGCGATTTCTTCGCCGTCTTTGCGTCGCGGCCCTCGTCCTGGCCGCCGGTTGCTCGCCCACCCGCCTCAACGAGGCGGTCAAGGTGCTCGCCGACATCGACGCCGGATGGGGGCCGAGTGCGCTGAAGGCGGAAACGGCGGCACCGCAACGGCGGCCCGTGTCCTACACCATCGATGGGCGGGCGCGGCGCGGTGACCTTTACGCGCCAGTCGAACCGGCGCGCGCCGCCATGGTGCTGGTGCCCGGGGTGGCGCACCAGGGCAAGGACGATCCCAGGCTGGTCGCCTTCGCCAACACGCTGACACGCGCCCGTTTTGAGGTTCTGGTCCCCAACCTAGGCGGGCTGCGTGACCTCAAGGTCAGCGCCGAAGACATCCACGCCATCGCCGACGCTAGTCTGTACCTCGCCCGCCTGGATGACGGCCGACGGCCGCTCGGCGTGACGGCCATTTCCTACGCCGCCGGGCCGGCGGTGGCGGCGCTCTTCGAGCCGGGCGTCGAGGAGGGTGTCGACTTCGCCCTCGCCATCGGCGGCTATCACGACCTGGAGGCGGTGCTTACCTTCTTCACCACCGGCTATTATCGCGAGGCGCGCCGGGCGTGGCACCACCGCAGCCCCAACGCCTACGGCAAGTGGATGTTCGTGCGCTCCAATGCCGGGCGCCTGGAGAGCCGGCGCGACCGGGTCCTGCTCTCGGCCATGGCGGGCCGCAAGCTCGACGACCTGTCGGCGGACGTCTCGGACCTAGCCGCCGATCTGGGGGCGGAGGGGCGCGCCGTGTGGGCGCTCCTCGAAAACCGGGATCCGGATCGGGTGCCGGCGCTGATCGCGGCCCTTTCGCCGGGCGTCGTCGAGGACATTCGCCGCCTCGACCTCAAGCGACGCGACTTAGCGCGCCTGGGGGTGCGTTTCATCCTGGTGCACGGACGCGACGACTCCATCATCCCGGAGACCGAAAGCATGGGCCTCGGCGCTGCCCTGGCCCCGGGCCGCGCCGAGTTGTTCATCCTGGACAGCCTCGACCACGTGGATCCCAACCCCACCGGCCTGGCCGACAAGATAAGGCTGTTGCGCGCCATCTACACGGTGCTCGAACTGAGGGACGGGGTCGAAACTCCTTGAAGGGCCTAGGGGGCGATCCACGTCTTAGATCGTTTCGATCTAGGACGATAAAACCCTATGCGCCCCGCGCCCTACCCGCTCTCCGCCCACTGGCCGAGCTTTCGCAGCAGCGCTTGGCAGGCCTCGATGTCGGCGAAGGTCACGTATTCGTTGGCGCGGTACGCTTGGTCGGGATGGCCAGGTCCGCAGATAACCATCGCCAACCCGGCCCCCTGGAACAACCCGGCCTCGGATGAGAACTGCACGGGCCGCGCCCGTGCAAGCGGCCGTCACGCTCCATCACCTCGTAGGGGTCGCTCTCCCAATCCTGTCCCGCCACCGGCACCGCGTCGGTGTGGCCCGACAGCAGGACGCCGCCAGCAACGCTGGGGCCAATGGTGGCGACCAGGTCGGCCTTGGTGCCATCGGGGTTGTGGATGAGGACGGCCTCGACCCCGTGGCTGGCAAGATAATCGGTGCAGAATTGGATGAGGTCCAGGTTCGAGCGGTGCGAGGTGGTATTGAAGGCGACCAGCTTGCCGATCATCTCTGCCGCGGTGTAGGTGACGCCGGCCATGGCCCCGGCTCAATCCCGCCAGAAGGAACGGGTGAAGATGACGATCACGGTGAACAGCTCGAGCCGTCCGAGCAGCATGCCCGCCGACAACAGCCACTTGGCGGCGTCGGGCAACGGCTGAAAGGAACCGGCCGGTCCGACGATGGGGCCGAGCGCCGGTCCCACGTTGGAGATGGCGGTGGCGGCGCTGGACACCGCGCTCAGGTAATCGAGCCCCAGCATGCCGAGGCCGAGCGCCAGCAGCGCGTAACATATTCCGTACATATAGAAGAAGCTGAGCACCGAGACGATAACCTCGTCGGAGATGGGATTGCGGTTGTAATAGGGGATGAAGACGCCGTGGGGCTGCAACAAGTGGTGGAGCTGAACGCGCGCCGCCACCCACAGCACCTGAAAGCGGAAAATCTTGATGCCGCAAGTAGTGGAGCCGGCGCATCCGCCGATGAACATGATGAAAAAGAAGATGGGCACGGCGAAAGCACCCCACGTATCGTAATTGGCGTTGGCATAGCCCGTGCCGGTGATAACCGAGACCACGTTGAAGGACGCGTAGCGCAGCGCCGACAGCGGCTCGAAACCGCTATCGAGCCATAGCCAGCCAGCGACCAGCACGATGGTGGCCACCACCACGGCGATGAAGCACTGCACCTGGGAGTCGCGTCCCAGCGCCGTCATGTCGCCTTGCACGGTCTTGAGATAGAGAAGGAACGGCAGGCCACCCACCACCATGCCGACGGTGGCGATGACGTCGAGGAGGGCGCTGTCGAAATGACCGAACGAGCCGTCGGAGGTGGAAAAGCCCCCCGTAGCGATGGTGGTCATGGAATGGACGACAGCCTCGAAGCCGCTCATCCCGCCCAACCAGTAGGCACCGGCCCAAGCCGCAGTCAGCACCAGGTAGATGACGCTGATGGCGGCGGCAACCTGAGTGCCGCGCGGCAGGGCCTTCTCGGAAGGGTCCGACGATTCCATGCGAAAGAGCTGCATGCCGCCGACCCTGAGCATGGGCATGACGGCGATGGCCATGACGATGATGCCGACGCCCCCCAGCCACTGCAGAAGGGCCCGCCACATCAGTATCCCCGGCGGCGCTTGGTCCAGCCCGGTGATCACCGTCGAGCCGGTGGTGGTGAGCCCCGACATGGCTTCGAAGAAGGCGTCCGTGTAGCTCAGCCCGAGGTCCGAAAAGGCCAGCGGGATGGCGGCGAATACGGTCAGCATTATCCAGCTCACGGTGGTAAGCAGAAACGCCTGACGGAGGGAAAGACGCGTGCTGCCGGCACGGCTCGACAAGGCCATGGCGACGCCGACGAACATAGTCACCCCCGCCGAGACGGCGAAGACCTGCCAGTCGGGGTTGCCGGCGTAGGCATCGACGGCAGCCGGGATCAACATGCCCGCGGCCAATGTGGCCAAGAGCACGCCGACAACCAGGAATATAGGCCGGTAATCGTACACCTTATGCCTCTCGCCCGCTGCTCTCGACCAGGGTCTTATTCACGTTCCGAATTGATTCAGTTCGAAACGACCGCGCTCTAGACGCCGCTCACTCAAGCCTGTTGCCGGAATGGGGTCAAGAGGGACGCCGCGGAGAACCGCGGGCCGGCGGGCCACTCAACCGAAACCGACGTTGCCGCCACCGGGATTTCCGATCATCGCCAGAAACTCGCGCCGCGTCGCGGCATCGTTGCGGAAGGCACCGAGCATTCGGCTGGTCACCATGACAACGCCAGGCTTGTGCACGCCGCGCGTGGTCATGCACTGGTGAGCCGCCTCGATGACCACGGCAACGCCCTGGGGATGCAGGGTGTCGTTGATGGCATTGGCGATCTGGGCGGTCATCTTCTCCTGGATCTGCAGGCGCCGACCGTAGACCTCGACGAGCCGGGCAAGCTTGCTGATGCCGATCACCCGATGATGGGGCAGGTAGGCCACGTGCGCCTTGCCGATGATCGGCGCCATGTGGTGCTCGCAGTGGGATTCGAACCGAATGTCCTTGAGCAGCACCATCTCGTCGTAACCGTCGGTCTCCTCGAAGGTGCGTTGCAGCATGTCCATGGGGTCCTGGCCATAGCCCTCGAAGAACTCCTCGTAGGCGCGCACGACACGGCCCGGCGTCTCCAGGAGGCCTTCGCGCAGCGGGTCGTCGCCGGTCCAGCCGATCAGGGTGCGTACCGCCTCCTCCGCCTGCTCGCGGCTGGGCCGCTGGGAGGTGGCTCCGGCGCTCTCTGCCGCCTTGCCTTCAGCGAGGGGAATTGGCTTTCCTGAGTTCACCGTTTGCGTCCCTTTCTCCCATCGTCGCGAGGCGCCGCCCGGAAGGCGGACGCGCCGTTTTAATGGATTTGCGTTATCTGGTGGGGGCTGTCGAGGGAAAAGGCTGGGATCCCTACGTCGAACCGCCGTCCGTCTTCCGATGTCATGCCGTACGACCCAGCCATGATCCCGGAAGGCGTCGACAGCGGCGTGCCGCTCGTGTACTCGAAGCTCTCGCCCGGATGAAGCACCGGCTGCTCGCCGACGACGCCGTCACCCTGCACTTCGTGCATGGCGCCCCGCGAGTCGGTAATGCTCCAATAACGCGTCAGGAGCTGCACGGTCTCGGACCCGTTGTTCTCGATATGCACATGGTAGGCCCAGACGTAATGGTCCTCGTCGGGTGTCGACTGGTCTTCCAGGTAATAGGGCTTGACCGAGACGGTGACCCCGCCCGTCGTCTCGGCATAGGTGTGAGTCTCTTCAGAAGGCATCGTGTTCGTCCGTTATGATGCGCGCCAAGCAATAAAGCGCACGTCACATGCGCCCTCGCCGGTAAGATTTAGGCGGCGCCGGCGAATAATCCAGCCCTCTCGAAGGTATACCTCCCGGCCGCGCAAAAAAAAAAGAGGAAGACGACGCCGGCCGCGTCGCCTTCGCTCTTTACAGTTTGGGGGAGGCATGGCTGATCGATGCGATAGGCTCGGCGGCCCTCAAAGGGCCGGGCCGGGACCGATGACGTGAAGGGGGGCGCTGGCCTTAGCAGACGCCACGATGGTGTCCATCGCCTGTTCGCTTTCCGGCGTCAACTCCGCGCTGTCGAATTCGAAGAACACGGTGAAGGTGCGGGGGCCATGCGCCTTGAACGGGTTCCCCAGTTGGTCTCCGTCGAGGGCAGCGGGCATAAAGATGGCGGAAGAAAGGGCCGAGCCGGCGGCCGGCGGCCCACCCAAGGCCCCTTCAATCTCGAACAACGCCGTCATGAACCCGTGACGGCACGCCGCGATGTGGGCCGTCTGCCAATCCTCCTCGCGCTGTTCCAACCAGCAATCGAGACGCGCCTGGGCGCCGGCAGGTGGGCGCGGGCACCCTTGTCAAATGCCGCGACGAGGCGTCGGCGCGCCGCCTCGAGCTCGCCGACATAGCGAGCCGGTATCCGCCAATCGCCGACCCGCTCCGGCGGCACGGCCTCGCCCTGCGCCGCGTAGATCGCCTTGTCGCGAAAACGCACGGCGTCCCGCAGGTCGTCCATCTCCTCGGCCTCGAAGAGAGCAAAGGCCTGGTATTCCCGGCTCAGCGCGCTGGTGAAATCGCCGCGCTGGGGATTGAGTTCGCGCAGGCCTTGGTAGTCGAACGCGCTGCCGCACCCGGCGAGAACCAGAATCATCACAAGCTGGACCAAGAAAAAGCTCCCTAGAATGACGTGACGCATGGCGGCCCTCCTTTTCCGCATTCATCGGGACGGCCGGGAGTGACCCGGCCAACCCGGCCTCGGACGCCCGAAGCCGTCATGCTAATCGGAGAGTGGGGCGCCAGCATGACGCATTGCGGCGGAAATGGGACGATTTCAGGGTTTTACCGTGGCGTCGCAGAGTGGCCGAGTGGTGGAAGACTAGCGTCCGGGGCTACAGGAGGCGCCGCCCAGCACACAGAACTTGGCGCAGTGCGGGTGGTTGAGGCTGATCGCCTTGGCCGAAACCCTTAGGTCCTCGCCCAGTTCGAAACGCCGGTCGTAGGGGAGCAGGGTGCACGGCACCACCACCGGCATCGCGGCGCCCTTGCGTTTGACGACCATGCGCGAGGTGGCGCACATCATAGTTTCTGGCGGTACGCCCAGGATGTCCCAGCAATGGACGGTGATCTCCGGGACGTCGGCGGCGGCGTCCATCTCGGGAAAAAGGACCAGCACCGTCGGATCGTCGGCATCCACGGGAATGCCGTGCTCGGCAAAGAGTGCAGCGTAGGACCGGCGCGACTCGGTTTCCCCGTCCCCCCAGTAGGTGCGCCCGGCGACGGCCAGCCGGAAGCCGTTCTCCGCCAGCCAACGCAGGCCTTCGAACATGGGCGGCCAGGTGCCCAGACCGCGAATGGCCTCGTGCTTGTGGCGGGTGTGGTGGTCGATGGACACGCGCAGCGTCAGTTTGTCGCCGAAGCGTTCCTTGAGGGCGAGCAGCGCGCCCCGCCGGCGGTGCATGGGCAACATGGCGTTGGTGAGCACGAGGGCGCGCCAGCCGCGCGCCATCACGTCACCCAGCATCTCGCATATCCCAGGGTTCATGAAGGGCTCGCCGCCGGTGAAGCCGATCTCCTCGACGCCCCAGCTGGCGCCGAAAGCCTCGTCGAGGTAGCGCCGCACCTCGGCGGCCGAGATGTAGGCGAGCCGATCGTTCAGGGGGCTCGAGTCCATATAGCAGTTGTGACACGTGATGTTGCAGAGGCTGCCGGTGTTGAACCACAGCATGCGCAGCCGGGTCAGCGCCACCACGGCGCGGCGTTCTCCCGTCGCCGTGACTTCGGGGTCGCGGAACTTCCTGGGGTCGAGCGGCGATGGTGCGGCCAGTTGTTCTCGGGGCATGGTTCTCGTCGCGCGATTCTTTTTCCGTGCCGGGGCACCGGTATATGTTTCCGCGGGCGCCCAATGTAGTGGCTGCGGGTGGCAAGCCAAGTAACAATTTCGTTAGAAAGCGGCACCGCCATGGGTACGGTTGCTTGGACAGGACGCGGCGGGTCGCGTTAATCTCTCGACCTGGCGGCGAGCCGCATCACGGGGCGGCTCGCGGGCGGCACTCGGCAACGAATGGGGGGGCGTGGGATGGCAACCAAAGCGAACGACCGCCGAGGTCCCCGCGCCTTTGCGTCGAAACCCGAAGTGCTGGCCATGTTGCCGGACGTCAAGGGCAATCATATGAACGGGTTGGGCGAAGAGGCGGAACGCCGCCCGACGCCGATCATGTGGCACGAACCCGACATCCTGCCCCACGGCGATTTGCAGGAATGGTTCATAAATTCCGCCAGCTCTCCCGGCGCCCTCAAATGGCACAAGATCAACCGGGAATACACAGGAAGGGAGCTGTCCCCCCTCGGCCCCCGGCGCCCCGACTGGAGCGCCGGTGAGTGGACGGCAAAGGTCAAGGAGGCGTCGCTCGCCCGGGAGGCGGATCTCGTCGCCATCGCGCAACTGGACCAGGGCTGGGTCTTCAAAGGCTACGAGGCGCCTAATAAATGGATGGTCGTGATCGCCGTCGCCATGGATTACCAGTGCTACGCCAACGCGCCCAGCGACGAGTCCCACACCCAAACCCATGCCCAGTATTCCCGCTGCACGCGCGCCGCCTACAAGCTGGCCGACTGGATGCGCGAGCATGGCTGGGATGCCAAACCGCATGGCGGGCCCAATGCCGGGCCGATCCTCATAATTCCGGCCGCCATCGCCGCCGGGTTGGGTGAATTGGGCAAACATGGCTCGATGATCAACCGCGAGCTGGGCTCGACTTTCCGGCTGGCCTGCGTCATGACGGACATGCCGCTCGTCCCGGATTCCCCGGACATGTTCGGTGCCGACGATTTCTGCACAAACTGCCAGATATGCACAAAGGCCTGTCCCACCGGCGCCATCCATGCCGAGAAACAAACGGTGCGTGGCCGGAGCAAGTGGCACGTCGATTTCGACGAATGCATTCGGTACTTCATCGAAAACTACGGCTGCGGTATCTGCATCGCCCGGTGCCCGTGGAGCCGCCCGGGAGTGGCGCCCCGTCTCGCCGAACGGATGACCCGGCGCAAAGCGAGGGGACCGGCGACGGTTTAGCTGGGTTCTCAAGAACCCTTTGGGCGGTTCCTCTTCCTTCGAGACGCAGCCCTCCGGGCTGCTCCTCAGGATGAGGAACTTCTTGTTATCAAGAGGTAAAGCCTCATGCTGAGAAGGCGCGAAGCGCCGTCTCGAAGCATGAGACGCCGATTCAACCCTTTTCAGCGCCCGTTTAAAGAATCTTGCGCACCGCCGCCGCGATACGCGCCGCATCGGGCAGGACCTCGGCCTCCAGGGGCTCGCTGTAGGGGATGGGCCGGTCGAGCCCGCCGAGCCGCGCCACCGGCGCGTCCAGGAAATCGAAGGCCTCTTCGGCGATCAGGGCGCTGATTTCGGCGCCCAAGCCGCCGGTGCGCCAGCCCTCGTTGACGACCACGGCGCGGTTGGTCTTTTGCACCGACGCCAGGATGGTCGCCGTGTCCAAGGGCCTGAGGGTGCGCGCGTCGATGACCTCGACGGAGATACCCTCGGCGGCCAGTTCCCCGGCCGCCTCCAGGGCCTCCAGGACCATGCGCGAGTTGGCGACGATGGTGGCGTCGGTGCCGGGGCGCGCGATGGCGGCCGGACCGATGGGCACCACGTGTTCGCCATCGGGCACCGGACCGCGCGTGTTGTAGAGGGCCTTGTGCTCGATGAAGATCACCGGGTTGGGATCGCGGATGGCGGCCGTCAACAGGCCCTTGGCGTCGGCTGGCGTCGCCGGCATCACCACCTTGAGGCCGGGGACGTGGGCGACGATCGCCTCCAGGCTCTTGGAATGCTGGGCGCCGCCGCCCGTCCCGGCGCCCCCTTGCGTGCGCAGCACGAAGGGCAGCGTGACCTGGCCAGCCCACACGTAGTGCATGATCGAGGCCTGGTTGATCAATTGGTCGAGGGTGAGGGGCAGGAAATCCACGTACATAATCTCGGCGACGGGCTTCAGGCCCACCATGGCGGCGCCGATGGCCATGCCGGCGATGGCCTGCTCGGCGATGGGGGTGTCGCGCACCCGCGAATCGCCGAACTCCGCCTGCAATCCGCGGGTGACCTTGAACACGCCGCCGTAAACGCCGACATCCTCGCCGAAGACGACGACGCTGTCGTCGCGCCGCATCTCGTCGAGCAGCGCCGCGTGCAGCGCGTCGCCATAACGCATATCGCGCATGGGGACCTCAGGCCCAGGGATATCAAGCATGGAGGCCTCGGGGCGGGGCGAATTCCTCGGCGTACGCTTCCTTGGCCGGCGGCAAGGGGCTGTCCTCGGCATAGGCGAAGGCCTGGGCGACGGTCTCCTCGGCCTCCCCGTCGAGGGCGTCGAGCCGCCCCTTCGCCAGGGCCTTGGCGAGCCCCCGGCGTAGCCGCCGGATGGGGCCGCGGGAACGCCAGGCAGCCATCTCCTCTTCCGGCTGGTAGCCGCCCTGGTCGCTGGTCGAGAAACCGGTCATGCGGTAGGTCTTGGCCTCGATCAGGGTCGGGCCGTCGCCGCGTCGGGCGCCGGCCACCGCGTCCGCCGCCGCCCGATAGACGGCGACGGCATCGTTGCCGTCCACCTTGTTTCCCGGCATGCCATAGCCCTCAGCGCGCACCGCGATGTCCTCGACCGGGGACTGGTGGCGGGCGTGCACCGTCAAACCGTACTCGTTGTGCTCGCAGACGAAGACGACGGGGAGCTTCCATAGCCCGGCGATGTTGAGGGCCTCGTGGAACATGCCGATGTGCGCCGCGCCATCGCCGAAGAAGGGCACCACGACGCGGTCGCTTCCCTGGACCTGAAAGCCCAGCGCCTGGCCGATGGCGATCGGCAGCGCGCCGCCGACGATGGCGCTGCCGCCGAGCAGCCCGTGTTCGGCGGAGGCGATCAGCATGTGGCCGGCGCGCCCACGGCAGTAGCCGGTCTCCTTGCCGAAGATTTCGGCCAGCACGCGGCCAGGATCGAGCCCCTTGCCGATGAAATGGGCATGTCCGCGGTGGGTGCTGGTGATGAGGTCCTGGCGCTCAAGGACGGCGGTGACGCCGATACCGACCGCCTCCTGGCCGTCGCAGGTATGGATGGGTCCGCGGATCAGGCCTTCGCGGAATCGCTCGACCAGGCCCTCCTCGATCAGGCGAACCACCCGCATCCGCCGGTACATCTCGATTTTTTCGTCGAGGGAAGGAGTGTTTCTACGGGCCATGACTTTTTGCGCGCGGCGTTTTTCCCGGCGGCGGGTTGGCGCATTTCTAACGGAATGCGCCGGCGATGGCCAGTCGCGAGGCGGCGATTAGCCGTCCTTGGCGGGCCACTCGGCATGGGCCACGAGGACTGTCTCGTTGACGGCGCGCCACGGTATGCGCAGATCGAGCCACCCGGCGAGCCGACCGGCGTAGAGAATCAGCTCCTCGATGACGTGCCGGGCGTCCGCTGGCACGCTCTCCAGGCACGCGGCGGCCTCCAGGAGGGTACCCCCGGCGTCGTGCAGGCCGCAGAAACCGGCGAGGCGGCTGGCGGCACCGCGCAGCGCCAGGACGGCGGCCAGCGAGGCGCTGGGGTCGGCGCGGCTCTCGCCAAGGGCGAGCCACAGGATCTCGTGCAGTTTGCGCGCTTCAGATTCGGCCATCAGCAGCGGCCCGGCGGGCAGCATCGGCCCACGGCGCCGCATGAGGGCGTCGACCTCGGGCGGCGCCCCGGCCCACAGGGCCAACCGCTTTTCCCTGAGCGCGCGCAAGGGCGCCGAGGCCCGGGGCTGGGTCTGGGTCTGGGCTACTGGCTCGGACCGCCGGCCCTCGCCCCCCAGGGTGATGTCTGCCCACACGACGCGGTGGCCTTGTCCCCCGGCGACGCGCTCGCCGATGCGCCTGAGCGGCGCCACGTCCCCCCGCATCCGGCCAAGCACGGTGACGCTGGCGGTTTCGGCCTGCAACTCGCCGAAGATAAGCTCCAGGAACTGCCGCTCCGGCCAGTAGATAAAGGCACCGGGGCCCATGGTCATGACGTCGGCGGCGGCCTCGGTCGCCTCCACGAAGGGGGCGTGCCACAGAATGTGATTGCCGGCGATCTTGGCGCAATGGAGGTCGACGCGGGCCGGCAGCGCGGCGAGGAGCTTGGCCGTGGTGCGCGACGCCCCGGCCTCGGAGAGGGCGATCTCGAGGGTCTCGCCCTCGCAGGCGAAGGAAAGGACCAGCTCTCCTTTATCCCCGTTTCCCATGGTGGAGACCCGACTTAGAGGATTTCGAACACGTCGTAGGCGGCACGGTCCGGCAGGCGGCGGCCGACACCGACCGCGACGATGCGGTTGAGCCAATCGTAGGTCGCGGAAGCGGTCTCGAAACAGGGAGTGTTGCGCAGGTAGTATTCCGATGGGTCGACTTCCTCGCCGCCGGCGATTCGCCGCATGACCTCGGGCGTGCCGTAGCGGACGCCGGTGTAGTGCATGTAGATCAAGGCGCCGTCGTCGGTGCGGAGAACCAGGCGTACGTTCGGGTTCATGGCCCCGTCGGCGCGGAATATCTTTTGGTCGATGCCGCCCGGCAGCACCTCGCCCTTGAGCCGCGGTCCCTCGAAAACGCCCCCGCCCAGCATGTCTATATGCCTCAGACCGAACGGCGTCCGCCCGATGTCGTGCAGCTTGGCGACGCCGAATTCGGCGGTGAACAGGAATTCCGATCGCAATTCGGGCATGTGGCTAGGACTCCCAGTTCTCGAAGCGAAGGCCGGACACGCGTTCGAATTCGTTCACGTTGGCGGTCACCAGCGTCACCTCGTGCCGCACGGCCTGTCCGGCGATAAGACAGTCGTAGGCGCCGATCGGTGTGCCGCGTCGCCGGTTGCTCGCGGCCCTCGGCCATGAAGGGATCGCGAAAACGGTCGAGCGCCCCGAACCAGGCTTCGGCGTTGATTTCTGCGGGTTCGAGCAGGACGCCGAGCCCGAAGCGCCGAATGCGTATTTCCTGGCCCTCGAAGCGGAAGGCGCGGGGCAGCCGGACGGCTTGGCTACGGCCGGTCTTGAAGAGCTTCGCGGTGGCCACTGACACGGATTCCCGATTTCACGCAAATGATATGTATCAATGTTGTCCATCTTCGCGGCCGCTCCGGCAACGGGAAACCTTTACACCGCCGTGCCACCTACGGTGAGTTCGTCCACCTTCAGGGTCGGCAGGCCGACACCGACGGGAACGCTCTGGCCGTCCTTGCCGCAAGTGCCGACGCCGGGATCCAACGCCATGTCGTTGCCGATCATCGACACCTTGGTCAGTACGTCGGGTCCGTTGCCGATCAGGGTCGCACCCTTGACCGCCGGTCCCACCTTGCTGTCCTCGATGCGGTAGGCCTCGGTGCACGCGAAAACGAACTTTCCCGACGTGATGTCCACCTGCCCGCCGCCGAAGGCGACCGCGTAGAGCCCGTCCTTGACCGACGCGATGATCTCTTGCGGGTCACGGTCGCCGCCCAGCATGAAGGTGTTGGTCATGCGCGGCATCGGCGAATGGGCATAGCTCTGCCGGCGCCCGTTGCCGGTCGGCGTCATGCCCATGAGGCGCGCGTTCATGCGGTCCTGGAGGTAGCCCACCAGCTTGCCGTCCTCGATGAGCACGGTACGGCCCGAAGGCGTCCCCTCGTCGTCGATGGTCAGCGAGCCCCGCCGGTCGGCGATGGAGCCGTCGTCGATGACGGTGACGCCGGGGGCGGCCACGGCCTCGCCCATGAGGCCGGCGAATACCGAGGTCTTCTTGCGGTTGAAATCTCCTTCCAGGCCGTGGCCGATGGCCTCGTGCAGAAGAATACCGGGCCAGCCCGGCCCCAGCACCACGGGAATCTCGCCGGCCGGCGCCGGCTCCGAGCCCAGGTTGACCAGGGCCTGGCGCAGGGCCTCGTCGACCGCCGGCCGCCAGGTGGCGGGCTCCAGGCAGGTGTCGTAGAGGACGCGTCCGCCGGTACCATAGCTGCCCGACTGGCGGTCGCTACCGTCGTCGACCACCACCGAGACGTTGAGGCGCACCAGCGGCCGCACGTCACCCACCCGGTAGCCGCCGGGGCACACGATCTGCACCGCCTGCCACTGGCCGGCGAGCGAGGTCATGACCTGGACGACGCGGTCGTCCTTGCCCCGCGCGTAGGCATCAATGTCGGCGAGGAGCTTTACCTTAGTCTCCAGATCGGGGCCGCCCAAGGGGTTGTCGTCGATATAAAGGGTGCGGTTAGTGCCGGCGGGAGGAGCGCCGAAGACGCCACCGTGGCCGGCGCGCACCGCCTTCACGGTATCGGCGGCGCGGCGGATGGCCGCCTCGCTGAGCTCGGAGGCGTGGGAATAGCCGGTGGCCTCGCCGGAGACGGCACGCAGGCCGAAACCCTGGGCGGTGTCGAAGCTGGCGCTCTTGAGCCGTCCGTCGTCGAAGGCCAGCCCTTCCGACTGGCAATATTCGAGGAACAGCTCGCCTTCGTCGGCTCCGTGCAGGGCGTCGGCGACGAGGCTCTCGACGGCGTCGCGGCCGAGGCCGGCGCGCTCGAAAAACAATTCATCTGTGACGGCGAGGTCGGTCATGGCGGCTCAACCCTGTTGGTCACGGAAGCATTGAATATAGGCGATTCCCAGACGCCACGCACCCCAGACGAGGCAATTTAGCCATTTATCCTTGACCTTTTGCCCAGGGACCATTATTTCCCGGCCCTCACGTGGTGATTTGCTCGACCGGCTTGCGGCCACGTTAAACAACCCGCTAAAAGGTCGGAGCTTGCATGAAGCCCTGACCCCAGCGGTCGGGGCTTTTTTTTCGTGGACGAGCCCCATAAGCCAATCTGTGACAGGGAGTGCATGACATGGATGACAACGTCCCCGACCGAAAGTCCTGGCGCCAGGCCACGCAGTTGGTGCGCGCCGGCCTCAAACGCTCGCAGTTCGCGGAGACCAGCGAGGGCCTCTTTATGACCTCGGGCTACATCTACGAAACGGCGGAGGCGGCGGAGCGCGCCTTCAAGGGCGAGGAAGAACGCTACATCTATTCGCGCTACGCCAACCCCACCGTTTCCATGTTCGAGGAGAGGCTGGCGCTTCTCGAGGGGGCCGAGGTGTGCCGGGCCACGGCGAGCGGCATGGCCGCGGTGTTCGCCACCCTACTCTGCCAACTGAAGTCCGGCGACCGGTTGGTGGCGTCGCGCGCCCTGTTCGGGTCCTGCCACTACATCATCACCGAGTTGCTGCCCCGCTATGGCATCGAGACGGAGCTCGTCGACGGCACCGACCTCGGCCAATGGGAAGCGGCACTTGGCCGAGAAACGGCCTGCGTGTTCCTGGAGACGCCCTCCAACCCGACCCTGGAGATCATTGACCTGGCCCCGGTCGCCAAGCTGGCTCACGCGGCCGGCGCCCGCCTCGTCGTCGACAACGTGTTTGCCACGCCGGTGCTGCAAAGACCGCTCGAACTGGGCGCCGACATCGTCGTCTATTCGACCACCAAGCACATCGACGGCCAGGGCCGCTCGCTCGGCGGCGCCATCCTCACCAACGACGAGGATTACGTAGAGGACGACTTGACCCCCGTCCTGCGCCATACCGGCCCGGCGATGAGCCCCTTCAACGCCTGGCTTCTGGTCAAGAGCCTAGAGACCCTGGCCATGCGCGTCGAGCGCCATTCCGTCAACGCCCTCGACGTCGCCCAACACCTAAGCCAGCGCGGCGGCCTGGCCAGCGTGCTCTACCCGGGGTTGCCCAGCCACCTCCAGCACGAACTGGCCAGCGCCCAGATGAGCGGCGGCGGCAGCGTCGTCTCCTTCGACATGGCGAGCGGGCGCGCCGCGGCATTCGACTTCATCAACGCGCTGAGGATGGTCGACATATCCAACAACCTGGGAGACACTAAGAGCCTCGTCACCCACCCCGCCACCACCACCCACCAGCGCCTGGGCCCCGAGGAACGCGCCCAAATGGGCATCGGCGACGGCCTGGTACGCGTGTCGGTGGGCCTCGAGGACCCGCAGGATATCAAGGAAGATCTGGACCAGGCGCTCAAGGCGGCCGGGGTCTGACGGCTAGGAACCGGGGACGGCGCCCTAATCCTGCTTCCAGGCGAGGCCGTCCACTTTCCAGCCGGCGACGGTCCCCCGGTGGCCAGTGTCGTCCTTGGGGCCCTCGAAGCCGTCGGCTACGTTGTAGCAGCGCCCGTAGCCGCACTCCGCCATGGAGATCGCCGCGTTGCGCGAACGCACGCCGGACCGGCACAGGAAGAGGAGCGCCTCGTCCTTGCCCGCGACGTGCGTCGCGAGGCGCTCCTCGAATTCCGGATTGGCGCGCTTATCGGGAAAGAGCGTCCAGGGAACGAAGACCACCGGCTTGTCCAGGCTGGACAGGTCGGGGACGCCGACGAAGGCCCACTCCTCGGGAGTGCGCACGTCGAAAAGAAGGGCACCGGGTTCCTCGGCAAGCAGGCGCCAAGCCTCCATTGCCGTGAGGTCGCCAGCGTAGGAGCCCTCGGGCATCGCCTGCCGCTAGTCGCCGGAATGGGCGGAGACGGTCCAGGTGTAACCGCCGCGCAAAATGGCGTTGATATCGGGGTCGGGGGCCGCTGCCCTGGCTTCGTCGATCTGCGCCATGACACCTTCCTCGTAGCTCGGCGCCGGGTCGCAATAAAGGACGCCGAGCGCCACCGGCATGGGCGGCTCCAAGGCCGCCAGCATGCTCGCCAAGGCCTTGTTGCTTTCGTCGTGGACCAGGACGTCGGCCTCCGTGACGCCATCGGCGCCGACGTTAACCGCCTCCAGCTCGAAGGCGCCGGGCTTGACCCTGAGGCCCCGCGTCCACCCCTTGCCGAAGAGCAGCGGCTGGCCGTGCTCGACGTGAACCTGCCCGTCCTCGGCGACGTCCCTCTCGGTGAAGGCTTCGTAGATGCCGTCATTGTAGACCACGCAGTTCTGCAATATCTCGACGAACGAGGCGCCCTGGTTGCCGTGGGCGCGGGTGAACATCACCGGCAGGTGGTGGCGCAGAGTATCGATGGAGCGGGCGACGAAACGGGCGCCGGCGCCGAGCGCGAAGGCGGCCGGGGAGACCGGGTGTTCGAGCGATCCCATGGGTGTTGAGGGCGAGCGCGTGCCGAGGCGCGACGTGGGCGAGTATTGGCCCTTGGTCAGCCCGTAAATCTCGTTGTTGAACAGGAGGATCTGCACATCGACGTTGCGCCGCAGCACATGTAGAAAGTGGTTGCCGCCGATGGAGAGCACATCGCCGTCCCCGGCGATCACCCACACGTCGAGGTCCGGATTAGCCAGCTTGGCGCCAGTGGCGAAGGCCGGGGCGCGCCCGTGGATGGTATGGAAGCCGAAGGTGGACATGTAGTAGGGGAAGCGCGCCGCGCAGCCAATGCCGGAGATGAAGACCGTGTTCTCCCGGGTCGCGCCAACCTCCGCCAACGCCTTCTGCATTGACTTGAGGATGGCGTAGTCGCCGCATCCGGGGCACCACCGCACTTCCTGGTCGCTGGCGAAATCCTTGGGCGTCAACGGGCCGACGGTGGCGACGACGTTCATCTCAGTTCTCCAGCCGGGCGCGGATCGCCGCCTCGATCTCGGCGATCCTGAAGGGTTGCCCCGACACCTTGTTCAACCCCTCGGCGGGCACGAGATACTCGCTGCGCAACAGAGTGATGATCTGTCCGGTATTCATCTCGGGCACCAGGACGCTCTCGAAGCCCGCCAACAGCTCGCCCAGATTGCGCGGCAACGGCCAGATGTGCCGGATGTGGATGTGGGAAACATCCAACCCCTCGGCCCGGAGGTTGCCGACCGCGCGGATGATCGGGCCATATGTCGATCCCCACCCGACCACCGCCAGGCGGCCCGATTGCGCGCCCTCCTCCACCGCCTGCTCGGCGATGTCGTCGGCGATGCCCAGGATCTTGGCGCGCCGCAGGTCGGTCATGCGCTGGTGGTTGATGGGGTCGTAAGAGATGTTGCCCGTATCGTAGTCCTTCTCTAATCCGCCGATACGGCGTTCCAGTCCCGGCGTGCCGGGGACCATCCAAGCCTGGGCCAGGGTCTTCTTATCGCGTGCCGCCGACTGCGATTTCCCGCCGTTAGCTTGGAAGGCGACCGTTATGGGCTTGCAAGTGCCGATGTCCGGAATGAGCCACGGCTCCGAGGAGTTAGCGATGTATCCGTCGCTCAGGATGATGACCGGCGTCATGTACTTGGTGGCCAGACGCACGGCCTCGATGGCAACATCGAAGCAGTCGGTCGGCGAGCGCGACGCGATCACCGCCAGCGGGCTGTCGGCGTTGCGGCCGAAGACCGCCTGATAAAGGTCGGACTGCTCGGTCTTGGTGGGCATTCCGGTCGACGGTCCAGAGCGTTGGGAATTGATGACGATGAGCGGCAGCTCGGCGGTAATGGCGAGGCCGATAGCTTCCATCTTGAGCGCCATGCCCGGCCCCGAACTCGACGTCGCGCCGAGGGCGCCGGCATAGGACGCCCCGATGGCGGCGCACACGGCGGCGATCTCGTCTTCCGCCTGGAAGGTGACGACGCCGAACTCCTTGAGGTTGGCCAGAGCATGCAGCACAGGCGACGCCGGCGTGATCGGATAGGACCCGAACACCACCTTGAGGTCCGCCAACTGGGCCCCGGCGAGCAGGCCCCAGGCCAGGGCCTCGCCCCCCGTCACCGTGCGGTAGAGGCCGGGCTCTATCTCGGCGGGCTGGATTTTATAGCCATGCACGTTGCCGTCGAGCTCGGCGGTCTCGCCGAACGCGTGACCGGCGTTGAGGGCCGCTATATTGGACGCCGCGATATCCGGGCGCTCGGTGAACTTCTCGTTCAGCCAGTCGGTGGTCGCCTGCCGGTTCCGGTTGTAGAGCCAGTAGGCGAGGCCCAGCGTCCACATGTTCTTGCAGCGCAACGCCTCCTTCTGGGACAGATCGAATTTGGCGACCGCCTCCAGGGTGAGCTTGGAAATGTCGATTTCGATAACCTGATACTTCGACAGGCTGTCGTCTACGAGAGGGTTGTCCTCGAACCCCGCCTTGCGCAGGTTGCGCTTGGTGAAGGAGCCGACGTCGACGACCAGGAGGCCGCCGGCCTTGAGGTTTTCCACCTCGACCTTGAGCGCCGCCGGGTTCATGACGACCAGGGTGTCGGGCTCGTCGCCCGAGGTCTTGATAGCGCGGGCACCGAAATTGATCTGGAACGACGAGACGCCGAAGGTGGTCCCCGCCGGCGCCCGGATCTCGGCGGGGAAATCGGGGAAGGTGGCAAGGTCGTTGCCGGCCAGCGCCGTGGCCTGGGTGAACTGGCCGCCCGTGAGCTGCATGCCGTCCCCGGAATCGCCGGCGAAGCGGACGACGACCGACTCAACTTCCTGTCGAACAGGCGTTAATTCTTTACGTTCGGCTGTGGACATTACTGATGTGAGGTGCTGTTTGGACGGGTCGGCAGTCCGGTTTGTTTCGCCGCGACGCTAACGCATCTCTCCGTCTATTCGCTCACTCATCGGAATATTTCGGGTATACTCCCCCGTGACGGCCTATACAACAGTATATTGGCGGTATTTTACCAGTTGTGAACAGGCCGTATTCCCTACGATTGCAAGGAGATTGGTTCGGTTATTGACGCGGCGAACACCACCGCGAGTCAGATGGCGGAGCGCAGTCGTCCTTGGCCCGAACCGCTCCTTCCCTTAGAACGCTAATCGAGGCCCAAGAACGCAATTGCGGGGCGCGGCGCCCAACGAGGATTGTCCATGACCGATACCACGGCGACCAGCGACCCCCTTGGCCTGCTCGGCGGCCTCATCGAGCGCGTGCTGAAGGCCGGCGCCGATGCGGCGGACGCCGTATTCGTCGAGGGCACATCTCTGTCGGTGGCGCACCGTCTCGGCAAGCCCGAGCGGTTGGAGCGCTCGGAAAGCGCCGACGTCGGCCTTAGGGTCTTCGTCGGCCGTCGCCAGGCCATCGTCTCGTCGTCGGATACCGGCGCCACCGCACTCGACGAGCTGGTCGATCGGGCGCTGGCCATGGCGCGCTCCGTCCCCGAGGATGAATACTGCGGCCTGGCCGAGTCCGAGGTGCTGGCCGGCGACGTCCCCGACCTCGACCTCGACGACGCGGACGAGCCCTCCCAGGAGACGCTGGCCGGATGGGCCGCCGTCGCCGAGGATGCCGCCCGCGCCGTTTCCGGTGTCACCAACTCGGAAGGCGCCGAAGCGGGATGGGGGCGCGACGCCTGGGCGCTGGCCGCAAGCAACGGCTTCTCCCACGCTTACGGCCGCAGCCGCTGCTCGGTGATGGCCTCGGTGCTGGCCGGCGAGGGGACCGCCATGGAGCGCGACTACGACTACGCGACGGCGGTCCACGCAGAAGACTTGCGCGATCCGGAAGAAATCGGCCGCGCCGCGGGCGAACGGGCCGTGGCCCGTTTGAACGCGCACAAGGCCACGTCGGCGCAGGTTCCGGTGGTCTACGACCGTAGGGTCTCGGGCAGCCTTCTCGGCCACCTGTCCCGGGCCATCGGCGGCGCCGCCGTGGCTCGGGGCACCACCTTCCTCAAGGACAAGCTCGGCGAAACGATCTTTCCCCAATCGGTGACCATCGTCGACGATCCCCAGCGCCAGCGCGGCCTGCGGTCCCGGCCCTTCGACGGCGAAGGCATCGGGACGCGCCCCATCGACGTCGTCAAGGACGGCGTGCTCAACACCTGGATCCTCGATCTGCGTTCCGCCCGCCAGCTTAAGCTCGTGAGCACGGGGCACGCCTCGCGCGGCGTCTCGTCGCCGCCCTCGCCCTCGACCAGCAACCTCTACCTTGAACCGGGTGACGTCTCGCCGGCGACGCTCATAGCCGACATCAAAAGCGGTTTCATGGTCACCGAGCTCATCGGCATGTCCCTGAACACCTTTACCGGCGACTACAGCCGGGGCGCCGTGGGCTTTTGGATCGAGGACGGCGCCATCGCCTATCCGGTGAGCGAGGTCACCATCGCCGGCAACGTCATCGACATGTTCACCCGCATATCAGCAGCCGACGACCTGGAGTTCCGCTACGGCGTCGACGCGCCGACGCTGCGCGTCGACGGCATGACGGTGGCCGGACGCTAGGCGTGAGCGGTACAGGCGTTGGCCACGGTACCGCTAAATGCTATGGTCCGCGGCGCCAAACCGGGGGTCTGCCGACTTGACCGAGGTTGACGAGAACGAACGCCCAAAACACCTGTCGACACGGGCGTTGATGACGCGTCTGGTGCGCGAGTGCGTCCGGCCCTATGTCGGTTGGATATGCCTCGCCGTCGTCTGCATGGCGGTGATGGCGGGGGCGACGGCGCTCAGCGCCTGGCTCATGAAACCCGTGGTCAACGACGTCTTCATCGATAAGAACCGAGAAATCCTGTGGCTCGTCGGGGGCGCTGTTTTAGCGACCTTCACCATAAAGGGCACCGCCAATTATGCGCAGGCAGTGTTGATGAGCTTCGTCGGCATGCGCATCATCGCCGACAATCAGAATCGGCTCTACGCGCACCTAGCGAACATGGACATTGCCTTTTTCAACGAGCGTCCGACCGGCAAGTTGATCTCGCGCTTCACCGTCGACATCAACCAGATGCGCGCCGCCGTTTCCAACGCCCTCACTGGGTTCGGCAAGGACTTGCTGTCGATCATCGGTCTCGTCACCGTCATGTTCATACAGGACTGGCAGCTTGCCCTGATCGCGTTCTTCGTCTTTCCGCTGGCCGTCATACCCATCGTGCGCCTGGGCCGGCGCATGCGCGCCGTGACCGCCGACACCCAGGAGGAGATGGGTCAGTTCACAACCCTCCTGCAACAGACCTTCCAGGGCATCCGCGTCGTCAAGGCCTATGCCATGGAAGGTTACGAAAAGGGCCGCATCGCTGGCATCGTGGAGCGCTTGTTCCAGCTTTCCTTCCGCTCGGCGCGCATCCGCGCCCTGGCCAGCCCGATCATGGAGACCCTAGGCGGCTTGGCCGTCGCCATCGTCGTCGTCTACGGCGGCAGCAGAGTGATCGACGATGCCACCGACCCCGGCGCCTTCTTCTCGTTCATCACGGCACTCCTTCTCGCCTACGAGCCCATGAAGCGCCTCGCCAACCTCAACGCCACCCTGCAAGAGGGCCTGGCCGGCGCCCAGCGCTTGTTCGACCTGCTCGACGTGGCGCCCGCCATCCGCGAGGCGCCCGACGCGCGATCGCTCGGGGCGGGGCCGGGGGCGGTGCGCCTCGACGACGTGCGCTTCGCCTACGTCACGGGCCGCCCGGCCTTGAACGGGGTCACCCTCGAGGTGTCAGCCGGCAAGACCGTGGCCCTGGTCGGGCCGTCGGGCGCCGGCAAGTCGACCATCCTCAACCTCATCCCCCGCTTCTACGACCCGGACTCAGGGAGCGTCACCATCGACGGCATGGACGTCGCCGGTCTGACCTTTGCCTCGCTGCACGCCGCCACCGCCCTAGTCAGTCAGGAGATCATGCTGTTCGACGACACCGTCAGCGCCAACATCGCCTACGGCCGCGCCGGCGCCAGCCACGAAGAGATCGCGGACGCCGCCCGTCACGCTGCCGCCCACGACTTCATCATGGACTTGCCTGAAGGCTACGCCACGGTGGTCGGCGAACAGGGGGTAAAACTTTCGGGAGGGCAGCGCCAGCGTCTGGCCATCGCCCGCGCCATGCTCAAGAACGCGCCCGTCCTGCTCCTCGACGAGGCGACCTCGGCCCTCGACACCGAATCCGAACGCCAGGTTCAGGCCGCCCTTGGCAAGCTCATGGAGGGACGCACCACCCTGGTCATCGCGCACCGGCTGTCCACCGTGGTTGGCGCCGACCACATTCACGTCATCGACGCGGGCAGGGTCATCGAATCGGGCACCCACGCCGAGCTCATAGCCAGAAACGCCGCCTATGCGCGGCTCTACCGGCTGCAGTTCGCCGAGGAGGCGCCGGCCCTGGACGCGGCCCAGGCGGCGCCGGCGTAGCCGGGCACGGGGTAGGGCGTCGTGTCTCCTCTCAAGACTGTCCTCGGGAATTCGGCGGTGCGCCGGGTGCTATGCTGGCTCGCCGCCCAGTACATCCGCCTCGTCAGGTGGACGGGCCCGTGGTCGGTGGTGCGCGGCGATGTTCCTGAACACCTGTGGAACGGGGGCCGCCCCTTCGTCGCCTGTTTCTGGCACGGGCGACTCCTCATGATGTCTTATTGCTGGCGCCGCGACATGCCGGCCACCATCCTCGTCTCCCGGCACCGGGACGGCCAGCTCATCAGCGACACGGTGAGCCACTTCGGCGCCAAGTCGGTGGCCGGCTCGACGACGCGCGGCGGCGGCGCCGCGTTGCGTGGCCTTCTGCGAACCCTCAAGGCCGGCGAATGCGTCGGCATCACCCCCGACGGACCGCGCGGACCGCGCATGCGGGCCAGCGGCGGCGTGGTAAGCGTGGCGCGCCTTGCCGGCGCCCCCATCGTCCCCCTCACCTATTCGAGCCAGCGCCGGCGCCTGCTCCCGACCTGGGACCGTTTCCTTCTACCCCTGCCGTTCGGGCGCCGCGTCGCGGTGTGGGGCGAGCCCATCGAAGTGCCGCGCGACGCCGACGCCGAAACCGTGGAGGCGGTCCGCCGCCGCGTCGAGGACAGCCTCAACGCCATCACCGAGGAGGCCGACCGGCTGTGTGGTCACGCCCCCGTGGAGCCCGCCGCGCCCGCCGATGGGGCGCCGTCATGATGCTTTCCCTCTACCGGGCGGCGACCACCGTGGGAGCACCGCTCATCCACCTTTACCTGGCGCGCCGCCGGAGCGCCGGCAAGGAAGACCAGGAGCGCTTCGGCGAACGCCTCGGGCGCCCCGGACTTTCCCGCCCCCAAGGCCGGCTGGTGTGGGCGCACGCGGCAAGCGTTGGCGAATCCTTGTCGCTGCTGACCCTTATCGGACGGCTCCTGGAAGACAGGCCGGGCCTGCATGGACTGGTCACCACGGGCACCGTCACCTCGGCTAGGCTCATGGCCGAGCGTTTGCCGGCCAGGGCCTTCCATCAGTACCTGCCGGTCGACCGCATCGCTTACGTGCGGCGCTTCCTCGATCACTGGCAGCCGGACCTCGTGCTGTGGGCGGAGTCCGAGTTCTGGCCCAACCTGGTCAGCCAGACGGCGGCGCGGCGCGTGCCCATGGTGCTCGTCAACGGGCGCGTCTCGGCGGCCTCCTTCGCCGGCTGGCGGCGGGCACCGGGGCTGATCCGCCATCTCCTTCGCGGGTTCGCCCTTTGCCTTGGCCAGACCGAGGAAGACACCGAGCGTCTGCGGCGCCTCGGCGCACCCCGCGTGGCGTGCCCGGGCAACCTCAAGTTCGCGGCGGCGGCGCTGCCCGCCGAGGATGCCGAAATCGAGCGCCTCGGGGCGGCCATCGGTGCGCGGCCGCGCTGGCTCGCCGCCAGCACCCACCCCGGCGAGGAGGAGATCGTCGGGCGCGTGCACCGGCGCCTGACGGCCGGCCATCCCGGCCTTCTCACCGTCATCGTTCCCCGCCACCCCGACCGCGGTCCGGCGATCGCCGCCGAGTTGCGCGGCGCCAACCTGGACGTCGCCGTACGCTCGGCAGGCGACGCCGTGGCACCGCAGACAGGGGTCTACGTGGCCGATACCATGGGTGAGCTTGGGCTCTTCTACCGCCTCGCCGACGTCGCCTTCATGGGCAAGTCCTTGGTGCCGCTCGGCGGCCAGAACGCGCTCGAGGCGGCGCGCCTCGGCTGCGCCGTCGTCCAGGGGCCCCACGTCGGCAACTTCGCCGAAATGGCGCGACGCATTAAGGAGGCGGGGGCAGCCATCGAGGTAGCCGACGAAGACGGCCTTACCGCCGCCGTCGGGCAGTTGCTCGACGACGGCAGCGAGCGCGCCCGCCGCGTCGCAGCCGCCACCGCCTTCGCCAGCGCCGAGGCGCATGTCCTCGATGACGTGATGGCCGAGCTCCAACCCTTCCTCGACGCCCTCGGCGACGGCGGGGGGGGCCATGCGGGCGCCTGAATTCTGGGAGCGCCGAAAGGGAGGCACCCTTTCGGCCGCCCTTTCGCCCCTCGGCTGGGCCTACGGCCTCGGCGGGCGAGCGCGCCGCGCCGCCACCCGAGCATGGCGCCCGCCGGTACCGGTACTGTGCGTCGGCAACGCCGTCGCCGGGGGCGCCGGCAAAACGCCGCTGGCCCTAGATATCGGCAAGCGCCTGCGGGGGCGTAGCGTCGATGCCCATTTCCTGACCCGCGGCTACGGCGCCGCCGCCGCCGGGCCGCTTCGCGTCGACGCCGCCCGCCACACCTTCGCCGACGTTGGAGACGAGGCCCTGCTGCTGGCCGAAGTGGCGCCGACCTGGGTGGCGCGCCACCGGGTGGCGGGGGCGCGGGCGGCGGTGACGGCGGGGGCTGGCGCCCTGGTCATGGACGACGGGCACCAGAACCCGGCCCTGGCCAAGGACGTCTCGCTGCTCGCCGTCGATGGCGGCTACGGCTTCGGCAACGGCTGCGTCATGCCCGCCGGGCCGCTCCGCGAACCCCTCTCGGATGCTCTCCGGCGCACCGACGCCGTCGCCCTCATGGGCGGCGACGAGACGGACGCGACAGGGCAAATAGCGCAAATCGGGCGCCGCGCCGGCACCTCTCTTCCCATCCTCACCGCTAAGGCGCGGCCGGGGCCCGAGGCCCGGGCACTCGCCAGCAAGCCGGTGGTGGCGTTCGCTGGCATCGGGCGTCCGGGCAAATTCTTCGAGACGCTTGGCGCGGCCGGTGCCAAAGTGGCCGCCGCCCTGCCCTTCCCCGACCACCACCCGTACGGCGCCGGCGACGTAGCGCACCTGGAGAACCTGGCCGAGGCTCATGGTGCGGCACTGGTGACCACCGCCAAGGACGCGGTGCGCCTGCCTGAGGCGTTGCGCGCCCGTGTCGCGGTCTTGACAATCACCTTGGAGTGGGAGAACGAAGCGGCTATTGAGGCCATCCTCGGTACCTTGGTGAGCCATGGCCGATAGAAGTTCCGGCGCCCGCCTATGGCGGCGCCTCATCATGCATCCGGCGCAGGCGCTGACCGCCCACGGCATCTTCCATTTCGCGCGCCTGCTGCCGCTCGACGCGGCTTCGGCGCTGGGTGGTTGGTTGGGGCGCGCCGTCGGCCCCAGACTGGCCATCACGTGCCGCGCCCAGCGCAACCTGGAACGCGCCTTCCCTTCGAAGTCGGCGCCCGAGATCGAGACCGTCATCCGCGGCATGTGGGACAACCTGGGGCGCACCATCTTCGAGTTCCCCAACCTCGACGCCATCCGCTTTTCCGGTAACGACCGGCGCGTCGAGGTGGTGGGCGGCGAGCACATCGACGCGCTGCGCGTCGACGGTAAGCCCGGCATCTTCTTCTCGGCCCACATGGCCAACTGGGAGATCGCGGCACTCAGCGCCACCCACCGGGGACTACCCATCCACCTGATCTATCGGGCCCCCAACAACCGCTGGGTGGAGCGCCTGTTCCAGCACCGCTGGCCGGGCGGCGGCGAACTCATCCCCAAGGGCGCCGCCGGGGCGCGCCGGGCGATCAAGCTGATGGGCGAGGGCGGCCACCTCGGCATGCTGGTCGACCAGAAGATGAACGACGGCATCCCCGTTCCCTTCTTCGGGCGCGACGCCATGACTGCCCCGGCCCTCGCCCAGTTCGCCATCAAGTTCGATTGCCCGGTGATCCCCTCGCGGGTCGAGCGCCTCGGCGGCGCCCGCTTCCGCATCACCCACCTGCCGCCCCTGGCGCCGCCCCAAAGCGGCGACCGCCACGCCGACATCGCCGCCATGATGGCCGAGGTCAACGCCATCCTGGAGGGGTGGATCCGCGAGCGTCCCGAACAATGGCTGTGGCTGCACGGCCGCTGGCCGGAATGAGGCAGCGGCGATTTCCATTACCCAAGGAAACCGTTGACTTGGTTCGGGCACGGGGCATTCTGACCACCCGAAACGATATGCCATAGAGCATGCGTATTCTGTTCGCCTCGGGTCAGCCCTATCTGCCGGAGCAAACGGCAGGGGCAACTCAATCCACTCACGACCTTTGCATCGAATTGACGGCGAAAGGCGCCATCACCGCGGTACTATGCGCCCGCGAGCCAAGGACGCCGATGACGATGGCATGGTGCGCGACGACTACGGTGGCCACCCGGTATTTCGGGTGCGACATCCACATGGCGCGATTTCCGACCTCATCGAGGAATTCAAGCCGGACGTGGCCGTCGCGTCGGTTGGTCTGACTCATCCGATTGTCGTCGTACTCCTACGGGAACGGATTCCGACCGCCGTCTATTTCCGGGATCTTGAATTCCGTGACTAAGGAGGACTATTCGCGGCCGGTCCCAGGATGCTGTACCTCGCCAATTCCCGGTTTGTCGCCGAGCGCATGAAGACCATGCTTGGCCTGGACTGCCAATTCTTGCTCTCGCTCATTCACCTCGATCGATACGCGACGTAAACAAGCCGGGAACGGGCTTTGTTCATTGGAAGCCACCCGTATAAAGGAATCGAGATCGCGTTCCGGTTGGCCGGGCATCAGCCCGAAATTCCGTTCTCGTTCGTCGAATCGCGGCCCACCACCGAAGCCTGGCGGAAATGATCGTTCAAGCGGACGCGGGCAAGGTGGAACGCGCGTTCCGGGAACGCCCTTAGCCCACACGCCAACAACCGCCACGTTTGATTTGAGATCAGGCGTTCGGATTAACTCGATCTGTCGGCTGTGGCCCGTTGGTTCCGATCCTCGGCAGTTCGCGTGACCGACTCTTCCGGCAAAGCAGCAGGCATGCCTAGTTTGGCTACCGCGGCCTCGACGGTTCCAAAATGCGAAACCACACGGTCAACGATCTCGTCGTTGTATCCCCCGTCGTCCCAGTCGAGCTGGCCGTCCGCACCTCGATGCCGTTTGCCACCACCGCGCGACAGACTTTCGAGATAGCCTGGATATATTCCCGTCACCTGGGCCGTCCGCTGGACGTCACCGAAAATATCGAGCAGACGAACGAGAAACTGCTCGGTGGCCGACGTCCTGTTGGCCCATGGGAAATCGACACCCGGAACCGGTTTCTCGAGGAATTAGCAGATCGGCTCCCAGGCCGGCTGTCTTCCGCAAATATCGACGACAAAGAGGTCGTGAGGGCGATCAGAGAAGTAGTCGCGGACACGAACACCAAGACGTTCGTAGGCTTGAATGAACAGTTCCCGATCGTAACACGTCACACCTAGGAGGATTTTTCGAACCTTGCCTACGAATGGATTGGTTACGCCCTGCTGTTTGAGATAGTGGCGCCGGCATGACTCCAGCCATTCCTCAAGGTCGCGAACGGTATAGATAAACTTGCTGCCCGGATACAAAGCGTCGAGCTTCTCGAAATTGATGGTGACCGGAGCGTCGGTGGCGGCGTCGTGGACCTCTTATCTGGCGCATGTTCGTCGGATAGTGGATTGCCGAGTATCCGAGATATTAGAGGGCCACGGTCAGGCCGTAGGTACCCGTCTTGCCGTGGCCAATGCCGAATACCTTGGAAAGGGCCTGGGTCTGTCTCACACGATCCTCGCGACCACGATCGAGAGACGAAAAGGGTGGTTCTCATCCGATTATATGAAACAAACCATGCCCGATCCAAAACGCTGTCGCGGTCCGTACCGTATACCCTGGTTTTACGTGGCCTTCATCCAGCTCTATACCCGCAATGGGTCATCAGCGAACTTGCCGAGAATCTTAATTACTCAGCCCGGCTCGCCTACTCGCCGACTGGCAAGGGCTCGACCAGGAGGCCGGGGTCGACGTGGGTGGCGAACCATGTCACGCCCCAGTGCAAATGCGCCCCGGTGACGCGGCCGGTGGCCCCCACCCGGCCGATAGGGGCGCCCTTGGCAACGGGCTGGCCCTCCTCGACCAGGATGGCGCTCATATGCGCGTACACCGAAGTCAGGCCGTGGCTGTGGTCGATGAGCACAGTGTGGCCGGTCAGGAACATGTCGGGGCGCGCCAGGGCGACGACGCCGGCGGCGGCGGCCATCACCGGCGTGCCTTGGGGCGCCGTGATGTCGAGTCCGTTGTGGGGGCGGCGCGGCACGCCGTTGAGGATGCGCCGGCTGCCGAAGTCTCCGCTGAGGCGGCCTTCGACGGGCCACGCAAAGCCCGATGCGAAGTGGGCCCCGGCGCTGTCGCGGCCACGCACGCCGGCGATGGCGACGTTGTCGGCCTTGATGCGGCGCAACTCCGCCGCGCCCGGCGTCACTTGGCGTCGGGGCAGGCCGTCGATGCGCTGCACATGGTAGGTGCGACGCGCGATCTCCAGGGTGCGCGCCGCCGTGGCGCCGCCCCCAAACGTCACCTGCACCGTGAGGCGCGGCGGCGCGTCACGACCCAGGCCGATGAGGAACAAGCCGTCGGGCGATACCCGCAATTCCCGCCCATCGACGGCGACGGCGGCGCCCGGCTCGGTGTGCCCGATCACCAAGCCGCCCTGGACGAGAGGACCGTCGAGACGCAGTGTCTCGGCGGCCGTCGGAGCGGTAAAAACCAGCGACAAGGCCAGCCCCATCGCCGCCCAGCCGGGGGACGCCATCACAAAAGCCGGCCCTGGCGCGTATCCTTGACGGGCCGGCGGCGGCGGGCCGGCGGCGTAAGCTTCCCGGCCGGACCGCGCCCGCCCTCCGTGGAGGTGACACCGGTGACCGTGGCAGCGGCCTCACCGTCGTGGAAGCGCATGCCGATGCCCATGCCCGGAGCCACCGCCTCGACGCTGGTCACGGGAGCACCCGCCTCGTCGCTGACCAGCGCGAAGCCACGCTCGAGCATGCGGGCGTAGGAGTAGCTTTGCAACAGGGCAGAGGCATGATCGAGGCGCCGCGTCTGCTCGGCGAGGCGGCGCTTCATGGCGGATTGCAGGGCTTGCGCATCGCGCGCCAAATCCTTGCCGGCGTGGACAATCATTTGCCTGGGGCTGGCCAGCCGAGCGGTGAGCTGGGCGAGGCGGGCGCCGCGCGCCTCGATGCCCACGCGGCCGGCATTGATCAACCTTTCGGACCAGTCGTCGATCCTGTGGGCCGCCTCCTCGACCATGCGCCCGGGATGGAGTAGGCCGCGCCCCAGTCCCTTCAGCTGGGTGCGGCGCTCGGCGAGCATGCGGTTGACGGCGGCGGCCATGCGCCCGGCGTCCTCCATGACCTGGGCAAGAAGCTCGATGCGCACCGGCACCACCATCTCGGCAGCAGCGCTCGGCGTCGGCGCCCGCACGTCGGCGGCGAAATCGATGAGCGTGGTGTCGGTCTCGTGCCCCACCGCCGAGATCAGGGGGATACGGCTTTCGGCGGCGGCGCGCACGACGATCTCCTCGTTGAAGGCCCACAGGTCCTCGACGCTGCCACCGCCACGCGCCACGATGAGGACGTCGGGCCGGGGCACGGCGGCACGACGCCCGAGGCCATTAAAGCCGGCGATGGCGGCGGCGATCCAGGGGGCCGCGTCCTCGCCCTGCACCGGCACCGGCCACACCAGCACACAGCGCGGGAAGCGATCGCCGAGACGGTGCAGGATGTCGCGGATGACGGCGCCGGTGGGCGAGGTGACGACGCCGATAACGTCGGGCAAGAAGGGCAGCGGCCTCTTGCGCTCGGCGTCGAACAGGCCCTCGGCGTCGAGCTTCTTGCGGCGGTCCTCGAGCAACTTAAGGAGCGCGCCCTCGCCGGCCAACTCCACGCTCTCCACCACGATCTGGTACTTGGAGCGCGCCGCGTACGTGGTAACGCGCCCCGTGGCCACCACCTCCATGCCGTCCTCGGGGGCCAGCCCCAGGCGCGCCGCGGTGCCGCGCCAGCACACCGCTTCCAGGACCGCATCCTCGTCCTTCAGCGAGAAGTAAAGGTGCCCCGAGGCGGCACGCTTGAACCCGGATACCTCGCCGCGCACCCGGACGCGGCCGAAGGTGTCCTCGAGGGCGCGCTTCAGCGCCTGGGAGATTTCGCCGACCGAGAACACCGGCATATTGTGCTCGACGGCAACAGCGGGCGGGTTTTCGCTCATCGCGGCCAGTATTTATGATAGAACGCGGAGCAGCAAGGGACGCACACAATGGAGCATGGCTCATGAAGGTTCTGGTGGTCGGATCGGGGGGGCGCGAGCACGCCCTGTGCTGGGCCATCGCCGCCTCGCCGCTATGCCAAGACCTCCTGTGCGCACCCGGCAACGCCGGCATCGTGCAAGTGGCTGCCTGTGTGCCGGTGGCGGCGAACGACGTAGGAGGGCTCGTCGACCTCGCCGTCAAGGAGGGCGCCGACTTCGTCGTCGTCGGACCCGAGGCGGCCCTGGTCGCCGGCCTCGTCGACCGCTTGGGGAACAAGGGGATCACCGCCTTCGGGCCGTCCGCCAAAGCCGCCGAGTTGGAAGGCTCCAAGGGGTTCATGAAAGACCTGTGCGCGCGCTTCGATATCCCCACAGCCACCTACGCGTGCTTCGACGAACCCGACGCCGCCAAGGCGTACATCCACGCCCGCGGCGCCCCCATCGTGGTCAAGGCCGACGGCCTCGCCGCCGGCAAGGGCGTCGTGCTATGCCGCAACGAGAACGAGGCTTACGCCGCCGTCGACCACATCATGAGCGAGCGCGCCTTCGGCGCCGCCGGCGACGCGCTGGTGGTCGAAGAGTTCCTGGAGGGCGAGGAGGCCAGCTTTTTCGCCCTCGTCGACGGCACGCGGGCGCTGCCCCTGGCTTCGGCCCAGGACCACAAGGCGGCCTTCGACGGCGACACCGGACCCAACACCGGCGGCATGGGCGCCTATTCGCCGGCACCGGTGATCACCGGCGAAATGGCCGATACCGTCATGGAGCGCATCGTGACGCCGACCATCGAGGGCATGGCGGCCCTGGGCCGCCCCTACAAGGGCGTCCTCTACGCCGGTCTCATGATCGACGCCGATGGCCCTAAGGTGCTGGAATACAACGTGCGCTTCGGCGACCCCGAGTGCCAGCCCCTGATGCTGCGCCTCAAGTCGGACCTGCTCGAGGTGCTCGTCGCCTGCGCCGAGGGGCGGCTCGACGAGGCCGCCGTCGAATGGCACGCCGACACCGCGCTCACCGTGGTCATGGCCGCCAAGGGCTATCCCGGGCCTTATGAGAAGGGCACCGAGATCAAGGGGCTGGATGCGCTGGCCGGGCGCGAAGACGTAGTCGTCTTCCACGCCGGCACCATGGCCGACGGCGGGCGCGTGCTGGCCAACGGCGGGCGCGTGCTCGGCGTCACGGCGCGGGGCGCCACCGTCGCCGCCGCCCAGGAGAGCGCCTACCAAGCCATCGACCGGATCGAGTGGCCGGACGGCTTCTGCCGCCGAGACATCGGCTGGCGCGCCATTGGGCGCTAGCCGTCTTTGCGCGATGAGCGCAGCAGACCTATATTTCCGGCAAGCACAAAACCAAAACACGGAGGGGAGACCCAAGGACGACAAGACCAGGACCGAGCTCGAGGCCGCCGCCTTCCGGGGGCTGCGCGACCACCTGCGCCGGCACACCGACGTACAGAAGAACATCGACCTGATGAACCTCTCGGGCTTCTGCCGCAACTGCCTGTCCAAGTGGTACGTGGCGGCCGCCGAAGAGCGCGACATCGACATTTCCTACGACGAGTCCCGCGAGATCATCTATGGCATGTCGTATGGCGAGTGGAAGGACAATCACCAGTCCGAGGCCTCGGACGAGCAGAAGCGTCTATACCGAGCAGAAGCGTCTATACAAGGAAAGCAAACCCCTGCACGCCAAGATCGCCGGCCACGATTGAGGGGCGGGGTACCTCCTACCGCCTCTCCCGAAAAAACTCCTCGAGAAGCTTTGCCGCTTCCGTCTCAGCCATGCC